>OFQU01000178.1_pt1 | contig 14176 bp, 6 predicted proteins | sample 1542981 | NCBI WGS metagenome assembly OFQU01 (sample SAMN07774233, study PRJEB24372) | wastewater metagenome | isolation source: Exp Tend CN 90WW | collected 2016-02
GAGCGCAAAAGCCCGACGCCTGCACCGCCCAGGCCCATCGCCTGCTCGGTTTCACTCAGGGAGGAGACGTTGGCCGTCACCTCGATGTAGTGCCCGTCGCGGGTGCAGGCGGCCAGCGTCGCCTGTGCGTGGTCGTGTTGATGGCGCAGACGCTGCAGCTCGCGTCGGGCTTGCAATTGCTCGATGGCGAGCGGATCGGGATTGAGTTGCAGCTCGCCCCTGTCGGCATCGAGCAGCACCGTGCTGCCGTTCGCCAACGCCAGTACCTGCGCCGGCACCCCGCAAATTGCCGGCAGGGCAAAGGCCCGCGCAAGAATGGCGACATGGCTGGTGGCGCCACCACCGACCGTGACGATGCCAAGCACCTTTGTCACATCGAGCCCCGCCGTCTGTGACGGCGTCAGTTGATCGGCGATCAGGATCGTCCCGTGCGGCAATGTCAGGACCGGGTCCTGCAGGCCGAGAATCAACTTGAGGACTCGCAAGCAGACGTCCGCCAGGTCTGCCGCACGTTCAACCAGCAACGGACTGGCCGACTGCCGAAACAGCGTCGCGGTCGACTCGGTTGCAGTGCGCCAGGCAAACGCTGCGCTTTTGCCCTCGGCAATCAACGCTTGGGCCTGATCGAGCAGGCTCGGGTCATCGAGCAGTTCCTGATGAGCCTTGAAGATTTCCTCCTGAGCGCTGCCTCCCGCCGTGTCGCGCAAGTGCTGCAAGGCCATTTGCGCCTCGATCAGCGCGTTCGTCAGCGCCTCCTGTTCCGTTTTCACCCCGGCACCGGACTCTTTTATGTCGAGGCTTGGCTCGGTGATCTGCATGACCTGGCCCAATGCCGAACCGGGCGATGCACAGACTCCACGCAGAACCGTCAGCACCTCAGGTTCGACGCTTTCGCAAGGCTCCGTCACAGGCAACGCCGTGACCGATTCCCCGCATCCCTCGGCGAGCAACCGCGAGAGTGTGCTGATTGCTGCTTGCGCGTCTTCGCCCACGGCGCTCACTTGCACGCTGTCACCCAAAGCGGTCTGCAACGCCATGATTGCCACCAGTGACTTGGCGTTGGCTTCGGCCTGCTGTTTATGCAGATAGATCTTTGCCGAAAAAACCTTCGCCGCTTGTGCGAATACCGCGGCCGGACGCGCATGCAGACCGTTGGGATTGGGCAGTTTCAGCACATCCGAGAAAATCACTTCGCCTGTTGGCGCGACCTGTTCTTCGCGGATGGCATGCGCACCGGTGAGACTCAGCAGAGGTTGGCCCGTTTCGACCAGCCCCGTCTGCGCGGCCGTCCAGGTGAATGGCTCACCGCTGACCACCAGCATCAGGGTCATCAGGCTGCGCGCGTGCAGGGCGATGTAATCGGCATCGAACTCGATCAACGTTTCGCCAGCCGCCACCCGCTGACCCTCTTCAACCATGCGGGTGAAGCCCTGACCGCCCAGATTCACCGTATCCAGACCGATGTGCAGCAACACCTGAACGCCATGGTCATCGGTGATGCTCACGGCATGCCCGCTTGCCTGCACGTTGCTGATCACCCAGGCCAGCGGAGCGCACAAGGCAGATGAAGTCGGGTCGATGCACAGGCCGTCGCCGATCACGCGATTGGCAAACACCGGGTCGGGCACTTGATCCATTGGGATCAGCACGCCGGACAAAGGCGCCAGCAGTTGCAATTGTTGGGGTGTGGCCATGATGTCACCTGCGGTTTTGTTCTTGGAAGTACCCGTGGAGCGCGCCGCCCCACCAGCATCGCTTATTTCCACCAGTATTCGACCTGCAATCCAACGTTCGCACCGTGGCGAGCGGTACCGAAAGCGCCGGTATCGGACAGCGCCGACCCTTGGGCCAATTCGTTGGCCGCGCGTTTGGCTGCCTCGTTCCAACTGGCATAGGTGTAATACAAACGCACCTCGGGGCGCGCCCAGAATTCCGGGCCCTTGGGTGACCATGTCGGCGCAACGGTGAACTTGCTCAATTTGCGCGTGCCGCCCGGTGCATCGACTTGATCATGGCCCAGTTCGGTGACCAGTTTGAATTGTTCGGTAAGCGCATAGGTCGGACGCACACCCAGCGACAGCCAGTTCTGGTCAGCGCCGTCCGGGCGAATGTCTTTTTGATAAACCGCCTCGATTTGCCCGCCAAAGCGCGGCGTCAGTTGCCAGTCGAAAAACTCGACAATCCGATAACTTTTACTGCTGTCGTCCAGTTTGACGTTACCGGTATAGCCCAGCCCGGTGCCGGGCCCTTCGCCGTACTGGAAGGCCAGTTTGTTTTTGCCACCGAGAAAGTCCTTCTGCACATGCTGCGTGGTGATCGCCCAGCCCCGGTGCGCATCGCGGCTGTCGGGTTTGTCGATGTAGCTCAAGCCTAACTCAAGCTCGCCGCCGGGATTGGTAGCGAACCCGGCGACGTTGAAGTCGTGCCGGTTGATGTAGTCCTTTTGATAGAGGTTGTCCTTGCGCGAAAAGGCGTAGCTGTATTTCAGATCGCCGATCAGCACGTCTTCGATCCCGCCACCGGTAGCGCTCTGGTTCCAGTAGTAGAAATCGGAAATGTGGATGTCATTACGTTTGTAGTAACGGCGACCGGCCCAGAGCGAACCGCCATTGAGCGCGGGCATGTTCGACCACTGTGCATAGGCCTGCGGCAGACGCACCGAGCCGTTGTCTTCATTGAACGTGAGGCTTTGGTTGTAGCGGTTGTACAGCGAGACCATGCCATCGACGCTGAGTACCGAGCCATCGTCGAGGGTGTACAAATCCTGGCGCAACTCAAGCTCGCCGTACTGCTCGCATTCGTTGCCCAAGCGGTATTTGGTCTGCGCCCCCGGCAACTGGAAACACGATTGGCTTCCGCCCTTGGTCGCGTTGCCAACGCCACTGCGCAAGTAACCACCGAACTCCAGCGCTGATGATGTCTGTGGTAACGCGAGGCATAAACCTGCGACTGCAAGGCTGCGATTAATTGTTGTTTTCATAAGCCACCCCATTATTTTTATTGTGTGTTTCCATGAATTCGGCGCGCAAAACTCCCCCGCGCAGTGCTCTGCGTGCTTTTTGAAATCTTGTTTTTTAGTTAGGAATCAGGGATCAATCAGGTGCAGGACGAACGATTCATACGGGCGCAAACTCACCTGTCGATTACGTGGCGGACAGTCCGGATAATTGCTGACAAGCAACCGCTGGTTCAGCGTCTCGTCGATCTCTATTGGCAGTTCGATTTCACACGGTGTGGCATAGAAGTTGTTCACGATCAGCAGGCGCTCGCCGGTTCCTTCTCTCAGATAAGCCCAGACCTGCTTGTGTTCAGGCAACAACTGTCGATAGATGCCCAGCGAAATCAGCGCCTCTGTGCGCCGCAACGCGATCAGAAGACGGTAGTGATGAAGGACCGAATCAGGATCATCAAGTTGTTGGGCGACGTTGATCCGGGCGGCATTGGCCGGTAACCCGATCCACGGTTCGACGTGGCTGAAACCGGCATTCGGTTCCGCGTTCCAGTGCATCGGCGTACGCCCGTTGTCACGGGACTTCTGCATGATCGCTGCCATGTTGTCGATGTCGCTGGTGCCTGCTTCACGCTTGAGCCGAAAGATGTTCAGCGTCTCGACATCCCGGTACTGATCGATACGCTCGAAACCCGGATTGGTCATGCCCAGTTCTTCGCCCTGGTACACAAACGGCGTGCCCTGCAAAAAGTGCAGCGCCGTACCGAGCATTTTCGCCGAGAGCTCACGATATTCGCCGTCATGACCGAACCGCGAGACCACCCGAGGCTGATCGTGGTTACACCAGAACAGCGCATTCCAGCCACCACCGGCCTGCATGCCGGTCTGCCAGTCGGACAGAATCTGCTTGAGCTGGAGGAAATCGAAATCGGCGCGAACCCACTTTTCCAGGTTTGGATAATCGACTTTCAGATGATGAAAGTTGAAGGTCATCGACAGCTCTTGCGACTGCGGATTGGAATAACGAATGCAGTGTTCGAGGCTGGTGGATGACATCTCCCCGACGTTGATCAGGTCGTGGCCGGCGAAGACCTCACGGTGCATCTGCTGCAAGTATTCATGGACGTTCGGCCCGTCGGTGTAAAAGCGTCGGCCGTCGCTGTTGTCCTCGGCAAAATCCGCAGGCTTGGAGATCAGATTGATCACGTCCAGCCGGAAACCACCCACGCCCTTGTCCCGCCAGAAGCGCATCATTTTGAAGACTTCGGCGCGTACCTTGGGGTTGTCCCAGTTCAGGTCAGCCTGGGTGTGGTCGAACAGGTGCAGATAGTACTGACCGGTCTGGGCCTCGTACTCCCAGGCCGAACCGCCAAACTTGGACTGCCAATTGTTCGGCTGATCGCGCCATATATAAAAGTCGCGGTAGGGATTATCGAGGCTGCTGCGCGCCTGCTGAAACCACACATGTTCGATCGAGGTGTGGTTGACCACAATGTCGAGCATCAACTTGATCCCGCGCTTGCCCGCCTCGGCGATCAGCAACTCGCAGTCGGCCATGCTGCCGTAACTGGGATCAATCGCGTAGTAGTCGCTGATGTCATAGCCGTTGTCACGTTGCGGCGAGCGCAGGAATGGCGTGATCCACAAGCAATCGACACCCAGCCATTGCAGGTAATCGAGCTTGGCCACGACACCGAGCAAATCACCTGTCGGGTTGCCGGCATGGCTGTGAAAACTCTTCGGGTAGATCTGGTAGATAACCGAACGCTGCCAGTCTTGCATGGCACATTTCCCTCTTGATTTTAAAACCGGCAAACCCTGTGCCCCCTGTAGGAGTTGCCGAAGGCTGCGATTTGTTGACTTTGGCTTTTCAAAAAACAACATCAAAAGATCGCAGTCTGCGGGTCGATATCAGGCAACCCGATAGCCGGGGCGGACAATCTTCATGCTCAGCGCACAGGTCAAAACAAACGGCACAACCATGGCGATGATCATGCCGATCACGAACATCGGAATGAACTGCGGAATGATCGAGATAAACCCGGGCAAGCCGCCGACGCCGATGGCCGAGGCTTGAATCTTGTTAATCGACAGGAAGATGCAGCCCAGCGCCGAGCCGGTCAGCGCGGCATAGAACGGAAATTTGTAACGCAGATTGACCCCGAACATGGCGGGTTCAGTGATACCGAAATACGCGGAAATCGCTGATGTCGAGGCCATGCTTTTGTCGCGTGCATTGCGCGTCATGTAGAACACCGCCAACGCAGCGCTGCCTTGAGCGAGGTTGGACATGACGATCATCGGCCAGATGAACGTGCCGCCCTGGGTCGAGATCAGTTGCAGATCGACTGCGAGGAACATGTGGTGCATTCCGGTGATCACCAGAGGCGCATAGAGCAGTCCGAAAATCGCCCCACCGACCATCGGCGCCAGGTCGAACAGCATGACCACGCCCTCGGTGATGTAGATACCGATGTGACGGGTTACAGGCCCGATCACCGCCAACGCCAGAACTCCCGTGACGACAATCGTGGTGATGGGCACCACCAGCAATTGCACTGCGTTGGGCACGCGTGCCCGCAACCATTTTTCGATGACACTCATCACGTAAGCGGCCAGCAGTATCGGCAGGATCTGCCCCTGATAACCGACTTTCTCAACCTGGAACAATCCGAGGATGTCGAAGTACGGCATCTGCTGACCGTCCAGACCGGCCACCGCCTTGCCATAGTTCCAGGCGTTGAGCAGATCCGGATGAACCAGCATCAGGCCGAGTACGATGCCGAGAATCTCGCTACCGCCAAAACGCTTGGCCGCCGACCATCCCACCAATGCCGGCAAGAACACGAACGCGGTGTTGGCCATGAGGTTGATCAGGCTCCACAGTCCCTCGAGTTTGGGGTAGGCATCCAGCAGGGTCTGACCTTCGATAAACATGCCTTTGGCGCCGATCAGGTTGTTGATGCCCATCAGCAAACCGGCAACGATCAGCGCGGGCAGGATCGGCATGAACACGTCGGAAAATACCCGCACCAGACGCTGCATGGCGTTGATCTTCTCGGCGCTTTTCTGTTTGACGTCGGCGATGGTCGACGCGGCGAGGCCGGTCTGGCGGCGCAATTCGGCGTAGACCTTTTCCACTTCGCCCGGGCCGATCACCACCTGATACAGACCGCCGGTGAAGAACGAGCCTTTGACCAGATCGATCTGGTTGAGCGTGGCACTGTTGACCAGGGCTGGATTCTTCAACGCCAGGCGCAGGCGCGTGACGCAATGCGCGGCCTGTTCGATGTTCTCGCGACCGCCAAGGCTTTGCAGCAGCGCTCGGGCGATGTTCGGATAGTCATGGCTCATGCTAGTTCTTCCGCTGTGGATTGTTGTTATTGGCAGCACGTGGGAACGAAAAGTACTCGTCTGTACGAGTTATTGCAACAACTCGTATAGACGAGTTTGTTTTTGTATGTTTTTGCCAGACCAGCAGAGAATTTTCCTACCTCAGCCTAAGGTGATTTCCAATCCCCACATGGACAAAGCCCTACCCTGCCCTTAAGGTTCGAAGCTTTGAGCACAGCCGGCATCGAGCCCCTCTCATGAGCAAATACAACCAGATCTACAGCGATCTGCTGGCGAGTATCACCACTGAACGTCTGCAACGCGGCGCTCGCCTGCCCTCCGAAACCGAGCTGATGGACAGCTATCAGGCCAGCCGCGGCACCGTGCGCAAGGCCATCGAGCAACTTCAGGAGCGCGGTTTCGCGCAGAAAGTCCATGGCAAGGGCACCTTCGTCCTGTCGACCAACCCGATCGAATTTCAGCTCGGTGGCATCGTCAGTTTTCAGGAGACCTACCCACGCCTGGGCGACGACGTCAGTACCGCAGTGGTCGAGCTGGCGCAGATTCCCCTCGAAGGCGCATTGCTCGAACACATCGATGCGCAGCCCGGCAGCCTGATTACCCGGGTCAAACGGGTGCGGCGCATTGATGGCAAACGGGTGATCCTCGACATCAACCATTTTGTCACCGAGGTCATTCCCGGCCTGTCCCTCGATATCGCCGAGCAATCAATCTACGCCTACATCGAACAGACCCTGCAGCTTCAGATCGCCTACGCGCAGCGCACCATCGAAGCCCGCCCGTGCAGCAAGGATGACCTGTCGCACCTGGACCTCGACGGCCAGAGCCACGTGATCGTCGTCAGCAACCAGACATTCCTTCAGGACGGCCGCCAGTTCGAATACACCGAATCCCGGCACACCCTGGACAAGTTCTACTTCTCCGACGTGGCGCGGCGCTGACCCTCGACACGTTTGCAGACACCCTGTGCGGTAGGTATCTAATGCACGCCGCCGTAGCGATTCGGCCATGCTCGACCTTCATTTCTCAAGGATCGAGAGCACATGAAATCGTCCCCACAGCGTCGTCTGCCGAATGCGGCAGACAAAGCGTCACTCAAGGCCATCGCCACCACCGTCGTGCAGCTTTGCCCCAGCCTGTACGACGAGGCCCATCAAGTCGCCAGCGAGTTGCTGGTGCGCAAGGGCCTTACCGAGATCGACCCGGATCAGGTTTATTTCCATCGTTTCAACCTGGCGCAAAGCAGCACGCAGTCGTTTACCGGCTGGGAGCACACCGGCGAAAAGCCCTACGAATCGCTGACCCTCACCCAATTGGTGGTGCATCGCTTTCGCGCCACCGATCAGGACAATGCCGACTTGCTGGACCTCTACGGCGGCTTCTACACGGACGGGCCGCAGGCCGAGACGTTCGACCACACCAATGAAGTGCGCCTGCATGGCAACGAAGTGCTCAACGACTTCTGGACCATTGATCTGAGCTCGCGCTACCAGCAAAAGCTGAACAGCTTCTGGAGCGCCCACGCGGAAGATTTCCGCACGTTGGCCAAGTGCAACTTTCTCAGTCAGGCGGTGCAGGCACTTGAGCTCGAGCAACTGAGCGGCAGCGATTTCCAATGGATCGTCGATGCGGTCATCGGCCCCGTTACCTGGCCGGTGACACTGGCCATGTTGCAATCGAGCCACACTACGACCAGTGATGTGCGCGCGTTCGATATCGCCGGGCATGTCGCCATCAATCTGCTGCGCATCGTGGCTACCGACGGCCGGCAGATCCTGTATCTGCCGGGCGCAGCGCAGGCTTTTGTGGTCATGCAGACCCCGGCGGACATGCACTGGTGGGTGCTCGAACAGATGAACGAGGCAACCCGGCGACAGGCGCTGCTGAGCCACTTTGCACTGGCGGATCGGCAGCAGATCACCGAGGGGCTCACCGAGTTGATGAACCAGCTGGTCGGCACCTGGGGCCGCGCCGACCATCACCTGATCAACCAGCACAATCGCGCGATCAGCGGTGATGCGATGCGCTGGCTCGGTGAAGCGACCCGCGCCGCGATGTTCGCCGAGGCCAGCCTGTCCCTGACCTCCAACAGCGAACTGAGCAAGAAACTCTGGATCGGCTACCTGAGCGCGGGCCTCAAGGTATTCGGCCCCATGGCTGCGGTCGGCTGGCCGATTGCCTTGCCGGTGATTGGCGCCAGCCTTGCCAGCATGGGCCTGAATATCGATCAGGCGGTCAATGGCAAAAGCGCCAGTGAACGCAAGGCCGGGGTGCTCGGTGCGGTGCTCAGTGGCATTGACGCGCTATTCAACGTCGCGTTTCTCAAAGACTCCGGCTCAACGCTGGAGGTCGGCGTTGAGGTGGACGCAGCAGAAGCCGAACAGATGGCCGAGTTCAGCGAAGCGACTGCGGCCCAGACGCCGGCGGATCCGCTTGCGCCTGAAGCGCCTAGCGAAGCGGCCGAGGACGCCGAAACGCTAAATCCGGTCGCCGAGTTAACGTGGCCGGGCCCGGTTGACCGTGCGACCCCGCCGCCGATTGCGCAGAGGTACGTGTGCAACGAACTGCTCGAAGGGCTGACTGCGCAAAGTGAGCCCGGACAGTTTCAAGGGATCTTTCGCCTTGATCGTGATCCACCGTTCGCCATCCTGCTCAACAACAAGCCGTACTACGTGCGCTTTTTCGGCGATGCCAGCGAGGGCGGCTACTGGGCGATTGTCGATCCGGATCGTCCCAACCAGTTCGTGCATTCGTTGCCGGTGCGCCTGAACCCCCAAGGCGAGTGGGAGCGGATGCAGGCGCTGGGTCTTCGGGGCGGTGGCCAGTGCGCGGGCAAACAGTGCACGCCGCCTATCGAACTCAACACCCTTGAGTCGACTGAATCCACCGAGGCCGAAACGCTACCGCCGACAGAACCACAGTCGCCGATACCGCGCGCGGTGCGCATCGTGCCCTCGGCTTACGATATCGATCCGACGGTGCGCCGCTCGATCAAGGCCTGGGCGCTGAACCTCAACGAAACCCATGTCGAACTGACGCCCACCGCCGACGGCACTTTCGGCATGGAGGACCCCTTCGAGCGCCATGCGCTGGCCAAGCGGCAGTCGCTGCAAGTCGCCGCGAGAAAGTTCTTCAACGATCTGCCGTGGATCACGTCGCCGCCGCGCCCGCCCATTGCCTTTGATGAGCAGACATCCATAGCCGAACTGCTCGACCGTATCTTTGAGTCGGCGCCCGGGCTGGTCGTGGGCGAGACCCTGGACCGCATCACCAGCATGCGCTTCATGATCGAAAACATGCCGGCGCTCGCCCGCCATGCCAAAACCCTTTATATGCGCGGTGTGCTCAGTGACTTCGCACAGGTGGACCTGAACCGCTACTTCACCAGCGGCGCCATGTCGGCGGACCTGCGCACCTATCTGACCAGTCTGGGCACCGACCCGGCGGGACGCTTCAATGCACTGGAACTGGTCAGGGTCGCCAGGGAAAACGGCGTGCGGGTACAGGGCATCGATTGCGCGGCGAGCTACAAGATGAATTCGCCGGCCGCGCCCTACGACGAGCAAATGATCGGCACGTATCTGGCCAGTGACATCATGACCGGCGACACCTACATCAACAGTCCGCGAAAATGGATGGTGCTGACCGGCGCGCAGAACACCAACACCTTCAGAGGCCTGGACGGTCTCGCCGAAATCAAGGGCGGCATCGGTTTGCGCATCGAAGAAGCGGCAATAGGCCAACCCACAGTGGTCGATGTCGATCCGGGCCTGGAAGTGCGTCGCGAGGCGTTTTCCGCTGAAGCCGGAGCGTCGGTCAATCATGACGTGATTCGCACTGACCTGCGCCTGAGAATGCCGGCAGAACCGGTGAACTGGAATGAGGACACGCTGGACAACCTGCTGCATCGACGCGGCATGTTCATGTTCATCAAGAACGACGACAGCTGGACCGTGCTGCACCGCAGCAAGCGAGGCATGCTGATGCGCACACCCGTGACGCAACTGCCTGATGGCGGCGTGTCCCTGCATCGCCCTGGATGGCCAAAGGTCAATGACATCCGCTTCGCCAACATCAAGGAACTGTCCCAACGCCTGAGCGCAATGGGCCTGTCGCTGCAAAGTCGCCTGCACGACTGACACCCGCTTCAGACAGACAAAACCCCTGACGCGAGCCAGGGGTTTTGCTATTTCCACGCCAGCCTCCATGGGCGATACATAGTTAGTGCCTGCGCCCGCAACCAATCGTTCATGCTCGATCTTCGTTTTCCCCATGGATGGAGAAGTGCATGAACGCACCCGAACGCCGCCAGCTGCCCAACGCGGCAGACAAGGCCAGTCTCAAGGCAATCGCCACAACCCTCGTGCTGGTATGTCCAGGCCTTGAGGACGCAGCCCGAGCCGTCGCCACGCAGTTACTGGCCGATAAAGGTCTGTCGGGCGCCAATCCGGACCGGATTTACTTCCATCGATTCAGGACCGCGCAGAGCAGCGCCCTGACCTTCACCGGCTGGGAACACCCGCAGGAAAAACCGTACGAGTCGTTGACCCTCACGCAACTGGTGATCCAGCGTTTTCGCGCCACCGATCAGGACAACGCAGACCTGCTGGCGCTCTACTGCGGTTTCTACTCCGACGGGCCGGAGGCCGAAAGCTTCGATCAGAGCAATGAAGTGCGATTGCTGGGCAGTGATGTGTTGAATGAATTCTGGAGCATCGATTTCAGCACGCGCTACACCGGGGAGCTGACGACGTTCTGGCAGGCCTCGGCGGATGACTTCCGCACCTTGGCCAAGTGCAATTTTCTCGCCCTGGCGGTGCAGGCACTCAAGCAAGGCCACCTTGACGGGACAGATTTCCAACGCGTGATTGACGCGGTGACTGGCCCCATCACCTGGCCCGTCACCCTGCAAATGCTGCAGGCAAGCCAAGCGGCCAGCGGCGAAGTACGTGCATTGGAAATTGACGGACACGTCGCCATCAATGCGCTGCGCCTGATGCAGGACAGTGGCCGGCAGATCCTCTATCTGCCCGGCGAAGCCCGAGCCTTGCGGGTCATGGAGGACGACGCGGATCTGCATTGGTGGGTGCTCGAACAGATGAACACCGAGGGCAAGCGCAAGGCCTTCCTAAACCGGTTCCCGCTGGCCGATCGCAACGCGATGAACGAAAAGCTGACCGATCTGATGAACCGTCTGGTGAGCACTTGGGGACGCAGCGATCATCGGCTGGTCAATGGCAGCAGTGTCACCATCAGCGCTGACCCGTTCACCTGGCTAACCGATTCGACACGCAACGCCATGTTTGCCGAGGCCCGTCTGGCGCTGACCTCCAACAGCGATCTGCGCAAAAAACTGTGGATGGGTTACTTGAGCGCGGGTCTGAAGGTCTTCGGCCCGATGGCCGCCGTGGGTTGGCCGTTGGCACTACCGGTGATTGGCGCCGGGATCGCCAACATGAGCCTGAACATCGACCTGGCAGTCAACGGCAGGACTCCCGCCGAGCGCAGGGTCGGCACCCTGGGCGCGGTGCTCGACGGTATCGAGGCGCTGCTCAACGTTCCGTTCCTCAGCGGCTCCGGCGCGCTGCTGGAAGTGGGCCCGCAGGTTGAATTTGCCGAGGCCGAGGAAATGGCCGGGTTGATCGAGTTCACCGCGGCGAACGAGCCGTTACTGCCAGCGCTCGATGCGCCGCAGACCGTAGCCGAAGCCGAGGCGGGTGAGACGGCAACCGGACTGTCGGATGAGGCCACAACCCCTTCGCCCACTCCCGAGGTGCTCGCCCCCGCTGCACCGCCATCGTCTTCGGCGCTGAAAATCCCTGTCCGGTATCAGTGTGATGCCGTGCTTGAACACCTTCACGCCGAAACCGAACCGGGGAAGTTCCAGGGCATTTACCGCCTCGACTCGGAGCCGGCGTATGCCATCAGCCTCGATGGCAAACCGTACTACGTGCGTTACTTCACCGCCTCCGAGGACAGTGGCAACTGGGCAATCGTCGACCCGGAGCGGCCCAGCCAGTTCGCCTACTCCTTGCCGGTTCGCTTGAGTGCCGACGGCACCTGGAAGCGCATGCCGGCGCTGCGTCTCAAAGGCGGCGGGCAATGCCTCGGTACCTGTGGCCCCGGCAAGAGCTCGTCGATCCCCTCACTGGAACCAACGCCAGACGAATCGTTGGTCCTGCCACCCGCAACGATTTCCCGCCCGCTGCGCCGCGTGCGTACGCTCTACGACGTGTACGGTTCGGACATGCTCAACCTGAGAAAATGGGCAATGAACCTGCCCGACGATTCAGCCGAAGCAGCTGCCGGCGCCGCCGGCAATGGAACGGTCGACCACGTGTATGCCACCCATTTCAGCCACCGACGCACACAGCTTCTGAGTGAAGCCAAGGAGTTTTACGCCGAGCTGGACTGGAACAACCTGCCGGTACGGCCGAAACAGCCTGCAATCACCCGCGCCATGCCAACCGGCGAACTGATTGACGGCATTTTTGAACACGCCGAAGGCCTGGCCGTTGGCGAAACCCTCGATCGCATCACCAGCATGCGCTTCATGATCGAAAACATGCCCGCGCTTGCCCGACATGCCAAGACGCTCTATGTACGTGGCCTGCTCAACGATTTCGCTCAGGTTGATCTGAACAACTTCTACACCAGCGGGCAGATGTCCGAAGATTTACGCCTTTACCTGACCAGCCTCGGGACCGATCCGAACGAGAGGTTCAACATGCTCGAGCTGGTCAGGACGGCCCAGGTCAATGGCATCCGGGTGCAAGGGATCGATTGCGCGGCCAGCTACAAAATGAACGTGTCCCTCACCTCGATTGAAGAGCAAATGATGCACACCAGCCTGATGTCGCAAATCATGTGGGGGGATGATGTGCTCAACGGTCCGGGCAAATGGATCGCACTGATCGATGCCCAGAACACCAATAACTTCAGGAACCTGCCCGGCATCAGCGAACTGCGGGGCGGCATCGGTTTGCGGATAGAAGAGGCCTTGCCGTCAGAGGAGGTTGGCGTGGACATCGACCCCGGCATCAAAGTCGCTCGCGGCCCCTTCGACAATGGCGCAAGCACACGCGACTCGTTCGACTATCTCTACGCCGACCTGCGCCTGCAAATCGAAGCACCCCCCGTGACCTGGACCGAGGAAACGCTGGATCGGCTGCTGCACCGCAATGGCATGTACCTGCTGGAAAAAACCCAGAACAATTACACCCTCATACGCCGCAATAGCTCGGGCAACCTTGTCCGAACCCCGGTGAATCAGACAGTGGACGGCCAGGTGTATGTCTGGGTCCAGGCCATGCCGCGGATCAGTGGCGTATTGTTTCCTGATGTCGCCGCACTCTCCCAGCGCCTGACGGAAATAGGGCTGAAACTGCAAAGCCGCCTGCCCCTCTGAACGTTTTCGCGCACCTGAAACGAAAAACCCCCGGCCGAGGCCAGGGGTTTTCAGTCACTTGATGCAGGCATTCAAGTGCAGCGGGATCATTCCCACTCAATCGTCGCCGGCGGCTTGCTCGACACGTCGTAAGTGACGCGCGAAATGCCTTCGATTTCATTGATGATGCGGCCGCTGACAGTTTCCAGCAGTTCGTAAGGCAGGTGAGCCCAACGTGCGGTCATGAAGTCGATGGTTTCTACGGCACGCAGGGCAACGACCCAGGCGTAACGACGGCCATCGCCAACCACGCCAACCGATTTCACCGGTTGGAAGACCACGAACGCCTGGCTGACCTTGTGGTACCAGTCGGCTTTGCGCAGTTCTTCGATGAAGATGTGGTCGGCACGACGCAGCAGGTCGGCGTATTCCTTTTTCACTTCACCGAGGATGCGCACGCCCAGGCCCGGGCCCGGGAACGGGTG
>OFQU01000180.1_pt1 | contig 14134 bp, 11 predicted proteins | sample 1542981 | NCBI WGS metagenome assembly OFQU01 (sample SAMN07774233, study PRJEB24372) | wastewater metagenome | isolation source: Exp Tend CN 90WW | collected 2016-02
CGACATCCGGGACCATATCGCCCTCTACCGCCTGTTCGGCCGCCCCAAGGATCTGGCGCGGGTCGAACAGCTTGAACGACTGATCGCCTGATGCCCTTCCCCTTCGAGATTTCCGCCAAAGAGGGTCGCGCCCGCACCGGCGTGCTGAAGACCGCGCGCGGCGACATCCGCACCCCGGCCTTCATGCCGGTCGGCACGGCCGCGACGGTGAAGGCGATGACGGTGGACCAGGTCAAGGCGACCGGCGCCGACATCATCCTGGGCAACACCTATCATCTGATGCTGCGCCCCGGCCCCGAGCGGATGGAGCGTCTGGGCGGTCTCCACAAATTCATGGGCTGGGACAAGCCGATCCTGACCGATTCAGGCGGCTATCAGGTGATGAGCCTCGCCGACCTGACCAAGCGATCCGAAGAGGGCGTGTCGTTCAAGAGCCACCTCGACGGCACGCGCCATCTGCTCAGCCCGGAGCGATCGATCGAGATTCAGCGGCTGCTGGGCTCCAACATCGTAATGGCCTTCGACGAGCTGGTGCCGACCACCTCGACGCGCGAGGTCCAGGCTGCGGCGATGGAACGCTCGATGCGCTGGGCGAAGCGCAGCCGCGATGCCTTCGATGGCGGCGGCGAGCATGCCGACAACAATGCGATCTTCGGCATCCAGCAAGGCGCGCTCGACGAGTCCTTGCGCAAGGCGAGCGCCGACGCGCTGATCGACATCGGCTTCGATGGCTATGCGGTTGGTGGCCTCGCGGTCGGCGAGGGACAGGAGGCGATGTTCGGCTGTCTCGATTTCGCACCCGGGCAATTGCCGCAGGACAAGCCGCGCTACCTCATGGGCGTCGGGAAACCCGACGATATCGTCGGCGCGGTGGAGCGCGGCATCGACATGTTCGACTGCGTGATGCCGACGCGCTCGGGGCGGACCGGCCAGGCGTTCACCCGCAACGGCCCGATCAACCTGCGCAATGCGAAGTTCGGCGAGGATCAGGCACCGCTCGACCCGACGTGCGGCTGTCCGGTCTGTGCGACCTGGAGTCGCGCCTATATCCACCACCTCGTCCGCGCGGGCGAAATTCTGGGTGCGATGTTGATGACCGAACATAACATCTGGTTCTACGAAGCCTTGATGGCGGACCTGAGAGCCGCCATTGCGGCTGGTGAACTGACCTCGTTCGCGAATGGTTTTCGCGCAGCGTATCAACGGGGCAAGGGAGAGTGAGTATGTCGGATCAGCCCAACGAGATCCTCGAGGCCGCCGCTGCCGCCAAGGCGCAGCAGGATGCCGCCGCGCAGGCCAAGGTGCAGGGCCGCAAGAGCCATTGGCCGATGCGCATCATCGGCGTCGGCATCGGATCGGCCGCAGTCGCCGCGGCAGTGCTGTTCGCCAATTCGGGGAAGAAGAAGGACTGAGCTCAAGCCATCGTCATCCCCGCGCAGGCGGGGATCCAGACGCGCAGGTCCCGCGATGGGGCCGAGACGATAGCGGTTCTGGATTCCCGCCTGCGCGGGAATGACGACGCAGCCTGAGGGGCGATTGACACGATCCCCAAGCTCCGGTTCAACCGACGGCATCGTCTGTCCTTACCGGAGCATCCCATGCGCCTCGTTCGTGCCGCCCTTCTGCTCGGGGCCGCGCTGCTCCCCCTCGCCGCCACCGCGCAAACCGCCGCGCCCGCGGCGACCGCCGTCAAGCCGATCGCCTATACCGAACGCACGCTGGCGAACGGCCTGCGCGTCTATGCGCTGCGCGATACGTCGACGCCCAATGTCGCGGTGCAGGTATGGTACGATGTCGGGTCGAAGGACGATCCCAAGGGCCGTTCGGGCTTCGCCCACATGTTCGAGCATCTGATGTTCAAGGCGACGCGCAACCTCGTCTCCGAACAGATGGACCGCCTGACCGAGGACGTCGGCGGCTATAACAACGCCTCGACCAACGACGATTACACCAATTATTACGAGGTGGTCCCCGCCAACCATCTGCAGCGGCTGCTGTTCGCCGAGGCCGATCGCATGGCGAGCCTGGTGGTCGAACCCAAGAGCTTCGCATCCGAGCGCGACGTGGTGAAGGAAGAGCTGCGCCAGTCCACGCTGGCCCGCCCCTATGGCAAGCTGTTCTCGACCTATCTATCGGCCGCATCCTACACGACGCACCCCTATGCGCGCTCGACGATCGGCAGCATCGAGAATCTGGAAGCGGCCTCGATCGACGACGTCCGTGCCTTCCACGCCACCTATTACCGGCCCGACAATGCGATCCTGGTCGTTGCCGGCAATTTCGATCCCAAGCAGCTCGACGCCTGGGTCGATCGCTATTTCAGCAAGATCGTGCGGCCGACGACGGCGATCCCGCGCGTCACCGTGCAGGAACCGATGCGCGCCAAGCCGGTAAGCTACACCGTCTACGAACCTAATACGCCTCTGCCCGCGGTCGTCATGACCTGGCACGTCCCCGCCGACCGGAGCGCCGACATTCCCGCGCTGACCGTGCTCAACACGATCCTGTCGACGGGCGAGAGCAGCCGGATGTACGAAAGCCTCGTCTATCGCGACCAGCTGGCGCAGGATGCCTCGTCCTTCCTCGACAGCAAGCAGGGGACCGGCAACCTCGTCGCCTATGCGATCCTGGCCGACGGCAAGACCGCGGACCAGGGCGAGGCCGCGCTGAAGCGCGAGATCGCACGCTTCCGCGACGCACCGGTCAGCGCCGCCGAACTCGCCGAAGCGAAGAACGAGATCGTCACCGCCGCGATCAAGAGCCGCGAAACCGCGGAGGGCAAGGCGCGCCTGCTCGCCTCGTCGGTGATCATCGATGGCGATCCCCGCGCCGCCGATCGCCAGCTTGCCGCGATCCAGCAGGTCACCGCCGCCGACGTCCAGCGCGTCGCGCGCCAGTATCTGGGCGACGCCCAGTCCGCGACGATCCGCTATCTGCCAGATAGCGCCAAGCCCGCCGGGCAGACCGGCGACAGGATCGCGGTCGCGCCGACCGTGCAGACCGAAGCGCTGACCCCGCCTGCCGACATCGCGATCGTCACGCCCGCGCCCGAAGGCCAGCGGATCCTGCCGCCCGCCCCCGGCGCGCCGGTTACCGCCAACCTGCCGCAGCCGGTCGAGACGCGGCTCGCCAACGGCCTGCGCGTCGTCACGGTCGAGCGTCACGACCTGCCGATCGCCACCGCCTATCTGGTCGGCACGGGTGGCCAGGCGCTCGATCCGGCGGACCGTTCGGGCGTCAGCAGCCTCGCCGCCAATCTGATGACCAAGGGCACGACGACCCGCTCGGCGACCGAGATCGCGCGCCAGGTCGAAAGCCTGGGCGGCTCGATCGGCGCCAATGCGGCAAGCGAGGGCGGCAGCGTCGAGGTGACGGTAAAGTCCGACCAGCTGGCCCCGGCCCTCAACATCCTCGCCGACGTGGCGCAGCATCCCGTCTTCGCGCCCGAGGAACTGGAGCGTGCGCGGACGCAGCAGGTCGATGCGGTGAAGGTCGCGATGAAGAACCCGGCGCAGCTCGCCGCGCTGGTCGCCGATCGCGCGACCTTCGGCGCCTCGCCTTATGGCGCGCCCGGATCGGGCACGCCGGCATCGCTGAAGGCGATCACCCGCGCCGACGTCACCGCCGCCTATGCGCGCACGTGGCGGCCCGATCAGGCGACGCTGATCCTGGTCGGCGACGTGACGCCGGCACAGGCAGAGGCGCTCGCCAAGGCGCAGTTCGGCGGCTGGCGTGCGCCGGCCGGCGCGCCGACGCCACTCCCGGCGGTCGGCACGCTTCCGGCGCCGCGCACCGTCGTCGTCGACATGCCGGGCGCGGGACAGGCGGGCGTCGTCGTCGAACGCGTCGCGATCCCGCGGTCCGATCCGCGTTATTACCCGTTTGCGGTGGCCAACACGGTGCTGGGCGGCGGCTTCTCGTCGCGGCTGAACCAGGAGGTGCGGATCAAGCGTGGCCTTGCGTATGGCGCGGGCAGCAGCGTCGATGCGGCACGGACCACGGGCAGCATCGCGGCGCGGACGCAGACCAAGAACCAGACCGCGGCAGAGGTCGTCTCGCTGATGACCGCCGAAATGGCGCGGATGGGCGCGACGCCGGTGCCCGAGGCGGAGCTGTCGACGCGCAAGGCGGTGCTGGTCGGCAATTTCGGCCGTGGCGTCGAAACAACCGACGGTATCGCCGGGATCATCGGCGAATATGTGCTCGACGGCGTGCCGCTGACCGAATTGCAGCGCTACACCGCAAAGGTGGAGGCGGTGACGCCGGCGGCGGTGCAGGCGGCATCGGCCGCGCTGCTCGATCCCAAGGCGGCGAGCGTCGCCGTGGTGGGCGACGCCAAGCAGTTCCTCACGCCGCTGAAGGCCGCGCGTCCGGCCACGGAAACGCTGACCGAGAGCGAGCTGAAGCTGGACAGTCCGACGCTCAAGTAATCGCATGGGCAGCGGGGGCAGCCGACGTCTGCCCCGCCCAGCGCGTCACCCCGGCCATGTTCCGGGGTGACGCATCGAGGGGACAGCCCATCCCCAAAAGTCCTACCGTGCTGCCCCGTCGTACCACTCCGGCACGCCTGGAAATCCATGGCGGACGCAGCACGTGCCTTACGCTATGGCGGCGGCATGCAGGTCCGCAGGCAGACGATCCGGAGGTTGACGCGGGCGTGGATCGCGCTCGTGGCCATCGGGCTCGGCATCCTCGCGCTGCTCGCGGCACAGGGCGCATGGCGGGCGATCGCGGCGCATGGGGCGGGCGATCCGCCACCGATGCCCGCCCCCGCCGGCTATGAGGCGGAGGATCATTTCCCCGGCGCGGCCCTGCTCTACACCGAAGTCGCCCTTCCCGTAGCGTCGACCGCGAGCGACGGCGCCGCCCCCGCACCGGGCGTGACCGGTACGATTGCGCTGCCCGCCACGCCGGTCTCGCCGTCGCTCGCAGCCGCAGCGATGCGCGCCGATGCCGGCGTGGTCGCCGCGGCGCCCTTTTCCACGAAATCCGCCTCCAGCGTCGATCGCGCCCGCGCGCTCGAATGCCTCACCGCCGCCATCTATTACGAGGCGGCATCCGAACCCGATGCCGGCCAGCTTGCGGTGGCGCAAGTGATCCTGAACCGCGTCCGCCATCCCGCCTTCCCACACACGGTGTGCGGCGTCGTCTATCAGGGGTCCGAGCGATCAGGCTGCCAGTTCAGCTTCGCCTGCGACGGCGCCATGGCACGAGTGCCGTCACGGGCGGCCTGGATCAGGGCGGCACGCCATGCCGGCATGGCGCTCGCCGGCTATGTCTACGCACCGGTCGGGCTGGCGACGCATTACCACACCTATGCCGTGACGCCCGCCTGGAACCGCAGCCTGGTGATGACCGACGTGGTCGGCGCGCATCTGTTCCATCGGTGGAAGGGCTATTGGGGCACCAGCGCCGCATTCAGCGCGCCCTATCGCGGCGGCGAGCCGGTCCCCGGCCCGCACATGCCCCTGATTGCGCCGCCCGTCGCGACGTCGCCGGCGCTGATCGCCAGCGTCGCGCCGGTGCCGCCGATGACGCGGCCCGAGCAGGTCCAGCCCGGCTATGCGGCGAGCGGCAGCTCCATCGCGCCGCCCGCCACCACACCGGACAAGGCGCGCCCGACCGACAACCTGCCCGCCGCACCCCAGGTGCTCGACCGGTTCAAGGATTCGGGCAAGCCCCTGCTCTGACGCCTTACTTGGCGTTCTTCACGTACGTGTCGAACCACGCGATCGCCCGCGCGCGTACGTCAGCGGCCTGCGCCGGTGCGGTCACGCAATGGCCGGCATCGGGATAGATCACCAGGCTGACCGGCACGCCCTTGGCCTTCAGCGCGTGCCACCATTCGACCGACTGGGTCGGCGGCACCTCGATATCGCGCTCACCGACATAGATGAACGTCGGCGTCTGCGCGGTCTTCAGGCGATACACCGCCGACACGTCCTCATAGGCCTTCATGTCGTCGTACATCGACTTGCCGAAGAACGGCAGCATCCACTGGTCGATGCCGTTGGTGCCGTAATAGCTGATCCAGTTGGAAATGCCGGCGCCCGCGACGATGCCCTTGAACCGGTTCGTCTGGGTGTTCGCCCACATCGTCATGAAGCCGCCGTAGCTGCAGCCACCGAGTCCCAGCCGGTTGTCGTCGATCGGCGCGACGCGCTCGACCGCGTCGATCCCGGCGAGGATATCGCGCAGATCGCCGCCGCCGAAGTCGCGCTTGTTGGCGGCGGTGAACGCCTCGCCCTGGCCGAAGCTGCCGCGGGCATTGGGCAGGAAGACGTAATAGCCCGCCTTCAGCAGCGCGCCGTTCATCGAATTGGGCGTGACATAGCCCGGCACCGACGCCGACGACGGGCCGCCGTGGACCATCGTGATCATCGGCGCCTTGCCGGCGGGCGCATTCAACGGCGCGAGCAGCCAGCCCTGCACGTCATAGCCCTCGTTCTTCCAGCTGACGCTCTTCGCGCGGGTTAGTGCGGGCGCAGCGTCATTGTCGTGCGTGACCTGCCGTACCGCGGTGATCGGCCCGGCATAGATCGCCGGCGCATGTTCGTAATCCTGCACTACCGCGGCGACCGAGCGCCCGTCCGCGGAGAAGGCGGCGCGGCCGTCGCCGGCGCTGGCCGTGGCAGGCTTGGCGAAACCGGGCGCGACCGGCTTGCCCGGCACGAGCGTGCCGAATTGCGTCGCGTCGCCCGCCAGCGTCACCGTACGCAGGCCGCCAGCGGTCCAGTCGAGCGTCGTCACCGTCGACTTGGCGCCCGCCGTGATGTTGGTCGGCGTACCGCCCGCGAGCGGTACGGTGAAGACGTCGCCGCCGATCGAGCCGTAATCGCTCATCAGGCCACCGATATAGGCCACCGTTCGGCCGTCGGGCGAGACGCGCGGATGCTTGATCTGCGTCGCGGGCTTGGCGATCGAGCGGACCGCGCCGCTCTGCGCGTCGATCGCGTCGAGCGTCGCCACCCACCAATTGTTGTCGCCATTGCCCAGCGCCGTCGTCGCGACGAAGCCGCGCCCGTCAGGCGTCCAGTCATATTCGTAGACGTAGCGGCCGGCCGGCGACAGCGGCGTCACCGTCGACGACGGGCTGGCGACATCGAACACGGCGAGCCGCTGTTCGTCGTTCTTCTCCCCGATCTCGCCGATCATGCGCACGCCCGGTTGCGTCGCGCCCGCTTCCTTTTCGGCGCCCAGCGTCACCAGCAACGCGATGCGCTTGCCGTCGGGCGAGACGCGCGGCGTTTGCGCGATACCGGGGATGGTCGCGATCGTCCGCGTCGCGGTGCCGCTCGCATAGTCGAGCATCACGCCCTTGCTGGCCGGATCGCGCGCAAGGAAGACGAGGTCGCCGTTGGGCGCGAAGCTCAGGTCCGAATAGCCGCAGGTCGCGCAGGGATCGATCGTCCGCAGCACGCGCCCGTCGGTCGCATTGCGCAGCGTGATGACGGTATGACCGCCGCTGCTTTCGATCGTCGCGGTACGGCTTCCGTCGGGGGCGATGGCGAGGCCGTAATATTGGTGAAGCCCCTGCGCGACCGCGGGCGCAGCGACGGCGGTGGCGAGCAGGGCGGCGAACAGGGTCTGACGCATCGGAACTCCGGGCAAGGCAGGATATCCCCGCCATGCTTAACCGAAGAGCGCGGCGCGGCAAGCGGAACGGCGCCCTGTCGCCGGCCGTTCGTGCCGGCATGAGGAGAGATAGCATGCCCCATTCGTCCGACGACGCCAAAACGCCCACCACCGAAACGCGCGCGCCCAATCTATCGACCGAGCATCAGCGCGACGGCGACGCACGCCGGCCCAGCGAAACGCTCGACAAGGGACAGCCCAAGGGCGAGACGATCCCGCGCAAATCCTCGCTGCTCGGCAACGACTGACACGAAAAAGGGCGGCCCGCCAAGGCCGCCCTTCGTCGCGTCATCCGCCGTCGATCAGCGGCAGCGCACGTTGTTGCGGTCGACCGACTGACCCAGCGCCGCACCCGCCGCGCCGCCGAGCAGCGCCCCGAGCAGGCCGGATCCACCCGGCGCGATCGCCGCACCCAGCGTACCGCCCGCAGCCGCGCCGACGATCAGGCCGGTCGTGCCATCGTTGCGACGGCAGTAATAGCGCCCATCCTGACCGCGATAGATGCGATCGTTCGACGACAGGCGGCGTTCGCGGTAGCGCGCATTGTCGACATAATAGCGATCGGCATAATAGCCATTGTAGCTCGGATCGACCCGGTCATAGTCGTAGGCCGAATAGCTTCGGTAGCGATCGTCGCCATAGGTCGCACATCCCGCCAGCGTCGTCGCCGCCGCCATTACCGCCAAAATCGCTGTCCGCATTGCATCCTCCTGTTCCCCGCAGTGAGGCCAGAATGTCCCGGCCCACCGAAAGGTTTCACGCGATCAGGCCGCTCCGGTCGCTTCGCTGAAGCCGCTGCCGCGATCGGCGACCAGTGTCGGGGCGGGGCCGGTGGCGGGGCGCAGTGCCTCTTTCTCGTCCTCGGTCGGCACCGCGGTGGGGTCGGGACGGAAGGGTTCGGCCGCCCGGCTGTCGTTACCGGGGTGCGTGTCGCCCATCAGATCGGTCGGCACATGCTCCGCCGCGGGATTGCCGGCACGTTCGGTGAAATGCTTGTCGGTCTCCGCCATTCCGACCGGGGCCGCCGCCATCGTCGCAGGGCGCGGCGCGATCGGGCTGGTGGTGCTGTCACCCGGCACGGCGCCATCGTCGTCGTTGGACGCCGCGCGCCGTGCCCCGACCTTCGGGCCGATCAGCGCCGTCCCGGCGGTCCAGGCCGCCGCGCCCACTGCAAAGGCCCCGAGGCCAAAGCCGATCTTCTTGTAATCCATGGCATATCGTCCCGTCGTTGCTCGCAATCTCGAACCGAACCAACCACAGGCTGCGACCCGTTGTTCCGATCGATGTGCGATCGGCCGCATCATCGGTGCGGCAACCGCTTGCCAAGCCACGACTTCCGCGCCATGCTGACACTATTGTCAGTAAAGGAGTCGGTCCGATGGCCAAGCTTCCTCCCCTCCCCGGCACCACCGGCCGCCGCGACTGGCGCACCGCCTTCGGCGCGTTGCGCAAGCTGCTCGCCAATGGCGACGACACCGGCCAGGTGTTCCGCATCATGCGTTCGCTGAACGTGGGTGACACGGCAGAGGCCTACGCCCGTCTGATCGCGACTCCCGAGGGCGGTCGCATGGCCTATGAGCGGGTCGAGCTGGCGCGCCGCTTTGCGGACCGCGACTGGGTGGACGGCTTCGCGCCCGGCACGGTGGGCGCCGCCTATCGCGATTTCCTCGACACCACCGGCTATTCCGCCGACGGGCTGGTCGAGGTCAGCCGGCTCGATCCGTCCGAAACCGACGTCATCCACCCTTATGCCTGGATGGGGCGGCGCACCCGCGACGTGCATGACATCTGGCACGTCCTCACCGGCTACAAGGCCGATGAGACGATGGGCGAGGCCTGTCTCGTCGCCTTCTCCTACGCGCAGACGCGGGGCCTCGGCTGGGCGTTCATCGCCACCGGGGCGGCGCTGAAGTCGATCCGCGAGACCGGCGGCACCCTGCTCGCGAAGGCGGTGCGCGAAGGCTATCGCAACGGCAAACGCGCCGCGTGGCTGCTGGGCGAGGATTATGAGGCGCTGATGCACGAACCGCTCGACGCGGCGCGCGCGCGGCTCGGGATCGCCGATCCCGTGATCTACCGCCATGCGCAGGTCGCGCTGGGGCCGCAGCTCGCCTCCTACGCCTCCACGCAAAAGGCGCGGGCGCAAGCCGCGCTCGCCTAAGCGCTTCAGAACCTGCTAGGCGCGACCGCGATGCTGTCGCGCCTGATCCTCACCGATTTCCGCAACCATGCGGAGCTGGTGCTGGCGCCCGCCCCCGGCTTCGTCGTGCTGACCGGAGAGAATGGCGCGGGCAAGACCAACGTGCTGGAGGCGGTGTCTTTATTGTCCCCGGGCCGTGGCCTGCGCCGCGCGTCGCTGTCGGCGATGCAGCGGCAGGACGGGCCGGGCGGGTTCGGCATCGCGGCGACGCTGGCGCTGCCCGAGGGCGATGTCGAGATCGCGACCGGCACGCTGGCAGCGGCGCCCGAACGGCGCCAGTTGCGTATCCAGGGCGCCGCCGCGACCGCCAATACGCTGGCCGAATGGCTGACCGTCCTATGGCTCACCCCCGCGATGGACCGGCTGTTCGTCGAGCCGGCGGGCGAGCGCCGCCGCTTCCTCGACCGGCTGACGCTGGCGCTGGTGCCGGCGCATGCGCAACATGCCGCGCGCTACGACGCCGCGATGCGCGCCCGCACCCGGCTGTTGACGGCGGACGAGCCGGCCGATCCGCAATGGCTCTCCGCGCTCGAGGCGCAGATGGCGCAGCATGGCGCGGCGGTCGATGCCGCGCGGCGTGAGACGGTGGCGGCGCTCGGTGAGCGGCTGGCGGAGCAGCCCGACGGGCCGTTCGCGCGCGCGGCGCTGCTGCTGGAGGGGTGGAGCGGCACCGCCGAGGCGCTGCTTGCCGATCTGCGGGGCGGCCGCTCGCGCGATGCGGCGGCGGGCCGTGCGCTTGCCGGGCCCCATCGCGCCGACCTTGCCGTGACACACCTTGGCAAGGGGCAGGCTGCGGCGCTTGCCTCCACCGGTGAACAGAAGGCGCTGCTGCTCGGCATCGTCCTCGCCCATGCCGAACTGGTCGCTAGCCGCACCGGCCATGCGCCGATCCTGCTGCTCGACGAGGTGGCGGCCCACCTCGACCCCCTTCGCCGTGCCGCATTGTTCGAACGGCTCGCGGGCCATGGGCAGGTGTGGATGACCGGCACGGAGCCCGCGCTGTTCGCCGCAATCGGCGCGGAAGCGACGCGGATCGCGCTCGGCTGAGCGGCCGCGGAAGCGCACGTGCGGCTGAACACCGGCTGTCGGCGCGGCTCACGGAACGTTCAAGCCACATCGCCCATTCGGCTCGCCATCGGGCGTGGGGCCAATGGAGAGTATCATGAGCAAATCCATCATCTTCGCCGCCATTCTGGCCGCCGGTATCGCCACCCCGGCGCTGGCGCAGGATCGCTGGGACTGGAGCGGCGGCCGGCCGGGCGATCGCCCCTATCGCCTGATCGGCGCGGGCGTGCAGGGCCTGATCCCCGAATTGCGCGACACGCCCCGCGGCCGCGCGTTCGTGATGCGCAATTTCGACCGCAATCGTGACGGCCGCGTCTCGCCCGCCGAGGCGGCCGACGCCAACAGCGCCTTCCTGCGGATCGCCGGCCCGCGCCGCGATCGCTTCGACTGGGATGCGCGCGACCGTACCGTGGTGGTCGAGACGCGCGAGGTGCTCGCCCCCGGCTGGGATCGCCGCGCGATGCACGATTACGGTTTTCGCCAGACGCCGCGCGGCGCGACGCTGACGCTGTCCGAAGACGTGCTGTTCGCGACCGACAGCGATCGTCTGCGTCCCGGCGCGATCGATAAGCTGCGTCCGCTCGCACGCTACCTGCGCGACAATGGCGGCGTGCGCGTCGCGATCGACGGCTACACCGATTCGCGCGGCACCGATGCCCACAACCAGGATCTGTCGGAACGCCGTGCCGCCAGCGTCCGCGCCGCCTTCGACGCGATGGGCGTGACGCGCGCCCGCTTCAGCGTGGTCGGCCATGGCGAGCGCGATCCCGTCGCGACCAACGCCACCGCTGCCGGCATGCGCCAGAACCGCCGCGTCGAAGTGACGCTGCTCGGCCGCCGCGCGACGGAATTCGCCCGGTATTGATCGGCCAGTTCCTCCCTCGCTTCAGCGGGGGAGGGGGACCATTTGCGAAGCGAATGGTGGAGGGGGCGTTTCCGCCAGCACAGAGTCCGCCGTATCCGTCCCCTCCGTCAGCCTGCGGCTGCCACCTCCCCCTGGCGGGGGAGGACGTTGCCCACCCCATTTCGCTTTCGTTACAGCCGTCCCGCCCCTATATCGGCACGATGGCAGAACCCCAGAATGCGAACGAATACGGCGCCTCGTCGATCAAGGTGCTGAAGGGCCTCGACGCGGTGCGCAAGCGGCCGGGCATGTATATCGGCGACACCGACGACGGATCGGGCCTCCACCACATGGTGTTCGAGGTCAGCGACAATGCGATCGACGAAGCGCTCGCCGGCCATTGCGACCGGATCGATATCCAGCTGAACGCCGACGGATCGGTCAGCGTGACCGATAACGGCCGCGGCATCCCGACCGGCATCCACCCCGAAGAGGGCGTATCGGCGGCCGAGGTCATCATGACCCAGCTCCACGCCGGTGGTAAGTTCGAAAACACCAGCGACGACAACGCCTACAAGGTGTCGGGCGGCCTGCACGGCGTCGGCGTCTCGGTCGTCAACGCATTGAGCGAATTCCTCGATCTCACCATCTGGCGCGACGGCGAGGAGCATTACATGCGCTTCGCCCACGGCGACGCGGTCGCACCGCTCAAGGTCGTCGGCCCGTCGGAGGGCAAGAAGGGCACGCGGGTCACCTTCCTGCCCTCGCCCGCCACGTTCAAGATCACCGAATTCGACTTCGACAAGCTCGAGCACCGCTATCGCGAGCTCGCCTTCCTCAATTCGGGCGTGCGCCTGTTCCTCACCGACGCGCGGCATGACGAGCCGAAGACGGTGGAGCTCTATTACGAAGGCGGCATCGCCGCATTCGTGAAGTGGCTCGATCGCGCCAAGACGCCGCTCTTCCCCGAACCGATCGCGATCAACGGGCAGCGCGACGCGATCGGCATGGACGTGGCACTGGAGTGGAACGACAGCTATTACGAGAACGTCCTCGCCTTCACGAACAACATCCCCCAGCGCGACGGCGGCACACATATCGCCGCCTTCCGCGCGGCGCTGACCCGCACGCTCAACAATTACGCCGAAAAGTCGGGCCTTCTCAAAAAGGAGAAGGTGACGCTGACCGGCGACGACATGCGTGAAGGGCTGACCGCGATCGTCTCGGTCAAGCTGCCCGACCCCAAGTTCAGCAGCCAGACCAAGGATAAGCTGGTCAGCTCCGAAGTGCGCCAGCCGCTCGAAAGCCTGATGGCGGACAAGCTTGCGGAATGGCTCGAGGAGAATCCGGCGCACGGCCGTTCGATCGTCGGCAAGATCATCGACGCCGCCGCCGCACGCGAGGCGGCGAAGCGCGCGCGCGAACTCACCCGCCGCAAGGGCGTGATGGACATCGCCAGCCTGCCCGGCAAGCTCGCCGATTGTCAGGAGAAGGACCCCGCCAAGTCCGAACTGTTCCTCGTCGAGGGCGATTCGGCGGGTGGATCGGCGAAGCAGGGCCGCGACCGCCATTTCCAGGCGATCCTTCCCCTGCGCGGCAAGATCCTCAACACCGAACGTGCGCGTTTCGACCGGATGATCTCGTCGAAGGAAATCGGCACGCTGATCCAGGCGATGGGCACCGGCATCGGCCGCGACGACTTCAACGCCGACAAGCTGCGCTACCACAAGATCGTCATCATGACCGACGCAGACGTCGACGGCGCGCATATCCGCACGCTGCTGCTGACCTTCTTCTACCGCCAGATGCCCGAGCTGATCGAGCGCGGGCACCTCTTCATCGCGCAGCCGCCGCTGTACAAGGCGACCCGCGGCCGTTCGGAAGTCTATCTGAAGGACGATGCCGCGCTCGACGATTATCTGGTCGAGGCGGGCGCGTCATCGATGGTGTTCGAAGCGCCGGGCGGGCCGCGTTCGGGGGCCGACCTCAAGCACCTCGTCGACCATGCCCGTCGCATGCGCACGCTGATGCGCTACGTGCCGCGCCGCTACGACGCCGGGATCATCGAGGTGCTGGCGCTCGCCGGTGCGCTCGACCCGACCTTCACCCGCGATCAGCGCGCCGCGACTGTTGCCGAAGTGACGCGCCGGCTCGACGCGGGCGACGAGGAGGCCAAGTGGACCGCGAGCCTGACCGAGGACGGCGGCATCCACTTCGAACGGCTGTGGCGCGGCGTCACCGACCACCACATCGTCGAGGCGACGTTCATCGCCAGCGCCGAGGCGCGCAAGCTCCACGGGCTGGCGGCGGAACAGGCGGAAAGCTTCGCCCATGCCGGCAAGCTGATCCCCGCCAAGGGCGCGGCGGTAGTGGAGGCCGAGCCGGTCGCG
>OFQU01000185.1_pt1 | contig 14026 bp, 7 predicted proteins | sample 1542981 | NCBI WGS metagenome assembly OFQU01 (sample SAMN07774233, study PRJEB24372) | wastewater metagenome | isolation source: Exp Tend CN 90WW | collected 2016-02
TGGGCCATCCACTGCAATTGCTCTCGATCACCGATGGCAGCGCCAGCCATCCCGGTTCGCGACAATGGTCGGAAAAACGCCTGAGTGTATTCCGCCCGCAGGAAAGCGTCGAAGCCCTGCGCCGCCTCGGCTTGCCGATGCACAGCCTGAAATGGGTGCGCGGTGGCTTCACCGACAACGCCCTGAGCGATCAGCACAGCCAGTTGACCGAGTTCATCGGCCGTTACCTGCGGCACGGCGACGTGGTGTTCAGCACTTGGCGCGGCGACGGCAACAATGACCATGAGGCCGTCGGTCGCGCCGCCGCCGAAGCCGCAGAACTGGCCGGGGCGACCTTCCACGACGTACCCGTCTGGGCATGGCATTGGCCAGAGCGCGACCAGCAATTGATCCCCTGGCAGCGAGCGAGAAAACTGCGCCTCGACACCTGGACGGTCGCCCGCAAAAGCCACGCCACCCACGCTTACGCCAGCCAGCTCAAGGGCGAACCGGCACTCGGCATCGCACCGATGCTGCCACCGGTGATTCTTGAGCGGATGCGATTGCCGTATGAGATTGTTTTCGTCTGACTTATCACTCTCGCGCGAATGACCATTCGTCGGCGCCTGTCAGATCTGACAGGTGCGCAATCCTCCCATTCAGCGCGTAATGACTCCGGTCCCTAACCGACCGGAGTACCTCACCCATGTCCGCCAACGACCTGCCCGAAAACAGCCCCCCGACCTTAAAGGAACTCGGCATCCCCGAACTGGACCTCTCCACGCTGGTCCCCGGCGCAAAAACACGCATTGATCGCAGTTCCGATAAAAGCAAAGCGGTAACGTTCCCGGTGCGCACCTATACCATCAAGGCTGTGGAGGATGTGAAGCCGCAAATTACGTCCGTCAAAGGCTCGCCGAGCGGGGATGAAATTCCCGAGGGTGGCACTACCGTGGAAACCGCCGTCACCCTGACTGGCACTGCGGCCAAAGGCCAGAAGGTTGAAGTGTTCGACGGCACGACGTCCAAGGGGCAGCCCGTAGTTCATGCGACCACCGGCGTCTGGGAACTGGCCGTTAACGAACTTAGCGTGGCCGCGCACAGTTTCAAAGCCAAGGCCTTGTACGGCTCGGGCGCAGAGTCGGCAGTCCGGACGTTCACCGTGGCAGACAAACTGAAAATCACACACATTCAAGATCCACAGTACATCACGGTCAGTCCCGATGGAACATTCGCCCATGTAGGCTGTTATGGAGGTCCATATTATACAGGCAATAGATCGCTGAACCTGATCAATCTCGCGACACAGACAATAACGAAATCTGTGGTCCCGGGCTATGTCATTAGTGCAGTACTCTCCCCAGACGGCAGGCGAATCTACGTTTGTGCGACAAACTTCATCGCCGAGTACGATACAACTGACTTGACACTCGTACGGACCTACACTCGCAAGCACGTCCCTATATCATTGTCTTTAAGCCCTGACAACACCCGATTCTATTGCGCAATCACTCACAGCGATAGCCCCCCTGGAAAACTGGAAGTAATTAATATCGCCGACGGCCAGACTATCCGAACAATAGACGTGGGATGGAACCTGGGTAAAACCCTTATAAATCCCGAAGGCAGTCTAGTTTATGTTACAAGCCGAAATGACATAGGTGCTACGAAAGGAGGAGTTGGCGTAATTGATACCAGCACTTTGAGACTTATTGACGTTATAGACACGGGAGACCACTCTTCAGACATGGTCGCAAGCCCTGACTGGGAATTCTTATATGTTGCAAGGAACTATTCAAATGAATTAATCGAAATCAGCACCCGCACAAATAAGGTTACACGCCGCATACCAACCAAGTTAAAAATAACAAAGTTAGCAATCACACCAGATGGAAAACACTTGTGTGGTCTCGGGCCTGAAAATAATAACGAAGCCACGATATTCGATACCAACACACTGGATGCTCGCCCCATCCCTGCTGGCCGCAAGCCTTCCGCAGTAGCCTTCAGCAAGGACGGCCAGCGCATATACATCTGCAATTTTCAAGACGACAACTTATGGGATGTCTCGTGGCTATAAGGATTTGAATACCCACTCCTGGAAATTCAAATGAGCGAGCTGTCGTAGCGGATTACGTCCGCTACGACACACATGAACCGCTCTGCGCCCCCCCCTCTTCGCCACCAATCCGGAGTTCCGTCACCTGACGCCCGCACCTTCCCCGGGTACGGCGGGGATACTGCTGCACGATGGCTGTGGAAAAGGGAAGGCCGATAAAAGTGCGGGTGCCAGCGTCACAGCGCCGGACGCTGTTGGGGATTGCGCAACTGATCATGCTGGAAGAGTTGGCGGTGAATCGCGTGCTGGATAATCTGGAATTGCCGGGCTAACCCTCGGCACATCCCCCTCGCAACAGAATGGGGCAACTCCACCGGTGGGTGTGCGCATTCCGACGGAACTGCCGCCCCCACCCATCAGTCGCATGAACAGGCACTCAGGATTCAGAGGAGTAACCGTGTCCAGCGATCCCCAGCCTCACCTCGTCGACGCACCCGCCATTCATCGTCTGCGGGTGCTGACGGTCAATACCCACAAGGGTTTTACCGCGTTCAACCGGCGTTTCATCCTGCCGGAATTGCGTGAAGCGGTACGCAGCACTTCGGCCGATCTGGTGTTTTTGCAGGAAGTAGTGGGTGAACACGAGCGGCATTCGAACCGCTACAACGAATGGCCGCAAACGTCGCAATACGAATTTCTCGCCGACAGCATGTGGAGCGATTTCGCCTACGGGCGCAACGCGGTCTATCCCGACGGCCATCACGGCAATGCGTTGCTGTCGAAATACCCGATCCGCGAATACCGCAACCTCGACGTCTCGATCACCGGCCCCGAACGCCGTGGCCTCTTGCACTGTGTGCTGGATGTGCCGGGTCACGCTGAAGTGCACGCGATCTGCGTGCACTTGAGTCTGCTCGAAAGCCATCGTCAATTGCAGCTGCAACTGCTCTGCCAGTTGCTCGAATCCCTTCCGGACGACGCACCGGTGATCATCGCTGGCGACTTCAACGATTGGCAGTTGCACGGCAACGCCGCCCTCGCCCGTCGTGATTATCTGCACGAAGCCTTTGAGCGCCACCACGGTCGCCCGGCCAAGACGTATCCGGCACGGTTTCCTTTGTTGCGTCTGGACCGGATCTACCTGCGCAACGCCAGCAGTCATGACCCTCAAATCCTTGGCAACAAGCCCTGGACCCACCTGTCGGATCACCTGCCGCTGGCGGTTGAAGTGCATCTGTAGCATTACATTGTGCAGGACCGTTCGTCAGACATGCTGTCCGAAGCCGGGAAAACCTTCTACACCTGTAAAGGCTAAGGACAGCACTTTCATAACGTTAGGGTTCAGATCTCACGTAGTTCATCAGCAGTTCAGAGGTTTTTTAGATCAGGCACCCATCCAAGGATTAATACCCACTGGTTCCTCCATGGAAATTGCCAACATGCGATCTATAAATTCTTTGAAGGCTTTGCCACAGACTTTACTGCTGCCCGCCTCCTTCCTGCTGCTCGTCAGCCCGCCGGCCTGGTCCGCCTGCGTGTTGACGCCCGGCGCCGGTAACGACGCCTTCACCTGTGACAGCGGCACCAGCGGTTCACTGACCGACCTTGCGGGCAACAACAGCCTGACTCTCCCCACCAATGGCACAGGCCGGATCAACGGCAGCGTGACCTTCGGCGATGGTGCCGACCGCGTCGACATACACTCCGGCGTCATCACCGGCGCCGTCAGCCAAGGCAATGGCATTGATGATTTCGTGATGTCCGGCGGTTCGATAGGCTCTTTGGCTCAGGGCGACGGTCGCGACACCCTCCTGATGACCGGCGGTACCATCGTCGGTGCTTTCGAGGACGGCGATGTCGCGCGCATGACCGGCGGCAGCATCGGCCGGGTCGACATGAAGCTCGACAAAAATATTTTCGATCTGTCCGGCGGGCAGATTATCGGCAACCTGGTGACTGGTTTTGACACCGACACCATCATCGTCTCCGGCGGGCGCGTTGGGGGCAATGTCAGTGTCAGCGGCGGCAACGACAGCATCACCGTGACCGGTGGCGAAATCGGCGGCGAGATCCGCGCCAGCACAGGCAACGACACCTTGCTGTGGGACGGCGCAGGCATTATCCGCTCGGCAATCCTTATGGACGTCGGCAATGACAGCGCCACATTGCGCAACCTTGACGACAGCATTCTCGCGCTGACTCCCAGCGTCAATGGCGGTGTCGGTACCGATGTGCTGAATTTCGACAATACGCGCACAGCCCTGCCCGCGCGGTTTATCAACTGGGAAACCGTCAATCTGAGTAACAGTTCGCAACTGGATCTGGGCTCGAGCAGCCTGGTACTGGGCGACGCCGGAACCGGCAGTGGCGTGCTGAATGTCGATGCGAGCAGCGTTGTGCTCGCGACGCAAGGGGCTGTCGCTCCCGCAGTGGCCGGGCAAGCAGTGACGTTCAATAACGCTGGCACCGTTGACCTCACCCGCAACAACAGCCGCACCGACGACACGCTCACGGTTCAGGGCAACTATGTCGGCAACAGCGGTCAGTTACTGTTGCAAAGTGTGGTGGCTGGCGATGATTCGCCGAGTGACAAACTGGTGGTCAACGACGGCAGCCTCGGCGGTGCCACGGTGATCAGCGTCAGCAACGTCGGCGGACTCGGCGCACTGACCCAGGCCAACGGCATCCAACTGGTGCAGGCGCAGGGCAGCACGGTCAGTACCGATAACGCGTTCACCCTCAGTGGCCCGGTGTCTGCCGGCGCCTACGATTACTACTTGTTCAAGGGCGGCGTGACTGCCGGTACGCAGAACAGTTGGTACTTGCGCTCAGCTGTGGTTGCGCCGCAGGTGATCAGCGTGCCGAATCCCGATCCAGCGTTGCCGCCGATTCTGGTTCCGGTAGTGGCCACCCCCGTCGCGGCGGCCATCACGCCTATTGCCAGCTCACCTGGCATACCCGGCGAATCTGCGCCTAACCCGGCGCCGCCGGCACTGCCTGTCCTGCCGGCGGCTGTGCCGGGCGCCGAGCCGATTCCTCTCTATCGTCCGGAAGTCCCGACCTGGTCGGTGCTGCCACCCGCTGCGGCGCAGTTGACGCTCAACGCACTGGGCACATTCCATGATCGTCAGGGCGATCAGCGCTTGCTCAGCGAGACCGGCGCCTTCGGTGCAGGTTGGGGTCGGGTTTATGGCAAAAACCTCGATCAGACCTGGGCCGGCACCGTTACGCCGCGCCTGGATGGCTCACTCAATGGTTTTCAGGTTGGCAACGACCTGTACAGTTCGCTGACCTCCGGTGGCCAGACCCAACGTCTCGGTTTCTTCGTTGGCCATAGCCGCTTGCAAGGTGATGTCGACGGCTTCAACGAAGGTTTTCAGGACAACAGCGCCGGCAAGGTCAAAGTTGAGGGCGAAAGTTATGGCTTGTACTGGACGCTGACTGATCCGTATGGCTGGTACATCGACACGGTGGTGATGGGCACCCGCTTTGACGGCGACAGTCATTCCGACCGCGGTGTGGAACTGGACAATCGCGGGCATGCGCTGACGCTCTCGGCGGAAGCCGGTTATCCCTTTGCGCTCAACGACACCTGGGTAGTCGAGCCGCAGGTGCAAGTCATCCACCAGAAAATCTCCCTCGACAGCCAGGACGATGGTATTTCCCGAGTGTCGTTCGACTCCGACGACGCCTGGACCAGTCGCCTCGGCACGCGACTCAAGGGTCGCTATCAGGTCAGCGGTATGCCGCTGGAGCCGTATCTGCGTGCCAACCTGTGGCATACGTTCTCCGGCACCGATTCGGTGACTTTCGACGACAGTGATGTGATCAGCACCGAGCAAAAATCCTCAACAGCGGATGTAGGGCTCGGTGTGGTGCTGACCCTCGACCGCGCAGTGAGTGTCTACGCCAGCACCGATTACAGCCGCAATATTGACAGCAATGACTTGCGCGGCATGTCGGGAAACATCGGGATCCGCATTAGCTGGTGAACCTTCCGTCGGTAAGAAAATGCTCTGGGCCGGCGCTTTCGTTACGTTTTTCCATGCAAACAACCACTTAGTTATGTGCAGAAAAACAAACGCTTGCGTCGGACAATTTGCCACTACCGCTCATCGTTCAATTTCTTGACGCGCGCCCTTCACTCTTCTTATCTCTACCTTACTACCCCCGGAATCCTAACCGGGGCAAGCCTTCGGACTCTCGCGAAATCGAGCGCCCACGGTTTGCCTCGCTCCATTCGGTCGCCCCTCGTTCGGGGTAGGAGAGGCGCCACATCGAGATGCTGCATGCGCCCGCAAGGTAGACCTCCATGAAAACGTCAATCACCCCACACGAGATCAAAATCACTTTTTGCACAGTATCGAGTTCTATCTTGCTGTGCTCATCCATGGAGGCGCAGGCCGGTTATGCGGCGGATGAAACGTCCCCTTGGTATCGAGAGAACGTCCCGGTGATGACCTTGCCCGCGACGGTGATTACCCCGGAGCCGCAACGCTTCAGCCAGCGCCCTGACTTGCAAGACTCCCGTCTGATCACCGAAGACCTCGCGCCCGGAGTCTGGGAGCGGTTCTACGGCCAAAGCTCCCGCCAGGCGCAAATCGACGTGCTGTCATCAGGTTTCGCAGTACCCGGCGGTGGCCATTCAAAAGGTCCTGCAATCCTGACACTGCAAAGCGGCAGCGGCGCCACCCAGACCATCGGTTTGATTGGCGGCGTCAACCAGATTCAGGCCAACGGCAACGGCCCACTCACCAGTCGCGCCCTCGCCGACCCGTCCACCGCCATCCTGAATCTGGAGGGCCAGAGCCTCGGCGCCTATTACAGCCTGACGGGGGCGCAAGGCTGGCACGTCGACCTCTCGGCCAGCGGCGGGCGAGTCAGTGGTTTCAGTCGCAATCAACAAGGTGCGCGGCAAGCCACCGAAGGCAGCGCGATCACCTTCTCGGTCGAGGGCGGCTACCCGATTGGCTTGAGCGAAAACTGGGTGGTCGAACCGCAGGCGCAACTGATCAATCAGCGCATCACCCTCGACACACCGTCAGCAGGCTCGGGCAATGCGTCGTCAAGCGACCTGACCTCATGGAGCGGTCGCGTCGGTGCACGGTTGAAAGGCAGTTATGACTTGAACGGTTTGCCGGTCGAACCCTATGTACGGACCAATCTGTGGCACACGGTGTATACCGGCAGCACGGTGACCCTGGACCAGGTCGACAAGATCAGCAGCAGTCGCAAGTCATCAACTGTGGAATTGGGACTAGGGCTGGTGGCGCGGGTGACACCCGTGGTCAGCCTGTACGTCAGCGCCGATTACAGCAGTGACGTCGATGACAATGATTTGAATGGGCTGATAGGCAGTTTGGGTGTGCGGATGCGGTGGTGATCTTCGGATCACCGTAGATCCCTGTGGGAGCTGGCTTGCCAGCGATGGCGCTGGATCATGCAACAGTGATGTTGAATGTCACGCCCTCATCGCGGGCAAGCCCGCTCCCACAGGTTATGCGGCGCCTGGCTAGCCCTGCGGTCGCAAGATCAACACCGCCAGCGGCGGCAGGTTCAGCTCCAGTGACATCGCCTGGCCGTGGCTCGGTACTTCTTCGGTAAACGCCCCGCCGCCGTTGCCATAGTTGGAACCGGCGTAGGTGTCGGCGTCGCTATTGAGCAGCTCGGTCCAGCGCCCCGCAAACGGCACGCCAACCCGATACGCCTGACGCGGCACCGGCGTGAAGTTGGCCACTACCAACACTGGCTCGCCGTCCTTGCTCCAACGCAACCAGGCATACACGCTGTTGATCGCATCGTCACCGATCAGCCACTGAAAACCCTGCGGCGCGTCATCCTGATCGTGCAGCGCCGGCACTTCGCGATACAAGCGATTGAGGTCGCCGATCAGTTTCTGCACGCCTTTGTGCTCGGAATACTGCAGCAGATACCAGTCGAGCTGTTGATCATGATTCCACTCGCGCCACTGACCAAACTCGCAACCCATGAACAGCAGCTTCTTGCCCGGATGGGTCCACATGAAACTCAGGTAGGCGCGCAGGTTGGCAAACTTCTGCCAGCGGTCGCCGGGCATCTTGTCGATCAGCGAATGCTTGCCGTGCACCACTTCATCATGGGAAATCGGCAGGATGAAGCGCTCGGACCATGCGTAAACCAGACCAAAACTCAGCTCGTTGTGATGATGGGCGCGGTAGACCGGATCCTGCTGAATGTAATGCAGCGAATCGTGCATCCAGCCCATGTTCCATTTATAGGCAAAGCCCAGGCCGCCCTGCTGTGTACTCTGGCTGACGCCCGGCCACGCGGTGGACTCCTCGGCGATCACCAAGGCACCCGGCGCTTCGAGCTCAACAACATCGTTCAAGTGGCGCAGGAAGTCGATTGCTTCCAGATTCTCGCGTCCGCCATGGCGGTTCGGCACCCATTCGCCAGCCTTGCGCGAATAGTCGCGATAAAGCATCGAGGCCACTGCATCGACGCGCAGACCGTCGATGTGAAAATGCTTCAACCAATGCAGCGCTGAGGCAAGCATGTAGCCATGTACTTCGGTGCGCCCGAGGTTGTAGATCAGCGTGTCCCAATCCTGATGGAAACCTTCCAGCGGATTGGCGTATTCGTACAGCGCCGTGCCGTCGAACTGGGCCAGACCGTGGGTATCGGTTGGAAAGTGCGCCGGCACCCAGTCGAGGATCACCCCGATCTCGGCGCGATGGCAGGCATCGACGAATTCGCCGAACTGTTCCGGGGTGCCATAACGCGCGCTCGGGGCGAACTGCGAGAGCAGTTGATAGCCCCACGAGCCACCGAATGGATGCTCCATGATCGGCATCAGTTCGATGTGGGTGAACCCCAGTTCCTTGACGTACGGAATCAGCCGTTCAGCCAGTTCCGGCCAGCTGTACTGGCGCGCCACTTCACCGAGATCATCCAGCTCGCATTGCCACGACCCGGCATGCAGCTCGTAGATTGACAGCGGCGCCGCATGTGTTTGCCGCTCGCGGCGGCTGTTCATCCAGTCCTGATCCTGCCAATTGACCTGCAATGGCGCGGCGACTTTCGACGCGGTGTCCGGCGGCAGGCTGGTGGCCAGCGCCATCGGGTCAGCCTTGAGCGGCAGAATCCCGTGAGCACCCAGTATCTCGTACTTGTACAGCTCCCCCGCTTGCAGGCGCGGGATAAACAATTCCCAGACCCCGGAAGGATGACGCAGGCGCATCGGGTGGCGGCGACCGTCCCAGACGTTGAAATCACCGACCACCGAGACCCGCCGCGCATTCGGCGCCCAAACCGCGAAACGTACACCGTCGACGCCATCAACCGTTTTCAGTTGTGCGCCGAGGCAGGCACTGAGGTCACGGTGATTGCCTTCGGCGAACAGATACAAATCCATTTCGCCAAGCAACTGCCCGAAGCTGTAAGGATCCTCGGCAACCTGCTCACCACCGGCCCAACGGGTGCGCAAGCGATAGTGCCGCTCCACGTTGAAGTGGCCAACAAACAGCCCTGGCGTCTCGGTTTGCTCCAGCGCGCCGAGTTCTTCATCGCTGTCCTTGGCCAGCACGGCAACGCTTAGCGCACCGGGTAGATAGGCTCGAATGAACTGCCCGCCAGCGCCATCGCCGTGCGGGCCAAGAATGGAAAATGGATCCGGGTGTTCCGCACGTACCAGCGCGTCGATGTCTTTCGCCGACGGCAGTAACGCTTCTTTAGCGTGACCCTGTTCCTTGTTCGAGAAACTCATGACTACTCTCCACCAAGATCGGAAAAGGGTTTAAGCCCCGTCAATAACCCATACAAACCGTGCAACGGCACGGGCAGCCACGTGGGGCGATTTTCGGCTTCATAGGCCACTTCATAGGCCGCCTTCTCCAGACCGAACAGCGCAAGCGCGGCGTCGGCACCTTCAGGATCTTGCCAGGCATGATCAAGACTAGCTGTCGCTTGGCGATATGCCTCGACAAATGCTGCACGCGCCTCAAGCAGATACCGTTGCGCCACCCGACGGCGAGCGTCTTCGGATTCCGAGCTGTGATCGACGTTGTGCACGTTGATGGTCATCGCTGCGGCGTAGTCGAAAGAACGCAGCACTCCGCTGACATCCTTGTACGGACTGTGCTTGCCACGGCGTTCGCTCAGTGGTCGCGCGGGCTCACCCTCGAAATCGATCAGATAAGCATCGCCCTTGATCACCAGCACCTGGCCCAGGTGCAAGTCACCGTGGACACGAATACGCAAACCACCGACGGCTTTTTTCGCCAGATCCTGCACATGAGCAAGGATGGTTTTCTTCTCGTCGAGCAGCCGTGCGACCAGTTTCTGATCCGCAGCACTGAGTTGCCCCTGATGTTGCTTCAAGAGTTTCAGCGCATGCTCGACCTGCGCCACGACATCCTTGCCGGTCGCTTGCATATCCTTGGCCGAACTCACCTGTGGCGCAAAATCGGCGTTGTCGGTCGGCGCAGCCAGCAGCTGGTGCATCTCACCGAGGCGCTGGCCGAGCATACCGGCAAAATCCTTCAGCTCGCCCAAAGCGTTGTAGTGCTGATCCTGCTCGGACATGGAGTCGGCCAATTCATCGCGCAACGCCCGTTCGAGGTTGTTCTGCGTCCATTCCCACGCATCGCCCTGATTGCTCAAATAACCTTGGGCGATCATCAGCAGGTTATCTTCGTCCTTGGCGTCACGACGGATCACCGATCCCAGCAGCGGCGAGATATTGGCAAATCCGGCAGCGGTCAGGTAAGCGCTCATCTCCAGTTCCGGATGTACGCCAGACGCTACTTTACGGATCAGCTTAAGCACCAGGCTGTTGCCGATCACCACGGAACTGTTGGATTGCTCGGCCGACAGATAACGCACTTCAGATTCGGCACCCAGGTTGAGTGTTTCCAGATGTGCCGTCGGTGCGAAACGGATTTCGCCATCGGTCGATTCCAGCACGGTGTTGTTCTGCATGCCTTGCAGCACCGCATGGACAAACCCTTCAAGGCTGAAGGCGTCAGTGATCAAACCTACCTGACGAACCCGACGCACGCGGGCCAGTGCCAATTGCTGCGGCAACGGTGGCCCGACGTAATCTTCGGCGATAAAGCCGAACGGCAGCTGATAACGGCTGGTCTGGCCACCACTGGTGACTTCGATTTCGCTGAGCAACACGGGTTGCTGCGCATCGCCAAACCGCACGCCGTAAGCCAGATTGACCTTCTCGATGGCCGCATCCTTGCCGGCGAACCAGCGACGGTTTTGCAGCCAGCTCGGCAGAATGCTCTGCTCCAGCGTCGTCCGGGATGGTGCTTCGAGCAGCTCTTCCATGCGTTTTTTCAGCACGAGCGTGGTGAAGTCCGGCAGGCTCTGTACCGGTTCCACGTGCCAGCTCGGCATCTGGTTTTCGGTCGCTAGGGCGAACCAGTAGAAACCGTACGGCGCCAGGGTCAGGAGGAAATTCAACTGGCCAATCGGCGGAAAAGCATTACCGCCGAGCATTTCCACCGGCACCATCCCGGTGTAGGCAGACAGGTCGAGTTCCGCCGCCTGAGCACTGCGCGACACGTTGGCCACGCAAAGAATAATCTCGTGTTTGCCATCGGCATCGGTGAATTCGCGGGTGTAGGCCAGAATCCGTCGGTTGCTCGGTGAAAGCATTTTCAACGTGCCGCGCCCGAACGCCTTGGACTGTTTGCGCACAGCGAGCATGCGCCGCGTCCAGTTCAGCAGCGAGTGCGGGTCGCCGGCCTGGGTTTCGACGTTGACCGACAGATAACCGTATTGCGGGTCCATGATCGGTGGCAGCACCAGGCTGGCCGGGTCGGCGCGGGAGAATCCGCCGTTACGGTCGATCGACCACTGCATCGGCGTGCGCACACCGTCACGGTCACCGAGGTAGATGTTGTCGCCCATGCCGATTTCATCGCCGTAATACAGGGTTGGCGTGCCCGGCATCGACAGCAGCAGGCTGTTGAGCAACTCGACGCGACGACGGTCGCGCTCCATCAATGGCGCCAGACGTCGGCGAATACCGAGGTTGATCCGCGCGCGGCGGTCAGCCGCGTAGTAATTCCACAGGTAATCGCGTTCCTTGTCGGTCACCATTTCCAACGTCAGTTCATCGTGGTTACGCAGGAAAATCGCCCACTGACAGTTGGCAGGGATTTCCGGGGTCTGGCGCAGAATGTCGGTGATCGGAAAGCGATCTTCCTGAGCCAGCGCCATGTACATGCGCGGCATCAACGGGAAGTGGAAAGCCATGTGGCATTCGTCGCCATTCAGGCCTTCGGCGTCGGTGTCACCGAAATACAGCTGAGTGTCTTCCGGCCATTGGTTGGCCTCGGCGAGCAGCATGCGGTCCGGGTAATTGGCGTCGATTTCGGCGCGGATCTGCTTGAGGACGTCATGGGTTTCCGGAAGGTTTTCGTTGTTGGTGCCATCGCGCTCGATCAGGTACGGAATCGCGTCCAGGCGCAGACCGTCAATGCCCATGTCCAGCCAGTAGCGCATCACCGACAGCACCGCTTTCATCACTTGCGGGTTGTCGAAATTCAGGTCCGGCTGGTGTGAGTAGAAACGGTGCCAGAAGTACTGGCCGGCGACCGGATCCCAAGTCCAGTTGGACTTTTCGGTGTCGAGGAAAATGATCCGCGTGCCGTCGTATTTCTGGTCGTCGTCCGACCACACGTAGAAGTCTCGCGCCGCCGAACCGGGTTTGGCCTTGCGCGCACGCTGGAACCACGGATGCTGGTCGGATGTGTGGTTGATGACCAGCTCGGTGATCACTCGCAAACCGCGCTTATGCGCCTCGGCGATGAAACGCTTGGCATCGGCCATGGTGCCGTAATCGCTGTGCACGCCGCGATATTCGGCGATGTCGTAGCCATCATCGCGACGTGGCGAGGGATAGAACGGCAGCAACCAGATGGTGTTGACGCCGAGTTCGGCAATGTAATCGAGTTTGGCGATCAGGCCGGGAAAGTCGCCGATCCCGTCGTTGTTGGAGTCGAAAAACGATTTGACGTGAACCTGATAAATCACCGCATCCTTGTACCAGAGCGGGTCTTTGATAAAGGTGGCTGCCTTGGGTTTCTTCGCCATGTGAAACTCCTGCGTTCAATTCTGGAAGCCAACCGGCGTCCTGAAAAAATGGTGGTCATTGTGGGAGCTGGCTTGCCAGCGATAGCGGTGGTTCAGCGATAAACAAGCAAGCTGCCAGAACGCAATCGCTGGCGAGCCAGCTCCCACATTTGATAGTTGTCGGGCTCAGGAATGACTGATCCGCCAGATGCCGAACGGCTGATACGCCGGATCAAGGCGCATGAACTGGTATTTGCCATGCCAGTCCCAGCGATGCCCGTTCATCAAGTCTTCGCCGTGCGTAGTCGCATCGTCCGGCAGGCCCATTTCCCACAACGGCAGCTCGAAATTCGCTTCCTGCACGTTATGCGGATCGAGGCTCACCGCCACCAGAATGAAATTGCTGCCATCGGCGCTGCGTTTGCCGAAATACAGAATGTTGTCGTTCCACGCGTTGTAGACCTGCAAGCCCAGATGGGTGTGCAGCGCGGGGTTTTGGCGGCGGATGCGGTTGAGCTGGGCAATTTCGGCAATGATGTTGCCCGGCGCATTGAAGTCGCGGACGCGGATTTCGTACTTCTCGGAATCGAGGTATTCCTCCTTGCCCGGTACCGGCGCCGCCTCGCACAGTTCAAACCCCGAATACATGCCCCACAGGCCCGAACCCATGGTCGCCAGCGCCGCACGAATCAGAAAGCCCGGGCGCCCGGATTCATGCAGGAACGCCGGGTTGATGTCAGGCGTATTGACGAAGAAGTTCGGTCGATAGCATTCGCGCCAAGGCGATTCGTTCAGCTCGGTGAAGTACGCGGCCAATTCGGCCTTGGTGTTGCGCCAGGTGAAATAGGTGTAGCTCTGGGTGTAACCGACCTTGCCCAGGCGCGCCATCATCGCCGGCGTGGTGAAGGCTTCGGCGAGGAA
>OFQU01000186.1_pt1 | contig 14015 bp, 6 predicted proteins | sample 1542981 | NCBI WGS metagenome assembly OFQU01 (sample SAMN07774233, study PRJEB24372) | wastewater metagenome | isolation source: Exp Tend CN 90WW | collected 2016-02
GGTAGCGACGATTTTGGTACGACGGACGGACATGCAAAGACTCCTGAGTTCAAGCGCAGGCAGAGGCTACTATGCTCGAAGGGTGTAGTCATTGTTCGAATGCACTACTTATCGTTTTCTTTATTGAACGTGGCAACTTCGGGACAAACGCGCCTGAAGATTTTCGACCAGGGGTCGATACAGAGCACAAGACAGGAGAACCCCCCATGCGATTGTTGCCCATTGCCGCCCTTGCCCTCAGCGTCCTCGCCGCGACGGGCTGCACCCGTTGGTCGATGAACCATCATTTGAACAACGCCTACAGCGCCTATGAACGTGGCAATTGCGAGCAGGTCATGCTTGAACTGTCCAAGGTCGAACGCGCCAGCCGCGCCCGCCCGTACGTGTGGCCGGAAGTGTCGATGATGCGCGGCCAGTGCCTGGAACGGCAGAAGCTGTACATCGACGCGGTGCAGACCTACCAGTTCATCATCGCTTCGTACCCCAACAGCGAATACGCCTACCGCGCCCGCGCGCGTCTGGAAACCTTGCAGAGCCTGGGCCATTACCCGACACGCAGCGCCGCTGCGGTGGTGCGGCCGACACGCTTCTGACGGTACTGTCGTACAAAATCTGGCCGTCTGTACAAGCTCCGCTATAGTCAAGGAAACCGCTTGCGAGGCTTGTCTCGATGGCGGCGCAACACCTGCGACTGGCAGTGGTAAAAGTGACGGCGATTGTCGCGCCCGTCACACCGGAAGCGGGGAGAGCGGGCCTGCCTACAGGCTCGTTCCGAAGCACAGGTGCGGCTCCCTGGCGGAGCCCTGCATGGCGTACAGCACATCATGTTTACCGACCGCCGGATCGAACGGCACCAGTTGCCGTATTACCTCAGAGTGTTCAATAGCATCACCGACAAACCCGTCGGCTTTCTCGGCAACGTGTCTGCGGACGGACTGATGCTGATCAGCCAGTTGCCGATGATGATCGGCGCAGATTTCCAGTTACGCCTCAAGGTCCCGGCCCGCGATGGCAGCCAGCAAATCATCGATTTCAGCGCCTGCTGCGTGTGGTGCCATGAAGACGCCACACCGCTGCATTACGACGCTGGTTTCATCCTGCGGCGTGCGCCGGCGGAGTTCGGCGAGCTGGTGCTGGCGCTGAAGCAGTACTTCAGTTTTCAGCCGTTGCCCGCTTCTGCCTGAACAACAAAAGATCGCAGCCTTCGGCAGCTCCTACAGGGGAACGCATTCCAGATGTAGGAGCTGCCGCAGGCTGCGATCTTTTGATCTTGACGTCACGCCACCGCGATCGCCCGCTCCTGATCCAGCGCCTTCTCCGCCAGCAATAACCCCATCTCGCTCAACTGATAGATCGCCATCGCCAGATGTCGCGGCTTGTCCTCGAGGCTGTCCGCCAGGTCGAGCAGCAGAATGCTGACCGAAGAAAAGGTTTCGTAGGTTTGAATGGCCATCGCTTCGGGGTTGATGTCGGGCGCGACCATGAACATCTGCATGCCGCGATCGACGGAATTGCACGACGGCGCAGCGCCGGGTTTTTTCAGGTAGTGATCGAGGGCTTTTTCAGCGGCCTGGTGGAGTCTGGTGGAATCGGCGGAAGCGTAGGGAGAGGTCGAGTCTTCGCTTTCAGGGGGATTGGGTGTTGGTTTGATCATTGTCTGCACACTCATAGTTGGGGCATCCACCTCTTCGCGACTAAACGAAAGGGTGGCGGCTGTAAGCAGGTTAGTCGACCGGGAGTGCACAAACCGGCGCGCCCTGAGGCGCCCTGCGAACAGCCACCATCGAGTGCGGGGATAGGGATTACCCGACTTGATGACGCTTATGCGCAATGCACGACCCGGGCGACTAAACCCGACCACTGATTGGCAGCGGCACGGATCACGTTACGGGGCAGCTTCAAAGCGCACAAGCCGGCGGATTCTGAGTGATGTGTAGGCAACGGCGCAAGCTGATGTAGCCGCGTGCTAATGGCTGAAGGACGTCTGCATGTTGCAGCGTGGGAATAGTTACCGCTGGTCGGGACTGTCAGGTTTTACAGGTGTCATTTCGTGCTTACGGTTCTTCAATGAGGCACCCAGATACCGACGGTATAAGGAAGCTCAATCATGTCCGACCATGAGAACCCAGGCTCCAATTCTCCAGAAGATCGCCCGTTTCCTGAGGACCATCGCCCTTCCCAAAAATCCGATGATCCGATTTCCGAAGAGCCGGGAATCTTGGTCGCGGATTTGGAGTATGAGGCCGGCTCCGGGTCACTGTTAGTAGATACCACGATGGACTTCAAGTTTCGTATACCGGTAAACGATGGCCGCTATCACAAAGTTCATCTGGATTTTCACGGAGCCGATAATTACTACCGGCGTATCACTGAAAGTGCATGGTTGGGGGGCGTCTGGCACAGTATTCGAGTCGAAGACCTTCCCGAGAGTGACCTGCAAGTCAGAGTTGATGGAAGATGGCATTACGTTGATCAATGGTCAAGGTGGACACCGCGGACTTTGCTGGTCAGAAAGGCTGCTCGCATTGCTAGCAATCGTACTGTGACTACAACGGTTCCAGGCCTCGCCGGTAAAGGCAGCAAAATCACGCTTGTGCGTCCCAATTCAGGCACTGTACTGAGCACAACGACCATTACCAATGGCTACGGAAATTGGACTGTCACCCTCCTTGATAATGTCCCCCAGGGTTTACAGGATTTCATCATCCGTGAGGAGTATGGAAGTACGCAGGGGCGCTACGCGGGGAAAGCGTCACTGACCGTACTCAAGCCTGTAACGCTCACGCCGTTGCCGCAGGTTATAAATACACAAACGCCGCAATTTGCGGGTACAGGCGGTCTGCACCAAGCGATGACGAGAGTGGATGTTTACATCAAAGGCACATCGATCAAAGTATTGGCCGACGCAAAGATCGAAATTGATGGGTCATGGGGTGGTACCAGCACTTATACGTTTGCGTTCGGCGAAAATTATTCTCTAGTCGCCAGTCAAAGATACGATGGCGCAACATCTGTGCCGTCAGTCCAACGAAATTTTTATGTCATTGACCCCCCCCGAATAACGTCTCCTGGATTGACGCAGACGGTGGACATGACATCGACGTTCACAGGCACTGTCGTCGCCGGGATCTCCAGTGCTGTTGCTGTGCGTTCGGAAAACACCCAAGCTCAAATCAGCATCCCAACCGATGCCGCCACAGGCGCATGGTCTGCATCTTTCACGCTGACACCTGGTCCGCATTCAATTGTCGGCACGCATACCTATTTGGGAGTGACATCGCTGACCAGCCAACCCTTCGGCATACGGGTACGCACGGGCAAGCCGACGGTCACATACACGCAAGCCAATGAAACGATCACATTTTCCGGCACCGGACATTTCGACGAGAAGCTCAGAACTGAAATCGAGTTCACTATCCTCGAAAGTCCAGCCCCAATGCCGGTCGCGCCTCCCAACGCACAAGTACAGCGCAACGGCACTTGGAGCACCGCCGTAACGGGCTGGAAACTTGGCACCTATGAGATCAACGCCGTCCAGAAGATCAGAGACAACGCCGGCGGCTGGATCGACTCGCTGCCGCTGACCTTTGAGGTCAAAAACATTCTCCCCGATGTCAGTGACGTGCAATTCACCGACGACTACCAACCGACCTTCAGCGGCAAAGGCTTCAACGGCGCCACGGTGTATCTGCACAGGCCCAATAGCGGAGATCACGAAGCGCCTCCAGTTGCGGTCAACGGCGGGCAATGGTCAAGCAAGGCTTATACGGTCTGGGGACCGTCGTTCGAGCGTGAGGTACACATAAAGCAATTTCTCGACGGTCATCAGTCGCCAAACTGGTTTGTGCTGAAAGTCACCATCGCGCCGCAAGCCCCAGGCCTGAACGACCCTGAAGATGAAGGGCTTTCGCCAAGGTTCAGCGGTACGTGCTGGCCGGGTGCAACCGTGAACATTGAGTACAGCGACGAACCCGGCATTGTGCACCAGGGTGTCGTCATTGGTGACACGTGGCAGTTCAGGCGCGACAAAGAATTTGCCCCGGATATTTCCCATACCGTCACGGTAACCCAAGTCGCCGCGCAGCAAACTTCGGAGCCGGCGTCCAGAACCTTTATTGTCAGGAGGCCGATGGTCACGCCAGTGATTACTCAGCCGCCGGACGGCTCGGAAGTCGGCCGTGTCGTAACGGTCGAGGGCACGATGGGAATGGTGGGTGCTACCTTGCAACTGCGTGACAAACGGTTTGGCCGTCCGTTGGGAGAGCCGAAAGTATTGAGCCAGGACGGCGACTGGTCGATTGACCTGAGCCTTCTGGAATTCAGGCTCTACACCTTCGACGCACAGCAGACACTGGACGGTCGACCGTCGCTGTACAGTGACGAGCATGAATTGACGGTGGTGTTGCTGCCGCCAGAATTTCTCCAGCCGATACCAAACGGCAAGTTGCCACGAACTGCATTGCTCGAGGGTACCGGCATGAGGGGCGGGGTTGTCGAAGTCTGTCTGCTAGGGCTCACCGAACCTCTGCTCAGTAATGTCGATGTCGACTGGCACGGCATTTGGCAAGCCGAAGTGACGTTGCCGGTGGGCAGCAAAACAATCTGGGCTCGGCAAAGGTACATGGATGAAAGCGGCACACTGCAGGAGTCGAAAGACAGCGAGCCGCTGCACTTTGACGTCGTGCCGGCCGCCCCCTTCATTGAAACCCCGATCGAGGACGATGCCATCGGGCAGCAGGTGGTGGTGTGCGGTTTTGGCGTGCCGGGCGATACGGTTACGGTGACGCTGGTCGGTGCCACGCGCTCAGAGCCGGCAAGTGGAATCGTGCAGGAAAATCGCACCTGGTCAGTGATGCTCGCTGCGAGTCCGCCCGAAGGGGGGCTTTATCGGCTGGAGGCAGTCGCATCTCTGGACGGGTTCGAATCATTTGAAACCCTGCGCTCGGTCATTTTGGGTACTTTTGTGCCTGTCCTCGACGAGCCGGCGGCGGGACGCTGGGTCACTCAGCCAGTGCAGTTCAGCGGCAAGGGTCGTCCGGGCGTGGGCGCCGTCGTGAGTTGGTACAACCCGGACGTGCAGTGGCTGGCTCAGGCACCTGTGGTCGATGAGCAGTGGCGCGGGGAGGCGACGCGGGCACTGCCGCTGGCGGGTAACTGGTACCGATTCCGGCAGACTCTGACTGACGCAGCGGATGACGCAACGATGTCCGATTGGGCCGACAGTGCGCGTTTTGAAGTCGAAGCCGCGCGCCTGATCAGCCATGCCGGGCGGCGTTTCATATGTACAAGTTGGTGAACTCTGAGTGATGTGTGGCAACAACGCAAGCTGATGCAGTCGCGTTTAATGGCTGAAGGACGCAAGCATATTAAGGCGTGGAATAGTTACCGTTGGTCGGGACTGTCAGGTTTTACAGGTGTAGCGATGCGGCGCATCGGTATTCAATGAATGTGACCTGTTTTATCTATCAGCCAGCTTGCCCTTTCTGAGATCCGGCCATGGAACAAGATGATGGTATTAAAGATCCTTCCGACAGCTTGCCCCCGAAACAAGAGGTAGTCTGCGCTGAGGAGATCGGAACGGATGTGACATTTGTAACCCATGAGCTTCACGCGGAAGAAGACGGTAGGTGGGCGCAGCTTCGAGTGAGCTATGCCTACTCCTACGATGGTTCGACATTTACTTGCATCGTGTCAGCGTACAGAGCAAAAGAGAATCGACGTTATGAAGGGAATGTAAAATTCTATCTTTCGTTGGTTAGCGGTGAAGGTAATGTAAGAGAACTGACGGGCAGTGCTCGCCAGACCGGTGAGTGGATCGATCTTGATGAACCCTATCGAGAAATGATTATCGCCAATCAGAGAAACGTAACAGTGGGGTTCGATTATATTTATGATGTAGATAACGCAAGTGATCCGGTTCTGAAAACCTACAAGATCGCCAATTATCGGATGCCCATTCCAACCATCAGTGCAATCCGAAACTTCACATCTTCAACTTTCGCTGTCAAGGGTACGGGGGCAATATACCGTTATACTGTTGTCCTGGACGATGGGCGCGGTACGATTGGGGCAAAAGAGGCTTTCTACGATCCTTGGTCAGTGCCAGTCACCGTGGCAGAAAACAAAAATTCTCTAATGTTTCAAGCATATCAAATGTACGGTGGTAAGGTTTCCGAGCGGACGGGTTATATAACAGTCTACCGCGCTCGAATTACTTTCCCGGCAGCTAATGCTTTGATGTTGGCAAAGGATGTGGTTGGTTTCAGAGGTATTGCTGCGTCGGGTACTGATATCAGAGTAGTTGGGCACTCAAATCACTATGAGAACTGGAGCGACGTTATTACTGTCGGAGATGCCGGTACGAGTTGGGAGGCTAAGGCAACAAAGGTCCCAGTAAGTGGGACGATCTCGGTTACCGCTGAACTCAAATCACCGAATATCAGTCATTTTTATACCGAGGCCGCGACTTTCAGAGTCATGGGTGTGCCGTCAATATCCGAACCACCTGAGTTGGCAATCCATGATCCAGACTTCCTCCTGAAAGGAACCAACGGCCTGGCTGGCGCGCGATTGAGAGCATTTTTCGATCTGACGAATGATTCCGTTCCTGGCTGGGAAGTCGTTAGCGATGTAGACGGGCCGTGGGAGGGGATGATCAAAGTGCCGCCAGGGGCGATCAGCCTTGTTGTCGAACAGGATCTGGATGGCGTGTCATCCGGACGCAGTGCACCACAAGCCTTCAGGATTCGCCCGCCCACCCTGCAACAGCCCACCGTCACCTTCACTGGAACTACAGTAACTTTCTCCGGGAAGGGTTATTACGATTCCAAACGCAAATCTGAAATCCAGTTCACCGTCAGGGGGGGGGCGGTGCAAGTTCCCACGCCCGCAAATGCCGAAGTGATGCCGAGTGGCACATGGAGCACCGCAGCGCAGGAATGGACTGTCGGTACCTACAACGTTACCGTCATTCAAAAAATCGCTGACAACGCCAGCGGCTGGATCGAGTCGCTCCCGCTGACCTTCGAAGTCAAAAACATCCTCCCCGATGTCAGTGACGTGCAATTCACCAACGACTACCAACCGACCTTCAGCGGCAAAGGCTTCAACGGAGCCATGGTGCATCCAAACAGGCCCAATAGCGGATACCTCGAAGCGCCTGAAGCTGAGGTCGACGGCGGGCGATGGTCTACCAAGGCTTCAACGGTCTGGGGACCGTCGTTCGAGCGTGAGGTACACATAAAGCAATTTCTCGACGGTCATCAGTCGCCAAACTGGTTTGTGCTGAAAGTCACCATCGCGCCGCAAGCCCCAGGCCTGAACGACCCTGAAGATGAAGGGCTTTCGCCAAGGTTCAGCGGTACGTGCTGGCCGGGTGCAACCGTGAACATTGAGTACAGCGACGAACCCGGCATTGTGCACCAGGGTGTCGTCATTGGTGACACGTGGCAGTTCAGGCGCGACAAAGAATTTGCCCCGGATATTTCCCATACCGTCACGGTAACCCAAGTCGCCGCGCAGCAAACTTCGGAGCCGGCGTCCAGAACCTTTATTGTCAGGAGGCCGATGGTCACGCCAGTGATTACTCAGCCGCCGGACGGCTCGGAAGTCGGCCGTGTCGTAACGGTCGAGGGCACGATGGGAATGGTGGGTGCTACCTTGCAACTGCGTGACAAACGGTTTGGCCGTCCGTTGGGAGAGCCGAAAGTATTGAGCCAGGACGGCGACTGGTCGATTGACCTGAGCCTTCTGGAATTCAGGCTCTACACCTTCGACGCACAGCAGACACTGGACGGTCGACCGTCGCTGTACAGTGACGAGCATGAATTGACGGTGGTGTTGCTGCCGCCAGAATTTCTCCAGCCGATACCAAACGGCAAGTTGCCACGAACTGCATTGCTCGAGGGTACCGGCATGAGGGGCGGGGTTGTCGAAGTCTGTCTGCTAGGGCTCACCGAACCTCTGCTCAGTAATGTCGATGTCGACTGGCACGGCATTTGGCAAGCCGAAGTGACGTTGCCGGTGGGCAGCAAAACAATCTGGGCTCGGCAAAGGTACATGGATGAAAGCGGCACACTGCAGGAGTCGAAAGACAGCGAGCCGCTGCACTTTGACGTCGTGCCGGCCGCCCCCTTCATTGAAACCCCGATCGAGGACGATGCCATCGGGCAGCAGGTGGTGGTGTGCGGTTTTGGCGTGCCGGGCGATACGGTTACGGTGACGCTGGTCGGTGCCACGCGCTCAGAGCCGGCAAGTGGAATCGTGCAGGAAAATCGCACCTGGTCAGTGATGCTCGCTGCGAGTCCGCCCGAAGGGGGGCTTTATCGGCTGGAGGCAGTCGCATCTCTGGACGGGTTCGAATCATTTGAAACCCTGCGCTCGGTCATTTTGGGTACTTTTGTGCCTGTCCTCGACGAGCCGGCGGCGGGACGCTGGGTCACTCAGCCAGTGCAGTTCAGCGGCAAGGGCCGTCCGGGCGTGGGCGCCGTCGTGAGTTGGTACAACCCGGACGTGCAGTGGCTGGCTCAGGTACCGGTGGTCGATGGGCACTGGCACGGGCAGGCGACGCGGGCACTGCCGCTGGCGGGTAACTGGTACCGATTCCGGCAGACGCTGACTGACGCAGCGGATGACGCGACGATGTCCGATTGGGCCGATAGTGCGCGTTTTGAAGTCGAAGGCGCGCGCCTTTCCAGAACAATTCCTCAAGCCTGACTTCCGACGAACGGTTATCAAACCTGTCATAAATGACAGTGGACTGAACGGCTTTCGCAGCGCTAAATCGTACTTATTGAATGTGCAGCCCGACGAAGGATGTCGGGCTGTGCGGGCCAGTTGTCGCCTAAAGGAATCTGATCATGGTTGATTCGCGCCGTCCCGCCCTGCAACTGTTCGACCAGTTGTTCAGCGAGAAACAACGAGCACAGGACGTCGGACTGCAGAACCTCGAGACTTACCTGGAAAACGGTGGATCAATTTATTCACTGGTTGAAAAGGGTGTTCAAGGCATGCTCCAGCAGCACTCGCAACTCAGCTTTGAGCAAGCGCAACAATTCTGGCGCGGCGCCAACAGCATAGCCACCTTTCAGCGGCGCCAGTTTATCGAGAGGACGCTGAGGGGGAACAGGGACGCGCCAAAGCGCAGCTCCAGCGGTTTGCTATCGATCGTGGACGGTCCCAATTATCACGCTCTGATCGGTACCGATTTTGCTGCACTGTGCCCGCCAGATGCGCTGGAGTCCATCTGGTCGCCAGTAGCCTATCTGATCGACTTGTTGCGCTGGGTTCGTGACCGTCTGGAGGGCATCAACAAGGAAGAAAAATATGCGCTGCATAACCGGCGCACGGATTTGCTGGCACTGAGCGTCGACTTCAATGCGGTTTATCAGTCGATCTCGTCTGTGGACATCATCGTCGAGGTGCTGGAAAAATTCATTGCGGCGAATACAGATGTCGATTCGATCGAAGACGCGCTGATCGCAGCTCGCTACCCCAACGGCCTGCCTTATTACCAGCATTGGGTCACGATTGATGGTATCGCGCAGGTTCATGATCTGTCGGTGGGCGACTTTGAGCACCGGGTCGACCTCTCTTATCCGTATTTTCTGCAAACCAATGGTCGGGGTGCCAACACTGCAAAGGGTTTCGCCCATGCTTCGCGGCTTGGCCCTTATCAGCGCCTGTTGCTGACAGAAACCCGGGCGGATTTCGAAGATCGCGAAAGTTTCTTTGCGCAAAACTTTGGTACCACCAAGCTCGACGAATACCTGTTCCTCAATCAGGTGGTGTTCCTGGGTGAGCGCACCAAGCTCGACAGTCGGCAGATCGAAGCCCTGCTGTCGATTGGCGACTTTGCTCCGGTGCGCTCGACCAATGTTACCTATATAGATGACAAGCCCGAGCATCCGGAAAGCGAGCGCTCGGGGTCAATTTATATCAATGACAACACTGCGCCGGCGGTGCGTATCGATAATGCAAGCGAGCTTCGGCATCGATTGACGGCAAATCCCGACGAGTCCATCGGGTTCAATCGTTATGACCGACTGAATCGGATGGTGCGCCTGGCGAGCTGGACCGGATTGCCGTTCGATCAGGTAGACGTAGTGTTGGCAGCTGCCATCAGGGCGACAGCGCTCGGCAATCGGCCTGAAGACTCTTCAGACAAAATGGAAATAACCAATGGCGTCGTGCATGCACTTGGCTTGTTTCAAAAGTTGCGCGAGCGCTACCAATGCACTGCCGCGGACTTCGCGGTTTTTATCGGTGAGATGTCGGTTTATGGCCGCGGCGAAGCGCTTTCGCAGTTCGATCAGTTGTTCAATTTCGAATCAGGCTATCGCGAACCTTTCAAGCTCGACAACGGTGCGTTTGCGGTAACACCTGTGCCTGGCATGGTGGATCTGACGATCAGCCAGCTCTGCAGTGGCCTGGCGATTGATCCGCAGACTTATTACGTTCTGGCGAAAACAGTGGCCAAGGCTTATGGCTTGACCGAAACACTGAATCGCAACGCAGCGATCATCTCAAGTTTTTATCGTTTGGTGTCGCTGCCCCGGCTGTTGAACATCACACCGGTTGAAGGTGTACTGATGCTGTCGATGCTGGGCGGCGATGAGTGGATCAGCCGCTTCGCCGGTGTCCCTGTCATTCACGATGTTCCGGACGGTTTACCGGATGCGCTGGAACTGATCGAGGCTATGCAAAGTTGCGTGCAGTGGTGCGCGCAAAACAATCTGCCGGTGTCGTGGATGTTGCAGCATGCGGTCGACGCGCCACCGGTACAGGAACTGTCCGAACAGGATGAGCAGTTTTTCGAGCAGATTCGCAATTTGCTGCCGACGGCACAGCTGTCCAATAGCACTTTCCTCATGGCTGGCGTACCGACCGCCGGTGCTACCGACTGGATCGAATTCCTCGCGACGTCCGCCGACAGCCTGGGGCCGATAACCGATTTGTATGGTCTGATCCTGCCCTATGAGCAAGGCGCTGAGACGTATCCGGCCTTCGTCCTTCAAAAGATCTCATGGGCGGTCAATAGCGCCTTGGGTGAGATCGAGCCAGCATTGCGGCAGAACATCATCACCAGCATGGTCAGTGCTTTTCTACAGATGCGCGATGCTCAGACTTCGCTGGTAAGGGAGACGCTGGCGGCATACGCCGGCGTGGGTGTGGATCAAGCGTTGCTGGTCCTGGATTGGGCAGGCGTCACGGTGCATCAATTACTCCTGCATGTATTGGAGCGAACCGATATGCAAGCCGAGGCGTCCGGCCGTACACGCGACCGAGCCGCAAGCGCATCATTTGATCTGCTGGCTGAAATTCGTCGGCGCAGTGAGGTGGTGTCGACACTTGGGTTAAGCGCCGCGCTGTTGCAGGAATATCTGGATAGCGGCTACACGGACTGGCTTGTTCAGGCCGACAAACATACGTTGACGGTGCGCACTCTTTATTACCTGACGACGCTCACTCGCGCTTTTGCCCTCGCCTCAGCCGCGAGCGGCCAATCGCCACAGAAGCTTTTGGATTACCTGCGTCAGGTCAACGCATTGCCGGCAGTCAGCGGTGATGCGAAAAGGCTTGCGCAACAAGCGTCTGCCATCAAGCTGGCGAATTTTTTTGGCTGGAGCGTGCAGGAAGTGCGCGAATGTGTCAGCCGCATCGATGCCGACGGGATTCTGAAGAACCTCAGCCAGCTCGATTTGTTGATGCGCGTGCTGACGCTGTCCACCGCGACCGGTATGGATGCGTTAACGATTTTTCTCATCGGTAATCTGCCCGAGACGGTCGACAAAAGTTCCTACGCCAAGGCCGCTGAACATGCCCTGCTCGGCGAGTCCAGTGCGCAGGCGCCAATTGTGCATGCACCGGGCGACGTCACAGGGCTGGTCACGATGACGTGCGAAGTGGTGGATAACAGCACCGTTGTGGCCAATAAGCCAGGCGAAAAAGTCACTTACAAGGTGACCCTCAAAGACGCCAACGGGGAGCCGCTGAGTGGCGTCACCGTCCATTGGCGCGCCACTTTGGGCACCATTAAGGACGACACCACCCTGATCGACGGGACGCTTGTGGCCGAGTTTATTCCCGGCAATGTCATGGGTCACGACACGCCATTGCTCTGGCTGGATTTGTTCGAGCCGCAATATGCCCCTTCCATCGAGATCACGGCCGATTTCGCTACGCTGTTTTTCCCGCTTGAGGAACTTTCACCTACGCCTCTGGATACAGTGGAATACGGCCATGAAGTAGAACTTTATGCGGTGCTGGAAGACGCCTACGGAAACCGCGGACAGAACTCGCTGGTGGAGTGGTTCTGGACAATCGAAGCGCCCGCCAAGAGGGATGCCGTCACTATTCGGCCGGCGCAGGGTTTTACTGATCAGCAGGGGCTTACACGGGTTTTTGTTTCAAGCAGGACGGGCGGCACATTCGTGTTCAGTGTTCGCACTCAGTCTGGGGAAAGCGAAAGAATATTCACCAATGCCATCACGTTCGCCCGGAGCTAGTGGCAGGACGTTGCGTACTGCCTGGCGAACGTTTGTCCCCGGGCCATATTCCAAGGAGCGAGATCATGGCACTGAGTAACATTGGCGGGCTGCTGGAAAAACGTCGCTCGGCCCTGCTCGAATACTGCATTGGTCAAGTGGCCAATACCCGATACCCGTTTCTGAAAACGCCTGACGATCTGTTTGAATTGCTGCGCATCGACCCGCTTGACACCTATCAGGTGAAGAGTTCCAGAGTTGCCGAAGCGACAAGCTGTGTGCAGCAGTACATTCATGCGGTGTATCGAAAGCTGGAGCCAGGCTTTGGAGATCATGAGTTCGACAAGCGTCATCTGCACGAATGGATTTTTTACAGCAATTATTCCGATTGGGCGGCGATGCACAAAATTCCATGCTATCCGGAAAATTTCATCATTCCATCAGTGCGACTGCGCAAAACCAGTCTGTTCAGAAATCTGGAAAACAACCTTAACCAGGCCCGTTTGAACAACGATACCGTGCAGGCTGCGCTGCAGGAGTATCTACAGGCATTCGAAAAAATCTGCGATCTCGATGTGATCAGCTGTTTCATGGATGGCATGACACCAGCCAAAGCCGATTACTACTTCCTGGGGCGGCAGCGAGTGCAGCCGTTTCAGTATTTTTGGCGCAAGGCCGAGATCGAACTGAGCCCGGCCAGCGCGGCGGTCAACCCGGCGGCCTGGAGTGAATGGCAAGCGGTGGAAATCCCCACCACCAATCAGGTGCTGGATATCCGCCCGGTGTTCTGGAATGGCCGGTTATGTGTGGTCTGGGCCGAATGGCGTGACGCGGTCGTCGGCAGCGCAGCGGAGGCTTTCAGCCCGAGCAAATTGGTGATCAATCTGGCATTCATGACACAGAACGGGCAGTGGTCGGCGCCGTTGTGTGTGCACAGTTCAGAGTGCAAGGACAAGCTTTTGGCGAGCCCCCCCCGACTGATTGCGACTGTGCATGCTGATTACCTTAATCCGAAGGGCAAGTTGGGGATTCTGTTAAGTGGCAAGTTCTCTGAGAAGTCACCCGCAGATTCTCCACCGGAAGATTCTGCTGAAACGGATCTGACAGTGCATGCGATTTACGACGTGCTGATGCGCCCCCTCCTGGACGGTGGCGCGTGGCTGGATCTGGCACTTGAGGAGCGATTCGTCAGCAGCGATACGGTTCAGCACCCGCTCGACATTCAGGTTACTGCTGTCCCTCGCATAACGAACCATGGTTCTCTGACCCCCTATCTTGGTCTGAACGTTATGGCAACGCGCGTCGATGACAACGATGTGCTGACGGTGCAGGGTTTCTGCAGTCCCACGGGACTTGAAAGCGCTATGTTGAATATGGTGCTGCAAGTGACGGGATCGTCTGATATCGATCCGCCGCCGATTAGTGAACTCCAGGATGCAAGCGGTGGCTGGACAACTCAAGCGTGGACTTCCTCGCGGACGAAAGGCACCTGGCCCACACCAGTCACGTTTTTATTCGCCTCTCCCAGTT
>OFQU01000187.1_pt1 | contig 13976 bp, 2 predicted proteins | sample 1542981 | NCBI WGS metagenome assembly OFQU01 (sample SAMN07774233, study PRJEB24372) | wastewater metagenome | isolation source: Exp Tend CN 90WW | collected 2016-02
GGCGCATCAAAATACTGACGTTTGTCCACACTCGACAACAATACCCACGAACCTCATCAACATAAAAAAAGGGCGACCCAAAGGCCGCCCAAACGTACTACACGAGAGTCTTTTACAACGTCAGTTGCCCACGTTCCTCCTCGGTCAACTGCTGTTTCGCCTGATCATCCAGCGCTCCGGCGCCCAGCACCTGCACCGGGCTGTTCGGGTTGTAGCCTGGGGCCGGGGTGCGGCTGGCGCCATCGCGGGTTGGGGCGAGTTGTTCGTTGCCGAAACTCAGCACCTGCACGGTAAACACCGAGGCCTGATTCTGCCGCGAGGCCGCTTGCTGCTGACGCGCCACGTCTTCCGCCGCTTGCGTGGCCGAAGATGCCGCCGAACTGGCCGAGGTGATCGCGCCAGTGTTGACCGCCGATACCACCGGCACCCCGGTCGATTTACCCTGCACCGAAATGTTGGCAGCGTTGACCACCGTCAGGGCGGCGATGTTGACGTTGCCCGACACACGAATCCCCGCCTCGCCGGCATCGATGGTGCCCAGCGGCGCGATCAGGTCGATGTCCCCCGGGGCCACTTCGGCAATCGGGTTGAGCGTGGCGATACCGGCGCCGGTGCTCGGCACCGATGGCGACAGGGTCACGTTGCCCCAGGTGTCGTACACGCGTTTCGGCGGGGTGTAGACCACGGTGGTTTTCGAACCCCGACCGGCGTTGATGTCGCCTTCGGCGGACCAGCCGAGGATCGAGCCACCAAACGTGGTCATGATCCGGCTCTGTCCCAGCAGAATGCTGCCCTGGGAGTAGAGCTGAATATTGCCCGAGCCCTGGGTAATGATCCCCGCCGTCGAGGGCGGCGCCGCGCCCTCGATGCCGAACACCTGACCACCGCCTGGCGTGAGCATCTGGATATCGCCACCGAACAAAGTCTTGACCCCGGCACCGCCATAAAGCGTGATGTCGCCGTCGTAGCGGATCGGGTTGCCGGCCACATCGGTGGTCGGGAACAGCGAAGCAATGGCGTTGCGACCACGCAGGTAACTGCCTTTGCGCGGGCCATCGACATCGTTGTATTCCAGGCCACCAGCACGCAGTTCGGCGAAGTACACCTGACGGGCGAAGATCGCCTGCTCCGCACGTGGCAACGCAGCGAAGAAGGCTTGCGCCTGTTCGGTGTTGCCGCTGAATCCATAGCCGAGGGTCAGCCAGCTTTGCAATTCGTCGAGGTAAGTCTTGACCACTTTGCCTGGCTGCCCGTTGAGCGATGCGTTCGGGTCGGCAAGGTTCTGCGGGTTCAGATAGCGGGCAATGAACCGCGAATAATCCGGCCCCTGCGCGCCCACACCGGCCTGCAATACCACGCTGGCACCCGGTTGTTTATCGCCTGCCACCAACGAGCCGAGGCTGGTGATGCTGGCGCGGTTTTCCATAAGGATATTGCGCCCGGCGTTGATATCCAGCGTTCCCGGCCCGGCGATATCAAAGTTGCTGTAGAGAATGTCGCGACCTGCTGACACTCGCGATACGTCTCGCGGATCATTGTGGACAAACAGGTTGCCGGTGGAAGAAATGCCATCCTTGCCGTTGCTTATTTCTGAACTCGGTACTGCCGTAGGCTGCCCCAGGGTGGTGCCGGAGGCGACGATGTCACGACCGGCGATCATCCACACAGGACCGGCCGCTTCGTACCAGGTGCGTTTGGAAGTGGAAAAGCTCAACGTTTCACCACTGCGAACGCCCACCAGGTCCCCCGTCAGTGCGTAGATTCGCGCCGGCCCCTGTACGTCGTTCAAACCCGAATAGCTATCGGGACCAAAGGCAAACAGCGGATATCGCACGTTACTCTCTGGTGCCACGCCATCGTCGCTGTAGTTGGTGCGCACCGGCTTGCTTGTGTTTCTGTTGGTGGTAAAGGTGTTGAACGCCGGGTTGAACGGCGTGGTAATGGCCATCGGGCTCGCCCCCGACTGGTTGATCGCATAGCCACCGGCGTAGATAGAGTCACCTGCCAGCAGTTCAAGCTGTCCCGACTTCGACGGAGCCAGGAGCAGTGAGTAACCTTGCAGCGGGTAGTTGTCTACGCCAGTGAACGTCGCGGATGGTCCTGCATAGATGGATCCCTGGCCCGCCACCGCACGAAGTATCGATGGATAGACAAACCGGCCATCGGTAGGAGAGGTATTGCGGCCCGTGATCAGACCGTTGGATGAGTTGACCTCGGATATCTGTGTGCCCGGCGTCAGGTTCCCGCCAGCCGAGAACAGATCGATTGCGGTGTGGTCGGTCCACAATGAGAAGCCGCTCAGAGTACCGCCCTGCTGAACGCTACCGTTGGCGGCCATGATCGGGCTGGCGTTCATCAGACTCACTCGCCCAGGATCCGCTGCACCACCCAATACCAGATCCCCACGGCTGCTCAGGCTCATGCCCGAGTCTCCCGGAATCAGCACCACGCCTCCGGAAGCGCTACCGGTGGTCGAGGTAAATGGATCAAGTGCCCGGGTTTCCCGAAGATCATTGACCACGGTGCTGGCGCCGTACCTCAGGTTGATGCCACCCAGTGCTCCACCCGTCATTTGTGCCGCACCGCGCAGGTTGATCAGCGCACCTTGCAGATCATGGACCGGTTTGCCGATACCGGTTTCTCCTGCCCGCGCTTGCAGCGACGGGTTGAACGTACCGCCGATTCGAATATCCATGTCACCCCCCCCGGTCATCTGCACGCTGCCATCGCTGGCGACTCGACCGGTGCTGCCGACTGCGACGATCAGACCTTGGCTTCGAGGATTGTTCACGGCATCCCCCAACGGCTTGAGCATGCCGGCATCACCACCGGCCCGCAGGCTGATATTACCGCCGCCCAAAGTGCCGAAACCGGTGAACCCGACCAGGTACGGTTCGGTATTGGTGTTCGTATCTGGCATCAATTGGGTGGCATAGCTGCCGAAGTTGATCCACCAGGCCGTGGGCATATCCGGGTTGTCCGTGCCTTGGCGCCACAGCCAGTTGCCCACCGCGACACTTGCGATCTGCTCCCGGGTTCCACCTGAAGTCGATCGAGTTTTCTGCCCTACCGAATCGCCCGAAACAGACCCGCCCGCGTTGATCGTCAGATTGCCGCCCATCTGCGGATACCAGGCCTGGTAAAGACTGTCGGTGCCGCCGTTGACCCATTTTTCATAATCGGCACCGGCGCTGCCCAATACCGAATTACTGTTCGAGAGATACCCGCGTTTCTGGTTGTACAACGGATCGACGTTCGCTGCTTGAGTGCCGGCGGTATAAACGCCAAACGGTGAATCCATGCTCAAGTTGCCGGCAGCCATCAGATCAAGATCGCCAGTACCGGTGCGCAGCACACTGAACATCTGGCTGTGGGCCTTGGCGGTTGTGCCGGGATTATTGCCGATGCAGAACTCCGGATAGATTTCACAAAGGACCTGATACTCCTCGGGAACGGGTTCGTAGTCAGGTCCTTGACCACTGCCCGGCGCCCATACCCAGCGTGCCATCGGCACACAGAGCCCTTCTATCTGCGCACAGATCTCCAATTGGTCATCGGGCACAGGGTAATACCCCGGAAGGTCATACGGATTGCCCGGTGCCCACACGAGTATCCCGGTTGCCTGGGTAAGCGTGACACCGTAATGAGTGTCCGCCAGCCGCAGATTGCCATCGGTGGTGACAGGCTTCACGGCACGGCTGTCCGCCGCCTCAAGATCGGCACCCGCCACCGCGCGCATCGACCATGACGCACTGCCCGAAGGCAACATACTGGCCAACGCCCAGTTCTTGCCTTGCTGCGTGCCGTTGAACGGACGCAGTTCGATCAGCGAAGTGCCGTCGGCAAGCTTTACATCAGTCATCGAAGGAATCAGCGAACCGCGCAGCAAGGCCAGCGAGCTGCTCAGTTTCACACCGGAAACCGTTAAAAGATCGAGGTCGAAAACCCCTGGCAACGGCACGCCCTTGGGCCAGGTCATGGCCTTTAGGCTCGTGGCCTTGTTCAGACGGATACCGGAACCCAGGCGAGTGTTCGCCGGCAACGTCACACTTTCGCTGAGCAACGTTCCCGCCGCGTACAACAGATGACCACCGGCATCATGGATAGCTCCCGCCAGCACTGTGCCGGCGCTGAACGTATAAGCCTCGCCCAAAACCGCCTGGGTCGGCAGCAACGTGCCGCTGGCCAGTCGCGCACCCTGAATCGTCACGTCGTAATTGAGCGTCGCGCCCACCGGAAACTGCGTGCCCTCGGCCAGCGTAACCCCGCTGCCCGGCACGATCAGATCGCCGCCGAACGGTTGCACACCGGCGATCAGTTTCCAGCCGGCGTCATCCTTGGTTTCCGGTGGTGGCGCGAAACCGTCGTTGATGCTGCCGTAAATGTCGAGGTTGCCACCGGCACGAATCACCAGGCTGCCGGCCTCCCCTGACCCGTACACCAACGGATTCAGTCGCGTGTGCGGATTGAGACTGGCATAACGATAGCCGGACAAATCCAGATCACCCTCCACCACCAGATCTCCGTCGGCAGTCTTGCTGGCAATTTCCACGCCTGGGCGCAGATGGAACGCGTCTGCGTAAGTGGTGTTGTTCAGCCCGGCGAGTTTGCGTTGCAGCAGATCGTTATTACCCAGCGCGGCGTTGATAAAGTCTTTGCTGTCACCGTGAATGCGTTCGAGCATGACCTTGTCAATCACCTGATACGGCCGACCACTGACCGCCTGATCGACACCATCACGGGCATCGGTATAACGGCGCGTGCCATTGAGCCCGATAGAACGCGCGCCCTGAATGGTCAGCACACCACTGGCGTCGATGGCAATGTCATTGCTGCCCAGACGTGGCGCGTTCAGCTCCAGCGTGCCGCGCAGCATTCCATCGTGTTGCCCCGCAAGGAAACCGGGCACGGCATCGGTGCCGTGGCGCAGGTCGATGCGCGCGCCGCTGCCTAGCGTGAGTAAACCATCGCCGGAACCGAGTTCGACCGTGGCACGGTTCGGCGCATCGATGATCTTGCCGTAGCTGTCGACCCGCAGCACACGGCCATGGGCATCGAGCACACTGTTGCCCGCAAGAGTCAGACCGTTTTTCGCCGACAGACGAATGCTGCCGACACGTTCGCCGCTGGCGTCGATCAGACCGGCAACCGTCAGGCTGCCATTGTCCACCGACACATTGATCTCACCAGCCTTGAGACCGTCGCCGATCACAAGATTGCCTTGTTTGAGTTGCAGGCTGCGGCTGCCGTAAACCTGTCCGGCACTCAAGCGCTGATTGAGTGCAGCGAACTGCTCGGTGGCGTCACCGCCCAGACGCTGCGCGCGAATGTCCACGCCACTGGCCTTGTACGGCACCAGCGTGCCACCGGCGTCGTAATAACCACTGCTGCCGCCGACAATCTGGCCTTGCAGATCGACCATCCCGGCCGCATCGGCCAGAGCGACGACGCTAAGGTTACCGGCCTGATTGTTCTTCGCCGACAGATCGATCCGCGAGCCCGCGGCCTGACGGATATTGCCATTTGCGCTGTACAGCGAAACATCGCCACCCCAGCTGTACTTGCTGACATCGTTGAACGGCAAGGTACGTCCGGCCATATCCAGTACGGCTCCACTGCCCAGGGTCAGATCGCCTTCGGACTTCACCGTCAGCTTGCCGCTGGCCAATGCGATACGGCTGTCGAGCACGATATCGCGGGCTTCAAGGTTCAACTCCGCACCCAGGGCATTGGCCACGCCGGCAGCCCCGGCGCCGCTCAAGGTCAGGCTATTGCCGGCCTTGAGCAGGCTGACTGATGCCGCCTCGCCAGTGAGCAACGGCGTACGCAGATTCAGATTGCCGCCGCTGTAGCTGTAACCCTTGACCGGATCGTAAGCGCCTTGCTCCTGATACACCGCTAGGCTGCCCTTGTGATTGGCGGTGATGCGCTCGCTGGCGCTCAGGTTGACGTTGGCGAACCCCAGCGCCAGACGATTGTTCTGATCCAGCCCGCTGGCCTGAGGCATCGGGCCATAACCCAGCTCGATCCGCTGGGCCTGAATGTCCAGCGTGCCACTGCCGGTGCCCGCACCACCCGTGATGACTGCGCCAGGACTCTGGGTCGCACCGTTCCAGATCAGGTTGGCGGTACGGATACTCGCCACGTCGCCGGCGTTGCCCAGACCGTAAATCGCCGGAGTGACCAGCACCAGGTTCTGCAATTTGCTCTGGCCGGTCTGTGGGTCGATCGTGTCGAGGCTGACGCTGCCGTAGAAATTGAAGGCGTCGCGAGTGGTCAGGCTCAGGGTTTCCAGGGCCGGCGCGCCAAACTGCGTATCACCGCGCAGCAAACGGTCGAGTACGTTCTGGTTGAGCGTGAGGCCGGCAGGCACGCGGCTGCCTGCCGCCGCCAGCGCCTCGGCGCTGCCGGCATTGACCGAGCCGACCGACAGTGCCAGATGACGGGTGCCGAAACGCACCGCTTCACCGAGTTCGAACTGGTTATCCGTGACGGCAGTGATACTGCCGTTCGAATACAGCAGGGCCGGATTGCTGCACACACTCGTTGCGCAAGTGCCGATCCGGATACTGCCCGCTCCGGTGATGCCACTGGCCAGCTCCGGCGCGAGGACCTGGGTCCAACCGTTGGAAACGAGCAACACGCTGGAGGCTCTCGGCTCATAAATGAAACCGGCCATTGAGTCGTAGGCCACGTTGCCACGCCCCAGCGTATTGATCCCGCCCCCCGCTTCGACCGTGATGCCGCCAAGCGTTGACGTGGTGCGCAGCAAGACTTCCGGTGCAGACAGAATCGCCCCTTCACGCAAGACAATGTTTGCGCTGGTGCCCAGGAAACCGATGATGTTGGCGGCTGTGTTGTACAGGACATTCGGCATCGCACCGATAGTCAGACGCCCGGCATTGAGGCTATTAAGCGTGTCGGCGTATAACGACACGCCATTGAAGCCAGGGGTCGGTGCATGGCCCGCGCCCAGGATCTCGAAGCTGCTACCGGCGTTGCCGCCGCGCACCACCGCCGTGCCGGCCATGCCACCCTCGGCAGCGTCGAACAACGCACGCCCGTTGAACTGCAAATCGATGCCTTGCTTGCCGCCGGACGCCAGGCGCAGATCCAGTGTCTTGCCGTCCATCGGTGCCATCGCGCGTGGCACACCACGCCGGGCGGCATCGCTCTGGATGAAGGAAGTGAATCCGGTTTCGTTGTACTGCGAGTAACGACGCAACACGTCGGCAGACGTGAGGATCACCTGACTGGCCAGGCTGGCACGCACGTCAGTATTGGCAATCGACATCTGCCCGCTGCTGGTCCATGAACCGTTACGCAATGGCAGCGCCCCGGTTGTCACGCCGGGTGTCGCCTGACCGTTCACTTCAACCCGGAACGCACCGGGCATCAAGGCAAACGTTGACGGCAACAATGTGTAAGTGCCCGCTGCCAACCCCGGAACGCCGGCACCAATGGTGATCTGCTGCCCGATACGCGGATCGACCGCACCGGCCTCGGCCAGCATCGGCGCATAGCTGCTCTGGTTGCCGGGCACGATGGCATAGACCGGGTTGCTCGCCAGCCCCGGCAGGCTGAAGGTGCCGTCAGGCGCGTTGCGCACCAGCGGGTTGAAACGCGCATCGGTGGAGCCGCCACGACCGGACACGAAACCGGCGCCGCGCAGATCCCCGCCGCCGGACAGGTCGATGACCGCGTCGCTCTGCACATCGGCAAATTGCGTGCCGATCGACACGCCTGATGTTTCGCCGGTGATGCCGTCGAGCACCACGGATTTGCCGTTGTAGCGATAGTCGATACCGTCCGTGGTGCCGCCGTACGGCATGACCAGACCGGCACCGCTGACCGAAGTCAGACTGCCCGGCAGCAGATGAACCTCGCGAGTCGTGCTGAGCAAATCGTCACCCAATACGATCTTGCCCAGCGGTGCACGCAAGACACCGCCCTGCTCGATGTACGCGGCGGAAAAAGTCAGCTTTCCGAATGCCGAGTACGGCACTGCAGCCGGTGCAGCCCCGTGACCGCTGATCCGCAAGGTGTGTTGAGAAACCGGAACCTCGCCCTGATAACCGACGCGCACCTCAGCCTGAACACCGGTGGCGGGATAGATCTGCGCCGCACCGAGATTCAAGTCGCCCGGTGTCCACAGCCTGGTTTTCTCCGCGCCATCATTCGGCGCGAGGAAACGCAGATCGCCGCTGCTGTCGAGGTTCACCAGACCGAAAGCCCGACGGCTGTATGCAACGGCCGGAGCCTGCCGTTGCAGGATCGAACCCTGAGTCCCGAAGGACAGGCCATTGCCCACGTCCAACAGGTTCGCAGAGGCATTCAACGTCGCGTCGGACAACCGGGTCGTCGGGCCGGGAAGCAATCGTGGGCGCATCATGCTGAAGCCGGCAAAGTAGGTGCCCACCCCTGACAGACGCAGGTACGGCGCACTCAAATCAACCCGCGCCGTGCCTTTGGAGTTCTCGGCAAGCGACAGCGCTCCGGCGAACAGGCTGAGGCTCTGATTCATGCGCAGATTGACGTCACCGTCGAACGACAAAAGACCGTTGCTCAGCAGGCTGAGATTGTCGAAACCGCCCGTCATCAAGCCATCGGCACTCAAACGGGCTTGACCGTAACGCAAGCCATCGGCGCCTTCGCCGGGTCGCAGATTCGCGGGCAGCAGCCCGTTCCCTGCCGCTTGGCCGATGATCATTTCCCTCGGAGCCCGCACCGCGTTGCTCGCCGAATCGGAATACAGCGGCGTCTCCAGCGCCAGTTCCAGACGACCACCGGCCGCCCCGACGCCACCCGCCGCCGCACGCAAGTTGCCTTCGACGAACAGGCCGGTGTAGGAGCTCAAACCGATTCGCCCGCCATCCGTTGCGACGCGGGTCGGGCCCTGGCCGGCGATATCCAGAACGGCCTCGGTACCCGACGCATCCAGCCGCGCGCCCGGACGCACAATCACGTAGGCATCGGCGGCCGTGGCGGTTGCCAGTTTCGAGTCGATCTCGCCGCCGATGATGATGCTGCCGCCCTTGCCGACCTGCCCGTAAGTGCGGCCCAAGGTGTCGGTCGCTGTATTGGCGCGCGCGGCGACATCCAGCACCGCCTGTTCGCCGATCCAGATCGAGCGGTCATGTGCGTTCGGATCCCCCACTTGAATCGAAGTGGCCGGCTGGATCGAGCCGAACTGTTGTTGACGAATATCGATCGTGCCACCCCAGGCATCCAGTTCACCGTCAACGGTGATCTGCCCGGCGCCACGCAATTTGATGCTCTGCCCCGGATCGACGCTGATGCGCGAGCCTCGGCCCAGGGTCAAGGTGCTGTTGGCGGCGTCAATCAGCTCGACCAGCGTCGCGCCGCCTTGCAGTGTCAGGCTGGCGCCGGCGCGCTGGGTCAGTACGCCCTTGGTCGGGTTTTCCTGGAACAGCGTCGGGGTCCACAGCTCCAGCGCCGTTCGCGGATCGACGCCGCTGACCTCGTTGGGGGCCGCATCGCCAAAACGGTAGACCGGCATGTTCACGTCAATTGCGGTGCCTTCGGCCACTTCAAGTCCGCTCAGGCCGATCAGGTTGTAGGCGGAGAACCCCTTGCCGAACAGGTCGGCGGACAGGTGCAAGGTGTTGTCCGCCAGGGCTTTATCCGTTTGCCCGACCAGTATTTTGTTGGCCTGCACCGTCAGGGTGCCGCCGCCCGTGACGCCGTACCCACGCAGTTCGCCATCGAGGTCCAGACGGGTTTTGCCTGGTGCGGAAATGGCGCTCGATTCCAGCGTCAGATCCCCGCCCTTGCCACCCCGGGTCTTGCCATTGGCGAGCACGGCGCCACCGGAAGAAACGTCGAGCAGGCTGCCGGCAGCGACGTCGATATCGCCGCTGTTGCGGATCGATATCAGACCACCGTTCAGATACGCCAGGCTGGCGTTATCGTCCGGATTGGTGCGCAGGTTGCTCCAGAGGCCGCGGGTGTCGAGCCGTACGCCCTCGGCGATGCGGGTTTGCGTCGCCTTGTCGGCTTTCGCCGCCAGACGAGTGTCAGTGTTTGCACCGCCAGTGAACTGATTGAGTACGTTGCCCAGACGCAGGCTGCCCCCGCGAGCGGTCAGGTCGGCGCCGACCTGCACATCCGGGGCGTACAGGGTGATGTCGCCACCGCTGTCGAGCGTAAGCCCACCGTCAACGGCGATCTGATCCTTGGCCGAAACCTTGAGCGCACCGAGACGGAATCCGTTGAGCTGATCGTTATCGAGATACAGCTTGCCCTTGCGGGCATCGGACACCGCACCGGTCAGATCAAAATCGTTGCCGGCGACCGGGCGCGAGCCACCGATCTGTATCTGATCGAGCAACGGATTGAGGGTGTAGAGCAGCCCACTCGACGCCGCGACAAAAGTCGGATCGTAACTGCCGACGATCAGTTGCGCACGCCGGGCCAGCGCGGTCTGACTCTGCTGATAGCCGTCGAGCACCGGTTTCGAAGCCTGATTCTGCCGTTCACCCTGATACACATCGCCGATCATCTGCCCGTCGAGCACGGCGTTCGCTGTGGAAATCACCAGTTGCCCGGCATCGCGGCCCACGGTGTAACCCGATTCGAAACGTGAACGCGGGGCGATCAGCGGGTTGTAGAAATAGCTGGTCTGGCCCCAGCGTTCGCTGCTGTCTTCATAACCTTTGTACAGCCCGGTGTAGAGCAGATCCCCCGGGGCGCGGGAGACTTCATACAAGCGTCCATCGGCGCCGCGCAGCCAGCTCTGGCGAATCTGCCCGCTCTGCACATCCAGGGTGCCGCCGGACAGGTTGATCAGCGAGCCTTTTTCCGTCACCACGTCGTTGCCGGCGAAACTCACCGTGCCACCCTGGGCCATCCATTCGCCGACGCTGTGGCCCTGAGTGCCGAGATAACCCCCGACTTCCAACAGGCCACCGGCGGTGTACCAGCGATCCGTGGCGTAGCCGTTGGTGCCGGCCGGCACGTATACCAGCTCGCGCACATCGACCCAGATGTCATTGCTGTTGAGCGCGCCTTTCTCGCGGTTGACCGACGCATCGCGCTGCTCGTTGCCCTGCACGTTGATCTTGATGCTGTTGTTTTCCATCGCCACTTTGACGCCGATGGCACCCGAGACATCGATCATCGCGCCGTCACGCACCAGACTGCGACGCTGTGCGCTGACCGCGACCTGGCCGCCGGTGGCCAGGGTGATCGAGCCGCTCTGGAACTCGACACTGCCACCGCTCTGAATCTCGATGCGCGACTGGTCGCCACGGATCCGATTGTTGGCCGTGACGCCCGCCAGCGCGGCCTGATGCTGGCTGTCGAGGGCGGTCATGTCGCTGCTGTCGAGCATGATTGCCGTGGCGCTGCTCTGCCCCAGGGTCACGCTGCCCGTGGCGTCGTTGATCGGGTTGGATAGGTGAATCGTGCCTCGTGTTGCAACTGAAGTGCTGGCGAGCAATACGCCGTTTTGCACGACCTCGTGGCCGGTAAGGGTGATGTCGCCGGTCGACGACTGGATCAGTCCGTTGTTAGTGACTTTGCCCGCAACGGCACCGGCCTTGAAGCCCGGAATGACTTCGCTGCCAAAGGTGGTGGACAGCGCATTGCCTTCGGTGCCCGAGCCCTTGCGGATGTAGAATCGGTCACCGGCTGCCAGCACGGTCTGGCCCTTGGCGGTGTTGATGTTGCCGTCGTTCTGCACTTCGTTGCCCAGCAGCAACGCGTAGCCGCCGGCATCGATAGAAGCCGCCGGTTTGTGGGTTTCAATCGAGGCACCGCGCTCCACCAACACTTTGCCAGCGGCATCGGTGAAGGTCGGCTGAGTGCCGGTGCTGTCGAAAAACAGACCTCGATCGCGGAACTGTATGTCGGTGATATTCGCCGCTGCCGCAACCAGGTTGCGCACGTTGACCTGGCTACTGCCGCTGAACACGATGCCGTTGCGGTTGATCAGCATCACCGTGCCGTTGCCCTTGATCTGGCCTTGAATCTGGCTGGCCCGGGCGTTTGGATCGTTGACCCGGTTGAGCACTGCCCAGTTCGACTGCTGGGCGAAATCAACCGTGGTGTTGCGACCGACGTTGAAGGTTTCCCAGTTGAGGATCGCCTTGTCAGCGGTCTGTTCGATCTTCACCGTGGTCTTGCCGTCGGCCTGGGTCTGTTGCGGGCCCTTGGCGTTCTGCCAACCCTGGGCCAGGCTGTTATCGACTTTCAAACCGCCCTCGCCCAGACCGTCCGGCACAAACTGCACCGTGCCCAACGCCGCAGTGCGCCCGGCGGCCTGCGCCGCTTGTTGCGCGGCAATCGCGGCAACGGTGTTGTTCAAGGTCTGGATAGAGCGCTGCAATTGCTGATTGGCTTTTTGCTGTTGGGCCAGTGGCGGCGTCATCCCCGGTAATCCGCCCACGCTCGGCCGTGCCGCTGCCGCTTGCTGCGCGGCGCCCTTGGCGGCAAACCAGCTCGAACTGAACGCCGTCTGCGCCTGCGCGCTGCCCGCCACCAGACACAACGCCACGGCGTGCGCCAACGGCTTGAGCAGCCACAGCGCCGGCTCCACGGCATCACGCGGAAAGGACTGAACGTGGGTACGACGACGGGACGGGCGAGCGAGCATCACTACGAGATCCTTTTTTGATTGCCACACATGGCCGCAGGCGAACAAAAACCTGCTGTTACGACATAGGCAGTTGGCGAGGGGCGCGACCGAACGGATGTCACACAAACTTCATGTTGGGGGAGTATTCGCGGCACCGACCGCTGTGTGACTTGAATAAAAAATGGCAGCCCGCTGCAGGTCTGCCATCCGCTTGACGTCAGCCTCGTTCAAAGAGGTCGGCCAATACCGTTGCACACTGATGGATTGTTGATGTCGAGATTGTTGCCACTGGTGTTGGTGATGAAGTTGGCTGTCACGGCGTTCTTCCAGCGCGTAGGAATAGGCAACAGACCATGGGCAACGGTTGCGACCGCATTTCCCGGAACGCTGTAATGCTTCGCCAGGAAGGCACGCACATCATTTGCCACAGCGGCATCCCTGTAACACTGACCGAACAGCAAGTTGCTGTATCCGGATATGGCATAGCCACTGGCCGGGTTCGCTACAACAGGTACCCACTGCGCCGGATTGGCAGGTGTCGCTGGCAGCGCTGCCGATGACACTGCGAGCGAGACATTCGCCAGCGTCGGCAATACTCCGTTGATTCGGGCAACGACGGCATTGTTCGTAACGGCAATCCCGTCGGGGCCTGAATAACCAATGGAGCCGTCAACCGCATTCACGGCAGGCACGACATCAAGCGTGTTGCGTACAGCTACCCAGTTCGAGGGTATGGACGAACCCACCGGCAGGCGCGCGCTGGTAAAGGTCGCGTTGGTCGCAAATTGGGTCGGGCATATCGAGTTCAGGTGGCGGGTCAGGAGCTCCGAAGTACCGCTGGAAACGTCGCGATAGACGACTCGGATCGGCGTCGGGTCGGAACTGCCCAGCAAAGCGCCCCATGTGGTTTTGGATCCCGATAACGCATCGCACAACTGGGCGCTGGTCAAGTTGAGCGCTGTCTGGCCGGATTTCTTGTACGCAATGACGACCGAGGTGGAAACAGAAGGCAACTGGATCAACGGGCCGTATGCTGCGCCGTAATTACTTGTGTACGCGTTGAGCTCCGCAGAACTGAGGATTGATTCGCTGGCGGCGAAATGCACAGTGCCGGTGGTACTGAAACCGGCCGGATTATTGGTCAGGAACGCGGTCTTGCCAATGCCGCTGCCGGTGCCGAGGTAACTGAAATTCGCCGGCAAAATGCTGTTTGCAGCCCCGGTATACAGAGCTGCGGGTAACGTTGAACCACCACCGGTCACCGCCATCGCCTGCCCCGAAACCAGCGCCGCCGATACCAGTGTGGCCACTCCAATACGTTTGAACATGTTCAATCTCCTTATCGAATGCCCCCAACGGGAGCCAAAAAAAATGGCAG
>OFQU01000188.1_pt1 | contig 13895 bp, 13 predicted proteins | sample 1542981 | NCBI WGS metagenome assembly OFQU01 (sample SAMN07774233, study PRJEB24372) | wastewater metagenome | isolation source: Exp Tend CN 90WW | collected 2016-02
TCGTCAATCGCCGCCGCATCGGGGCGGGTGGGATAATGGAAGCGCACACCTTCGAACGCGAGTGCGCCCGCCACCGGCACGGGCAAGGGGATCGGTGCGGCGGGCCGGGCGATCTCCGGCGTTTCGCGCAGCAGTTCGGCGATGCGGCTCGCCGCGCCCGCACCGCGCAGCAAGTCGCCATAGACTTCGGTCAGCGCGCCGAACGCGCCCGCGACGATGCCGCCCGTCACGACGAAGGCGAACATGCCGCCGCCCGACAGGCGCCCGGCGGTGACGTCGGCGACGCCTTCCCACACGACCAGCACGATCGACCCGAAGACGAGGCCGATCATGATCGCGGTCATCACGGCGCGCAATGCGATGCGGCGCTTCGCCGCGGCAAAGGTCGCGTCCACCGCCGCGCCGAAGCGCGCCGCCTCGCGCGATTCCTGACCGAATGCCTGCACGATCTTCATCGCGCCCAGCGTCTCGGTCACCAACGCACCGACATCGGCGATCCGATCCTGCGAGGTGCGCGAATGCGCGCGGATGCGGCGACCGAAGATGGTGACGGGCAGCACGACGAGGGGGATGCCGAGCAGCAGCATGCCCGCAAGCTTGGGCGACAGCACGAACAGATAGACCATGCCGCCGATGCCGGTCGCGGCGTTGCGCAGCGCGATCGACACGGTGGTGCCGACGACCGTTTCGATCAGCGTCGTATCGGACGTGAGGCGCGAGGCGATTTCCGACGGGCGGTTTTCTTCGAAGAAGCGCGGGGTGAGCGCCAAGAGATGCGCCTGCACCTTCAGCCGGAGGTCGGCGACGACGCGCTCGCCCAGCCACGACACATGGTAGAAGCGGATCGCCGTCGCCACCGCGAGTACCGCGACGATCATGAGCAGATAGTGGAAGGAGGCATCCACCGTCCCCTGCCCGCCCGCGACGAAGCCGCGGTCGATCACCCGCTTGAAACCATAGGGAATGCCGATCGTCGCCGCCGAGGTGGTGGCGAGCGCGGCCAGCGCGATGGCGATGTGGCGGGGATAGCGCAGCGCGATCTCCCACACGAGGCGAAGGTCGCCGAGCCGGCCCTTGCCGGCGGCGGGAGTGGGGGAAACGGGGGAACGCGCCATCGCTCGCGCCTAGCAGCAGGGGGCACACGGCTCAACGCCGCCGGCGCGTACTCGGTCTGGCGCTTATCGCGCGTCTCGGGCGTTCAGACGATTGCGGCAAGCGCGAATGTCGTTACGTATACGGCAACCAATACAGGCTACGACACGATCATGCTCTACGACGCCTATGAAATGCAGCGCTCGATGCTGGCCGGGGCCAGCGCCATGGCGACCTTCGGCGCGGACTGGATGCGCAATCCGGCCAACCCCTGGTCCTATGTCGGCGGCGGCCAGCTGGTCAGCTCCGCGCTGGAGGTGTTCGCCCATGCCTCCGCGACGCGCGGCAAGCCCGCCTTCGGCCTCGACCACACCGTCATCGATGGTCAGGAGGTGGCCGTGCATGAGGAGATCGTGCTGCAAAAGCCGTTCGGCCAGCTGAAGCGCTTCCGCCGCGATGGCGTGGAAGGCGGGCCGAAGCTGCTGATCGTTGCGCCGATGTCGGGCCATTACGCCACGCTGCTGCGCGGCACGGTGGAACGCATGCTGCCGAGCGCCGACGTCTACATCACCGACTGGCGCGATGCGAAGCTGGTGCCGTTGAAGGACGGCCATTTCGACCTCGACGATTATATCGACTATCTGATCGCCTTCCTGGAAGCGATCGGGCCGAACGAGGGCCAGGGCGGCACGCATATGCTCGCGGTCTGCCAGCCGTCGGTGCCCTGCTATGCCGCGGTCGCGCTGATGAGCGCGGACAAGCACCCCTGCCGGCCCAAGACGCTGACGATGATGGGCGGACCGATCGACACGCGTGAGGCGCCGACCGCGGTCAACACGCTGGCCACCGAACGCCCGCACGCCTGGTTCGAACAGAATGTCGTCGTGACCGTGCCGATGATGTATCCGGGCGCGGGGCGGAAGGTGTATCCCGGCTTCCTGCAGCTCGCCGGCTTCATGTCGATGAACCTCGGCAATCACATGATGAGCCATTGGGAGATGTTCAAACATCTGGTCCAGGGCGACGGCGAAAGCGCGCAGGCGACCAAGAATTTCTACGAAGAATATCGCGCGGTCTGCGACATGACCGCGGAATTCTATTTGCAGACGGTCGATCTCGTCTTCCAGACGCACGCTCTGCCGCGCGGCGAGATGCTACATCGCGGGCGCCGCGTCGATCCGGGCGCGATCACCGACGTCGCGGTGCTGGCGATCGAGGGCGAGCGCGACGACATTTCTGGGCTGGGTCAGACCAAGGCGGCGCTAACGCTCGCCACCAACCTGCCGGCCGATCAGAAGCGCTACTATATGGCCGAGGGTGCGGGCCATTACGGCATCTTCAACGGCTCGCGCTGGCGCAACAAGGTCGCGCCGATCGTCGAGGAGTGGATGGCGACGCACGCCTGACACGCTAAGGGGCGGCTCCCGTCGGAACCGCCCCTCCCGTCATTTATAAGGCAAGACGCCTCAGGCGACCGAGTCGACCACGGCGTGGCTGCTCGATTCGTCGCTGCGGATCGTGCCGCCGAACAGCATTTTCAGCCGGCCGCCAATCGAGATATCGGTTTCCCACAGCTCGGCGCTGTCGATGTCGAAACGTAGCAGCGTTAGGTTGGGGTCTTCCTTCCCACCCGGGAACCAGGCCTCGACCTGATTATTCCAGAGCTTGTCGATCTGCGTGCGATCGTCGTCACGGCTGACGGTGCCTGCCAGGCACGCGAAGAAGTCGTGCCCCTTGCCGACAAACTGCGCCATCGCGTCGCCGCCCTTGGCAATGCGATTGTCGCGACCGGCGAAGAAGAACAGAGTATTGGGTTGATCGTCGTCGATCTGCGCGGTCATCGGCTCGGAATGCTCGCCGTCCATCAGGCCGATCATCACGAACGGGCTGGACTTCAGCTTGTCGAGGAACTTGGCGGCCACTTCCTGCGGGCTGTCTTGATCGGCCATGCATCGTCTCCTGTACCGGGGGTCGGCCTGAAGAACGAGCGCGGCGGGGGTTGGTTGCGGTCTTGTACAATCGCTTTCTACAAGAGCAGCTTGTTCCTGAACATCGCGGGCATGGCTATCAATCTTCCAGCGGCAATTCGCCGCGAAACGAGGAAGGCCTCAATGACTGCCAACGATTTTTTTCAAGTTCTGAGCGCTGTCGTCGAAATGACGACCTTGGCTAAAATGATCGTCGATAGCCGCAACAGGTAAAGCACACGGGCGGGGCTCGGGCTGCAACCTGAGCCCCAAACGTTTTGGGCCCCGATCGCTGCAACGATCGAGGCCCACACAAGGAGGACACCAATGACAATGTCCGAGTCGCTACATACCCTTTTCGGGCCTAACTTTCAACTTACAGGACCTCGAACAGCCCCGCCGCGCCCATGCCGCCGCCGACGCACATCGTGACCACGACATACTTCGCACCGCGGCGCTTGCCCTCGATCAGCGCGTGGCCGGTCATGCGGGCGCCGGACATGCCGTAGGGATGTCCAATCGAGATGGCGCCGCCGTTCACATTGAGCAATTCGTCGGGAATGCCGAGCGTGTCGCGGCAGTAGAGGACCTGGACGGCGAACGCCTCGTTCAGTTCCCATAGGCCGATGTCCTTCATCGTCAGGCCGTTCTTTTCGAGCAGCTTGGGGATCGCGAAGACCGGGCCGATGCCCATTTCGTCGGGCTTGGTGCCCGCCACCGCCATGCCGACGTAGCGACCGAGCGGAGTCAGCCCCTTCGCGGCCGCGACCTTTTCCTCCATCAGCACCGATGCCGAGGCACCGTCCGACAGCTGGCTGGCATTGCCCGCGGTGATGACGCCGTCCGGACCGACGACCGGCTGCAGCGCCTGCAGGCCTTCCAGCGTCGTATCGGCGCGATTGCCCTCGTCCTTCGACAGCGTGACGTCCTTGGTGCTGACCTCCTTCGTCACCTTGTCGACGACATTCATCGTCGCCGCCATCGGCACGATCTCGTCATCGAACTTGCCCGCCGCCTGCGCCGCGGCGGTGCGCTGCTGCGATTGGAGGCCGTAGGCGTCCTGCGCCTCGCGGCCGATGCCATAGCGCTTGGCGACCGTTTCGGCGGTCTGCAGCATCGGCATGTAGATGTCGTTGTGCATCGCGAGCAGCTGCTTGTCGGGGGCGACGCGCATCTGCGGGGTCTGGACCATGCTGATGCTCTCGACGCCGCCGCCGATCGCGACATCCATGCCGTCGATCACGATCTGCTTGGCCGCGGTGGCGATCGCCATCAGGCCGCTGGCGCACTGGCGATCGAGCGACATGCCCGACACGGTGATCGGCAGGCCGGCGCGCAATGCCGCCTGGCGCGCGATATTGCCCGCCTGATGCCCCTGCTGAAGCGCGGCGCCGAACACCACGTCCTCGACCTCGGCGCCGTCGATGCCGGCGCGCTTCACGGCGTGTTCAATCGCATGGCCGGCCAACGCCTGCGGCGTCGTGTTGTTGAAGGCGCCGCGATAGGCGCGGCCGATCGGCGTGCGGGCGGTGGAGACGATGACGGCGGAGCGCATGGGCTGGCTTCCTTGATGGGGCGCGACGCGGCGCGCGGGTTCGGTGACTATGGAATTGGCGTCAGACGAAAATCTGGCTGATCCATTCGGCGATCAGGGCAGGCTTGTCCTGCCCCTCGATCTCGACGACGAAATTGGTGGTCTGCTGGAACTGGCCCGGCCGCTTCTCGTCGAAGGCGAGCAGGGTAAAGCGGCCGCGCACGCGCGATCCCGACCGGACGGGGGTGAGGAAGCGGACCTTGTTACCGCCGTAGTTGACGCCCATCCGCGCGCCTTCGATCTGCGGCGCGTCGGGCACCTTGCTGCTGAGCAGCGGCATCAGCGACAGCGTGAGAAAGCCATGCGCGATCGTGCCGCCGAAGGGCGTCTGCGCCGCCGCGACGGGATCGATATGGATGAACTGATGGTCGCCGGTGGCTTCGGCGAAGCGATCGATCATCGCCTGCGTCACCTCGACCCAGTCGGACACGGTTTCGGTGCCGACCCTGTCCTTCATCGCCTGCGCGGTGATCGTCGTCACGAAGAATCGCCCTCCCGATTGCGGCGCGCGGATGGCGTTCCGCGTCGCGCCATCCTGTAGGCGGAGCCGGGGGCGTTCCGCAAGCCCCTCTCCCGACCGAAAGCTTGAACCCCGGCGCCCATACACGACGAACCACGCCAAACGCGGCGGACCCGATGTTCGAAAATGCTTAGGACGCGGGGGCGTAGGGCATCACGAGCTTGCCGTCCGGGCCGGCGGTGTAGGTCGTCTGCGTCGGATAGGCGATGCCGATCCCTTCCGCGGCGAAGCGGCGGATCAACGACACCATGATGCGGTCGCGCATCGGGTGCGCGGTTGCCCAATCGTCGCCGGGGATGTCGAATTGCAGCACGAAATCGAGGCTGGAGGCGCCGAAGGTTTCGAAGCTGGACCGCGCGACCTTGCCGCCCTCGCCCTCGACGATCTCGCGCATGATCTGCGGCACGCGGGCGAGCGTATCGGGCGGGGTTTCGTAAGTGACGCCGATCGTGAACGCGAGCCGGATATGGTCGCGCACGCTGATGTTCTGGATTTCCTTGTCGAGCAGCTGCTTGTTGCTGATCACGCGCAATTCGCCGGTGAAGGCGCGGATGCGCGTGCTCTTCAGGCCGATCGATTCGATGACGCCGTTGGTCGTGCCGTAGCTGATCTTGTCGCCGCGGCGGAACGGACGGTCGAAGATGATGGCGAGCGCGGCGAAGAGGTCGCCGAAAATGCCCTGTGCGGCGAGGCCGATGGCGATACCGCCGACGCCCAGGCCGGCGATCAGTCCGGTGACGTTGACGCCAAGATTGTCGAGCACGACGACCAGCGCGACAGCGAACAGCGCCACGGTGACGAGCAGGCGGATGAGGCCCATCGCGCTGAGCAACGCCTCGCCCGAATAATGTTCACTGCTGGTGCGGTGTTCGATCGCGCCGAGGATCAGTTCGCGCGCCCAGATCGCCGCCTGGAACACCGAGGCGACGGTCCAGAGGAAGTTGATCGTTGTCGATACCTGGCTCGGCGCGCCGGCATAGCCTGCGACCAATTTGGCGGCGAGCATGACGATGAAGAAGTTGTTGGTGCGCGCGATCGCCCGGCCGACGATCGCGCCCCAGCCGCGGCGCACGAGCGTTTCGGCGACGCCGCCGACGTCCCTGCGTCGGCACAGGCGTTCGCCCAGCCGGCGCAGGCCATGGAGCGCGACGACGATCACCACGCCGACGGCGAGCGCGATGAGGATTTGCAGCCAGTGCGTGTGCAGCCAGACTTCGCTGGCGGTGTACAGGCCGGTCAATTGGTCCTGGACGCCGTTGCTGTCGAAGATCGGCGAAGCGGTAGCGGTCGTGGTTTTGGACATAAGGGGATCAGGCTGCGGCTTTCAGCGGCGCCGTGCTGGGCGTGCCGGCTTCGAGGAAGGCGATGAGCCCACGCTCTTCACGGCTGAGATGACGGGCGGAGCGCGGCAGGCGCAGCGCGCGGCGGAAGGCGCCCTGCCCCGTCTTCACCAAGGCGATGAGGGACGGGTGGACGTAGCTCTTGCGTGCGATGGCGGGCGTATTGCCGAGCCGGGCGACGACGGGTTCGAGCAGCGCCTTCAGGCTGAGGTCCGCCTCGGCGCGGGCCAGCGCCTCGAACGCGGCGACGCTGGCGCCCCAGGTGCGGAAATGCTTGGCGGTGAAGTCGCCACCGGTCGCGCGCTTGATATAGTCGTTGACGTCGGACGAGGTGACGGGGTGCGCCTCCCCATCGTCGTCCACCCAGGCGAACAGATGCTGTTCGTCGAGGTCCTGCATCTTGCGCACCGTCGCGGCGAGCCGCTTGTCGGTGATCGCGACATCGCGTTCCTTGCCGGATTTGCCCTTGTAGCGCAGCTTCAGCGTGTTGCCGCGGACGGTGCCGTGGCGCTTGCGCAGCGTCGTGGCGCCGTAGCTCTTGTTCGTTTCGGCATAGGCTTCGTTGCCGACGCGCAGGTGACCGATGTCGAGCAGGCGCACCACCGCGGCGATGGCGCGATCGCGCGGCAGGCCGCGTGCGGACAGATCCGCCTCGACGCGGGCGCGCAGCTTGGGCAGGCAATGGCCGAAATCGGCGCATTTTTCGTATTTCGCCGCCTCCTGCGCCTCGCGGAAGCCGGTGTGATAGCGATATTGCTTGCGACCCTTCTCGTCCCAGCCGACCGCCTGGATATGGCCGTTGGGCTTGGGGCAAAACCAGGCGTCGCGATAGGCGGGGGGCAGGCCGATAGCGTTCAGCCGGTCGATCTCGTCACGATCGGTGATCCGGTCGCCGTCGGGCGCATAATAGGCCCAGCCATTGCGAACTTTGCGGCGCGTGATGCCGGGCTTGGAATCATCGCAATAGACTATGCGTGCGGCCAATTGGGCACTCCCTTCCTAGTAGGAAATGCCCAGGCGACGCAGGCGGTTCCGAGGGCTACCCCGCGGCGCGCGGCCGCCCGAGCGCGTTGACCCAGCGTTGCGCGGGCCGTTCGACGTAGCGGTAGAGAAGGACGGACGCGGCGAGGACCAGCGCGAGATAGAGCGCGATGACGGGCGAGGGCACCGACGCGGCATCGCGGACGGCGACGAGCTTGAATGCCTTCCACAACAGGAAATGCGACAGATAGGTCGCGTAGCTGATGTCGCCGAGCGCGTGGAGCCAGCGCCCCTCGAGCGGATGACGTGGCGTGCCGGCGGTCAGCGCCAGCGCGAGCAGCAGCGCGGCGAATGTGACGGGCGCGGCGAACGTCTCGGGCAAGCCCAGCGACCAGGCCGCCGCGCCGATCGCGGCGACGCCGAGCGGCCAGGCGAGCGGCGGACGGCGCAGGAAGAGCGCGGCGAGGATCGTGCCGGTGGCAAATTCGGCGAGACAGCGGATGATGCCGTAGCGCGGAATGTCCCAGCCCAGCGTCGGCGCGCCCTGCATCGCGATGTGCAGGCCAGCGAGGATCGCCCCTGCGATGGCGACCAGCGCGATACCGGGCAGACGGCGCCAGTCGATCGTCAGGATCAGCAGCGGGAACAGCAGATAGGCGGCGAGTTCGCAGCTGATCGACCAGGCCGGATCGTTCCAGTGCAGCGCATCGTTGAACCCCCAATTCTGCACCAGCAGCACATGCAGCGGCAGCTCGGCGAAGGGGAAGGCCGGGTCGCTGCGCCCGGTTGCCCGCAACGCGAGCGCCAGCGCGACGCCGAAGGCCAGCATGACGCCATGCAGCGGCCAGATGCGCGCGACGCGCTTTTGCAGGAAGCGGGCGATGCCGGCGGCACCCTGCCCGCGCAGTCGATCGTGCCATGTCAGCCAGATGACGAAACCGGACAGGAGGAAGAAGAAGTCGACGGCGAGATAGCCCTTGGCGAATACCGCCTCGACGCCGTGCGGCAGGTTCGCGATGCTGGCGCGAATGTGGTAGAGGACGACCAGCCACGCGGCGATGCCCCGGGCCGAGGTGAGGGCGCGCAGTTCGCTCATGCTGGAATGGCGTCGCCCCGTGGCTTGCGCAGCGGCGCCTGGCCCTCTTCGCTGCGGCGGCGGGCGAGATAGGTGTCGAGGCCGATCTGCGCGCCCAATAGCATGTAGATGAACGGCTGGAAGGCGATGGCGATGAACGCCGCGCCGAGCAGGTAGACGAGGTGCGCAGTCTGGAGCGCGGCGGCGAGTGGGCCCGCCCAGCCGAACGGGCCGGCGGGATCGCGATAGCGGCGGCGCAGCACTTCCATGCGGACGAGGCCGATCAGGCTGATCGCCAGCCACAGGGCCAGGCCGGGATAGCCCTGTTCGCCCAGCATCTCGAAATAGGCGCTATGATAGCCGCGCGCCTTGTCGGTCACCGCCTGATCGGCGACGGTCGCGGCGGCATCGCCCTGCGCGGCGGTCGTCTTCTTGATCTCGTAGCGGATGTGGTTGCCGCGGAACGCCTCGAACCCGCCGCCGAAGGGGTGCGCCTTGGCATAGTCGATCGTCCACTGCCACACGGCGATGCGGGTGGAGGCGGATTCGTCGGCGTCGTGGCTCTTGATCGTGCTCATCCGCTCGGTGAAGCTCGCGGGCAGGAACGGCACCGCGAGCAGCCCCGCCGCGCCGATCATGGCGAGATAGGTGAACTTGCGCTTCGTGTTGCGCAGCGAGAGCAGCGCGACGAGGATCGTGCAGAGCGTGCCGGTGCGCGTCGACGTGCCGATCGGGATCAGCAGGCAGGCGAAGATCAGGCACAGGCAGAAGCCCTTCACCTTCCAGTCGGGCGGGAAGATCGTGCCCCAGCGCATGAACCAGGCGATCAGCGGCACGATCGCGATCGCGACGGTGGAGATGGTCGACCCTTCGTACAGGCCCGAATTGTTGGTCACCATCAGGTCGAGCTGGCCATAGCCGCCGCCGCCCGCCGCGGTCTTGATGCCGCCGACGATGATGATCGTCGCCGCCGACAGGATCATGAACAATAGCAGCGATTCGATGCGCAGGCGCGTGCGCAGCGTCAGCGGCAGGAAGGCGGCGAAGGCCAGGCACTTCCACACCCAGTCCCATTTGTCGCGCGCGTCGACGGGGAAGTCCGCGCCCATCGTCGTGATCCCGCAATAGAGCAGCAGCAGGATGATGAGGCCCTGGCGCGGCGCGAAGCGGCTGTCGCTCTTGTCGTCCATCAGCAACCAGCCACCGACCGCCAGCACCACCGCGATCAGCGAAATCGGCACGGCGTTGAGCAGGATGTACGTCAGCCGCTGCGGCGAGACGATGTCGATATAGACGTAGGCGCACACCAGCAGGAACGGACGGCGAAGGCCCATTCCGAACAGCGCGGCGAGGAAGGCGACGAAGACGAGATCACGCACCGGCGGGCAGCTCCGGCGGCGTGCTGCGGCGCGCGCGCCAATGGCGCGGCGGCGGCGCTTCGGAATCGAGATCGGGCCGGCGCAGCAGCCGCCAGGCGGCGAGCAGCATCAGGCCGTGCGTCAGCGCCAGCGACAGATTGTCGATCATCGCGTGCGAGCGCTCCTTGTCCAGGCGGCAGATGTAGGGGGTTCGGGTTGATGCGGCGTTAAGGGATTACTCGCTTCGTCATCCCGGCGGACGCCGGAATGACGAGTGGGACTAGATGCGGTAGAAAGCCACCGCCACTGCCGCGATCAGCAGCGCGACCATCAGCAGTACCGGCACGCGCTTCGCCCGGCGCGCCGCGGCGGCGGTTTCGTAGGCATGCATGTCGAACCAGAAGCGGCCCTGCCCCACGGCGCGGATCGATCCGTCGGCGATCATCGCCGCGAACGCCTTCGCCTCGCGCGCGTCGGTGGGGGTAAAGGGCATGGCGTCGTCGGCGATCACCGCATGCGCCGCGACGAAGCGCGGGGCGATCGTGCCGTGGATCAGATAGCGGTCGCGCACCGTGCTACGCGGGCCGGATGTCGCAATGCGGGTCAGCCGGTCGCTCACCGCCGTTTGCCGTTGTGGCGGATGTTGCCGGGCCGACCGCGGCGCGCGACGACGCGATCCTTGCGGCCACCCTTGATGCCCTTGCCGAGATGCCGCGGCCCCGGTGCGGCGCCCTTGCCGCCGGGCAGTTCGAAGCGCAGCGCGCCGGACACCGGATTGGCCTCGGCAAGCCGCAGTTCCAGCCGTTGCCCCAGCGTATATTCCTCGCCGCTAACCTCGCCGGTCAGCGTGCGCGCCGCCTCGTCGAAGCGGAAATATTCGCCGCCCAGGTCGCGGACCGACATCAGGCCGTCGCCGCCGATCCCCTCGACGGTGGCGAAGAAGCCGTAATTCTGCACGCCGGTGATCCGCGCCGACACCGTCTCGCCGACGCGTTCGGCGAGGAAGGCGGCGACGTACCGGTCGATCGTGTCGCGCTCCGCCTCCATCGCGCGGCGTTCGAGCGCGCTGATCGTCGTGCCGATCTGCTCCATCGCCTCGGCATCCGCCTTGGTGAGCCCGCCCTCACCCAAGCCGTAGGCCGCGACCAAGGCGCGGTGGACGACGAGGTCGGCATAACGACGGATCGGCGAGGTGAAGTGGGCGTAGCTGCCCAGAGACAGGCCGAAATGCCCCTGGTTCGCCGGCGCGTAATAGGCCTGAGTCTGCGTGCGCAGCACCTGCTCCATCACCTGCGGGCGGAAGTCGGCTTCTGGGCCGATCCGGTCGAGGATATGGTTGAACGTCGCCGGGCGGATCACCTGGCCGAGCGCGAAGGGCACGTCGAACGTCTCGAGATAGTCCTTCAGCGCGACGAGCTTTTCGCGGCTGGGCGGTTCGTGGACGCGGTACATCACCGGCGCCTTCTTCGCCTCCAGCGCCTTGGCGGCGGCGACGTTGGCGGCGATCATGTAATCCTCGATCAGCCGGTGCGCATCGAGCCGCTCGCGCGGGGCGACCGACATGATCCGGCCCTGCTCGTCGAGCACGACGCGGCGTTCGGGCAGGTCGAGGTCGAGCGGCTCGCGCGCATCGCGCGCCTTCGCCAGCGCGCGCCAGCAGGCCCAGAGCGGACGCAGCACGTCGATCATCGCACCGGCATCGGCGTCGATCGTCGCCTGTGCCTCTTCATAAGCGAGGTTCGCCGCGATGCGGACGCGGGCGCGGGCGAAGCGCCAGCTTTCAAGCTTGCCCGATTTGGAGATGTGGAGATGGCAGACCAAGGCGGCGCGGTCCTCGCCTTCCTTCAGTGAGCACACCTCCGCCGACAGGATTTCGGGCAGCATCGGCACGACGCGATCGGGGAAATAGACCGAATTGCCGCGCCGCCGCGCCTCGCGGTCCAGCTCCGATCCGGGGCGGACGTAAAAGCTGACGTCGGCGATCGCGACGACCGCCTGCCAGCCGCCATCCTCATGCGGCGCGGCCCAGACGGCGTCGTCATGATCGCGCGCGTCGACCGGGTCGATCGCCACGATCGGCAGGTGCGTGAGGTCTTCGCGGTCTTCGCCGAGCGGCAGTTCCGACACCCGCTTCGCCTCGTCGAGCGTATCGCCCGAAAAGACGTCCGGGATGCCGAGCTTGTGGATCGCGATCAGCGAGAAGCTGCGCGGTGCGAACGGATCGCCGAGGCGCTGGACGACACGAACGGTGATGCGCGGCGGTCGCCCTCCCATTTCCGCCATGACCAGATCGCCCGCCGCCGCGCCACCGGTGTCGGAGACGGGAAATTCGCGCCGCTCCTTCTTTTCGACGCCGGTCAGCCAGAACCGCTCCCCCTCCTGCCGCAGTACGCCAAGGATCTGTTCGGAGGCACGGGCGAGCACCTTCATCGGATGCGCGATCCAGCCGTTGCCCGCCTCTTCGGTGCGGGCGAGGATGCGTTCGCCGATGCCGAGCGCGCCACGCTTGCGTTCGCGGACGCGCAGCCGCGGCACGGGGCCGTCCGCCTCCCAGCGATCGGGCACCGCCCAGACGTTGCCGCCATCGTCGACGTCGGCGATGCGCAGCACGGTCACCTTGGGCAGGCCGCCCATCTTGTGAAAGGCGCGGCCGGGGGCGCTGTCGATCAGGCCTTCATCGGCCATGTCCTTCAGCATCGCCTTCAGCGCGATCTTTTCCTGCGCGGTCAGGCCGAACGCCTTGGCGATCTCGCGCTTGCCGGCGGGAACCTCCGATTGCGTGATGAAGTCGAGGATCTGCGCCTGCGTCGGCAGGCCGGGTCTGGGTTTCTTTGCCACTTAGTGGAGATAGGGCGCGCGGGCGGGTTCGTCACCGCATGTTTGTTCACGCGAAGACGCAAAGACGCGACGAGGTTGCGGATGAGCGAGGTCGCCCTGCTTCTTCACGGCTTCGCGTCTTTGCGTGAACCGACTATGGGCCTACCCATGTCCGTCACCGTTGCCGCGCTGTACCACTTCACCCGTTTCGCCGATCCTGCCGTGCTGCAGGGCCCGTTGCTGGCCTTGTGCGAGGCGCAGGGCGTGCGCGGCACGCTGTTGCTGGCGGAGGAAGGGATCAACGGGACGATCGCCGGACCGGCCGAGGGCATCGACGCGGTGCTCGCGCATATCCGCGCCCTGCCCGGCTGTGCGGCGCTGGAGGTGAAGTTCTCCGCGGCGGACACGATGCCCTTCCACCGTACCAAGGTGCGGCTGAAGCGCGAGATCGTGACGATGGGCGAGCCGCTGGTCGACCCGACCGATCCCGGCACCTATGTCGATCCCGCCGACTGGAATGCGCTGATCGCCGATCCGGACACGGTGCTGATCGACACGCGCAACGATTACGAGGTGGCGGTCGGCACGTTCGATGGCGCGGTCGATCCGGAGACGCGATCGTTCCGCGAATTTCCGGGCTGGTTTCGGGCGCATCGCGATGAATTGCTCGCCGGCACGAAGCGGGTCGCGATGTTCTGCACCGGCGGCATCCGCTGCGAAAAGGCGACGGCGTTCCTGAAGGCGGAGGGCGTGCCCGACGTGTTCCACCTGAAGGGCGGCATCCTCAAATATCTGGAAGAGGTGCCCGCCGAACAGAGCGCGTGGCGGGGCGAATGTTTCGTGTTCGACGAACGGGTTGCGGTGGGGCACGGCCTGGCGCCGGGCAGCCATGGCTTGTGCCGCGCGTGCCGGATGCCGGTGTCGGAAGCGGATCGCGCGTCGCCGCTATACGAGGAAGGGGTGAGCTGCCCCCGCTGCCACGACACGCGCGATGCGGCGGACCGGGCGCGCTATGCGGAGCGGCACCGGCAGGCGCAGCTGGCGGAGGCGCGCGGCGAGGCGCATGTCGGGCGGCGGTTTGGGGATTGAGCCGCGGGTTGTCCTGCCCTCACCCTTCCGGCGCTGCGCGCCTCCCTCCCTCTCCCACTGGG
>OFQU01000189.1_pt1 | contig 13803 bp, 11 predicted proteins | sample 1542981 | NCBI WGS metagenome assembly OFQU01 (sample SAMN07774233, study PRJEB24372) | wastewater metagenome | isolation source: Exp Tend CN 90WW | collected 2016-02
TAACGAGCCTCTGCCAGGTGCATTGCGCGCTCCCTGTCGTTCCTCTTGCCAATGATGGCGATCAGGTGCGCCAATGGTGCCAGGCGGGTCACGGCATCTGTATCAAGTCCTACATTGATGTGCGTGATGACTTGGACGCAGGCCGACTGGTCGAGGTGTTGGAGACCTACTCCCTGCCGGGCGTGGATTTGCAGATTGTCTACCCTTCCGGCCACGCAGTACCGCGCCGGGTCAAACTGCTGATGGACGAAATCTCCTTGAAGCTGGCGACCTGAGCGCGCTCCAAGGAGATTTTTTGGATCAGACGTACAGTTTTCAGCCCTACTGAGCCCAGGCGGCAAAGTCCGAGTAACCTCGTTCGGTACCGCCAAACAACTCAGCCCCCTCCAGACCGGCTAACGGGTAACCCTTCTCCAACCGCAAAGGCAGATCGGGGTTGGCGACAAACTTGCGTCCGAAGGCGATAAAGTCTGCGTAGCCTTTTTCCAGTACCCACTCAGCAAGTTCCAGGTCGTACTTACCGGCCACCACAATTGCATTGCGAAAGCGCTCGCGCACGGCTTGGCGGAAGTCCTCGGGAAACTTGGGGGCATCATCCCAGTCCGCTTCGACCAGGTGCAGGTACGCAATGCCCTTGTCCTGCAAATAGCTGGTTGCCTCCAGCAAAGTCGGCAGAATGTCCGGACAGGCCATGCCGCGCGCCGTAAGAAATGGTGCAATCCGTATCGCTGTGCGATCGCTCCCCACTTCATCAACTACCGCATCCATGACTTCCTTGAGAAAGCGCAGGCGGTTCTCGCGAGATCCGCCGTATTCATCCGTACGCATGTTCGAAGTGGTACGCAGGAACTGGTCGATCAGGTAGCCGTTGGCCCCATGCACTTCGACACCGTCGAAACCTGCCGTCATGGCATTACGCGCAGCCTTACGATAATCGTCGACGATGGCGTGGATTTCGTCGCGTTCCAGTGCCCGTGGTATCGGGCACGGGGCCATACTGCCGACACCCGATTCGGCATCCACTTTCCAGATGCTGCCATCAAACGCAATCGCGGAAGGCGCGACCGGTAATTCGCCATTGTGAAAGTCAGGGTGCGACATGCGCCCTACATGCCACAACTGCAAGAAAATTCGTCCGCCAGCGGCATGCACTGCATCGGTTACCAAGCGCCAGCCTGCGACCTGTTCTTCACTGTAAATCCCTGGTGTGAAGGAATAGCCCTTGCCCTGAGGCGAAATCTGCGTGGCTTCGGTAACAATGAACGCAGCCGACGCACGCTGCGCGTAATACAACGCGTTCATGGCGTTCGGCACATCGCCAGGCTGGGTGCTGCGCGATCGAGTCATGGGTGCCATGACTACACGGTTGGGCGTATTAAGTTGACCAACAACGCCTGGTGTGAAAAGTGTGGACATCAGTGTCTCCTGGTAAATAGTGGGGGGTAATGACCACAGAATATCCACGAGGGGATTTCTTGATAATCGACTCAGCTCGGGAAACATATTCCGGTTAATCCGGATAATGCGCACGGCTATTGGCCTGCTGGGTAGGCAGACGCATTTGGCGCAGGCAATCGCAGCCCCTTAACAAAGCCAACAGAGGTCAAAGTGGAAGTTGTAGAGCCCTAACGGTCATATATCAGTAGCGCGGAGTTCGCAGGTAATTATCAACAGAAACAGGACCGGCTCCCGTGAATGCAAAAATCCCTACAACAAAGGCCCAGAGAGCAGGAAACTCCCAGCCCCCCGTAGGCAACACCCATATGTAACCCACGCCGTAGTGTCCGCCCATTCCAACGGACACCATCAGGTACACGGCTCCGCCGAAGGCCGCCAGACGCGTTAGAAAGCCAAACGCCAGCCCAAACGCTACAGCCAACTCTATTAGCCCGGCCAGCACCACAAAATAGGCTGGATACGGCAGGCCTATACTTGCGAAGTAATTACGAAACACTTCAAACGCCTGGGGTCCAGCGAACAAATGCCCGGCGAAATGAGCAATGAACATCAAACCAACATAAACCCTGATTGCGGTCATGCCCCATTGCTCTGAACTTGTACCAGCTACACTGCGATCGTGCTGAATAATGCTCCAGAGCTTTAGCATCAACAAGACAAATAGCCCTACACACGACCAGGTTACCCAAGGTAATCCAGGACCCGTTTCTGCCAGAAGTAGCGGATCAAGCGCTGATCCGGTTTCACTCAAGGCGCTGAGGCGCATAGTGGAAAATAAACGACCGACTACAAGCAATGAAAACATCGTAGCGAGCCATGCGAAAAACGAGTATGGACGTTGCCATAGCGAAAAAAAAGACAACCCCAACAACATGATCAACCCCACTAACGATATTAGCGTCCAACTCGAAATGGAGTAGATAAAAAACGAACTAACCGACAATACAACCACCATGACAGTGGTCAACAATGACAGCCAATTAACAACTTTTATATTCATAGACATACAGCGCCTCACACGCAATTTATCGGGATAATGATAAAATCACAGCATACTGAAGGCCATTTAAAACCATCCCTTTCAAGGTCCTTGAAAATTACCCGGCGTTCATCAGTTCTGGCTTTCTGCGGAGCGAGCCTGCTCGTAAAACTTTTGGTCACCGAACCCATCCAGAACATTCGCGTTACGGTCGAATATCGCGGACTCTCATGATCCTTGATCGGGATGAAACTTAAATCTCTTCAAAACCTATAAGGTGGGCAACCCTGATCTAACCTATATCGTTTCTGACTCTCTGTAAGAGAGTGGACTTTCCAGGGTGTAGCGAGCGATTTCATCCTTACGCATAAACTTCACGCCCGCATGACTATTAGCATATTTCAGAAACTCTCCCCATACACGAACCATTTGAGGGGAGCCACTGATGCGATCATGGGCGCTGACAGACATCATCCGACGGCGAGTGCTGCTCTCTTCATACAACTGATCAAAGTCTAACTTTATCTGCTCCAAAAACTGACTTGGTGAATAATTACGACCTTCAACCAACAGGATATCGTTATTACGCAATGTATACGGAACTACCACAAAGTCTTTATTATTCACCTTCTCAATAAAAGGCTCGTCACGACTAAGATCGTCAATATGATAGAGATAACCCAACTCTTGCAGCAGTGATAGCGTATTTGGGCCGCGCCGTAACCAATTGCAGTTGTAACCCGCAGGACTCTGGCCCGTTACTTCTGCGACCATGTCCCGCGCTTGTTGTAAAAATTTGCGTTCTTCATCTCGCCCCATCGCATATTGAGAGCTCCAGCGCGGCCCGTGACCAGACGCTTCATGGCCGCGCCTCACTATTTCCCTGGCCAACTCCGGGTGACGCTGAGCGGCTTCGCCAATCATGTGACAAGTGACTTTCACGCCATACCGGTCCCACAGATCAAGCATTCGCGGTATACCTTCCCGGTAGCCGTAGGCAAACCAGGTATTCGCGGCAGCATCCGAAGGCACACTGTCAGGAAAATCCACACGAGGGAACGGGCTGTCCGTGCCTTTCGCAGGCTGACCACCAGCCTCGAACTGCATCGACACTGAAACTACCAGGCGCGTATCACCGGGCCAAAACTTCCCCTGCTTGCCAGCGACCTTGCCTTTGTTGCCGTCCTCGAGAACGGGAACCGACGCCGCTGATGCCTGGTTGACTAAAGTCGTGGCTGCGAGGGCGGCCACACCTACCCCCGCGTGCTGGAGAAAAGTGCGGCGCTGTGGGTTATCGGGCGTCTGGATAGAAGGTTGGTCTCGATCATCGGCTTTCATAGGTCTCTCTCAGATTTGGCTTTCAGTTTGAGTCGTTGATCACAACGGCCAGACGTCAAGCGGCATGCAGGGCAATGAGCAATCGGATCAGGTTGTTGAGCGCCTGACATCCTTGGATGAAGGCTGATCATCCACGAACAAAATAATTTGAAGAACAGCCTATTTCGAGAAGGTATATTCAAATAATATTTGAGAATGTGCCCAGCAGAGCGCCCCGCTTACCGATGAAAGCCCTACAGGATCTTGAGATTTTTGTACGTACCGTTGACACCGGAAGTCTGTCTGCGACAGCTCGCAAGCTCGACCTGACGCCGGCTGCGGCAAGCGCTGCGCTTAAACGCCTGGAAGCGGAACTGGGCGTGCAACTGTTCGTGCGATCGACTCGCAGCCTGCGTCTGACAGAACACGGCGAACGTTTCCTGGAAGATTGCCGTCCGGCCTTACAGACACTGCACAAAGCCGCGCAGCAAATCGCCGTGGGCGATCCGGTACTGCATGGCGTTCTCAAGCTCGCTGCATCGTCCGACTTCGGCCGTAACCTGCTGCTGCCTTGGCTCAACGACTTCCAAAATCTGCACCCACAGGTTGAAATCCGCCTGCAGCTGTCAGATCGCATGGCCAATGTGTACAGCGAGCCTGTCGATGCGGCATTCCGCTATGGTCAACCCCCAGACTCCAGCCTTGTGGCTCTTGCACTGGCACCGACGCACCGTCGTGTGCTTTGCGCCTCACCCGCTTATCTGGCCAGGCATGGCACGCCCTCAAGCCCCCACGAACTGACCGACCATGCCTGCCTGTGCTTTATGCTAGGTGACAACGTGCGTGACAGATGGCGCTTCTCTTTGGGGGATGAGCCGCAGATTACCGTGCGCGTCAGGAGCATGAATGTGTCCAACGACGGCGACGCCGTGCGACTTTGGGCGCTGCTGGGTAAAGGTATCGCCTACAAGGCGCGTTTAGACGTGGCCAAGGATCTTGCGCAAGGGCATCTTCAGGCCTTGTGTACCCATTGGACGACCGAGCCGGCGCCACTCTTCATGGTGCTGCCGAGCCGACGACAGATCACCCCGTTGATACGCACTTTGCGCGATTACATTATTTCTCGCGTTGCGCAATTGGATAGCCAGACACTAGAGGCCTGGTAGTTCAGCGTTATCGAAATGTTGGACCGGAATTTTTCCTTCGATTGCCAGATAGACGGCAACAAGACACGAGAGGCCAAGACACAAAAAGATAATCGTCACACCTTGTCATAGCGCGGTGTGACGATTGGGTGTTGCAACTGATTGAATGGGGTTCAGATTTTGCTTCTGAACGACATTCTCGGTCTTTTATCAGTCGCCCGTGGCAAGTTTCATTTCATCGTTGGAGTGGCGCTGCTGCTCCTCCATGACCAACAGGCCAAGTTCGCGTTTCAGTTTGTTGAACTCTGGCGAAGCCGGATCACGCGGGCGGGGTATCTCGACAATGTGATCGCGCTTGACCGTACCTGGGCGGTAAGTCATCACAACAATGCGGTCAGCGAGATAGATTGACTCCTCTATCGAATGGGTGACGAAGAGAATCGTCTTGCCTAGCTTCTGCCAGATGCGCAGCAATTCATCCTGCAAATTGCGCCGGGTCAGCGCATCGAGAGCACCGAAGGGTTCATCCATCAGCATGATTGGCGAATCGAGCGCCAACACACGGGCAATGGCTACGCGCTGGCGCATGCCACCGGACAAATCTTTTGGAAAACGGTCGCGAAAATCAGTGAGGTGCAACAACGCCAGCAACTGATTGACCGTCGAATCGATCTCCGACTTCGACTTCTTCTGCACTTCAAGGCCAAACGCAATATTCTGAGAAATGCTCATCCACGGGAATAGTGCGTATTCCTGAAACACCATGCCACGATCCGGGCCAGGCCCGATGATGTTCTTGCCCTCGACGGTAATCTCCCCATCCGAAGGCAGCGCAAAGCCAGCCACGGCGTTGAGTAGCGTTGACTTGCCACAGCCCGAAGGGCCCAGCAAACAAACGAACTCCCCCTGCTTGATCTCCAGATTGATATCCTTCAGCGCAATGACATCCTTGCCCGGCGTCTTAAAGACCTTCTGTACGTTGTTGATGATGATTTGGGCCATGCTATTGCTCCAGGCCGCGATGCCAGCGCAGCAAATGGTTATTTAGTCGACTGACAGCGGTATCGATAAGGAGTCCGAGCATGCCGATGGTGATCATGCCTGCGATGATTTTGTCCGACCACATGAACTCCCGAGCCTCAAGAATCCTGAAGCCCAGGCCATCGTTGACCGCAATCATTTCGGAAACGATCACGACGATAAACGCGGTGCCGATACCGATGCGCACACCCGCCAGGATGTAGGGTGTCGCGGCTGGCAGGATGATGCGGCTAAACATCGTCCACTGATTAACCCCCAGATTACGTGCAGCGCGCAGGTAGATTCCATCGACCTGACGGACACCGGCAATGGTATTCATCAATACGGGGAAGAAAGCACCAATGGCAATCAGGAAGAAGGACGGTGGATTGCCCAGCCCGAACCAGAGGATAGCCAGCGGAATATAAGCAATGGGTGGAATCGGCCGCAGTATCTGCATCAGCGGATTAAGCAGCTGGTAGATACGGTTGCTGGCCCCCATTAGAAGGCCGACGGGCAACGCCAGCGCGGCACCGATGATGAAACCGACGATCACGCGGTAGAGGCTGGAGTAAGCGTCATGCAGTAGTTCGCCGGAGAACAGCCAGGCGAGATAGCTCTGGTTGGGTTCCTGCGATTGCAGCGGCAGCAGATAGGCCCACCACTTGATTGCGACTGCAGTGGGAGAAGGCAGAAGAACCGCCGAGAACAACCCGAAACGCGAACCAGCTTCCCAGAGAATCAATATCACCACCGGGACCAGCAGCCCCTCGGCAAAGCTCTTGAGTTTGTACATCATTGCGTCACCTTCAGATCGGCCTTAGCCTTTTGCAGCAAGTCAAGCTTGACCCACTCGGCCGCCTTCGGTGGCTTGCTCATCTTGCCCGCACCATACTTGGCCATGTAACCGGTGGTGATGTCGATATGCTCGAGGGTAACGTCGTACGTGTATTGCGCATTTTCCATGGCGTCCTTGAAGTCCTGTGGACTGAGTTGTCCCTTGAACATCTGCTCGCGCACGTATTTGTCGGCCAAAGCCATATCTTTGTTGAATAGTAAGGTCGACTCTACAAAACAGGTGACAACACGCTGCGCAACGTCGGGGGCTTCCTTGTACATTTTTTCGGTCATGACGAGCAGGCGAGAAGGGCTGCCCATGGCTGTGTTGTAGGGCTTGGTGATTTCGATTCCGATGTTCTTGCTGAGTGCTTGTGTTGCCTGCGGCTCGGCTTGGTTCATAGCGTCTATTTGCTTGGTGACCAAGGCATTGTTGAGATCGGCAAAAGCGAGGAAAACTATCTGCACATCCTTGCCCGGTTTGTCAGACCAGGTCAGGCCTGCAAGCTCAAGCTCTCCATAGAGCATTAGCTCCAGCGCAGTACCGCGAGTTACAGCGACACGCTTGCCTTTAAGGTCTTTCATACTTTTTATGCCACTGTCGGCTCCGGCGATGATGCGCGCGCCTCCGGTCGAGAAACCAGCCAGAGCAAAGATTGGCACACCGTTAGAGCGCCCGGAAATGGCTGCCTCCGAGCCAAAAGCGGCGATATCGAGGTCACCCGAGATGATCGCCGGAAGCATGTCAGTACCTTTAGAAAAAACCCGCTCTTCAACCTTCAAACCGTATTTGCTGCAATGGTCCTTCATGTACGAGACGGCCCCGAAATGTGCCAGTTTGAGATTGCCGAGACGGACGACATCCTGGGCTTGAGTGGGTGAAGCCGCCAATAAAAGAGGGCTGCCTGCGAGCAAGAGTGCAATGCGGAAAATAGAGTTTTTCATTTTGTCTGCTTCTTGTTGTAAGGAAAATGTGACTGACAAATCGTTGTGGTATTGCTCGGTTACGCTGAACTCGGAGGGTTCCACTGTTGCTTGATGTAATCGTGTTTGGGAACCGGCTGCAGAAAAACGCAGCATTGAACCCACTGATCCGGGTGGGTGGCATCAATGGCTTGTCCTAGGTGCTCCAGAACCATCTGGATCATCGCTCGCTGCATTTCGGCAGGCCTTGGATTAGTCAGAACCAACGTCGCGATAACTTGTTGGGCGCTCGGATCATCAGCTGAAACAGCCGCGGTACAGGGGTGGATGCGGGATTTAAGATCTGACAGCCTGGCCCAGCCTTCATTGGCCAGCCCGGTGTGCAGCTTGTTCAGGATATTTGCCCAGTCGATGACATCGATAATCCCAGCGCTTGCTTCAATTTTGATATGTGGCATGGCAGACCCGTTTGGCCAGGAGAGGAGAAAAAAGACTGCGGTGGAAAAGCTGGCTACCACCACATTTGACGGTCACCAGTATCACCAATAGGATTTGCCAAGGTAAATTCACTTTTTTCTTTAAAAAACATCGGAAAAACCTATTAAAAATCGCGACCCTCTTGAAGTCATTTCGTTGCGCCAATTGCGCTATTTCAGCGCAGCGATGGAATGCAGCAGCTTTAACGAAGCCGCGAAATCATGTTCGATTTCGCAACCTGCCTTGTCTGAACAAATTGCAGCTCTGGAGATGACGCTCGGGCTCAGGCTATTTGATCGCAGTGGGGGGCGCGCCAGACCTACACAACCGGCCAACCAACTTCATCTGCAGATTTCAGCTTGCCTTGGCGATCTCCAGGCGGCATTGCGCAGCATCAGCGATCGCTCGCAAGAGGTTGGCGGGCTGGTGCGCATAGGGCTCGTACAATCCTATGGCGAATGTTGGGTTTTACCGGTTGTCCGCCGGGCGCAGGAGCAATGGCCTGCGTTGTCCGTATCTCTACGCCGGCGTAGCGCGCAGGCATTGACCGATGGTGTCCTGCGCGGAGATTTCGAACTGGCGGTGACATTTGATCCTGAACCTTCCGCGGACCTGGAGATTACGAAGTGCTTCCAGGAGCAGTTTGTGGCGATTAGCAACGCGCCGCACAACGGAGAAAGCATCGATTTGGTAACGCTTGCCCAAGGTAAATTAGCGTTGCTGCCCAGCGAGTACATGATGCGACGGCAACTAGACGCAGCCTTTGCCAAGGCCCGACTTAAGCCGTGCGTTTATCTTGAGTCAGATGTTTTGTCTGATTTGGCAGAGGCTACGCGCTACAACAATGTGACCGCTGTCATGAACACCATGGCGGCGCTCAGCTTGAACATGCTTGATGGGGCTCGCCCGATTTCTGCACCCGGCTTGCATCGCTCTGCATACCTGATTCGTTCCCGAAAGCGTTATCACACCAGCGCCTCCTTGCATTTGTGGGAAGCATTGCGCGAAGGAGTTCCACCATTGCCAGCGGCATTTGTTCTTCGCGACGTGTGAGGCGGATCTGCCCTTGAAATAGTTCTAAATCGCCCGCCCGTCAACTTTGAGTGCACGCTGAGTGCAGTTAACGTCACATCGACAGCACTTAAAGACGTTTGGCGACGTTATCAACAAAATGATACCGCCGCCCTTCCCACCTCACCGTCAAAAATCGACTGTCGCTGACAACAGATAAGTCCGCGGCGTCGACAGCGTCAAACCCGGCTCGCTGTCGTCCGAAGCGCCCGCCGAACTCCAATAGCGTTTATCCATCACGTTCTCGATGTTGGCACGCAGGGTAATGTTTTTGTCATCGACTTTGAACGCGTAACGCGTGCCTACGTCGAAGCGCTCCCAGGAGTCGATTTCCTTCTCGTTGGACTGATCCAGATACTGCGAGCTGGAATAGATTCCGCGCCCGGTCAGCGTCAACCCCTGCACAGTCGGCACGTCCCATTCGGCACCCAGGTTGACGTTGTATTTCGGCGTGGCCGGCGCGCGGTTGCCATCGAAAGTGCCGTTGGTGGTGTGGGTCAATTCGCTGTCGATATACATCACACCGCCGAGCAGCCGGAAACCTTTCAGCGGCTCACCGAACATACTCAGCTCCACCCCATTGTTCTGCCGTTTGCCGTTCGGGCCGAACACCCGCGTCGTGGCGTTGGTTTCGTAGGCGGGTTGTTTGATCCGGAACACCGCAGCGGTCAAGGCGTAAGCGCCGGCGTCGTATTTGGCGCCGACCTCGACCTGGCGGCTGATGAACGGCGGGAAAATTTCATCCTCGTTCACCGAAGTCGAAGGCGCGATCTTGCCCTGACTCAGGCCTTCCATGTAATTGGCGTACAGCGACAACTTGTCGGTGGCCTTGAACAGAATGCCCCCCGAAGGCGAAATCTTTTCCTCGTCGTAAGCGGTGTCGCCCTTCACGTCATCGCTCCAGTCGTCGACCTTGACCCGCTGCCAGCGGGCGCCGAGGGTCAGCAACAGGCGATCATCAAAGAAACCCAGCGTGTCGGACAACGCCACGCCGCTGAAGCGGTTTTCGGTATAGACCTTGGCATCTTGACGCGTCGGTGCGCCGGGTTTGGCAGTTGTCACCGGGTCGTAAAGGTTGCTGCGTCCTGCCGCATAGCGGGCGCCGCCGTTTTCGAAGTCCATGTAGAAATAGCTGGCGGCCAGGTTGATCTCATGGCTGACCGGGCCGGTATGGAACCAGTTACGCACGCCAGCCGTGGCCGTACGAACGTTCTCGTCGCGGGTGAAATCCCGTGGCAGCACGCTGAAATCGCCAGCATCATTGGTGACGGAAACGGCATGGCGCAGGAAGTCATGGTTGCTTTTACGTGCGCCGACACCGCCGTACACCATCACCGAATCGCTGACATCGAACTCACCGCTGACCGTGCCAAAGGTGTCCTTGGTTCGCGCCTGGCTCCAGGGCTGCGCGTAGTTGTTTCGCACGTCGTTGGCGTTTGGAACCTTCGCGTTGGCCGCCACCTGAACACGTTCTTGCGGGGCGTCAGTATCGCGCTCGGTATGACCGATGTCGGTCGACAGGCGCAGACGATCGCCACGAAAGTCCAGGCCAAGTACCGCCATATCGCGATCGATACGCTGGTGATCCCATTCAGTGTCGCCAGACTGTTTGACGCCGTTGAAACGCAGGCCGAATTGGTTGTCCTCGCCGAAACGTCGACCGACGTCCACTGCCCCCCCAAGCTGATTGTTGGAGGCGTAACTGGTCGTCAACGAAGTAATTGGCTTGTCGGTAGCATGCTTGGGCACCACGTTGATCCCGCCGCCAACACTGCCCCGAGGCGAAATGCCGTTAATCAGTTGGCTCGGGCCTTTGATGATGTCGACGCGGTCGGCCATTTCCATGTCGATGGTGTAGGTCGGCAGCACGCCATACAGGCCGTTGTAGGCCACGTCACTGTTGAACAGGCTGAAGCCGCGAATGGTGAATTGCTCGTAGCGCCCACCCGCCGGGTTTGTGGCGCGCACCGAGGGGTCGGCGGCGATCAGGTCGCCTAGGGTGCGGGCCTGTTGGTTCTTTACCGCGTCAGCGGTGTAGGTGGTGATGCTGAACGGGGTTTCCATGAAGTCCCGCGTGCCGAGCATGCCCTGGGCCGTGCGGCGCGCTACCTGGCCGCCGGCGTAGGTGTCGCCGTCATACAGGCCGGTGGTGCCGAGGATCGACGTCGGGGCCAACTCAAGGCTGCTGCCGTCCGGCGCCGGTATCAACATGTAGGCCTGCGCGCCCATCGACTGCAGTTGCAGGCCAGAGCCTTGCAGCAAGCGGGCAAAGCCCTCCTCTACCCCATATTCGCCGGACAAGCCGCTGCTACTACGCCCGCTGACCAAGGCCGGGTCCACCGACAGGTTGACGCCCGCCAACCCGGCGAAGCGGGTGAGCGCCGCACTCAGGCTGCCGGCGGGCACTTGGTAGCTGCGGCGGGTGGCGGTGTCTTCGGCGTAGCTGACGGCGGCGAAGAACGGACTGGCGCTGAGGCTCAGCAGCAGGCTCAGTTTCAGCAAGGGGCGGACGACGGGCATTGGCGGAAGCTCTCAATAGTGTTCACTTGCCTGGAATGACAGGCGAGATGAAAAAAAGGGACAGGCTCCGCCAATTTTTTTGCTTACCACACTGCGATCGTTGAATCCGCCCTCGGCTCGGTGCCGCCGCACAATACACCACTGACCGGGTCGCGCAGGATGATCTGCCCGCGCCCGTAGTCAGTGAGGTCGCTGGCGATCTGCACCTGATGTCCGCGCCGTGCCAAGGCGTTGGCCAAGTCGCGGGACGCGCCCTGTTCGATGCCGACCTTCATGCCGCCGAGCCATTGCCAGCGCGGCGCGTCCAATGCCGCTTGCGGGTTGAGGCCGAAATCCACCAGATTCATCACCATCTGCACGTGACCCTGGGGCTGCATGTAGCCGCCCATCACGCCGAACGGGCCGAGGGCCTGGCCGTCCTTGGTGAGAAAGCCGGGGATGATGGTGTGGAAGGTTTTCTTGCCCGGTGCCAGGCAGTTGGCGTGCGTCGGGTCGAGGCTGAACTCCTGCCCACGGTTTTGCAGGGCGATGCCGCTGTCGGGCAGCACCACGCCGGAGCCGAAGCCGTGGTAGTTGCTCTGGATAAACGAAACCATATTGCCTTCGGCGTCGGCCGTGGCCAGGTACACCGTGCCGCTGGCGTGAGGGTCGCCGGGTTTGGGCGCCTGGGCCTGCTCGCCGATTTGTCCACGGCGACGGCGGCTGTAGTCATCGCTGAGCAGGTCAGCGACGGCTACGCGCATGTGCAGCGGGTCGGTGATGTAGTGCAGGCCGTCGCTGTAGGCGAGTTTCATCGCCTCCAATTGGCGGTGCCAGGTCTGCTGGCTGTCGCGGTGATCGAAGCTGAAGCCTTCGAGGATTTTCAGCGCCATCAACGCCACCAAACCCTGGCCGCTGGGTGGGATTTCCCACACGTCCACGCCCCGGTAACTGACGTGGATCGGCTCCACCCACTCGGCGCGGTAATCCTTGAGATCGCTGGCGCGCAGGTAGCCGCCGCTGGCCTTGGAATGCGCGTCCAACCGTTCGGCCAGGGCACCGCGATACAGGCTTTCGCAACGGGTGTTCGCCAGTTCTTCGAGGGTACGGGCCTGGGCCGGGTTGCGAAACATCTCCCCGGCCCGTGGCGCGCGGCCGTCGATCAGGAAGGTGTCGAACCAGGCGTCCAGCGCCCCGTCACGATGGGGCGCGAATTCTTCCAGGGTGAGTTGCCATTGATGGGCGACTACCGGCGACAGCGGGAAACCGTCGCGCGCCAGGCGGATGGCCGGTTGCAGCAACTGGGCAAACGGCAATTTGCCGAAACGCTGGGACAGCTCGGCCCAAGCCGACGGGCAACCCGGCACCGTAACCGGCGTCCAGCCATACAGCGGCATTTGGTCATGCCCGGCGGCCTTGACCGCCTCGACACTCAAGGCAGCCGGCGCATGGCCGTTACCATTCAAACCGTGCAACTGGCCCTTGCACCAGACCAGGGCAAACGCATCGCCGCCGAGGCCGCAGCCGGTGGGCTCCACCACCGTCAAAGCGGCCGCCGTGGCAATGGCAGCGTCGATGGCGTTACCGCCCTTCTGCATGACCTCGATACCGGCCTGGGCGGCCAGGGGCTGGGACGCCGCGACCATGCCACGCTGGGCAAACACGCTCTGGCGCTGCGAGGGATAAGGGTACTCATGAGCAGAAAATTCAAACATGGCAGAGGCTCTTCCAAAAGGTCATAACACGCGGCTGAGAAAAGCTCGGGTACGGGGATGGCTGGGGCGGCTGAAAATCTGCTCAGGCGGCCCTTGTTCGATGAGTTCGCCCTGGTCGAGCACCACCACGCGGTCGGCCACTTCGCGGGCGAAGCCCATTTCGTGGGTGACCACCACCATGGTCATGCCCTCCTCGGCCAGCTCCTTCATCACTTGCAGCACTTCGCCGACGGTTTCCGGGTCGAGGGCGCTGGTGGGTTCGTCGAACAGCATGGCCTGGGGTTTCATCGCCAGTGCACGGGCGATGGCCACCCGTTGCTGCTGCCCGCCGGAGAGCATCGCCGGGTAGTGGCTGGCCTTG
>OFQU01000190.1_pt1 | contig 13762 bp, 10 predicted proteins | sample 1542981 | NCBI WGS metagenome assembly OFQU01 (sample SAMN07774233, study PRJEB24372) | wastewater metagenome | isolation source: Exp Tend CN 90WW | collected 2016-02
GGTTCCTCATCAGCTTGTTTCTATGCCCTGGGCTTATCAATAACCCTTTGGCTTGTGAGGCCGATCCTATGGGGTTACATTAAATAACTCAAATTCATATTTTTTATGCTTTGGATAACCAACTGGAATACGAATCATGGATCTGGCCAACCTCAATGCTTTTATCGCGATCGCCGAGACGGGCAGCTTCTCTGGCGCCGGCGAACGCCTGCATCTGACGCAGCCGGCGATCAGTAAACGCATCGCCGGCCTGGAGCAGCAATTGAAGGTGCGCCTGTTCGACCGCCTGGGCCGCGAAGTAGGCCTGACTGAGGCCGGCCGCGCCCTGCTGCCACGGGCTTATCAGATTCTCAACGTGCTGGACGACACCCGCCGCGCCCTGACCAACCTCACCGGCGAAGTCAGCGGGCGCCTGACCCTGGCCACCAGTCACCACATCGGTTTGCACCGTTTGCCGCCGCTTTTGCGGGAATTTACTCGTCGCTACCCACAGGTGGCGCTGGATATTCAGTTCCTCGATTCGGAAGTGGCCTACGAAGAAATTCTCCATGGCCGTGCAGAACTGGCGGTCATCACCCTGGCGCCGGAACCGCACGCGCTGGTCAAAGCCACGCCGGTGTGGGACGACCCGCTGGATTTCGTGGTCGCCCCGGAGCATTCATTGATCGGCAACGGCCCGGTCAGCCTGGCCGACATTGCCGGTCATCCGGCGGTTTTCCCCGGCGGCAACACCTTTACTCACCATATTGTCCAACGCTTGTTCGAAGCCCAGGGACTGACGCCGAATATCGCCATGAGCACCAACTATCTGGAAACCATCAAAATGATGGTCTCGATCGGCCTGGCGTGGAGTGTTTTGCCGCGCACCATGCTCGATGAGCAGGTGGCGAGCATCGCTTTGCCGGGCATACAGCTCAGTCGCCAGCTAGGCTATATCCTGCACACCGAACGGACGCTATCGAATGCAGCAAGAGCCTTTATGGCCTTGCTGGATGCTCAAGTCGATCTGCCAGGGACTTAAGGCCAACTTGTGTTACTCCGAGAGAGCCGCTGCCCCTGTGCCTAACGCCAACATCAGCTCAAGGCCCGTTAACAATGCCGAAATCTGTTGACCGAATTCCGCCGATGCCGCGCATTCAAGCGATTGACCCGCGTCATTCCGAGCAGAGCTGGGAGAGTGCGCCGCAATTGCTCGCTGCCCTCAACGGCGCGCGGCTCGGTGCCTGGTACTGGGACATCGAGCGCGGGCAGATCAGTTGGTCGCGGGGCACTCAGGCATTGTTCGGCTTCGATCCACGGCAACCGCTGCCGGAAGATCTGGAATACCTCGATCTACTGCCTCCGGAAGACCGCGCGAAAACCGTGCGCGCCTTCCACGCGGTGATTGCCGGCGCACCACTGGAACAGGCGATGCACCACCGCATTCGCTGGCCGGACGGCAGCCTGCACTGGCTGGAGATCAGTGGCAGCCTGCTGCCGGACAAACACGGCCGCCCCCGAATGATCGGGGTGATTCGCGAAATCACCCACCAGCGTCAACGCGAACAGGCTTTGAGCAGCTCGGAGAAACGTTTCGCCACACTCTTTCACCTATGCCCGAACATGGTGTTGCTGACGCGCCAGGAAGACGGCCTGATCAGTGAAGCCAACCAGTATTTCGAAAGCCTGTTCGGCTGGCCGGTGCAGACCGCCATCGGCCGCACCACCCTGGAACTGGGCCTGTGGGTGCACCCTGAACAACGCGCCGAACTGGTGAAGAAAACCAAGGCCAAGGGCGAACTGATCAGCATGGAAGTGCAGTTTCGCGCCAGCAACGGTCAGGTGCATGACGGCATTCTCAGTGCGCAAAAGGTCGAACTCGAAGGCCAGCCCTATCTGCTCAGCACGTTCCTCGACACCACCGAGCGCAAAGCCGCCGAACTGGCACTGAAGGACAGTCAGGAACGCCTCGACCTGGCGCTGGATTCCGCGCAACTCGGTACCTGGGACTGGCACATCCCCAGCGGCATGCTTTACGGCTCGGCGCGTGCCGCGCAACTGCACGGGCTGGAGCCAAAACCGTTCCATGAATCATTCGACGAGTTTTTCGAAGGCGTGCCCGGCCAAGAGCGCGACAGCATGCGCAATGCGTATCGCAGCCTGCGCGAAGGTCCGGCGGGCAACTATCAACTGACTTATCGCGTGCAACTGCCGGACGGCAGCTCACGATATCTGGAAAGCCGCGCCCGCCTCTACCGCGACGACAACGGCGCGCCGTTGCGCATGGCCGGGACGTTGCTGGACATCACCGATCAGGTCGAACGCGAACAGCGACTGGTGGCCTCGGAAGAGAAATTCGCCACGCTGTTCCAGGTCAGTCCCGACCCGATCTGTGTCACCCGCCAGGACAGTGGCGAATTCATCGAAATCAATAACAGTTTTACCCAGACTTTCGGCTGGAGCGCCGTCGACGTGATCGGCCATACCGCCGAAGAAATCGGCCTGTGGGACGCATCGGCGAAAAGCCTGCAGCGCATCGAGCGCGTGATTCGCGAACAGGGGCTGAGCAATGTCGCGATCATCGTCCAGCACAAGGACGGCCAGTCGCTGACCTGCGTGATTTCCAGCCGGCAGATCAGCGTTGGCGATCAGCCGTGCATCGTCACCACGTTGCGCGACATCACCCAGCAACAGCGTTCGGAAGCCGCACTCAAGGCCAGCGAAGAGAAATTCGCCAAGGCGTTCCACTCCAGCCCCGACGCGATCACCATCACCGAGCGCGACACCGGGCGTTATCTGGAGGTCAACGACGGTTTCTGCCGCCTGACCGGCTATCGCGCGGACGAAGTGGTGGGCAAGACCGTGTATCAGGTCGGCATCTGGGCCGAGGAGAAACAGCGCTCGGCGTTGCTCGCCGAGCTGCAGATCAAGGGCCGCGTGCATCATCAGGAAATGCTCGGGCGCAACAAGCGCGGTGAGTTGCTCACCGTCGAGGTTTCAGTCGAGCCGATCACCCTGAATGAAACCGCGTGCCTGCTGCTGACAGCCCGTGACGTCAGCTTGCTGAAAAACGCCGAGGCCCAGATTCGTCATCTGGCGTATCACGATCCGCTGACCAACCTGCCCAACCGCGCGCTGTTGATGGATCGCCTGAGCCAGCAGATTGCCCTGCTCAAACGCCACAACCTGCGCGGCGCGCTGCTTTTTCTCGACCTCGATCACTTCAAGCACATCAACGATTCCCTCGGCCACCCGGTCGGCGACACGGTGCTGAAGATCATCACCGCGCGACTCGAAGCCAGCGTGCGCATGGAAGATACCGTCGCGCGTCTGGGCGGTGATGAGTTCGTGGTGCTGCTCAGTGGTCTGGAGGGCACACGCAACGAGGTCAGCACCCAGGTGCGGGAACTGGCCGACACCATCCGCGAACTGCTGTCGGAACCGATGTTCCTCGACGGCCAGCGCCTGCAAGTGACGCCGAGTATCGGCGTGGCGTTGATTCCCGACCACGGCTCGACCCCGACCGACTTGCTCAAACGCGCCGACATCGCGCTGTACCGGGCCAAGGATTCCGGGCGCAACACCACGCAGATGTATCACAACACCATGCAGAAAGCCGCCAGCGAACGGTTGCGCATGGAGACCGACTTGCGTCTGGCGCTGTCGCGCGGCGAATTCAACGTGCACTTCCAGCCGCAGGTCGACGCCCGGGACAACCGCATCATCGGCGCTGAAGCGCTGGTGCGCTGGCACCACCCGGAGCTGGGCACACAATCGCCGACCGAGTTCATCAAAGTGCTGGAGGACAGCGGCCTGATTCTCGAAGTCGGCACCTGGATCCTCGACGAAGCCTGTGACGCGTTCAAAGAGCTGATCGCGCTGAAACTGGTCGACCCGCTGAATTTCAGCCTGTGCGTGAACATCAGCCCGCGACAGTTCCGCCAGAACGATTTCGTCGAACGCATCGAACACAGCATGTCCAGTCATGGCCTGCCGTGCTCGCTGTTGAAACTGGAGATCACCGAAGGCATCGTCATCCAGAATCTGGAAGACACCATCAGCAAGATGCGCCGCCTGAAAAAACTCGGGGTGAGCTTCGCCATGGACGATTTCGGCACCGGCTATTCGTCGCTGACCTACCTCAAGCGCTTGCCGGTGGACACGCTGAAAATCGATCAGTCGTTTATTCGCGATGCAACCACCGACCCGAACGACGCCGAGATCATTCGCGCGATCGTCGCCATGGCGCGCAGCCTGGAGCTGGAGGTGATCGCCGAAGGCGTGGAAACTCCGGAGCAACTGGCGTTCCTGCAAGGTCTGGGTTGCCATTTGTATCAAGGCTATCTGCACAGTCGGCCGATGGCGCTGGAGGCGCTGAAAGGGCTGCTGCCCTGAAGCAGGCAACGGCGCAGGCTGCAACAGAACCCTGATTGCCACGGTTTGCGGCAACCTGTAGGGTCGCGTTTTTTTGCGCCGTTTCGAGAACGATCATGCAGGATGCAACCCTCCCCCGCCCGGCCCTGCTGGGCATTGACCTTGGCACCACCAACAGTCTGATCGCCGTCTGGCAGGACGGTCAGGCCCGGTTGATTCCCAACGCCCTCGGTGACGTGCTGACCCCGTCGGTGGTCAGCCTCGATGAAGATGACACCATTCTGGTCGGCAAAGCCGCCCGCGCCCGCCTGACCACCCACCCTGACCGCACGGCCGCTGCCTTCAAGCGCTTCATGGGCAGCGACAGGCAGATCGAGCTCGGCAGCCGCCATTTCAGTCCGGAAGAGTTGTCGGCGCTGGTGCTCGGCTCACTCAAGCAGGACGCCGAGGCCTTCCTCGGCCACCCGGTCTCTGAAGCGGTGATTTCCGTGCCCGCGTACTTCAGCGACGAGCAACGCAAGCGCACCCTGTTCGCCGCCGAGCTGGCCGGTCTTGCCGTCACGCGCCTGATCAACGAACCGACCGCCGCCGCCATGGCCTACGGGCTGCACGAGCAAAAGTTCGAACGCACACTGATTTTCGATCTGGGTGGCGGTACGTTCGACGTCACAGTGCTGGAATACGCGCTCCCGCTGATTGAAGTGCATGCGTCCACCGGCGACAACTTCCTCGGTGGCGAAGACTTCACCGCCGCGCTGTTGCAGGCGTGCCTGAAAAACTGGCAACTGAACCCGTCAATGGTTGATGCGCAAGGCATGGCCAGCCTTGGCGACGCGCTGGAACAACTCAAGTGCAAACTCGGCGAAGGGACACAGCAGCTGAGCTGGCGTCACGGCGACACGACGTTCGAATGGTCACTGGACGAAGCCGCTGCCGTGAAGATCTGGGAGCCGCTACTCGCCCGACTGCGCGCACCGATCGAACAGGCCCTGCGCGATGCGCGGCTCAAACCCCGCGATCTCGACAGCCTGGTATTGGTCGGTGGCGCCACGCGGATGCCGGCGGTGCAGCAAATGGTCGCCACGCTGTTCGGGCGCCTGCCGTACCGGCATCTCGACCCGGACACCATCGTTGCGCTCGGGGCGGCCACGCAAGCCGCGTGCAAGGCGCGCGATGGCGCGGTGGAAGAGCTGATTCTGACCGATGTCTGCCCTTACACGCTGGGCATCGCGACCATGCGCGGCAACGGCATCGACGGCGCTTTTTCGCCGATTATCGAACGCAACACCATCATCCCGACGTCACGGGTGGAGCGTTATCACACCACCCACCCCCGTCAGGAACAGATCCGTATTGCTGTCTATCAGGGTGAACGACCGTGGGTACGCGACAACATCCTGATTGAGGCTTTCGATGTCGACTTGACGCCCTGCGATCACATTCAGGAACTGGATGTACGCTTCAGTTATGACATCAATGGTTTGCTCGAAGTCGACGTCACGTTGCTCGAGACCGGTGATCGCCACAGTCACAGTATCGACCGCAGTCCTACAGGGCTGGATGAGCAGGCGCGCCGGGACAGCCATAACCGGCTGTCCACATTGAAGGTCCACCCACGCGACGCATTGCCCAACCGCACCTTGCTGGCCCGTCTGGAACGGGCATGGATGCAGAGCCTCGGAACGCAACGCGAACGCATTGCCGAATGGCTGCACAGCTTCACCGCGATCCTCGGTGGCCAGCAATCATCCGAGATCGCGAGCCACCGCTCAGAGCTCAACAAGGCGCTGGACCAACTGCGCCTCTAGCCATTGAGTCGGCGCAATGCGGCCTGCAGGCCGCCGGACAGTGTTTCGCCACCCCCGCTGTCCGGCGGCACGCCATAGCGGTTGGGCAACTTGTCCCCTGGAAAGCCGAACAGCACCAACGGCAAAAATGGCAGCACCGGTGACAGCGCCATGAATATCAGCAACGTGGGAATGCCCCGCCCCATGTCATGCAAGCGGCGCAGAATGGCGCCGAGCAACACCAGAACAGCGAGCAACAAGATAAGAATGCCAGCGGCCGTGGTGCCACTGATCAGACCCGCCACCGGTGCGATCACCAAACACCCCAGGACCTGAGCGATAAAAGCCTTGCGCCCCAGTCGCGATCCGAGGCGCCAGATCGCACCTGCCGGTACCGGTTGAATATCACTGTTGGCCAGTAGTAAACGCTCCGACCAGGACAGCAACGCACACAGCGCCAGCCGCAAGCCGACGCTGTTCTGCACGTCATCCTTGCCCTGCTGCAATTGGCGCAGTACTCGCGTTTTCGGCACACCGGCAGCGCCATAACGAATCAGGCCCTTGAGGGCATCGAGCGCCTCATACGCCAGTAGTTTGTCGACGCCAAAATCCGTCAACACCTTGCGCGGTGGCCACACCGGCTCGCCTTTGATCAATCCATCGCGAAAACCTTCGAACCAGTCGTCTTCGCAACTGACCGCCGCGATGGATTGCAACAAGGCCCGGTGCTGCTCGGCGCTCAGGCTCGGGTCGTGATAGAGCACGCCCCAGAACATCAACAACCCCAGCAGATCGTCGCCGCAGGCATCCCGGTCGCTTTCGACACAAGTGTAAAGCAAGGTATTGGCAGGCAACCTGGCGCTGTCGAGGGCCTGTTGTACGCTGAACAATTGTTGCACCAGCAAACCGTGAACCGGGTCATCGCCTTGCAGCCATCCCAGTAAGCCATCGCAGTTGCCTTGCTCACGCTGCAAACGCTGCAACAATGGCTGCAGCCGAGCCAGAGGATGAGCGGGGTTGAACGACAGACGCTCCAGGCACCGCGCATCAATCAATTGCAACCAGCGTTCCGGCTGCTCCAGCAACGCCAGCAAAAACAGGCTCTGGGCATGCCACTCCCATGCAGCTGCGCCCAGGCCGACCGGCGGCAACTCAATTGCGCGACGACTCAACTGCAAAAGCAAATCGAGTTCGGACAAGTCACAGTCATCTTTGACAGCACTCAGTCTGAACGCTTCGGCCATTCGCTCCAGCGCTGCGCTGCTGTAAGGCCGCAAGCGTCGCAGCCACAAACGACAGACCTTGTGCGGCTCGCCTTGTGTCAGCACCTCCGGCAACTGCCGCGAGTTCGAATCCGCCTCGCAGAAAGCGTCCATCGCCTGCGCAATCGGCGCCCCGCTCAACCAGCGCAGATGCTGCCCGGCCTGATATTTGAAGCCACTCAAGACCAGGCTTTCGAGCGCATCGACCGGCAGCGGTGCATCCAGAATCTGCTGCAGCAACAGCGAGTCGCCCCGATGCAACGCCCAGGCGTGTCGGTAAAGCTGCAGCAATCGGCTGTCGGCATTCTCACCCAACAGTTGTGCGAGCAATGGAAGCTCATCACCCGTCATGCGCCAGTCGACAAAACTCTGGGCCAGACTCTCCAGCTGCAGCCGCCCGACACCCAACCAACGATTCAGCGTCTCAGGGCGTTGCGACGGGCTGCCAGACACCTGGCATTCATCCCCGAGATCCTCTGACCAGTCAGCGCAGTCCTGCAGACGATCGAACGCCTGAATCAGCAGCGGCAGAAAGGTCGGCTGGCGCTTGGCACACAATTCCAGCAGACGACTTTCCGCCATCGGATGACGGTGTTCGTTCCAGAGCCGGATCCAGCAAGGCAGTGCCTGATCGTCCCGCCCCAACAAGCTGCTCTGACACGCCAACAGGTACAACCAGTCCACATCATCCGGTGCTGCACGTTGCTGTTCGACGCAGCACTGCAAAAATGTCGACACTCCGATGCCCGCCTGCGTGAACTGCACCAGCAGACGTTTGATGAACGCAGCATCATCCGGCAACGGCAGGCACGTGTGCTGACTGGCGAAGTCGGCGAACTCATGGAGCGGGCGCTGGGTGAAAATGAAGTCCAGGCTCCGCGCGTACCACAGCGATTCAGTCTGCGCGGCCTCCGACCAGGCGCTCATCAGATCCGTGTCGAACGGGTCGGGGCCCTCGATTCGCCGCAGAAAGGCTTCAACCCGCTGGGCGTCGTTGAACTCCAGATCCAGCAACTGTTGATCCCAGGCCATACGCTTGGCCAACAGGTTTGCGCAACGGTAGGACAACGGACCGGCGTCGGCCATCCGGTGGTACAGCCCCCAGCCGAGTTCATCCAGTGCATCCAGCGACAGTTCATCCAGTGCCTGGACAAAGGCCTGCCACGCCGCGAAATTGAAGCGTCGCGCAGGATCGTCAAGCAGTTCGCAGAAATCCACGAACGTCTGCGGGACCTCCTTGACCGTCGGCTCTGCCGCTTCGGGCTCTGGCTCGGATTCCTCCTCGTCTGCACGGGCCAGACGCAGGGCGTTTTCGTAGGCCATGCGCAGTGCCTGAAAGCCTTCCGGGTCAGTCTCCGGATGATGCGCCGGCAGGCGTGCGCGGTAGGCATTGCGAATCAGGGTTTCGTCAGTCGTAGGCTCGATGCCCAGTCGGATCCAGCAACTCATGACCAGTCGAACTCCTTGAGCGATATCGGACGTGGCGGCGGATCAATGTCCATGTGCCAAGGCAAATCGGCCAGAAAGTGCGGAATGTTCTGCGCAAGACCGCGACTGATCCGCAGGTTATGAGCGCTGTTGCCTTGCCGGTCCAGCTCGCCAGCGAGCTCGTCATCGCTGGCGCTCAAGCAGCACCAAAAAGTCCGCCCCACCACAAAGCCATTGAAATATGCCATCCAGCTGCCGTAGTGAAATTGCGCCCTGATGGCCAGGCGACTGTGCAGCCAGTTGCTCTCGACCAGATCGATCCACTGATTGCGCACCGCGCAACGCAAGAGGAAGCCCATGCGCCCATAATCCCAAGACAAAATCCCCCCGGGACCGCAGCTGCCGAATGTACGGCTGGCGAATTCATGCAGGACACGTTGGCGGGGGCTCAGGTCTGCAAGCAAGGCCTGCCATTCGCTCGGCAGACAACGCTGCCAGGCCATATAGGCCGCGCTGAGGTGCCTGGCATGGCCGTCATCGGTCATCCCTTCGAGCATCTCGAACAATTGCCGCCGATCATCGATCCCCCAGCTGTCTCGCAGATCAATGTAGCGGTCGTCGCAGAAAGCGGGGTCGGCATACCCGGCGCCGGTATTGAGCGCTGCCATCGGCGCAGAAAGGGCGCACAGCCAACGCTGCTGAATATCGTCCATGAAAAAGGCTCCAGGCCGACCGCCAGGGAGTGGGGTCGGCAAAACTGCGGCGGATTGTAGAGAAACCGTTGTCGGCGGCAAAGTCGCACAACGCTTTTCTTACGCCCACAAAAAAAGGCCCCGACGTATCGGGGCCTTCATTCAGCGGCTCAGCGCCTGCTCAGACATTTTGTGTCTGCAAGTGAATCAATGTTGCAGAGCCGGCTTCTGCGCCCCGTTGATCGGGATGCGCTTGGCCTTCGCTTCTTCCGGGATCACCCGCAACAGGTCGATGCTCAACAGACCGTTGCTCAGATCGGCGGCCTTGATCTCGATGTGATCGGCCAGCCGGAAGGACAGCTTGAAGGCTCGCTGGGCAATGCCCTGATGCAGGAAGGTCACGCCTTCGTTGGCATCACGCTTGCCGCCACTGATGGTCAGCACACCTTTCTCGACTTGCAGCTCCAGGTCTTCTTCCTGGAAACCGGCTGCGGCCACGACGATGCGGTATTGGTCATCACCGTGCTTTTCGACGTTGTAAGGTGGGTAGCTGCTGCCTGGCTCGTTGCGCAGGGCGGTTTCGAACAGGTCGTTGAAACGGTCGAAACCTACCGAGGAACGGAACAGTGGCGCGAGGGAAAATGCAGTACTCATGGTTCAAATCTCCTGAAAACAATCAGCAAGGTTTTTTGACTCCGCGACCCGAATTCGGCATCGCGTAACCCTTAGATAGGGACCGCTGAAATGATTTCAAGAGAGTATTTGCAGATTTTTTTCAGGCCGCTTCGGCGACCGGCAGGCCGAGCAAACGCGAGACCTGGTCTGGCTCGGTTTCGCGACGGAGCACGGTAAACAGCTCGGTGGCCTCGGGATAATTGCGTGTCAGCATTGCCAGCCATTGCTTCAAACGGCCCGGCGACTGACGCGCGGTCATCTGCGCCTTGGCTTGCAGCCAGAAGTCCTGGATCAGCGGCATCAGCTCGGCCCAGGTCATCTCGACCACGTCCTCTCCAGCACGGGCAGCCGCGATCTGCCTGGCCAGATCCGGGCGCGACACCAGGCCTCGACCGAGCATGATGTCCTCGACCCCACTGATCTCGCGGCAACGCCGCCAGTCCTCGACGCTCCAGATATCACCGTTGGCAAACACCGGCACCTTGACCACATCCTGCACCCGCGGAATCCACTCCCAGTGTGCCGGCGGCTTGTAGCCATCGACTTTGGTCCGGGCGTGAACCACGATGTGCTCGGCACCGCCTTCAGCCAGCGCAGTGGCACAGACCAGCGAGCCGTCCGGGCTGTCGAAGCCGAGACGCATCTTGGCGGTGACCGGGATGTGCGCCGGCACGGCGCGGCGCACGTGCTCGACAATGGTATTGAGCAGTTCCGGCTCCTTGAGCAGCACCGCCCCGCCCCGGGATTTGTTGACGGTCTTGGCCGGGCAGCCGAAGTTGAGGTCAATCACTTCGGAACCGAGTTCGCAGGCCAGCGCCGCGTTTTCCGCGAGGCATACCGGGTCGGAGCCGAGCAACTGCACGCGCAGCGGGACACCAGATCGGGTACGGGCACCATTGAGCAACTCCGGACCGAACTTGTGGAAATAGGCCGGTGTGAGCAACTGATCGTTGATCCGAATGAATTCGGTGACGCACCAGTCGATGCCGCCAACACGGGTCAGCACGTCGCGCAGGATGTCGTCGACCAACCCCTCCATGGGCGCCAGGGCAATTTGCATGGGGAAACACTACTTGAAGAAAACGTGCGGCAGTTTACTGGATTACGAGAAAAACCGCAGATCCCCTGCAGACTCACTCCTACAGATTAGATTTGCGCAGATTCTGAGGCCTGAATTGCGGGACCGTAGCCCTCGATAAACTCCGCCGGCATGCGCTTGGGCTTGCCGGTGGACAGCTCGATGCAGACGAACGTGGTTTGCGCGCGCAGCAGAGTGGCGTTATCGCTCGGGCGTTTCAGCTGGAAATGCCGGGTCATTTTCAGCCGTTGATCCCAATCGACGATCCAGGTCGCCAACTGCAGCTCATCGCCTTCGTAAGCGGCGGCCAGATAATCGATCTCGTGACGCACCACGGCCATCGCCCGATCCAGCCGACGGTACTCGACCAGATCCAGCCCCAGACGCTGCGAGTGGCGCCAGGCACAGCGTTCCAGCCAGGTCACGTACACCGCGTTATTCGCGTGGCCCAACCCGTCGATGTCCTCGGCGCCGACTTGCAGATCAATGGTAAACGGCGTTGCCCGATCCCAACCCATGCCCCACTCCCAGTCAATTGATTCAACCGGGGCAGTGTAACGGAGCTCAGGCCGATTGGCGCGCCTGAAGGCTGCGCCCGGCCAACAGTGATAACACGCCATCCACCACCCGAGGGTCAGCCAGCACGCGCTGGTGGCCACCGCTTTCCAGGCGCAGCAGACGGCTGTCGAACCATGATTCGTGAATCAGCTGCGATTCCTTGACCGAAACGAAGGTGTCGTCCTCGGCATGCACGATCAGCCCCGGCATATCCAGTTGATAGTGCGCGACATCCAGAGTGGCGGCGCGCATGCCGACGTCCTGCTCGACCTGCCGGATAAAGGCGGAACGCGCTCTGGGCGGCAAGCCGACATAGCGCGCGAAACCGCGTAACACGCCGAGAATTCGGGCCGGCGCGGCAATGCTGACGAGGGTTTCGGTGCGCAACCCCAATTGCACGGCGAGCATCGCGCTGGCGCCGCCCATGGAGTGGCCGATGACCGCTTGCAACGGCGGCAGCTCGGCAGCGGCTTCGAGCATGGCACGGGCGAACAGCACGACATTGGCCTCTCGCCCCGGCGAACGACCGTGGGCCGGACCATCGAGGGCCACAACCGTGTAACCGGCCTCGACCAATGCCGTGATCAGCGCGGCAAACTGGGTTGGCCGCCCTTCCCAGCCATGCATCAGCAGCACGGTCGGGCCTTGGCCCCAGCGCAACGCTGAGAGACCAAAGCGCAAAGTGATTCGTTCGGAATTGGCCAGCAGCGGCAATTCCCAATCACGCAAAGGCAGCGTGCGTGGCGTCATGAACGCCAGGCGCATTTTGCTCGCTACCCGTTTCGGTGCAATCCAGCCCAAGGTGCCATTAACGCCACGAATCCACTTCAACGTGTTCATCGTTCTCTCCTCAGGCGAATTGCCTTCAGGTCAACGCACCGCCGACTTGGCCGCGCGCAGCAATCGATCGGATAAATCTCCCGGCCCCAGGGCCCTTGCGAGCGCCAGCCCGCCCACCATCAAGGCCACGTCGGCCAGGGCTTTGTCGGTGTCCTCGGGGCTGGACGCCAACTGCGCAATCATCAACTCCAGATGCTCGTTCAGTGCCACGCGGAACGACTCCGGCAAACGGCCCAGTTCGCCGATGGAGGCTGGAATCGGGCACGCCGCGTCGCTGGAATCACGGTGCTTGCGCGACAGATAGAAAGCCGCGACCAAGGCGCGACGCTCTTCCCCGGTCAGGTCGGCGTCCATGTCGGCAATCAGGTCGCGTCGGCGACCCAGGAGCTGCTTGAACGCTTCGAGCATCATCGCGTCCTTGCTTTCGAAGTGCGCATAGAAGCCGCCGACGGTCAGGCCGGCCGCGCCCATCACTTCGCCCACGCTCGGGTCTGCCGGGCCACGCTGAATCAATGCGGCGCTGGCAGCCTTGAGGATGCGTTCGCGGGTTTGAGCTTTTTTATCGTTCATCGTTGCCTCCGAATATTACGACTAGAATATTATTCGCATAATAATATTCTGCAAGTCAAGGATATGACCGCTGGTCTGAAGCACAGTGTAAGGAAAAAGGAGAATTGGCCAAACGCCAGACAAACAAAAGGGCCATTCAATAATTGAATGACCCTTATAAAATCCCGCAGAGCGGGTAATCGTGGCGTCCCCTAGGGGACTCGAACCCCTGTTACCGCCGTGAAAGGGCGGTGTCCTAGGCCACTAGACGAAGGGGACACAAACCTTCTATACAACTGATCAGTGCTGAGATCTGATCGATTCAAGGCCGGTGTGGCCAGACCTTGAACGTGTAAAATTGGTGGAGCTTAGCGGGATCGAACCGCTGACCTCCTGCATGCCATGCAGGCGCTCTCCCAGCTGAGCTAAAGCCCCGGATTTTTCGCCTCGCGGCGGAGTGACATCTTGCAACATCACTTCTGTAAAACTGGCGTCCCCTAGGGGACTCGAACCCCTGTTACCGCCGTGAAAGGGCGGTGT
>OFQU01000191.1_pt1 | contig 13750 bp, 17 predicted proteins | sample 1542981 | NCBI WGS metagenome assembly OFQU01 (sample SAMN07774233, study PRJEB24372) | wastewater metagenome | isolation source: Exp Tend CN 90WW | collected 2016-02
CGAGTGCTGCGAGCAGCGTGATCGCGGCGGCCTTGGGTCGACCGATGTTCCGGTTGGTCTCGCAGGCACTTTGCATGACCGTCGTATCCTCTGCTGTCGGCCTCGCCGAAGTGCTTTGATCGTGCGGTTGATGCGCTGAGCCGGGTGGTCGCAGGATCTACGCCCGCTGTTCCCAGATCATCGCCAGATGCACGATGGTCTGCACGGCCTTCTCCATGTCCTGGCGGCTGACCCATTCGAGCCGCGAATGGAACGCGTGCTCGCCGGCGAAGATATTCGGGCAGGGCAATCCCATGAAGGACAGCCGCGAACCGTCGGTGCCGCCACGGATCGAGGTCCTGACCGGCGTCAGTCCCGCGCGCTCGATCGCCTCGATCGCCTTTGGCGCACTTGCGGGTAGCTGAATGGATTTTGGACCGGGCATGGCCTTCTCCTTTTTGAGAGGCGGCGTTTGCGCCGCAGGCGGGGGATTGACGGCGGCCAACAGCGCATGCGCATTTGCAGCGACGATCTGGACCGCAGCGGGAGCCTGTCGGGTGATGATATCCCTGATCTTAACGACGGCGCGGTCGACTTCGGGATCGACCTTCCGCACAGCCGGCGCAGCCCGCGGCGCTGGCACGACAGCCGACTTCACCCGGCCCAGCAGGATCACACGATCGGCGCCATATCCCCTGATCGTGATCTTGCCAGCGTCGGCCAGTTCCGCGAGCAGCGTCCTCGCATGCTCCGCCGATGCGAAGCCATAGCGCTCCATGATCTCGGCATCGGTCGGCAGGGCAGCATCGCCGGTAAGGCACTGCTCGATCCAATCGAGCATCGTCGTCAGCGCGAGCCGGGAATGCGCCATTACGCCGCCTCCAATCCGCGTTCGATCGCCTCGACGAGCAGCGCACCCGGCATGACGTCCGCCGCGCGGGCACGTTCCACGATCCGCTTCCAGATAACCGGCCAGCGGCGCTGAACCGTGGCGATCAAGTCGGCCGGCGTTTCGACCAGGCCGGAGGCGATCGCCTCGGCCACTGACGGCGCGGACACCATGTCTATCGGCCGCATCGGTATCCACCGCCGCGACGGGCGGGCATCCAAAACGGCCGCGACAGCGGGATCGACCACCGGCGTCATCGGCGTCGGTTTCGGTGAGGCGGCGAAGATCAGACAAGCGGTATGCCTGGCGATGCCCTTAGGATGCTCCTTTATGACCGCCCGCAGGCGAGCGACCGTCTGCGCAGCCGGATAGCCCTTCTGATTCAGCTGGCGGATCGTCGCGACGCCGATGCCGGCCGCGATCGCCAGCGTCTCCCAGCTCGTGCCGGTGCGCCCGACATATAGCGTCACCTCACGATGCAGCTGCGGCCCCGTGACCCCGTCAATCACAGCGCACCGCCAGGTGTCGAGCGCCCGCCGATCGTGCAAATACGACGTTGTCCCGGCCCGCGCTCTTCCATCAGGATCAGCCGCGCCGCGCGAAGCAACCGAATGCGATAGGCCACCTGCGGCGCGGTCAATTCGACCTGCCGCCCGATCTCCGCATTGGTCGGGCAATGCATACCCATGCGGACATGCCGACGAAGGATGCGCAGCACCGCCGCTTCCTCGGTTTCCGGCACCGGATCGGCCTCGACCGGCACGGCCTCCAACCCGAGCGGCGCCTGCCGCTTGACCATATACCATTCACGGCCACCTGACGGCCGGCGCCGGTCGTGTAAGCGTACCTCGCCCTCGTCGAACAGCGATCGGGCGCGCGTCCATGCGGCCCGATCACGCGGGGGCGCGGAGCCCCAGGCATAGACCAATTCCGCCCCGACGTCGGCCGAAGCGACCCACTGCTCGACATCGTCGACGTCGATCGCATGTCCGTCAGGCCGAAGCACGGCCGATCCCGCCAAACGGGCCATTGGAAATCCCCCTTGCCGGCTCACGCGGCGATGTTGTCGATATCGGCGTCGAACCAGCCGCCCAGCGGCTCCATCCGCCAATGCGCGCGCATGATGCGGTCGCCGGTCGCGCGCGCGACGTCGGCGACCATCTCTTCTCCAGGCACGATCTCGCCATCGATCAGGCGCATGATCGTGGTCGCCGACAGCTTCATGGCCGTGGCGGCGACGGGCACGATGCCGCCATAGGCCGCCATGACCCGGCGCCCGAGCAGCCGCGCGCCTTCGTTCGTCGGCACACCCTTTAGGTGCAGCTTTTTCATGCGTTGTCTCCCTTCGTGAGGCGGGCGAGCGCCCGCATGCGGATCGCAATTTCGATCACGTCGTCGAGCTGGCGCTCCAGTTCAGCGCCGTCCTCGCTGCTCCACACCCCGTCGCGCATGCCGTTGCACACGGCACCGGTGACGTCGGCGAACTCGTTATGGAGGGTGCCCAGTTTGGCGAAGAGGTCGGCACCGGTGACGGGCAATTCGGGCTCGGGCACAAACGTGCCGCCCATCATCCTGCACAGCGCCCGTGTCGCATGAGGCCATCCGCTGCGCTCTCGCGACAACGGCTCCAGATCGGCGACGATATCGATGGGCACGAAGCAGTCCGGCTTGTGGACCGATCCATAGTCCGCCAGCATCGACTTGCCGACGCGGGTATAGTTCGACCCGGCCTCCAGACCGCCGACACCCTTTATCATTTCACCGGTCGCGCGCTTGAGCGCCAGGCGTTCGGGCGTCATGCCGCCACCGAGGCGGAAACTTCGTCCGCCTTTCCGACTGACGCCTCACCCCGTTCAGCGGAATAAGACGCCATGAACGCCTCCACTCTCGCCTCCGTAGAACGACGCAATTCCCTGCCTGCACGCAGGTTGTCGACGAGGTTCGCATCACCGATTGCCTTGCGGCCGAAGGTCGTGATCGGCATGTCATGTTGACCGATGAACCGCTCGATGCGGCTCAGAACGTCGGGGTTGTCAGTGGCGCAGCTCATATCGACGGCTTAGTCGGAAACATCCAACCTTGCAAGTCGGATACTTCGGGCTATCCGGCCATCCCGCCTCTGTGGGAAAAGTCGGACATGTCCGACAGCGATCATCTTTCCGGCCGGCGTCTTTACGATGCCTTCATGGCCCTGCGGCCTCCGACGCTGGCCGAGACCGAATGGGCGTCCCAGGCGGGGGTTAACCGCGGCTTTTTCGGCGATCTGAAATCCGGCAAATCTGGCAACCCGCGTCGCGACACGATCCGCAAGCTGCTCAACTACATAGGCAAGACCGAGGCGGACCTTCAGCCCGCCCCGCCCGCTCCGCCAGCCGGTGGCCGACTACCGCAGTCCAATGCGACAGCGCTTGCATTCGAGGGCGAGTCCTTTGATCTTCCGCAAGAAAATCTTCCGGTTTGGGGTACGGCGTTGGGTGTGGAGCGAATGTTCGATGGTAGCGCGGTCGAGCAAACGGAACTGAACACGGGGTCTCAACCGGAATATGTGCGCCGCCCCGCCATCTTGAAGGGAAAACGCGGGGCCTATGCGCTCCACGTACAAGGATCCTCGATGCACCCAGCCTTGCCAGACGGCGAGTTGATCGTCGCCTGCCGGGATATGCCACTCTCGATCGGCGACAACGTCGTTGTGTATCTGCGCGATGACCAAGAGGACGATGGCGAGCGGGCGCGGGCCGTTCTGGTCAAGGAGTTGATCCGGCGGTCGGCGAGCTACGTTGAATTGCGCCAGTATGAGCCGCGATTGGACTTCAAAGTCGCCATGGTGGACGTTCTACGGATTGACCGCGTGCTTACACGGCGGGAGATGGTGTCCTAGGTTTGAAGGGCACCATGGGATGGATTCGCAGGACAATCGAAACATCCCAAATCTAATGGGCATGGCCGGAACGGCTGAACGCGCCGGCAATTTTGAAGAAGCCGTTTCCTATTACAACCGCGCTCTCGAAGTGGACCCTCAAAATAGCGCCGCCTGGCTGGGCAAGGGCCGCTCCGCCGGCTGGCTTTCAACGCGCGCTCGCCTGCGCGTCAGCGAAACGATCGTCGCATTTGGCCATGCAATCGCGACGGCAACCGACAGCGACAAACAGGTCGTCGCCGATCGCGCGGCGATCGATGCTGCGTCCATCATTTCCGCCGCATATGCCCTAATAAAGCCGCAAGGGAATGGCCGCCAAGCCTCACCAGATCGAGAAGATTATGTTCGCACGGGCACAACCCTGACCGATGACCTTGCCGAGGTTGTGCGATGGTCGCCGACGAACCCCGCCGCCCTCGACCTGATCGTCTTTATTGCGACCGACCTCCTGAACGCAGGCGTGCCGCCCGACTTGGCCGCTGTGCTTACCGCTCGCCGCAACCAGGCGATTGTGGCGATCACTGCAAGCCGCCCTGCGTATTCCCCCCCGCCCGTCGCGGACAGGACTGCGGGCAAAGACTTCGACGCAGATGCGACCGGTTACATCGTTGTTGGGCTTGTCGTCATACTCGTGGCCTGTATCGCGTTTATCGTGATGTAGGATAATTCCGATGTCGGTTTGACAGGTCGGATTTATCCGACTAGCAACAACCTCCGGTCGCACCATGCGGCCCGGAGGAACCATGGTGATCAATGCCAGCGCTTTTGATTATGCTCGCCGCGGCGACGCTTGCGACTCCCTGTCGTGTCACGGACGGCGACACGATCCGATGCGGATCGGAACGGGTCAGGCTGTTGGGAATCGATGCACCCGAATTGCCCGGCCATTGCCGGCGGGGGCGAGCCTGCGCGCCGGGCAATCCGGTGGCGTCGAAATCGTCGCTGATGACCGCGATGGAGATGGGGCCAATCTCAATCTTGCGCGTCTCCCGCGATCGATACGGACGCACGTTAGCCATGGTGCGTGCAGGCCGGGTCGATCTGTCGTGCTGGCAGCTGACCCAACGACAAGCCATCTACAAGCCGCGGTGGGACGATGGCGCGCGCGTGATGCAGATATGCGGGGCGGCTGCACGACGGATGACCCCCGCGGACTAATCGTCCACGTAAGCCCGCTGATCCGCGTCCACGGACCGGAATTAGCAGACCCTGCCGAAGTCACGCTAACGCGCATCTGCGCGGCAACTGCCCTTGGGATCGCCGCTTGGCTCGCGTCGGGCATTGCTATCGCATTGATTGCCGGGAGGGTGTGATGGCCTGTTCCGATCTCCCTCCCGACGTGCGCCGCCTGATCGTAGCCGCCCGACGCGTCACGGATAGCGACAACGGCAGCGATGAAACCCGCGCGCTCTTGGATGCCGTCGAACCCTTCACCGCCCATGTGCCTTACGATCACGACGTCTGCACGGTGCCAGGGTGCAACAACATCACAGGACAAGGGATTTGCACAGTCTGCCAACGGTGGACGGACCTCGAAGCTACGAGCCTCTCGCACGCATCGAACGACGCCAACACACTGCGCCCGCGGTTTGCGCAGCCGACCCCCGCAGAATTGTCATTGGCTGCCCGCATTGTCGACAGCCAGCCTGTCGTCTCAGCCTACGCCGCCACCGAATGGCATGAGCTCTACGACGACGGCAAGGTATGGATCGCAGCGATCGTCCGCGAGGGCATGCGCCAGCCGCAGCCCGTTTCGGCCGAACTCCACGCGCAGATCAGCGAATTCATCGTACACATGGCGAAGCACTATCGGCGACGCACCAGTCGCCGGCTGTGCGGCATCCGCATAAACACGATAGGTCGCCAGCAGGCGATGGAGCTTGCCTACGCCACCTATGGCGCCTCGCTCGACGTCCTAGGCGTCCCCTTCGGCGATCCCAGCCTGCCTTGGGATCGCGACGCTGCACACGCCTTGGTCGACGAAGACCTTCGCCATTGGGAAGGGTGATCGTGTCAATCGCATCTGCTCCCGCATCAAATTGGCGCAAGCGAATGGTTGCCGGCCTGGGCCCCGGTATCCGCGGTCTACCGACCGCGCGCGAGTCTGAACGCCTGAACCTGTACAATTCGGGACTTTCCGACGCTGCCATCGCGGCGCGGCAGGGTGTCACAAAAAACGCCGTAGCAACATGGCGTGTCCGACGTCAGTTGCCGCCCAATCTTAACCTACATTCGCCCCTTACCCCCGGTGAGGAAGCGCGCCGAACCTCTCTGTTTGCTACAGAGATGGGCGATCGGGCGGTCGCGCAAAAACTTGGTAGAAGCCGCCGCGCCGTGCGTGACTGGCGCGTCCGTAAGGGCATCGCACCGAAGGAGGTTCGACGCCGGCACGACGGAGAAATCGGTCTACTATCGTCGGTTAGCCTAGACGATCCCGGCAGCATGGGCCGGTCGCGATATGATGTCATTGCGGACGGACGTTGGTCAAACTGGCTTGAAGAAATGGGGGCCACCGTATGGTAGCTCCTAAATTCGCTGAACGTCATTATCGCCGACTGTGCGCTCAGGCGGCCGTGGTTTTGCTGCGTACACGGGAGGAAGGCTACCCGGCCGCGATCAAGGCGAACAAGATGACCGCGACCGATGCCGAGCGTGGCCTACGGCTGGCGCAGTGCATCGTCGACCAGTGGCGCTGGATCATGGACCCGGCGCGGCCACCGTGCCCCGCGTGGGACGAAAAGACAGACCTGTTCGGCGCCTACAGCTTCGAGATGGAGGAGGATTTGCGTCGCGCCGCCGAGCGGCAACGCGCCATTGCTTCGCGCAAGCCGGGCGATGCGGCCGCGGTCGAACTTGCCGATCTGTATGCCGCGCTCGCATGGCTCCAGCGCACCCGGCACGGCGTCGCCTGGATCGTCCTCCGCGTCGACGTCGAGCGGTCCGCCAGCGTCGTGACACTCACGAGGGCAGCATGAAGCACGAAGTCATACCCATGCCCGTCAGCCTGGTCGTGATCGACCTCGCCCGCAAATGGTCGCGAGCGATTGAACGCGGCAAGGGCATCATGATCCAGGCTGAGCAGATGGACGCGCTCGCCGCGATCGGCGCTAATGATCTACTACAGGCGGCAGCCGCCGAATCGTTGAAGGAACAGGCGCGATGCCGCGACGTGCAAAGGCGAAGGGACTCTATCAGCGCGGTCCATACTGGCTCGACTGGGACCGAAAGACCGATGGCAGCCTGCGATCCCCCTACCTCGCTATCTTCTGGTACGATGCCGAGCGAGGACGCATCCGCTCTGCTGGCACACGCTCTGATGATCTCGACACCGCCAAGCAAGCGTTAGACCGCCACTATCTCCAGCATACCGAAGGGGAGGCGATATGCCCGACATGCGGCCAGCGCCGGACCGCGGCGACGGGCTTCATGCTGGTCCGCGCCATCGCCGACTATCTCGCATCACATGACCATCTCGTCTCGATCGATGCCGTAAGGGCGCGCCTCGCGCACGTCCTTCGCTACGTAGCCGTTACCGGCGCACCGGACGTCCGGTGTGAGCGCATCGACGAGGACTGGGTTCGCCGCTTTCGGGCATGGCTGGCGGCAGAACCCGTCGTCAGCACCGCCGGCACGGTTCGCACGGAGCCCCGCTCGGCCGGCACGATCGAGAATAGCGTGATCCAGTTGGCCGCTGCGATCAACACGGCCCATAAGCGCGGCGACACGAGCCGTCCGGCGCAATTCCAACCGATCCCCACCAAGGAACTCAATCGCACGCCGCAGCGGCGGTTGACGATCGAAGAGCTAGCGGCCGCCTTCCGCTACACCCAGGAGGAAACTCACCGGGCCAACGAGCGCGTGGCGCTGCATCGTTTCCTGATGATCAGCGTCGCCACGGCAGCACGGCCGGACGCTGCCCACGCCTTTTCCCTCGATCCGGCCAAGCGGCAATGGAACCCCGATCGACGCGTCATCGCGCTCAATCCGGCCGGCCGGCGTCAGACGAAAAAGCGCAGGGCAACCGTGATTGCACCTTGGCAGTTCGCGCGTCGGCTCGACGGCATCACGAAGGGTTCGTTCGTTCCCGTAATCAGCGTCCGCAGCGCATGGGATACCATGGCCGACCATCTTGGGTGGCCACGAGACGGCGAAGGCGGAATGAAAATCGTTCGCCGATCGATCGCTCAGCTGCTTCGCGATGCCGGCACGCCCCGCGCCTGGTCGAAGCAGTGGCGCGCGCCCAAGCGCAAGGTGCCGACCGAGCAGATCGAGGCGCAGCTTGGTCACAACGAAATCGACAGCGTCACCGACCTCTATGCGGCGTTCGATCCTGACTATCTGGCGCAGGCAACCGCCGCGATCGAAGGCATCATCGATTCGATCGAAGCACTCTGTCCGGGCGCCTTTCACCGGAGCGACACCGGAGACGCCGGAAAGATCGTGCCTATCGGAGCATCAAAAAAGGCCCGCTAACTACCTGAGTTAGCGAGCCTTTTTCGATGGTGGGCGTGGCAAGGATTGAACTTGCGACCCCTGCGATGTCAACACAGTGCTCTACCACTGAGCTACACGCCCGCCGGAGGTGGGCCAATTAGCAGGTTGCTTCGGGCTGGCAAGCCCTGATTTCACGCCGCGCTCAATTTAATCCGCTGGCGCTGCCCATTTCGAACACGCGGTCCACCTCGGCGACCAGGTCGCGCAGGTGGAACGGCTTGGACAGGACGCGTGCGTTGGGCATTTCGCGCCCCGCCTTCAGCGTCACCGCGGCAAAGCCGGTGATGAACATCACGCGCAGGCCCGGCACCATCTCGGCGGCGCGGCGGGCGAGTTCGATGCCGTCCATCTCGGGCATCACGATATCGGTCAGCAGCAGGTCGAACGTCTCGGTCTCGAGCAGCGGTATCGCCGCGGTCCCGCGATCCACCGCAGTCACCGCATAGCCCGAGCGTTGCAGCGCCCGCGTCAGATATTCGCGCATGACCTGGTCGTCTTCGGCCAGCAGGATACGGATCATCGCCTTTTCGGGTCCTTAGCGTTGCGGTCGATCCTGTATGGACCGGCAGATATGAAGATTTCCAGAGCGCCGAACGCGCGGATGGGCTAAGGCGTGCCACAGATGGACGCTTCGTTCGACCGGATCGACGGCGCACAGGCGCACAATGTGCCCCCCGGCACACGCTTCGCCTCGCCGCAAAGCCCCTCCGGCCTCGACACTCCACCCGCGCCGGCCAGTCCCGTGGTCCTGTCAGTGCCGCATGCGGGCCGCGACTATCCCCCCGCCTTACGCGCCGCGCTGCGCCTGCCCGAATCGGCGCTGGTGGTGCTGGAGGATCGCCACGTCGATGCCGTCGCCCGCGCCGCGCAGACGAACGAGACGATGCTGGTGCAGCGCCGCGCCCGCGCCTGGATCGACCTCAACCGCAGCGAATATGAGCGCGACCCGCGCGTCGACGACGGTGTTCGTCCGCAGGCGCAGTCCGGCCAGTCGATGAAGATCCGCAGCGGCCTGGGCCTGGTGCCGCGTCGTGCGGGCGGGGCGGGCGATCTGTGGCGCGGGCGGTTCACCGGCGCCGACGTCGCGCGCCGCATTGCGGAGGATCATCGCCCCTATCACGCGACGCTCGCCGCCACGCTGGCCGCGGCACGCGCGCGCTTCGGCATTGCAATATTGGTCGACATCCATTCAATGCCGACCGTCGGCCCGCACGCGCGCCTCGTCCTCGGCGATCGCTTCGGCGCGACCAGCGACGCCCGCTTCCTCGCGCGGATCGAGGGCGCGGCGGCGCAAATGGGCATCGCGACGCAGCGCAACACGCCCTATGCCGGCGCGCATATCCTGCAGACCCACGCCGCGCCCGCCCGCGGCATTCATGCGGTGCAGGTGGAGATCGACCGCGCGCTGTACCTCGACTCCCGGCTCGACGGCCTCGGCCCCGGCTTCGACCGCACCGTCGCGCTGCTGCGCAGCCTGCTCGCCGCCGTCGCGGACGAAGCGCTCGCCGGCGCGCCTCCCTTCGCCCTCGCCGCCGAGTAAGACGCGGACACATAAAAAAACCACCCCGTGCTGAAAGCACGGAGTGGCCAAGGTTCAGGGAGGAGACACACCCGAAGGTGTGCCATACGGTCTCGCGAAAGGGGGGACACGAGCGCCGTACAGGTCACAAAATAGGCGAGGCGCGATTTGGTTCAACCCCCGCAACACTTCGTGACGTTTTTTTCACCGCACCATCATGAACGTTCGTCTCAACGGCGCTGCATCGGCACCATTCGCGCGAGGACAGTATCCCGCAGGATCAGATGGTGGCGCAGCGCCCCGGCGACGTGCAGCACGACCAGCGCCACCATCACCCAGCCGAGCAGTTCGTGCGCTTCATGCCCGAAGCCTGCCGCCCCCGCACTGGCCGGCAGGCGCGGAATGTCGAACAGGCCGAACCACGTCAGCGGCCGCGCCGGCCCGTCGGTCGGCGGCGCGCTCACCATCAGCCAGCCCGTCAGCGGCAGCGCCAGCATCAGCAGGTACAGCGACCAGTGCGTCGCATGCGCCAGCCCCTTTTCCCAGCCGGGCATGTGCGCGGGCAGCGGCGGCGGCCGATGCGCAATCCGCCAGGCGACGCGCGCCAGCGTCAGCACCAGCACGGTGATGCCGATCGCCTTGTGCGCGCCCATCAGCGCCCGCAGCGCCGGAATGCCGTCATGCCCGATGCCGATGATCAGATTGGCGATGATCAGCACCGCGATCGTCCAGTGGAACGCAATCGCCACGGTCGAATAGCGTGCGTCGCGAGCCCAGCCTGTCATCCGTCATGTCCTTTCGAGATCGGAACGACAGTCCGCCGGATCGGCGACCGGGTCAAGCGGACTGCCCCAACGCAAACGGGCGGGCGTCGCGCGATGCGACACCCGCCCGTCTCAGTATCGGCGATTCCGGTTGGCGGAACGGCCCCGGTCGTTAACCGACCGGCGCGAACTGCGGCTGCGGCATCTTGCCCTGCTGCGCCTGGCGGCCGAAGATTTCGCGCATCAGCGACAGCGAGAACAGGTGCGCGTACAGCAGCGGCAGCATGCCCGACTGGCTCATCTTGCGCAGCTGGTCACCGCGCAGCGCGGCCAGCTTTTCCTCGTTCACCATCTGGAAGCCGCGATAGACGAACGGCGGTTGCTCCTGCTCCGGCTGGATCGTGACCTCGCCTTCCATCAACAGGTCGAGTTCGCGCAGCTCGTTCATGAACGCCTGCGTGCGCGCGCCGGCCTGTTCGAACTGTTCGGAGAAATCGAGGATCGACTTCGTCACCTGGCTCGGCTGGCCGTTTTCGAACAAGGCATCGCCCTCGTCGAACGCGCCGATCGCTTCCGACGTCGGGTCGAAGCACAGCGACAGCTCTTCGCTGTCCGGGCGCAGGCGCGCCAGCATGTACGGATAGCGGCGGACATAGGCGGGGACGTACAGATTGTTTTCGGTCAGCTTGCCGTCGTCGCCGACGAAGACGTTGACGCCCTCGTTCAGACCCATCAGCGCCAGCGGAATGGCATCGTCACCGATCGAGAAGACGATCGGCATGAAGCGCTGCACCAGCGGGAATTCGTCGGTGGTGATCGGAATGGCGTGCTGGCCGACCAGGAAGGGGGCGGCATCCAGCTGGCGGACGCGCCAGGTGGCGTGCGTCTCGCTCGAGAGCGGCTCCAGGCCGTTGTAGAACAGGGGAAGCGGCGCGCTGGCCATGGGAACTCTCTCCGTCGTGGATAGTTTGCGGACCCGCAATGCCTGCGGGCTGCACGCTGGCGCGTTGCTCTATTGATCCGGCTGCCCCGGCGCAAGCGTCACAAGCTTGCCGGGGTTCAGGATGCCGAGCGGGTCCAGCCCCGCCTTCACCCCGCGCAGCGCCGCAAGGCGTGCGGGCGACGACAGCCGCTCCAGCTCGTGCAGCTTCATCTGGCCGATGCCATGTTCGGCCGCGATCGATCCCCCCGCCGCGATCACCAGATCGTCGACGAAGCGCGTCACCACCGGCACATCCTCGGCATACCAGCGCGCCGGGTCGGTGCCGGGCGCGGCGCGCACGTGGAAGTGGATGTTGCCGTCGCCCAGATGGCCGAAGCCGCTGGCATGCGTCCCGGGAAAACGCGCCTCGCACGCCGCCGCCGCCTCGATCATGAAGCGCGGCATGCCCTCGACCGGCACCGAAATGTCGTGCTGCGACGCCGGCCCCAAGGCGCGCTCCGAATCGGAGATCGATTCGCGGATACGCCAGAAATCCGCCGCCTGGGCCTCGCTCGCCGCGATCGTCGCGTCGTCGATCAGCCCGTCCGCCAGCGCGTCGGCCAGCACCGCCTCGGTCAGCGCCACACCGCTCGCGTCGGTCTGCTCGATCAGCAGGTGCCAGCGATGCGCCCCCGCCACCGGCGCCCGCGCACCCGGCACATGCGCCAGCACCGCCGCGAGCGATTCGGCAGGCAGTATCTCGAAACTCTCCAGTGCCTCGGTCGCCGCCTGGAACCGGCGCAGCAGCGCCAGCGCCGCCTGCGGATCGCCCGTCGCCGCCCAGGCCGTCGTGCGTGTGGCGGGCAGCGGCACCAGCCGCAATGTCGCTGCGGTGACGATCCCCAGCGTCCCTTCCGCACCGACCAGCAACTGCGTCAGGTCGTAACCCCGATTGTCCTTCTTCAGTGCGGCAAGCCCGTCATGCACGCTGCCGTCCGCCAGCACCGCCTCGACGCCCGCGACCAGCCCGCGCATCGATCCAAAGCGCAGCACCTGCGTGCCACCCGCATTGGTCGAGACGAGCCCACCGACGGTCGCATTGCCCTTCGCCCCCAGCGTCAGCGGAAAGCGCCGCCCCTGCGCAAGCGCAGCATCGTGCAGGTCGGACAGGATCACCCCCGCCTCCGCGACGGCGAGCCCCGCCGCCGGGTCGACGCTGCGTATCCGGTTCATCCGCCTGAGCGACAGGATCAGCGCCGATCCGTCGCCCGGCGGCGTCGCCCCGCCGACCATCGAACTGTTGCCCCCCTGCGGCACCAGCGCCACCCGATGCCGCGCCGCCGCGGCGACCACCGCCGCGACCTCGGCGGTCGAGGCCGGTGCGAGCAGCGCCGGCGCGGTGCCGCGAAACCGCTGCCGCCAGTCGATCGTCCACGGCGCGATATCGGCGGCATCGGTCACGATACCCTTCGGCCCCAGCATCGGGGCGAGATCGGCAAGCAGTGCGGATTGGGCGGGAGTCATGCGCGTCCGCTACCCCCGGACGCCCCGCCGCTCAACCATAGGCGGCCCGTACCCGCCTTCGCCACCGATGACGGGAAATTCATCCTCCGTTCAACGATCGCCGCTAGGAGCCGACACCGAACATGCCGACCCCTGCGTTTTCCGCCGCGCTGATCGCACCCATGCTCCTGGCCGGCACCGCGCCCGTGCTGGTTTCCGCCAGCGAGTCGACCGACCGGCTGAGCGGCGTGCAGTTCGCGCAGATGACCGTCCACGAACGCATCATCATCCGCGTGCCGCGCATGGGCCCCGCGCGCGGCCCCGCCGCCGCGCCGCGGCTGTCGGTGCCGCAGCCGATGCAGTGGAAGGAAAAGAAGGGCCCCAAATGCATCGCCGTCGCCGACATCGGCGGTGCGCTCGTCTCCGCCCCCGACGCGGTCGACCTTGTGATGGCCGGCGGCAAGCGCCTGCGCGCGCACCTCGACGACGATTGCGGGCCCATGGACTTCTACAACGGCTTCTACCTGCGCCCCAAGGCCGACGGAAAGGTCTGCGCCGACCGCGACGTCCTGCGCATGCGCTCCGGCGCCAGCTGCGGCATCGCCAAGTTCCGGACGCTGGTGGCGCGCTGAGGGGGCGGGGGACACTTTCCCCCGTCATTCCCGCGAAGGCGGGAATCCATAACCTCCAACCTCTCCGATAGAACCGCAACGGTAGCGCGTCTGGATTCCCGCCTTCGCGGGAATGACGAGCAAAAGTGGAG
>OFQU01000193.1_pt1 | contig 13699 bp, 9 predicted proteins | sample 1542981 | NCBI WGS metagenome assembly OFQU01 (sample SAMN07774233, study PRJEB24372) | wastewater metagenome | isolation source: Exp Tend CN 90WW | collected 2016-02
AATTTATAGTGATGGTCTGAGATGGATTGGTCATGTAAGAGCTGATTTAACTTCTTTAATATGACCTGGAAGGCTGTATGACCTATGATGCGTGCCCGTGGTCGACTTTGCGATGCAATAAATTCAAGTTCAAAATCTTCTGCTTGAAAAACAATTTGTTGAAAGGTGTGAAAGCGTTTCAACATGCGGATTGTTTGGTCTTTAGATTTTTTAAACTCAGGTCGATCTGCTTCATCAGCAAGTCGTGTATTACTAATGATTTGTTGATAGATTTTGTTCAGCAGATCATTAATGTCATCGTCGGCATCGAAGTATTGTAAGGCATGAGTTAAAAACGGTTCTGCGATCCGGGTGTAATATGTATAGATTGAACTATCTGCGAGTTTTTGATTGTCTTGAAATGCCTTCGTGTACTGAGTTGTATCAAAATCAAAGGTGGCTGATAATTCTTTTATTTGCTCTGAATTTGGTTGATAGAGACTGATGAGCCATAAGATAATGCGCTTAGAAAACTCATTAAACTGCTCTTGGTGAAGCAGGCAAAAATCAATAATGAGTTTAGCAGTGCCTTGGTCCGTTGATGTGCGCATAATTTTCAGCAAGTTTTTATGAATAAATATCACATTTTCTACTGCTTCAGACGTATTGAGATCTGGTAGGGCTTTGGCTGTAGAAGAGACATTTCGTTCGATTTCAGCACTTAATTGAGTTTTAAATTTTGGGAATGCAAAGTTTTCAAACTCATGTTCTGATAAACCACACGTGAGAGTGTTTTCTAACAAACATTGTGAAAGGGCAGGATCAACATCTGCATTCTGCAGTTGTAGCCAATTAAAATTGGCGTAGTCACGTAAAAACTTAAAAGTCTTGTTGGTGTATGGATGTTTTATTTTTTGAAAAATGAGGTGCAGATACGCATTCACGTCTAGACTGATGTCACGAATTTGTCTTGTATTGAAGTGAATGAGCCAGAGTCGTGTGAGTTGATCTGGGATAAAATTACGTGATTTTCGAATTGTTTTTTCATCAACAAATAGATCGCCATAGCTTGGAGAAAGTGGCTCTAAAAAGATGATATTAAAATCGCAAATTTTTTGGATTTTTGCAGGGTTTTTTAAATGTTCGAGCAAAGCATTTAATGAAGATATTTGATTTAATCCACCGTATAACATTGAGCAAAGCAGAATATTCCCAATAATTTCATCATCAGAAAAAGCGGAACTATCTTGAGCAAGAATCCAGTAATCCCAAAGTTTTTCTATAAAGATGTCAATTTCATGACCGGCCTGGATCCAATCCAAAGTGAAAATTGGTTCATCGCGTTTCATCTCAAAGGTGAGATAAGGTAATGGGAAGTCTAGGTTATTGCTCTTATTGAGATCTTTGATATATGTTCGGAAGAATTTATGTGCATATTTTTTCCAAGCCAAATTTGGTGCTTTACGTTTAATAAACTCATAAATCGCAGGGTACGCTTGAATTAATTCGTCATTTGAGAATTTTTGTTCATCAAAGTACTGTCGGAGCTCTTGTTCTGCATCAGCTCGTAGGTTCTTTTCTAATTCATTACGTTGAAGTTGACGTCTATCTTCAGCATAGCGTTTTTTTTGGATTTTTTTATTGAATGATGACATTTACTTCAATCCCGCTAATTTTAAATTGATCCTTCATTTGCTCTAAAACATTCGCAATTTTAGAAAATTGAGATAGGGATAAACTGGAAAAAGGATGTGCTGCTTCTTGTTGCATGAGCTCATGTCCAAAGAGAGCTAAAATCTCAGGTTCGGTAATTTTATGAGTCAAAAATGCACGAGCTGTATGGCGATGCCAATTTGCATGATCAAGTCCTAATTCAGGATGGAAATTTTTGACTGTAGAAGGACTTAGTGGTTTCCACTCATCATCTTGGTTGATTCCCAAAAAGGGCAGCTTACTTGCTTCTATTTGTTGTATAACATCATTTAAAGCTGGATGACTCATCATGATTTGAGTCGAAAAATATTCTAAAAATTTAAGGAATTTTTTTATCTCTTCAACTAAAAATGAACAAAGTGGGATTAGACGTCCGAATCCATTGCGGCCGCCTACTTCTTTGTCAGAAACCATCAAAATTTGGCGTTTTAAATTAAAGTTTTTAAGAAATCCAGGGAATTCAGCAACGGGGCGTGCTGCTGTAAAAAGAAGGAGGATATGCCACATCCATATGTTGTAGTGGTTGTATATAGCAATCAGATCGTCTTCAGCTTGTGAAAAAATATTAAACTTCAATACAGCAAAAATCTCTGTAATGACCTGTGGTTTTGGAGCTTTACGACTACCAAAATGAGTTATTGAATCAGGGAGCGAAGGTACACAACTTTCATATGTGCTTGCTACATCTGCACAAAGTGATTTTAGAATATCAATATATTGTGCATGTAATCGTGGAATATTCTGATGACAATAAGAAACAGATGATGACTGATTGGCATCAATCCCTGTGATTAAATCTGCGAGTTGTTTATTCCCTGTTTTTGCAAGAACCGTATGATGCAGTAGAGAACTCACCTTTACGACAGACAGTTTTGGAATCAATAATTCTTGTCTTAATTTGCGTAAATATTGCTGTATATCATCGAAACTAACCGAATCCATTTTGCGCAGATCCTCAATGAATAGATTCGGGATTGGAATGTCTAAATAGATCGTCTGATTGAGCAAGTTGTCTGAATACTCAAAATTGCGGTTCTCAAATACATTAAAGTGACTGTTTAAGAAGACCTGATCATTTTTATAGATCAATTTTTGGCGGTTATTTAACTTTTTAGCTCGCTTGCTTTGTATATATAGCCACTCATTCACACTATTACCGGTCAAAAATGCGAGCATTAGGATCAAAGCACTTTTATTTTGATGTTCAGAGTAGTCCACATGAAGTCTTTTCAGGAGATGGTTCACGCTAGATGGATTCGGAAAAAAACTACTCGACGTGAGTAAATGTTCTTTGCGTTGAATATGTTTTGCAACAAGCGGTAGAACATAGATTTGACTCGTTTCTGAATGTGCTGCGAGTGGTGTGACGTCAGTTGGATTGACAACAATTTGCCGATTAATCGGCTCATCGATTAAGGTTTCTATATTCAGTGCTTTAGATTTAGCCCCTTTTTTGATTTCGATACTTTCTTCAATGAATTGTTCTTCATCAAGAAACTGATGTTGAAGCTGCGTATCGATACTGGCACGTGCAATCTTCGCTTTGTTTTTTAAAACATAGTTAAAAGTAATGCGAATATCATTGAGTAGATTGCGATCAAACTCAGGCAATTCATCCGTATCTAATGTGATCAGATGTTGAATAAATTGCTCTAAGCTCTGTGTTGGATCTTGAAGATAGGTACTCCAGAGACGTTGATACTCTTGTGTATTTTGATATTTTTTTTCAGTATCTAAATTTTTATTTGCAGTCCTAAAGCGCTGGAATAAGCGCTTTACGGTATTGAAGTGTTCTGTGTGTGCTTGTTTAAAAAGCTCTGGTTTAAGCTCAGGAAGAGCAATTAAATAAATTGCTGCTTTTAAAACTAGAATATTCCAATTTTTTGCATGCGTCTGCGATTCAGATAATTGCGAAATTGAATTGACATATGAAGTAATCGGTAGATCACTGATCTTAACTTTTTTCGTGAAAGGGATTACCGGAGGTGTCGGCAGCTGCGAATCAAACTTTATATCGATATCAAAGTAATCGAGATTGAGACCAACCAGAAAATTGTCAGTCTGTTGAGAAGACAATAGTTTAAGCACAAAGTTGATATGTTGCGTACGTTCAAATTGCTCATCACCAAACAGTTTTTCTAGTGTTTTTTGCAGTGAAATAACTGTCAAATCAATATGCTCGTTTAGATCGTTCGACACTATGATCTCCAAATTTTTTCTGTACTTATACAACTATCAGAGTGATCAACGAGTTCTTTTACACATCTGCTGTTGAGTGATAATTCATTAAAAATATGTGTACGCTGTTGTTTGATATTTTTAGTACGCTGATTCAGTTGATTTCGAGAACATGAAAGTAGTTGTGCTAGCAGTTCCAGACTCATTTGATGATGTGGCTTTAAAGATGATTCTTTGTTAAGGGTCAATAGTGTTTGACGTGAAAGATGTGTGTTAATTAAATGCAATGTTTTTCGTGGATTTAACGAACGAATATCAAATTTTGTAGATTTGATGAATTGAATAAATTCACGACTGCATAACTCCATCAGAAATGCTAACTCATCCTCTGAAAAAGATTGTTGATGATGAATAATTAAAGTGACTTCATTAATATCTTGCTTTAAATAGCTAAGATATAAGTTAATATTATTGAAAATGGAGTAGTCATCAAATTCTGAAGTTTTCCACACATGGAGTTCTTTTATGCGATTAGAAATATCTAAATCTGCAGTGAGATTTTTAAACATATTTAAGTAGCATAAGTTGAAACCATACGCTTGTGGATGAATGGTGATTCTTCTTTTTTTGAAATTTTTTACAGTACTTATCTGTGTTGCTGGAAACTTCAAAAGTAGTTCAGATGTCAGATCCATGTGTGCTATTGAATAAAAATAATACAGCAATACTTACGTATATTTAGAGTTTTTGAATATGGCAGGAGGTATCATTTTTTCCTTGTTTTTAAAGTTTATTTATTATTGAAAGTTTCAAATTTTCCTCCTCGATTAGATACTCACTATTAGTTAGCTATATTTGTGAGTTGGCAAAAAATATCATGTTTCTATTATGATGTTCACATAGCAGATTACAATGAATACAGTAGGGATGAGTATAGTTGATTATTACAATAACAATGCTCAAATTTGATCTTTTTTAATGGTAATTAAAACCAAACAGGAGTCAATTTTTGATAAGTATGTAGACAAATTTAACATGATTGATATCGGGAGCCGTATATGGAAATTAAACAATAGAAACAGGTAGAAGTCGTTACAGATGTTGTATGTGATATATGCAACCAATCAACGAAACTGGAGTTTGGCACTTTATCGGTGCATTGGGGCTATGGTTCCAAGCATGACGGGGAAAGATATGAATTGCAGTTATGTGAGAAATGTTTCTTTTATGCCTTAGCGACATTAAGAAAAGAGCGAGCAGATGAGTTTATGTTTGATGAAAACTTTGACCCTTTAACCCTAGATGGGTTTGGGTTGAAGTGAACCTATCATCGCGACAGGTTCTAAGAATCCAGAAAATAATGATTCAGATCCACGCCAGCAACTTCATTTTTAATGGCGAGTAAGGGATTCAGGAAAAATATTTTTCTTTGCTTCGAGGTCACTGATTTCGGAAAAGGCTTGAATACCGCCTGCGGCTTTAATTCCATCTAAAGCGACAGATAGAGCTTCCTGATCTGACGGGAATGTTTCATCCCATACAGTAGAAGTACCACTTTGGTTCACCACTTCCAGTGTCCAGTCACTATCAGGTAATCGATAAATTAGAATTTCAATTTGCTCATTATCCTCTTGTAGAACTTGAGATAAGGGAGAGTCGATTAAATCATTTTCATTATAATCCAGAGTACTGTCATGATCAGACATCAGCGGCAACCTTTATTGTATTTAACATCCTTCCATAGTAATGAATGAATTAAATTTTGCCTAGCAGTGGATATTATGGGGTACAAAGAATGGCTAAATTCAAAAAATAATTGCCCCGACAATAAAACAAAATAATCCAAAAACCACCCAAATCCAGACATTCGATTTGGGTTGCTCAGTACGTGATGTATAGAACGGTTGTTGTTCCTGAGTAGGATTTTTTTGGTTGCCAACTCTCTTCTTATAGGGCTGGTGTTTTGAATAGGATAGGCCTGTGCCAGGAATACCAACGCTGGTTCGGGTGCCTTTTTTTCCAACATTTAAAGAAGTACCAGGTTTGCCAATGCTCGCGCTACTAATGCCTTTATGCGTCAGATTGATTTTTAATCCAGGTAATATTTTAATACTCTTGCGAAATCTGAAGCCCATATTTTTTCCATTTACAAGAACCAGTTTGGTTTCTATCTCAGTTGTCGGGATACAGTGAAATAAAAGTTTGATTCATTCATAGGACTGATCATTTGACTTAGCTAGTGAAATATCAGTATGTTCTTTAACATAAGATATTGGCTTTTAGACAATGAATCAAACATCAAATTATTACAATCAACATGCTCAAGCATTTTTTGAAAATACCTATCAGGTTGAGATGGAAAGTCTTTACACACCATTTCTAAGATATTTGCCGGAACAGGCATTGATCCTGGATTTGGGCTGTGGCTCGGGGCGGGACACTTTGGCATTTAAGAAAAAAGGCTATCAAGTTGAGGCAATTGATTATTCTATCGAGCTGGTTGAAAAGGCGAGAGAGCTGACAGGCATCGAGGTACGTCAGCAAAGTTTTTATGAGCTGAATGAAGTAGCTAAGTATGATGGGATTTGGGCCTGTGCTTCTCTTTTACACTGTGAAAGAGATCGCCTGACTGAAGTGTTGGGGCGCTTATTTAAAGCATTAAAGCCAAATGGTGTGTGTTACATGTCTTTTAAATATGGAAATACAGATCGTGAGAAAGAGGGGCGTAGCTTTACTGATCTAAATGAGCAGCAAGCTCATGACTTACTCAAACAAATCGATCAGGCTTTACTTTTACAGCAATGGATTACAGTAGATAAACGTCCAGACCGTACAGAAGAGTGGTTAAATATCCTGATTAGAAAAATGCAGGCTTAGCCATGTTGTTTAGTACAGCTGAAATACCAACACCTAAAGAACAGCTAAAATTCTTGAAGCATATTCAGCAGATTTTGCAGTCAGGGGCGTTTACTTCGACATATAAGTTTGCCTTGCTGATCAGTATCACGCGTCTGGCGATTGAACAGGGTCAAGATACCGGCACTGTGTTGCATTTGGACTATCAGGATATTGCTGAAAAGTTTATTGACCTGTACTGGAAGCAGTCACTGCCGTTCCAGTTCAACCATTATGAACCTTTTATCCTTAAACAAGCCACTGGACAGCAAGCAAAAATCATCAGTGAAATTCAGAATGCACAGCAAGAATTCAAGACCTTGGCCGCGCTGAGAAAGGAGGTGATTTACTGGAACAGGCTAAAGCGAACAGTTGCAACAACGGTTAAGCAAATGCCGGTGGTATATTTGCAGAATCTGAATGGTCAAACCATAGAGTTTCTCTATAGTCTTGAAGATTCCAAGCAGTCCCTCAACTTGTTGCCCAAGGTGATGTATTGCTTAAGACAATTTAGTGAAATCATTGAAGAGTTGTGCCAGAAGCGCTGGATTGATTTTGTTCGGCTAAACAAGCAGAACCTGGTGGTACTGGATGGTTTGCCTGACCTGGATGAATTCATGTTTGCTCCAAGTCGTAATCAATTGGGGCAGGTCGCGGACTTCTTAATTGACTTACAGCAATGCCAGTGTTTTTACTGTGGAAAAAGCCTAAAAAATTCAAAATATGCTGTGGATCATTTTATTCCATGGTCTCTATATCCTGCTGATACCGGACATAACTTTGTTCTAGCGGATGACAAATGTAATTCACAAAAAAGTAATTATTTGGCATCCAAGCAATTCTTGGAGCAATGGAGAGAACGTAATCATCTGCATGATCAAGCCATTACACGAGAGATTTCTCAACTTGGCTTCTTAACGGATTTGCAGCGTTCGCATCGGGTTGCTGACTGGGCGTATAAGCAGGCGATAGAAAATGAGTATTTAGTTTGGTTAGGGGGGAAAGAGAAGAAGATATTAGACCCAGTGTATTAAGTTTTAAAAATATTTTTAACTGTATGAATCACATAAATTCTTGAAAAAGACTGCGTCAATATGTGACGTTAATTTCCTGAAATTTCTTTAAATAATTATTGGAAAAGGATATTTTAAGGATAACTCTTCTTCATAATTGATGATAAGAATGGAACAGCTTAATCCATCAGATCTAAAAGCAATATTATATTCGAAACGTGCCAACTTATATTACCTTGAGCATTGTCGTGTCATGCAAAAAGATGGTCGAGTACTTTATCTGACTGAGGCTAAAAACGAAAATCAATATTGGAATATTCCTATTGCCAATACCACAGTGATTCTATTGGGTACAGGCACATCAATTACTCAAGCAGCAATGCGCATGCTCGCAAGTGCAGGTGTTCTGGTTGGTTTTGCTGGTGGAGGTGGCACGCCTTTGTTTATGGGCTGTGAAATTGAATGGATGACACCACAAAGTGAATACCGTCCAACTGAGTATATGCAAGGTTGGATGCAATTTTGGTTTGATGAAGCCAAACGCTTAGATGTTGCTAAACATTTTCAATTGGCACGAGTTGAATATATTCAGAAGATTTGGTCGAAAGACCGAGATTTAAAAGAATATACCTTTCATGTGGATGATTTAGATATTCAACAGGCTTTAACGGGTTATGCAGCAAGAATTTCACAACAAACTAAAGTTGGAGACTTACTACTTGCAGAAGCTGCAACCACAAAACAACTTTATAAAATTGCAGCGACTCGTACAGGTTTAAAGGATTTTAGTCGCAATCCTGAACAAGGTGATTTAGCCAATGATTTTTTAAATCATGGCAATTATCTGGCTTATGGTTTAGCAGCGACAACACTTTGGGTACTTGGAATTCCACACGGTTTTGCAGTCATGCATGGCAAGACGCGTCGAGGGGCTTTAGTGTTTGATGTGGCGGATTTAATTAAGGATGCTGTGGTTTTGCCTTATGCCTTTATTTGCGCCAAAGAAAAAATGACTGAACAAGAATTTAGACAGCAGATTTTGCAGAAATTTACCGAGCATAAATGTCTGGACATTATGTTTGATCAAGTCAAAGCACAAGCTGGTAAAAATCATGATGTAGATGGATAAGCATAATGATTGTGACGTTTATTAGCCAATGTGAAAAGAAAGCCATTCCACGAACGCGTCGGGTATTAGATGCCTTTGCAGACCGAATTGGTGATAACACCTGGCAGACAGTGATTACTGAGGAAGGTTTAATTGCAGTTAAAAAATTGCTGCGTAAAACCGTGACCAAAAGTACAGCGGTAAGTTGTCACTGGATTCGAGGCAGACGTCGAAGTGAGTTGCTGTGGGTTGTAGGGAATCGGAATAAGTTTAATAACATTGGGATCGTGCCAGTCAATAGCACACAAAAAGATGTATTTATGGATGTTATGACAATGAAAGCAAAACAAGATGAATTTTATGCGAATACGCATTTACAACCACTCGCAGAACATAGTTTTGCAATTGGTTATTTGGCACAGAAATTATTTAAAACAGTAGTGGATAACGATGAATATGACAACTTATCTAAAGTTGCATTTTTAGCGGGTTGTTTGCATGATTTAGGTAAATTAGATCCTCTATTTCAAGAATGGGTTAAAAAAGGAAAACAGAAAGATCCTGAAGATGATGGTCAGCATATCGATGTTAAATTTACCTTTGATAAACACCCTCGTCATAATGAGGTGTCATTATTGCTATTTAATTTTTTTGAACAGCAATGTAAAGGATTGAATAATCGTCAAAAAGAAAGTTTACAGCATATTTTGTATTGGCATCATGCGAAGCCATATCGTCAAAATGATGATTTTACAGGGGTGTATAAAGCCTACGAATATTTAATCAAAAACATTCAAGCAGATCAGTTTGAAATCTTGATTCAACGGACATCTGACTTAGTTAAAAGAATTAACAACCTATCAAAAAATTATTATGCCAATGAAAGTATCGAAAAGCATATCGATTGGAATATCGATCAAGCACAAGAGCTAAAAGATAATTTTGAATATCAATTCAAAAGTAAATATTTTCCAGAATTTAAACATTATACCAATACAGATTCTATAGACATATTACGTGATAAGGTGCGTATTAACTCAGAACATAATTTATTACGTGCCTGTGTGATTAGTGCAGACCGTTTGATTTCAAAACTGTCTGCGCAAGATTTAATGGAATATATTGCTGAGCACCGCTTAGATGAGTTATTGGATTCACAAGAAACGCTTTCTAATCTATCTGAACATTTAAACAATGTTTCGACAAAATTTCCAAACAGTGAACGCACTCAGAAACAAAACGAAATCGCTCAACAACTTGCTGATTTAAGAGATATTGCTGTGCTTGCAGGTCCAGCAGGCTGTGGTAAAACTAAAATTGCATTAGAGTGGGCAAAACTAAAAAATGCAAAAAAAATATTTTGGATTTGCCCACGTGTACAAGTTTGTCAGGGGATTTTTCAAGAACTCACAGAAAGCTATTTACCAGATGCAAAAGTGGAGATCTTCACGGGAGAATTTAAGTTTACTAATGCTTGGGACAAAGTCACCCCTGAACATGAATATCTATCGGGTGATGTGGTGGTTACAACGATTGATCAAATATTAGGATCAATTGTGACACATAGTAAAGTGGATAGTTTAATTCCATTTATAGATGTACATGTGGTCTTTGATGAATACCATGAATATATTGGGATGGAGATTTTCAACATATTGTTTGCTGAGTTGATTGCCAATAAAAATATGCGTAAGAAATACGAAAAAAATACTTTATTGGTTTCAGCAACACCACACTATTCTTATTTAAAACAAGTCTTAGGTTTGCATCAAGATGACGTTATCGCAATGCCATCATTTAATGATCGTGACTATAAGATTGAATTTATAGATTATGACGAATCTGTCATTGAGGGAAATCCATTTTATCAAGTCTATGATGGACAAACCTTTATCATTTCAAATACGGCTTTAACAGCACAATTGGGCTTTATTTATCAGAAGAATCAAGAGCAAAGTGTACTTTTCCATTCAAAGTTTAAACGCAGTGATAAAAAATATTGGTTTAATGAAGTGTATGAGGCATTTAAAAAAGAGGGTACACATAAATTTGATGTATTACGTAGTGGTCCAATTGTACAAGCATCATTAAATATAACAGCCAAAAATATGCTGACAGAAATGACCTCACCTGAAAATATGCTTCAACGTTTAGGACGCTTAGATCGTTTTGGCGAAAGTGAAAGTCTTAATGTTTTAAAAGTTGCGATTACTGAAAATGTAAAAAATGGCAGTTGTAAAGGTTCTTCAGCATTTTTCTTAAATCAATTAAATTGTTTGCAAACTACAAAGGCTTGGTACGATTTTTTACAAGATCAGCTTGCAGGGCAAAGCTTTAAGTTATCAAAGCTTTATCAACTCTACAAAGCATTCCATACGCAACAAGATCAAGAAAACTCTGCTATTTTTCAAGATATGCAAAAAGCTTTGAAGAAAAGTTTTGATCGAATTAATAATAAGGTGACTGAACCCACCAAAGTGTCAAAACCTAAAACGACAGAGCGTAAATCTAAGATTAGTAAAAACTCATTACGTGGAGATAGCCGTTTTGTACAGTTAGCTAAGTTGAATTTAAATGATTATGCCAAGCCTGTATTTGAAAATGAATATGCGTATCAACCACCTTTAGATGATACAACTGAATATGATAATTTGACGGAGTCCTTAAATATTATTCAAGAACTTGGATTGATTAATTTTATTGCCCAAAAGCATGGCAATATTGATCCGTCACATCCAGTAAAAGGCATTCCTGAGAAAAAACAAAAATCACGATGTATGGTCTTAGAAAATTATGCAAGAGATGCAGATTTCCCTTTGTATCTGAGCTACATCGAAGATGACTTAAATAAAGTGGGTGGCACAGGGGTTCGACATCCTGAAGCAATTTATTATGCGGTATGCGATCAGCAACCGATTGGTTCAATTACATTAGACAAACTTCATATTTTAACAACATCACCAGAGGGTAAATAATATGGCTAAAGTAACAGGCGTAAAAAGCGTAGATTTTAAAATTACAGCATATGGTTATGGGGTGGTGAATTGGAATGGTCCAACGTCACTGACAGGTAATGATGGTAAGACAGTGGATAACCACACATTACCTAAACTTCGTGGTTTCAGTAATTTATCAGGTAGAGTCAAAGAAGAAACAGGCTACAAATACCGTAAAGAAGCATCAGACATTGATTTTAACGAAACGCCTTTATATATCAGCCAAAATTGTATTCGCCATCACTTATTCCGTGACCAATCTTTTGATTTACATTATGCAAAAGATAAGAATTTGATTGATGTTCTAGCATCTATTACGGGATTAATCCGTGGTTATGTTGTGCCATCGAGTCAATGTAAACGTACAAGTCCACTTTTGATTACTGATTTTATTGATCAGTTGGGTAATGGCAACTTTGAACAGCTTTCGAATGCAAGTTCAAGTGAAGAAATTACGCAAGATGATGGCTCAAAAACATATAAACGTGGTGAAAACTCAATCTTCTCTAAAACGACCTTTGGTGATACCGAATATATCGCTTATGGCTCGATTAGTATTGAACAATTGCAGTTCATTTCACTCGATAAAAAATTTGACCGTGCTTCGATGATTATTAAAGAAGGAGAAGGTGAAAAGATTGCAGAGCGAGTACAGGAATTTATTAAGAGCCTTGATCCATCGAAAGAACCAAAAGCAATTTTCCATAAAAATTATGTCCGTAAGGGAACAATCTTTAATGAAGGTGAAGTGGGTATTTTACTCGACAACACTGCAATTGATATTTTAGTCAAAGAAACGCTTTCAATGCTTGAAGAACTCGTGATTAAGCAAGCCAAAGGTTATATGTGCGCAGATACGGTAGAAGTGGATTATAACGACAGTCATAAAATGATGCGTATTAAACGCAATCCAGACCAAGCCAATCCTGAGCTACAACAAGATTATGCAGTTTATTTTGAAGCCCAATAATGAGGTGATTTATGCAAATCATTATTGAATATGAATCCTCTTGGCGAAATTCATTTTTAGATGGCTCTAATAATGAACCCTTGCCTAAAGGCGGACGTAATTTTATTGCTTCAATGACAACATTAAAGCAAGAAGGCAATTACAAAAAGCGTAGTGTTTCAAAAGATACCGTCATGGGCATTCTAAATCGTTTGATTGGTGATCAACGTAAACTTTATCAGGCACGACAGGATGAAAATTATTATTTTACTGAAGTTGAAAAAGTACTTCAGGAGAATGATATTGTCGATCACGCTTTAAATAGTAACGAGATGGTTTATATCCGTAATGTTTCAGGGAGTACAGATCAAAATTCATTTACAGGTGAAATTAAAGCAAATGATCCATCCTTTAGCTCGAGTTTTTCAGCTGAACTTTGGGGTGTTTTATGGTTTAATTTATCTGAAGTTTCCAAATTTATTTTGGATGAGTCATATTCTGTGACCTACTCTGAAGTTTTAGATCCAATTACGGTGTGTAATCGTATTGAAGTTTTGAGTGCAGAAAAACCAATGGATCTGACGGAGGATATTCAAGCTGTACTAGACTGTTTATTGAATCATTTCCCCGATACAAAGTATTTGACTGCAAAAAAGCAATTACCTTTGATCAGTATTTATGCCTCTGCTTTATATCTTCAAATTACAAGATTGTCTCAAAGATATGATCTCTCAACTGTCTTAACAAAAAGTGGCGGACTGAGTGGAATCTCAAAGCGTGGATTTACCAAAAAAGATTTTATGGATCGTTATACGACAGGAAGTAAAAAGCTCATTTGGGGCAATCCCTATTTATTGAAAGAAAAGAA
>OFQU01000196.1_pt1 | contig 13629 bp, 9 predicted proteins | sample 1542981 | NCBI WGS metagenome assembly OFQU01 (sample SAMN07774233, study PRJEB24372) | wastewater metagenome | isolation source: Exp Tend CN 90WW | collected 2016-02
TAGCGACAGGCCTGGCAATTGCCCGCGGTTGTCACGTGGCATTGGCGGCGTTGGGGCTGGCGGCGCTGTTCAAGGCCGCGCCGTGGACATTCGAAGTGGTACGGCTGGCCGGCGCGGCGTATCTGCTGTGGATCGGTATCCAGTGCCTGCGCAGCACGCTGGTGCCGAACCTGAATACCGGCGACGTTGCCGGGATGCCCGGGCAATGGCGTGAAGCGATCCGGCGCGGTGTGCTGACCAACCTGCTCAACCCGAAAGCGTTGCTGTTCTGCTCAGTGCTGTTGCCGCAATTCATCGTCGCCGAAGGCGCACCGGTGCTGACCCAATTCGCCGTGCTCGGCGCCCTGCTGGTCGGCATCGGCCTGCTGTTCGACAGTGCTTATGCCCTGACCGGCGCCGCCCTGGGCCGCTGGCTGCAACACAGCCCGATGGCGCAACGCGTTCAACAGTGGCTGTTCGGCAGCCTGTTGATCGGCTTCGCGGTGCGCCTGACGTTTGTGCAACAGGCTTAGACGTCGGGCGTCTTGCGACGGCGACGGCTGATCAACAACAACGCGGCGGCGCTGCCCAGCCCGAGGACACCGATCACTGGCCATTTGTAGGGTCGCAGCGTTGTGCGCACGGCATCGGTGACCTGGGTGACGTAACGTTTGTCGGCGTTTTCAAAATCCGGATACGGGCACTGATGGCCAAAATCCACCGCCCAGGGCACGTACGGACCTTCCTTCACGTAGCGCTGATATAACGCGCTCTGCTCTTCCAGGCTGCTGTTCCAGCCTGCGGCCGAGCACAACACGGCGGCAAACGCCTGACTGGTGTGCGGCAGGTTGTCGGCGGCGCGACTGGCCAGCGCGGTGGCGACAAACCGGTAGTGATAACGCTGATCCGGTTGTGCTTCGCTGGCCTTCTGGCGCTGCACTTCGGCTTCGGACACCAGCGGGCCGACGTTCAGCTCGACGGATTCCAGGCTGTAATTGCCCCCGAACGTGGCGTAGTCCGGCGCCATCTCGTATCCGAGGATGTCCATGCCCCACTCACGGGCGGTCCACGCCGCGTTGTACAACGCACTGGCGCGTTTGGTCGGCCACCACGCGGCATCGGCCTTCAGCCGTTGCTCACCGTAGAGACGGGCCTTGTTCTGCAGATCGGGGTTGTCGAAATAAGCCACCGCGTCGGCGTAATGCCCTTCACGCAACAAGCGTCGGCCAAGCAGATTGCGCAGGCTGGCGGCGACCGGCAGCGGCACGTAGTTGTCGCGTTCCTGCTGGGTTCGCGCCGCTGGGGCCGGCACGTTTTCATCCACGTACCGCTTTAATTCTTCCACCGTCAGCACACGTTCGGCCACGGTCGCAGCGTCAAACCAATAGGTGCTGTTGCTGCGATACAACTGCACGAAGGCTTGCAGGTATTCGCCACGCTGCAAGGCGAGAATCGCGCTTTCGCCCTCGACCCGGCATTTCGGCTGAACGGTTTCAAACGCCCAGTCTGGCGTGCGTCGATAGCCCCAGTCTTCGGTCTGCGGGAAGGCTTGCGCGGCTTTCGCATAAGCGGCGGCAGCGCCAGTCTTATCGCCGTCACGCACCGCCAGTTTGGCCCGTAACCACCACGCCAGACCGCCGTCCCCGGCATTTTCAAGAAAGGCCTTGGCGCTGGCGTAATCGCCCTGTTGATAACTCATCGCTGCCAGCCGATCGGCATTTTCCAGGCTGCCTCGGGTACTGTCCTGCAGCAGCTTCACGAGTTTTTTCTCGTTCGGCGGTTCATCGCCAAACGACCAGCCAAGACGGCTGACCAGAGAAGCCGTGACCAATTGCTGCACGGCTTTGCGCTGGAGCAAATCCGCCAGTTCAGCCTCGGGCAGCTCGGCCAGCTCATTCATCAATTGCTTCAGAGAGGTATACCCGACGGCCGAGCCGTGCAGGTTTTGCGCTTCATACAGTTCGATCGCGCCACTCCAGTCGCCGGCGGTGCGCAACACGCGCGCCTCTTCGCCGAGGCTGGCGACCCCCAGTTCCAGCGGGTCGCTGAAGCCGTCGATGCTCAGTTGCCGGGCCAGGCGGAAGGCATCGCGCGATTGTTCCAGCGCCTCTGGCGCATCCCCCGCCTCGGTGCTCATGGCAAACCAGGTACGCCCCAACGAGTACGCAGCCCAGGTGCTGCGCAACGGGCGTTGATCGGCCGGCAGCGCCAGCAGCTTGTCGAAGTACTCGACCGCCAATGGATGATTGCCCGTGGCAAATGCCACGGCGCCAGCCACATACAAACGGATTTCCGGCGGCAGACTGGCGCCCTGCGCCTCGGCCTGACGCGCATCACTCAAGCCACGCAACTGTTTGACCAGCGCTTGCTGTTCGGCGCTCAGACCGGCCTGCTCGGCGGTCTCCCGCGCCGCAGCAGCTGCGCTCTCATCGCCGTACAGATCATCGGGATTACGCGTCGCGGCCGTGGCGTTTTTCAGCCCGGCGATGGTTTTGCCGAGGCGGCTGATCTCGAAGTTGAAGTTGCCCTCCGGCAGATCGGCCAGGGTCTGCCCGCGATTGTCGAGCAGACGCAGCGGGAAGTCCGGGCCGCAGGCCAACGCCGAACCCAGCGGCAGGCTGAGACTCAGGCAGAGCAAATGGCGGGGCCAGTTACGGGTCAACATGCGAACCTCCTTGATCAATATGTGCGCAACGAGCCCAACCGATGGCGCGTTGTGCGCCTGCCGGCAATCGGCCGTCGCGCAGGCGGGTGAAGGTAAGCAGATCCGGGCTTTGTTGCAATGCATAACCGGCCAGCGCATCGGCGCCTTCGCAATCCCGCGCTTTCACCGTGATACGCGCGGGCCAGGCGCTGTCGAGGTTACCGGGGTTATCGAGTGTGAGGTCGTAGAGTCCGTCGGTTTCGCTGAGCGTCAGGCCCAACTGACTGTTCAAGGCATCGCCTCGGGCAACGGCGCGCAACGTGGTCAGACTCCAGGCACGGCGGTCGTTGGCCAGCGGCAGGCGAAACCAGATCAGCCCGGCCAGATGGGCCGGAGGATCCTCACGCAATGTGTTGCCCAGTTGGCTCAGTTGCTGGGGATCGGCAAGCAGCTCCTGACGCTGACCTCCGCGCTCGAGCGGCACCTCACTCTCCACCAGCGGCGCACCGCCCTCATCCGGCAGCAATGCCACGCCGTAGGCTGGGAGTGCCAGATAGAACGGTTTATCGGTGATCCGCGCCCAGGCCCTGGCCCATTGCAGCGCCTGATCGGGATCAAACAGACCGCGTCGCGGATCGCTCACTGCGTGCACTTGCAGCACACTGCTGTCGACGGTTTGCAACAGCGTCGCCAATTGCCCGCTGTCGAGCCAGGCGGGCAGCGCAGTGATGCTCAATGGCAGAGAGGGCGGCAACGCAGCGCGCAGATGCTTGAGGAATTGCGCGTACGCCGGCAGCCGCGCGTTGCCGGCATCGTGATCGACCTCGATGCCGCTCAGGGTCAGGCCTTGTGCCTGCCAGTCAGCGATGACCTGGAGAATCTGTGCCGTGACCTGCGCCTGGTCCAGCGACTGGAGTTGTCCGTCGAGACGCATGACCGCGATCAATGGCCGACCATCGCGCTTCAACACCTGCGGATCGATACGCGCCCGGCTCCATCCTGCATTCGGAAAAGCCTGCAAGGCCAGCACGCGCAAGGTCGAGAAGTCCGCACGGCTGTCACGCAATGCAGGGTCATGGGCCGACGTCCACTGGCGTTGCCAGACGTAGAGCTGCTGATCGAGCGGCAATGAGGCCTGCGGCTTGCAGCCGGCGAACAGTAATACAGCGACCGCTAATGTCAGCTGACGAACAAAAAACAGCATGCCGTGAACAATCCTGTGGCGAGGGAGCAAGTTCCCTCGCCAAAAATACAACCCGATGTTGCCGCCACCTTAATCAGGCAACAGGCTTGCGGGCAATGATGACCTGACTTTTCGCCACCACCGCATCCAGCGCTTGCTTGATCTGCAAACCGCGCGGCGAGTCCAGTACGGCTTGCCAGGTATTGGCCCAGTGATTGAGCAGCGGATGATCCGGATCGCTCAAATCGACCTTGGCTTCCCAGAACAGCAGCATCCACAGCGACCAGTAAAAACCGTACTGGCTGTGGCTGATGATTTCCAGCCCGGCCTCGTTGACCATCGCCTTGAACTGATCTTCGCTGATGACGCGTATGTGGTTGGGTTTCTGGAAGTACTCAGGCGCGGCGATGTCCTTTTGCAGGTCTTCGGAACTGGGGTGCGGCACACTCAACAGGTACAACGCGCCCGGTTTGCCGACGCGCACCAGCTCAGCGAGGAACTGTGCAGGGTCGTCGACGTGTTCGATGACTTCGGTGGACACCACGCGCGTGGCAGTGGCGTCGGCAATCGGCAGCGGGTTGCAGTCGGTCACGTGGCACTCGATGTCGCGCGCCGGAGTGTCGCTCAGGCGCTGACGGGTGGCTTCGACCTTGGCGCCATCAATGTCGGCAATGATGATCTTCGCCCCGCGCATGCCGCAGAAATGCACGTTGCCGCCATCGCCGCAGCCGACATCGAGCACGGTGTCATCGGCCGACACCACAAAGCCCTTGAACAGCTCGTCGGTCTGCTGGTTGAACCAGCCGCTGAGCACCGCATCGTGCAGGCCGAGCGCGTACGAGTCGGCCTTCGCGGCGGGCGCCGCGACAGGCGCTGCCGGGGCTGGAACAGGCGTCGTCGCCGTGAGTTTCTTCAACAGTCTCAGCATGAGGTGGCTCCAGAGGATAGGACGGCGGTTCGGCAAGTGCCGAGGCGTTCGCCCCGTGCAACGCCACGGTAATGCAGGGGCAGTTCGATAATGCGATCGTTGTGTTCACTGAGCATCCGCCAGGATTCCTGACGGTTGCGGCCACCTCGCAGCGCGCGAGTCGGACTACGGGCGGTGAGGTAGGCGCAACTGGCGCGCGGCACCATGATGTCCAGCATTCGTTCAGCGCTCATCGGGCAACCCGGTATCCAGGGGTTTACGGGCAATGATCACCTGGCTCTTGGGCATGAACTGGTCGAGCACTTGCTTGACCGCGAGTCCGTCGGGTCGTTGCAGCAACTCATCCCAGGTTCGGGCCCAGCCTTCCATCAACGGTGGATACGGCGCATGAATGCGATCGCGCACCGCACCGCCCGGATCCTTGCCGGCAGCCTTTTCGCTGGCCCAGAAGAAAATCATGCCCATCACCCAGAAGAATCCGCTGGCCTGCCGATGCTCGATGACCAGCCCCGCGTCTTCGACCATTGCTGCAAAGCGCTCCGGGGTGAAGATATGCACATGGTTCGGCGTCTGGTAGTAATTTTCGGGGGCGATGCCTTTTTGCAAATGCTCGCCAACCGGTGCCGGTACGCTGAGCAGATACAACGCACCGGGGCGCCCCATGCGCACCAGTTCGGCCATGAACGGCTCAGGCTCGTCGACGTGCTCCATCACTTCCAGGCACACCACTTTGCTCGCGCAGCCATCAACCAGAGGCAATGGCAGGCTATTACTGACAAGACCCAATCCGGGCCGGGAGCTCTGAGCTTCAACCTGACGGGCCAGATCACGCACTTTGTCGTGTTCGCTGTCAGTGAAAATCACCGAGGCACCCTTGCGTACCGCAAACAACGTCGCGCCGCCCTCGCCACAGCCGACGTCGAGCAAGGTGTCGTCCGGCGTAATGGCAAAGCCTTTGAGCAATTCGCCGCTGTCATTGAGAAACCAGCCATCGAGTACCGCGTCATGGAAGCCGACATCGCGCGGCGACCAGGTGAACAGCGGTGGCGGTTCAGTTGTCGGCTCAGCCACCGGCTCGACAACAGGTTCAACCGAGGGCGCCGATGGTGCGCCGAGCAAACGCCGAAGCAATCGGCGAATCATGCTCCGGTCGCCTCAATAGCCCGTTCGGCGTGCCGCTCGAACAGTTGCGCAAAAAATACCTGCAACCGCTGCTCCGCCACGGCCTGACTGCAAAAACCTCGCAAACTCTCCACGGCTTGCGCCGACATCAACGCATAGCGCTGTGGATCGTTTTTGGCCACCTCATAGCTGGCGCGGTACGCCGCGCAAATCGAAGACCATTGGGTGGCATAGCGCAGCGTGCGGTAAGCCGAGCGTGGATCGTGTGGCCAGGTGGTCAAATCCTCCGTTGCCGCAATCAGGAAAGCGTTATCGGCACTCAGATAGTCGATCATCGCCGTCGTGCACGGCGCCACTGCCGGCTTGCCGCAGGACATGAACTCCATCAGCGGCAGGCACTGGCCTTCACCGTAGGACGTGTTGACGACATAGCGGGTCGCCTGCACCAGACGCTCGTAATCCGCGTCTGCCAGGTAGCCATAGATCAGCACGATACGGCAGCGATAAGACTGATTCTTGTACAAGTGATGAAGGATGTCGGTGAGGGCTTCTTCGGCATCGTGGTGGGTGAGCTTGAGCACCAGCGTCGCGTCTTCGTTGTCACGGAACGTCGCGCAGAAGGCACTGATCATGTCTTCCCAGTTCTTGCGCCCGTCGCGAGGGTTGAACACCGAGGTGTACACCACGCCTTCAAGCAATAACGTTTGCTCGGTGACCGGCGCCTGAAAATCAATGCCCTTGCCGCGGCGCAGGCGCACCGGACCAAAAGCATTCAGATCGAGCTTGCGGCTGTCGACGACCAGTCCCTTGATTTTCAACCGCACGGCGTCGACGACAGGCTGCCCCTGCAACTGCACGCCCCGCGCGGCAAAACGATCCCAGACCGGTGCAGGCACGGCGACGATCGGGTAATCGGCGTCCATTGCTTCGCGCACGGCATTGACCGTGTAGCTGGAATGAGTGATCGCGGCGCCGCAGGCATTGAGCACGGTGCGCCAGTCGTTCAACGGATCACCGTTGAACGGTTCGTTGGGGATGGTGCTGAATTCCCAGGCGAACACCGGCAACGTCGGGCAGGCCAGATGCACCGGGGTGCGATGCGGGGGCGAGAACGACAGGAACACGCAGGGCTCGCCACGGGCATGGCAGTCCGCGTACAACGCATCGACTTCAGCGACCGGATCAGCAACCTCGACCACCCGTCCGAGGCGTTCCAGCACAGGCCGATACTCCTTGAGCACGAAGTAATAGCTGTATTCCGACCGGCCAAGGTTGCGGTTGATGGTGTGCTGGTTGGTTTCCGAATGGATGATGATCAGCATGAGGCGTTATCCGTAACCTGGGCAACGTTGCCGGCGTGTGACGCCAGTCCGAAAAAGTCCGCGACGCGTTCCTGCAAGGCGGGCACCGCGCAGTAGTTGCGCATGCGCTCGGCCGCCGCCAGTGCCATGTGCTGATAATCCTGCGGCTGCGTGGTGGCCATCCGGTAGCTGTTTTCGTAGGCCTTTTTCAGCGAGCCCCAGTCCGGTCGGTAACGTCGCGCACGATGCAGCCCACGCGGATCATGTGGCCAGTTGCTCACTTCCAGACTGGAGCCGACCACGAACGCCACGGACTCGTCGATGTAGTCTTGCATTGCCGTGTGATCGGGCGCGATCACCGGTTTGCCGCAGGCCATGAACGACATCAGCGGCAGGCACACACCTTCGCAATGCGAGGCGTTGACGTAAAAACTCGCGGCCTGATAAAGCCGGGCATGTTCACGATCATCCAGATCGCCCACGATCAGTATTACTCGGCACGCATACGGTGCCAGTTGCGCCATCGGGGTTATCAAGTGCTCGTAGACATCCGTCAGATCGCTCTGGGTCAAGCGCATCACCAGTGTTGCGTCGGGCGTGTCGCGAAATGCCGCGCAAAAAGCGGTAAGGATCTGTATCCAGTTTTTGTGGCCGTCCGTAGGGCTGAACGACGACACATAGACCACCCCGTCAATGTGGGTCTGGACCTCTACCGAGGTATCCGGCAGTTCCCGTGGTGCAGGAGCGACCACAGGCACCGGTATCGGGCCGGCGATAGTTGGCAAGCGTTTACCGAGCCAGTCATGCAGCCGCTCCGGCAGCAGATCGTGCAGTCCTTCCCAGTACCAGTTCTGCAGGAATCTCACCCGTGGCACCGGTGGCGTCTGCTCGTGGCCCAGATTCAGCAGCCACAGGCGCAAGAAATGCCGGGCAATCACATAGCGGCGCTTCAAGGTCAACGGCGGTGGGCGTGAAGCTTCCAGTCGGGCCTCGATTTCCGCCTGTTCCTCCGCGGTGAGCGGTTCCGGCAGCAGGTTATCCGGATGCAGGTCCATGAGCCGAGAATCGAAGATGCAACCTTTGACCGTCAACGTCGTGCCGGCATTGACCGGTGTGCTCGCGTGCTCCTCGCGGATCGCCGCAAAGCTTTCCCACAGGGGGGCCGGCAACACCAGCACCGGGAACGCGTCGCCCATTGAGCGACGGATCGCGGCGGCCGCGTGGCTGGACAGGGTGATCACCCGCCCGTGTTTCGCCAGCATGCGCGTCCAGTCCTGCAGCGGATCGTTGTCCCACTGTTCGTCGGGGATCGAGTCGTACTCCCAGGCGACCACACAAACGGTCGGGCACTCGAGATCGAAGGGCGTTGTCTGCGGGGGGTTGAACGAGAGGCAAACGCTGTCCTGGCCAGCGCTGAGCAACTGTCGGTAGAGCGGATCGACCGCGGCGACAGAATGCACGATGTGAACGCGCCCGAGTGTTTCAAGCAGCGGACGATAGGCCTTCAGTAGCAGGTCACTGGAATCAGGCTGAGCCGGATTCTGGCTGATGGAGCTGTCGTTGATATCCGAATAAAGAATGAAATTCATGGCGTTCCACGATGAAACTGCCATCCCGGCAGCCTCAAACTATGACGGCCAAACGTCGATCGGATCGGTGTCCGTCATACGCCTTCGGTCCCGTCTTGTTCTTGTTTTAGTGGTCAGTTTCAACTCTTTGCACGACTTGCCCAAAGGACCCGGGTAATCGTGACGAAGGGCATTCTAAACACATCCGTCGAGGGTTCGTGAACCATGCGCCACGAATAAATCGGTCTACGCTATCGAGAACTGACCGGTCACGGTTTGCCCTGTTGAAATTGTTGTGCAATTGGCACAGATTGCTCACAAACAACTACAACAACTGTTTCGCCTGTCGTCTGATCGACTGTTGCCTTCGGTCTGACAGACCTTCCTTTGAAACCTGTAGGAAGTGGCGAAAGTTAACGGCCAAGGGGTCGCTGTTGAAAAATTGCCTGTTCATCGCCGGTCCCGGGGGACTCCTCGAACAACACCTGCGAACCCGTCAGCGGCAAACCGCCCCGGATCGACTGCCGCTGCAAGCGTTTCCGGCTGGCGAGACCGCGACATCGGAATGGACACCGATTATCCGCAGCGTCGATTTGGCCATCACGGAGCGCGCCCCATGACTCGACTACTGGTGGAATGCACCCACGTTTTCAACCACCCCAAGCTCAATTCCGGCATTCAGCGGGTGGTACGCAACGTCATCAACAAGCTGCCGCCGAGCACGGACGGTGTCGAGTGCATGCCGGTGATCTTGCTCAATGGTCAGCTGTATCGGGTCACGCGCCTGGCGCCTCTGGACACGCCGGTGTTCAACGCCCTGGCAACCTTTGGCGATCGTCTGGAACGGCTGGCCCATCGCTTCTGGCAATGGCAGCAACGGCTTGATGCGCAATGCACATCGAAGCTGGCGCGACGGCTGCTGTATGTCGGCTATCGTGCCACTGCATTCGCCGCGTTCAGTGTGCCGATGCGGGTGTTCCGGCGCATAAGCCGGTTCCAGTTGCTCAAGCGCTGCACCCCGTTGCAACACCAACCGGACGATCAATTGGTGCTGCTCGACTCCTCCTGGCATTCGGATTTCTTCCCCCACGTCGAAAAACTCAAACGTGAAGGCGTCGGCCTCATTGCAGTGATTTACGACCTGATCCCGCTCAAGCACCCGCATTTCTATGAATCACGACCGGCGCAGGTGTTCAGTGAGTGGTTCGACTGGATCTGCCGCACGGCTGACGGCTACATGGCGATTTCCGCCACCGTACGCGATGAAGTGCGTGAAGAACTGCAGCGCCGGATCGGCACCGAGCAGAGCGAAAAGCGCTGGTTCGACTATTTCCATTTGGGTTCGGAGCTGGACCTGCGCAGTTCGGACGCCGCCGTCGATCCTGCGTTGCAACGGGTATTCGAGAGTGCCGAGCCCGTCTTCCTGATGGTCAGTACCATCGAGCCGCGCAAGAACCACGCTTACCTGCTGAACGCTTTCGAGCGCGCCTGGGCCAACGGCTCCAAGGCCAGGCTGTGCATCGCCGGGCACGTCGGCTGGAAGTGCGACGAGTTGCTCGCCCGTATTCGCAACCACCCGCAATTGAACCAGCGTCTGTTCATGTTCAACAACCTGAGCGACACCAGCCTGGAGCATGCCTACGCTCATGCCAGCTCCCTGGTATTCCCTTCGGTTGTCGAAGGGTTTGGCTTGCCACTGGTGGAGGCCATGCAGCGTGGCTTGCCGGCGATGGGCAGTGACATCCCGGTATTCCGCGAGATTGGCGGCGAGTTCATGGCCTATTTTGACCTGCGTGATCCGCGTAGCCTCACAGAGCTGATCATTACCTTTGAACGCAGCGGCCAGTTCCCTGCCAGCCGCGATGTCCGCGACTGGCGCTGGATCGATTGGCGCCAGGCCAGTCAGCAATTGGTCGAGCGCAGTGCACACCGTGTGCTGAAGGTACCGGCAGCACTCGGCAGCGCCATCGCGGCGGATGGCGGTGAGTCGGCAGCCACGCTGCCGCTGAAACCTGAATACCCAATGCTCCGCCCAGCCGTCTCGGGGTCGGCATCACACCACTGGTGAAAGCGTTTCATCGCGTCTGTGCGAACGAATGAACAAGCCTGCGCCCCATCCAGCGGCGCAGGCTGTTGCGTGCTACCAGAGAACGACCGTTGCCAACACCTGTCGCCATGCGCCGACGCCATTCTGCTTCACAAGTCCAGCACCAACGGCTGTGCACTCTGCGCCGGCACCGCACAACAAATCAGCACCTGCCCCTCTTCCGGAATCTCCGCTGGCGGCTGTGGATAATTCACTGCGCCACTGATCAGCCGGGTCTTGCAGGTACCGCATGAGCCACCCCGGCAACTGAACTCCGGGCGCAGTCCGCGACTTTCCGCCAGCTCCAGCAAGCTGCCGCCGTCTGGTTGCCAGCGCGCCTCTTTGGCCGAGCGCTCAAAGACCACCGGCACTGACGTTGTCGCCGCCGGCGGCTGCTTGATGACGATCGCGTCCGGGTCCCGCTGGCGTACGAGCGTCGACGGGCCGAAAGTTTCCGCATGAATCCGCGCATCGCGCACATCCAGTTCACGCAGGTTGTCATACAGGCCCTGAGTAAAACTGCCGGGGCCACACAGCACGAAGTCGATCTGATCGTAGTCCTCGACCTCCAGCAGATTGCGCAGTAACGCACCGTCGATACGTCCGTGCCGATCAAAATCCTCGCCCAGGTCGGCATCGTCTTCCGGCTGGCTGAGCAAACGCATCACTTGCACCGCATCGCCCGCCTTCTCCAGCAACTGATTCAGCTCCTTGCGAAACGGCTGGTCTGCGAGACTGCGCGAACTCTGCAATAACCACGTCGGGCGAATCCTGCGGGTACGCAGGCCTTGATAAACCACCTCGCGCAGCATCGACAGCAACGGCGTAATGCCGACGCCCGCCGCCAACAGCACCAAGGGCCGGCGTTCCAGCGGCGCCACGGTGAAATGCCCCTGCGGCGCGCGCGCCTCCAGCACATCACCGACGCGAATCTGTTCATGCAAATGGGTCGAGACCCGGCCTTCACGCTTCACGCTGATGCGATAGAAACCGTCCGACGGCGCGCTCGACAAGCTGTAGGTGCGGATATGCACCTCGCCATCGAGGGTAAAGCGCAGTGGCAAATGCTGGCCGGCGAGAAATACCGGTAAACCGGCACCATCAGTCGGCTCCAGATAGATGGAGCGAATGTGGCGGCTTTCCGCTTCGATTTTCGCCACCCGCAGCGGTCGCCATTGGTTGCCCAGAGCCTGCGCCTGCAAACGGGCATCCGCCTCGGCCCAGTTGCCGGTCAACAGGCTGTTGGGCGACATTCCGTCGAAGCGCCAGCGCAGAGCCAGGGCTGCCGGGCGCCGCACCAGTTTCTCCACTTCAAATGTCCACAACCGCTCCGCGCCTTGAAAGGCCTCGATCTGCGGGCCTTCAAGGATGATCTCGGTGCGTCCGCTCAGTTGCAGTACATCGCCTGTGGAAAAGTCGATGAACAACAGACCGGCCTTGGGATTGAGCAGCAGATTGCCCAAGGTGTTGAAGTGCAGGTTGCCGGCAAAATCGGGAATGGTCAGGCGATTGCCCTCCACCCGCACGAAACCGGGCTGGCCGCCACGGTGGGAAACATCCACCGCACGCTGGCCGTCGGTATCCACATAACTGGCGACGAAAAACGTGTCGGCGCTGGCGATCAGCGCCACCGCGGCGTCATCCAGCGCCGTCAGATGCCGGGCCGGTCGCGAGGCCGGATCGGCCAGCGGCACCCGTTGAAACTGGCGCAACTGAATGTATTGCGGACAGTTGCCAAAGGCCTGATCCACCGTCAACTCGAATCCGTCAGGCGCAAGATTGGCCACATGCCCATTGAGGCGATTGCGCCGCCGGGTATGCAGTTCGATGCCGAGCAAGCCGACAGGCTCGCCGTCGGCCAGTTGCGCCGGATCATCAGCAGCCGGCAGGCTGGAAAACCTCAGGTGCTGCGGATCAGGCGAGCGGGCAAATCCCGGCGCCCCTTCGAGCACACTGGCCCAGGGACGACCGTCGGCATCGACCGCGCCGAACAGCATGAAAGGCAGTTGCTGATAGAACTCACGGTGCTGATCCGGCATCCAGGTGCGAATCACCTTGCGTCCGAACGCCTCCATACGCTCGGCAACACCCACCTTTTCTTGCAGTTGCCGCTCGCCAGCGTGCCACGGTGAACGTTCCATCACGACCTCCCTTGCGCGCTGCTCGCGCAGTGTGGATCAAGAAAATCAGACTGCGGTTTGCAGTCCGGCAACGGTGCGCGGCATGCCGACAAAACCGGGCAACGCTTCGATCCGGGCCAGCCAGGCGCGCACGTTGCCATAGTCGTCCAGCGACACATTGCCTTCCGGTGCATGGGCGATGTAGCTGTAGGCCGCTACGTCGGCGATGGTTGGCTCGCTGCCCGCCAGATACGGCGTCTTGCCCAGCTCGCTGTCCATCACTTTGAGTAAATTGTGCGAACGCTCGATCAGTTCGTCGGCATTGAGTTTCGCCCCGAATACCGTGATCAGCCGTGCAGCCGCCGGGCCAAACGCAATCGGGCCCGCCGCGACCGACAACCAGCGCTGCACCCGTGCAGCACCGACCGGATCGGCGGGCAACCAACGGCCGTTGCCGTACTTGTGCGCCAGATACACCAGAATCGCGTTGGAATCGGCCAGTACCACGCCGTTGTCATCAATCGCCGGCACCTGGCCGAAACTGTTGATGGCCAGGTAGGGCGCCTGTTTGTGCTCACCTTTCGCCAGATCGACGAGGATCAGCTCGGTAGGCAGTTGCAACAGGGACAGCATCAATTCGACCCGGTGGGCGTGGCCGGAACGGGGGAAGTTATAGAGTTTGATCGCTTGCATGGTCG
>OFQU01000197.1_pt1 | contig 13626 bp, 13 predicted proteins | sample 1542981 | NCBI WGS metagenome assembly OFQU01 (sample SAMN07774233, study PRJEB24372) | wastewater metagenome | isolation source: Exp Tend CN 90WW | collected 2016-02
GTCAACACCCACAAGGGCTTCACCGCGCTCAACCGGCGTTTCATCCTGCCGGAACTGCGCGAAGCGGTGCGCAGCGTCGCCGCCGACGTGGTGTTTCTGCAGGAGGTGCACGGCACCCACGAGCACCATCATCAGCGCTACGACAACTGGCCGGCGATGCCGCAATACGAATTCCTCGCCGACAGCCTCTGGCCGCAGTTCGCCTACGGGCGCAACGCGGTGTATCCGGAGGGCGATCATGGCAATGCGCTGCTGTCGAAATTCCAGATCATCCGCCACGACAATCTCGACGTTTCCATCAGCGGTCACGAAAACCGTGGCCTGCTGCATTGCGTGCTGCGCCTGCCCGGCGACGGCAAAGAGGTGCATGCGATCTGCGTGCATCTGGGCCTGCGCGAGAGCCATCGCAACGAGCAACTGGGCTTGCTGATGCAACGCCTTGCAGAACTGCCGGACGATGCTTCGGTGATTGTCGCTGGCGACTTCAACGACTGGCGCCAGCGAGCTGATGCGCTGCTCAAACCCTGCGGTCTGCGTGAAGTGTTCGCCGAGCATCACGGCAAACCGGCGCGCAGTTTTCCGGCACGTTTGCCGACGCTGCGCCTCGACCGCATCTATGTACGCAACCTCAAGGCCAGTCAGCCAAAAGTGCTGGCGAACCGGCCTTGGTCACACCTTTCCGACCACGCCCCGTTATCGGTGGAGATCGAACTATGAGCAGCGCACCGATGGAAAAATCCGCTGTGGAACCGATAAGCATCAACCCGCCTGTGCGCCAGCCGGGTCAAGTCGATGTCGAGTACCACTGGCAGGGCGGCAACCGCGTGGAACTGCTGGAAAACGGCGAGGAATATTTCCCACGCGTGTTTGCCGCCATGCGGGCGGCGAAGAGTGAAATCCTGCTGGAGACCTTCATCGTCTTTGAAGATAAGGTCGGCGCCGAATTGCAGGAGATTCTGATCGACGCCGCCAAGCGCGGTGTGCGCACCACCGTCAGCCTCGATGGCTTCGGTTGCGGCGAGTTAACCACCGGCTATCTCTCGGCCCTCAGCGATGCCGGCGTGCATCTGCAAATCTTCGACCCGGCCCCCAAACACCTCGGAGTTCGCACCAACTGGTTCCGCCGCTTGCACCGCAAAATCGTTGTAGTCGACGGCCTGGTTGCATTCATCGGCGGGATCAATTTTTCCGGGGATCACCTCGCCGATTTCGGCCCTGAAGCCAAGCAGGATTACTCGGTGCAAGTGCAGGGGCCGGCGGTGGCCGACATCCATCACTTTGCCCTGCTGCAAAGCGGTCGCCCGGGCCGGGCCAGGTTTTGGTGGCAACGTCGCCGCCAGCGCCGCGCAGAGATGGCTTTCACCGATCACGACGGCCAGGTGCGCCTGGTGTTTCGCGATAACGACCAGCACAGCACCGATATCGAAGATGTGTACATGCAGGTGCTGCGCCGCGCCAAACATCGCGTGGTAATCGCCAACGCATACTTTTTCCCCGGCTATCGCTTGCTGCGCGAGATACGTAATGCTGCGCGGCGCGGGGTCGATGTCCGGCTGATTCTTCAAGGCCAGCCAGACATGCTGGTGGCCAAACTCGCGGCGCGGATGACCTATGACTATCTGCTCAGGGCCGGCGTGCAAATTCACGAATATTGCCAGCGCCCGCTGCACGGCAAAGTCGCGCTGGTAGACGAAGAATGGAGCACCGTCGGCTCGAGCAATCTCGACCCGCTGAGCCTGTCGCTGAACCTGGAAGCCAACGTATTGATCCGCGACCGCGCGTTCAATCAGATGCTGTTCGAGCGTCTCGAAGACCTCAGCCAAAACCACTGCAAAGCCATGGATGCCGCCAAGTCGCCGCGCGGACGCATCTGGCACATGACCGTGGGCTTTCTGGTATTCCACTTCCTGCGGCACTTTCCGGCCATGGCCGGTTGGTTGCCCGCGCACAAACCCCGGCTCAAGCCATTTCGAGGTGATCGCTCATGAGCCATTCCGACGCGCCATCCGCCAGCCATTCGGCGCCAGCAACCCACTCGCGCTGGAGCAAATGGAAACGTCCGCTGACGGTGGTGTTCTTTCTCGCGCTGATCGTGCTATTGACGATGTTCGCCACACGTATCGAATGGGCCGAGGTGCTGCAAACCCTTGCCGACTTCAAGGTGCGCACGCTGATCATCGCGGCCGGCATCACCCTCGTGAGTTTTCTGACCTACGCCAGCTTCGACCTGATCGGTCGCACTTACATTCGCCAGGACCTGACCTGGAAACAGATTCTGCCGGTGGGCATCATCAGCTACGCGTTCAACCTCAACCTCAGCGCCTGGGTTGGCGGGATCGCCATGCGTTATCGCCTGTATTCACGGCTCGGCGTGAGCAAAGGCAACATCGCCAAGATTCTCGGCCTGAGCCTGGCGACCAATTGGTTCGGCTACATGACCATTGCCGGCGTGGTGTTCAGCAGCGGACTGGTGAGCATGCCGCCGGGCTGGAAAATCAGCAGCACGGCGTTGCAGGGGATCGGCGTGCTGTTGCTGTTGATCAGTGCCGGGTATCTCGCGGCGTGCCAGTTCTCAAAGCGCCGCGAGTGGTCGATTCGCGGGGTGGAAATCAACTTGCCATCGCTGCGCATGGCAGTGCTGCAACTGCTGCTCGGCGCGCTGAACTGGTCGTTGATGGCCGCAGTGATCTTCACACTGCTGCCGAGCAAACTGGATTATCCGCTAGTGCTTGGCGTGCTATTGATCAGTGCAATTGCCGGGGTCATCACGCACATTCCGGCGGGGCTCGGGGTGCTGGAAGCCGTGTTCGTGGCGCTGCTGCAACACGAGGCCTCGCGAGGCAGCCTGGTGGCGGGGTTGCTGGCGTATCGAGCGATTTACTTCCTGTTGCCGCTGCTGATTACGCTGGTGATGTACCTGGTTGTGGAGGCGAAAGCCAAGTCGCTGCGGATAGAGAAAACACCGTCCTGATTCTTTTTGCAGCTGCCGGAATCTTCGCGAGCAGGCTCGCTCCCACATTTGAAATGCGCCCCCTGTGGGAGCTGGCTTGCCAGCGATGGCGCCGGAAAGAACACGACAGTCTATGAAGACTGAATAATGCTCAACCGCTCGCCAACGACCATCTCGGTAATCCAGTCCACCAGAATCGACGTGTATGCCTGCTGAGAAACCGGCTCGCTCAACGCATGATCCGCGCCATCAATGATCCGGTGCGTCAGCGAATGCGTCTGCTGACACGCGGCGCGGTAACTCATGATCGTCGCGTGCGGCACGAAATCGTCGGTTTCCGATTCCACCAGCAACACATCTCCAGTGAATTGCGAACACGCATGCAGTGCACGGTTGTTGTCGGCGCGAACCAGTGCGCCGCGATAATCGCGCAGGTCAGCCTTGTCCAGATCGCGTTTCGGCGTGTGCCATTGCTCATCGCGGTACAGCGCCGGCACCCGCAGCGCCAGCCAGCGCACCGGGCGCAACGAGGTAAGGATCGACGCGAGGTAGCCGCCGTAACTGGTGCCCACCACGGCGATGGCCGACGTGTCGAGCGCCGGGTGGGAGAGCAAGCGGTCGTACGCCGCCAGCAGATCGCGCAGATTATCTTCGCGGGTAACCCGACTCAGCGAAATTCCGCTGCCGCCAGTGTGGCCGCGCAAGTCAAAGGTCAGACACACGCAGCCGAGGCCGGCGATCCCTTTCGCCCGTTCAAGATCACGCTCCTGGCTGCCGCCCCAACCGTGGACAAACAACACCCCCGGCACCTTCGATTTAGGACTGAGAAACGTCCCGCTCATTTGTTCATCATCAATGTCGATTTGAATGCTTTCGCTTCTAGCCGTCATAAGATTTGACCATTACGTATTTGAGGAGAAATTCGCTGTTCTCAGCCGGGCCGCGATACACCTCGATGGCGTCCGCCGGCAGCGGCTGATCGATATAGGTTTCCACTGAAGATACCCGGATTGCGCGCATTGCAGGGTCGTTGACGAAACTTTGCAATGCCGCCACTTCTGCGCTGCTGGCGCCGCCCATGCGCCAGGATTGTTCCAGTACGCCGCTGCGGGTTTTACCGCTGCTGTCCAACCCTTGGGCGATGTCGTAGTTGCGGCGCGAGGCGTAGAAACGCGGATAGGCCTCATCGGCGGCGCTGTCGAACACTTGCGCCTGCTCGATGGCCAAACGCACGTCATCGGGCAATTCCAGCGCCAGCAAATCCTCATAGCCGCCCTGCACCACCAGCAGATTCGAGCCGCCGTAGACGTCTTCGCCATGAGCATCTTTGGTCAAGTATTGATCACCGCAGTAACTCAACACGCTGTCGCCAATGAATGACTGGCCGACACTATGGGTGATGACCTCGTTCAGATCTTGCTCCAGCACTACGCCTTCGCTGAACAGCTCGTGTGCTTCAGGTCGGGCGAGAATTTCGTCGAAGGCGTCGAGGCTTTTGATGACTTCCTGACCGCGACCGGCGCAAGCGTGAATTGGCTTCAGACGGATCGGCCCGCTGTACAACAAATGCTCGGCGGCAGGCCGCGCATCTTCGAAGGCGAACACGCTGAGGCCATCAAGCACCACGCTGCGCACGCGTTCAGAGAACAGCGGCGACCAGCCTTGCGGCGCGCGGGCCAGATGACTGCGCAGGCCATGGCTGATGGCTTTGGTACAGATGAAGTCGTATTCGACATAGCCGCCCCACAAGTCATCGGGACCTTTTACCCCAAGTGCCTGGGCGCTGGCGGCGCCAACAAGAGTTTGCGTCGGCAACAGATACAGGTCACTGCCGCGATGTTTCGCGGGGTCATAAGCGCCGCCGAATTTTAAACCGAGAATCTGCGCCAGCCAGCGCGCCAGGGCCTTGTTGGTTTCCACCTCGTGCTGCGGCGCTTCGGCGCGAACGGAGTGGGGAACCACGATTTTCTTGCGGGGTGTCGGGGTCATGCGTCCCCCTTCAGGCAGGCTAATGAATGTAGACAGGAAAGGTGCAGAGATCAGGCCAACGGTAACCCGGTGGAAAGCGCTGGTGAATCAACCGCTTGGCGAAAGCGTAATGGCACCGCGCCTGTTTCAATCTGCACGACGACTCACTAATCCCCGGCAAATTGCACGATCCAACGCTTCACAGATAACCCTGCGGGAGCTGGCTTGCCAGCGATAGCGGTGGGTCAGCCACCGACTTGCCCAACTGTAAGACCGAATCGCCAGCAAGCCCGCCCCCACATGGATTGCAACAGTCTCTGATCAACCAGCTAAACCAAAACGCCCCCGATACTCACTCGGTGCCAGCCCGGTAATCTTCTTGAAAATCGCACGAAATGCCCCCGGATCCTGATAGCCCACCGTCCACGCAATATGGTCGATCGTGTCATTGGTGAACTCGAGCAACTCCCGCGCCTTGCCCACCCGCAGGTGCTGGCAATACTCGGTCGGCTTCAACCCGGTCGCCGCACGAAACCGACGTAGAAACGTGCGCTCCTCCAGCCCTGCCCGCTCGGCCATCGCGGCCAGCGAAACATCCGTCGCGCCGGTGCCTTGCAACCAGTGCTGCACCTTGAGAATCGCTGCATCGCCATGACTGAGGATCGGCGCGAAATTACTCCCGCACTCGCTGGCGCTGTCGCTGTGTTCCACCACCAGAAACCGCGCCGTGGCGGTGGCGATACCCGGCCCGAGCAGACGATCGACAAGCCGCAACCCCAACTCCGACCACGCCATCAAACCGGCCGTGGTGATCAGGTCGCCGTCATCGACAATCGGCGTGTCGGCCTTGAGCCTGATCTTCGGATAACGCTCGGCGAATGCCTTGGTCGAGGTCCAGTGGGTGGTAGCGCTGCGGCCATCGAGCAGACCGCTTTCGGCGAGCATCAGTGAGCCTACGCAAACCCCGCCGAGCGTTGCACCACGGGCGTGTTGCTCGCGCAGCCACGGTGCCAGAGCGGCGGGCATTTGTGACGCAGAAAATCCGCCGATCGAGGGCGGTATCAGCACCGCCAGCAAATGGCTTTCGGTGCCGGGAAGACTGTCGTAAACCCGCGCCGGTGGCTGATCACCTTCGACCTGCCAGTGACTGACGCGCAACAGCGGCAATTGCGCAGCCTGATGCTCGCCAGCGATCCGGTTGGCCACCGCGAACAGATCAGTCAAACCATGCACCGCCGCCATCTGCGCGCCGGGATAAATCAGCACGCCCAATTCAGCCACGGCGGCCCTTTCTGCGCCCATTGTCAGTTTTCCCCTGTCTATTGTCGGTGGGGCCAATCCTCGAATCACCGGCCAGCGCCAATACTGAAGCCACTTTCAGCCAATACCTCAAGGACACACCCATGGCCAAGCAAGCGCTCATCGTAGTCGATATCCAGAACGACTACTTCCCCCAAGGCAAGTGGCCGCTGGTCGGTGCCGACGCCGCTGCCGACAACGCCGTCCAACTGATCGCCGCATTCCGTGATGCGGGGGACTCGGTGATCCATATACGCCACGAATTCACCTCACCCGAGGCCCCGTTTTTCACCCCAGGTTCCGACGGCGCGAAGCTGCATCCGAAAGTACTCAACCGCGCCGACGAACCCGTGGTGCTCAAGCATTTCGTCAACTCGTTCCGCGAAACCGAACTGCAATCGATTCTGGAAGAAAAAGGCATCAAGGAATTGGTGGTGGTCGGCAGCATGAGTCACATGTGCGTCGACGGCATCACCCGTGCCGCGGCCGATATGGGTTACAGCGTCACGGTGATCCACGACGCCTGCGCCAGCCGTGATCTGGAGTTCAACGGTCTTACCGTACCGGCGGCGCACGTCCACGCCGCGTTCATGTCGGCGCTGGGTTTTGCGTACGCCAGTGTGGTGTCGACCGACGAATTCCTCGCCGCCAATCGCTAAAGCCCTGCAGCGCGATACTTTCTAATCATCAAGGCCCGCCTCGCTGCGGGCCTTTTTTCGCTTGTCATGAAAATCTCACGCGTGAGTCATTGATGGCATTTTGAATTGGTTGTAGTGTGGCTCACGCGTGAGACATTCATAACCGAGTCACTGCCATGAAAAGCCGCTCCTCCACTATTGCATCAGAAAGCCCAAAGGGAGAGCGCTCGAGACCGTCCGCAAAAAAACCGTCGAGTTTCTACATGAAACAGATGCGCGCGGGCCTGGCTGCCGCCGGTTATGTGAAACACGAAACTTGGGTGCTTCCCGAAAACCGAAGCTTGCTCAAGCAGATGGAGCAACAGCTACGCCAACCGATTCTGGCTGGCTCATTCATGTCGGAGAATTACATGAGCGCAGGCAACAACTGGAACATCGATAGCCTCTTCAACGCCCTCAAGGCACTGGACGAGGTGGCTTCGCAAGAGATCACGCTGTCTCTGATCCAGAGCTCCGAGCCCAGCATCAAGCTGGAAATGAACGATTTCGGCGGCCTGCCGATTCACATCGCCCTGGCCGGTCAGCAGATCATCGTCGACACCGTGCTGGTGGACATCGATTCGATCACTGACGTCCATGCCTTCAACGACGCCGTATTGCGCAGCCGGGAAATGTTTCCGCTGTCGTCGATCGGTATCGAGTCGATGCCTAACGGCCAGACCGTTTACAACATGTTTGGCGCACTGAGCGCCGACTCGAGCCTGACCAACGTGGTCACCGAGGTGAAAACCCTGGTCGACAACGTGCAGCGCGCGAGCGAAGCCTTCGAACACTTCTTCAAGTAATCAACAGGGAATATCCAATGACTCAGTCCATCTGGAGCAAGTTGTTCACCGCACTGCGCGGCGGCGCCAGTGAAGTCGGCGAAAGCATCGTCGACCAACAGGCCTTGCGCATCCTCGATCAGGAAATCCGCGACGCCGATACCGCGCTGTCGAACGCCCGCCGTGAACTGGTCACCATCATGGCCAAACACAAACTGGCTGCTGACTGCGTGAGCGAGTACGACGCCAAGATCAAGGATCTGGAAGCCAAGGCTGTCTCGGCCCTGAACGCCGGCCGTGAAGACTTGGCACTGGAAGTGGCCGAAGCGATTTCGACCCTGACCAACGACCTGGATGTCGAGAAGAAACAAAGCGACGAGTTCGGCACCTACGCCGCCAACATGCGCAAAGACATCAACAAGGCCGAATCGCGGATCAAAAGCCTGCGTCAGCAAGTGGACATGGCCAAGGCCCGTGACAGCGTGCAGAAAGCCCAGGTCAGCGCGTCCATCGCCAGCGGCGGTGCCAACGGCAAACTGGAAACCGCAGTCGGCACCTTGAACCGCCTGCAAGCCAAACAGCAGCAGCGTGCTGCCGAACTGAGCGCTGCGGACGAACTGGCTGATGCCGCGACCGGCAACGACCTGGACCGCAAACTGCGCGACGCCGGTATCACGCCGAACGAGGGCAGCGCCAATGCGATCCTCGAGCGCCTGAAGCAGAAATCCGCTCAGTAAAAACTGCGCCAAACCTGTGGGAGCGAGCCTGCTCGCGAAAGCGGTGTACCCGTCGACATCCATGTTGACTGACACGCACCATTCGCGAGCAGGCTCGCTCCCACATGGTTTACCGGCTTCAAATCCTTCTGCTCGTTCACCACGCAGCCCGGTACACTAGCGACGTTTTTTTGCCAACGAACACCTCCACCCGCTTCAAGGAACGTACCCATGGGATGGTTTAAAGATTTGCTGGGCACCAGCAACTGGCAGACCGCTGCGCCAACGCCAACCGTTGCCGGCGGCCCACTCGGCATGGCGCAAGGCAAGGGTGTCAGGTTCGATTCGACCCTTTCGTTGCTGCTCGACGGTTCGACTTCGGTGCGTGTGCCCTTCGATCAGGCAGTCTGGAGCGCAGGCTGGGTCGATCTCGGCCAGTCCAACAAACTGCACCGCTATTACATGAATGACGAGGATTTCTGGGTGCAGATCCACGTCACCGGCGATGACCAGATCGAATCGGTCACGCTGTTCAACTACCTCACTTACGTGACCGTCAACAGCGATGCCGAGCTGCAGCGCCTGGCCGGCCCCAACAGCCTGATCGGCCTGCCGACCTACACCCACGAAGGTGTCGAATACACCCGCGAGTGGGGCACCGAACAAGGCCAGACCGAACTGGTACCGATGACCGAACACGTGGTCAATGTGGACGAAAGCTACACCATCAACCATCACTCGATGCTCTACGCACGCGAGACCGGCCTGACCGATCGCCGCGAACTGTTGCTGTTCTCCGTCGAACAGGATGAAGAAGGCACCGTCAGCTTGAGCACCTCGCTGGGCATCTCGTTGTACACGACTGACCTGAGCACCATTTAAATAAGGAAGTTTTCCATGCTGGAAGTGCTGGCCGTATCCCTTAACAAGACCGCGTTGACCGGTTTCATCGTCTACCTGATCGGCGCCGTGCTGCTGTTCATGCTGTTTCAATTCGTCTACACCCGCGTCACTCCGCACAAAGAGTTCGAGCTGATTCGTTCCGGCAACGCCGCCGCTGCCGTCGCGCTGGCCGGTGCAATCATCGGTTTCGCCATTCCCGCCAGCAACGTGATTGCCTTTTCGGTCAACGTTGTCGACTTCGTGGTTTGGGCGGTGATCGCCGCAGTGGTGCAACTGCTGGCGTTCCTTGGCACGACCCTGGTGCTCAAAGGTACTTCGCAGCGCATCGCCAACGGTGAAATGGCCGCTGGCATCTACGTCGCCGCCGTAGCGATTAGCGTCGGCATGCTCAACGCTGCGTGCATGACGCCATCCAACTGATCGGCAGGAAGCCTTAGATGAAACGAAGTAAATACGTTCAGTTGTCCCTCGCAGCGTCGGTGGCCATGGCCATCTCTGGCGAAGCGGCGGCAGTCGATCAGCCCCGCAACTTCCAGAGCGTGGAACAGTGCGTCGATGCCGAAGTCGCCGCTGATGTTTGCTCGAATGCTTACGTTGCGGCCCTGACTGAGCACCGACGCATCGCTCCGGCGTATGACGACAAAGCCAAATGCGATGCGGATTTTGCCGCCGACTGGTGTCAGAAAAATTCCGATGGCCGCTTCGTGCCGAAACTCGGTGGCTTCAAAGTGCCGCAGCCCGGTGAAGCCGCGCAAAATCTCGATGCCATCGCCGACGCGCAGATGCCGGCGGGTGACACAACATCCAGCAACGCGACCCAGAGCACTTCGCACTACTCCGGTGGTGGGGGCGGCGGCAATGGCATGTTGACCGGATGGCTGATCGGCAATGCGATGAGCAACAACTCCAACCGCACGGTTTACCGCGACCGCGATACACGCCAGACCTACAACACTTCGACGCAGTACCGCAAAATCGAATCGGCACCGCGCAGCCAACCGGACTACGAGAGCACCAGAAGCAAACCGGTGAACGTCGCCTCCTCGACTTCCCGTGGCGGCTTCGGCAGCCAGTCCAGCGCGCGCAGCGGTTGGGGTGGCTGGGGTAGCAGTTCCGGTCGTTCGAGCAGCTGACCATGAAAAAGATCCACTGCGCCGAGCGCCCCGACTGGAAACAGACAGCCGAGAGCCTCGGCTTCATGTTCCACACCATCGACGACGAACCCTACTGGGACGAAAGCGCGTACTACCAGTTCACGCTCGCGCAGATCGAAAATGATCTGGAAGACCCGACCACCGAACTGCACGAGATGTGCATGGACCTGGTCGACCGCGTAGTGCGTAGCGAAGAGTTGCTTGATCGACTGAGCATCCCGCCTGCGTACTACGACATGATCCGCACGTCCTGGCTGGAAGGTCATCCGCATCTGTACGGACGCATGGACTTTTCCTACAGTGGAAACGGTCCGGCAAAACTGCTGGAGCTCAACTACGACACGCCAACCAGCCTCTACGAAGCAGCGGCGTTCCAGTGGGGCTGGCTGGAGCAATGCATCGAGCGCGGCACGCTGCCGAGCCAGGCCGACCAGTTCAACAGCATCGACACCAAACTGCATCAAGCCTTCGCCGAGTTGCAGCTCAAGCGGCCGTTCTACTTCTCCTCGATGAAAGACTCGGTGGAAGACAAGGGCACCACGGACTACCTGCGCCTGATCGCGGAAAAAGTCGGCATCGAATCACGGCACATCGACATCGAGGACATTGGCCTCAGTGCCGACGGCCGTTTCGTCGACCTGCAGGATCGCTGGATCCCGCACCTGTTCAAGTTGCACGCCTGGGAGTTCATCTTCCACGAGCCGTTCGGCGCGGCGATTGCCGCGTGCGATACGCAGTTTTTCGAGCCTGCGTGGAAAGCGATCCTGTCAAACAAAGGCGCGTTGCCGTTGCTGTGGGAGTTGCACAAGGGCCATCCGAATCTGCTCGCGGCGCATCTCGATCCGAATCCGGCCAGCGCCGTACCCAGGGGCTGGGTGCGCAAGCCGTACTTTTCCCGGGAAGGCGCCAACATCGAGCTGCAAACCGCGGACGGTCTGATCGTCAAAGAAGACGGGCCTTACACCGATGCGCCGTTCATCCTGCAGGAGTTTGCGCCATTGCCGAAGTTTGACGACAGCTACACGCTGATCGGCTCCTGGGTAATTGGTGATCAAGCGGCGGGGATTGGTGTGCGTGAGGACAACAGTCTGATTACCAAGGATTCGAGTCGGTTCTTGCCGCACCTGATCCTGGACTGAGCCGTTAAAAGCGCAAATTTTCAGCAACAAAAAAACCGTAGCGTGGAAGCGCTACGGGTTTTTTGTTTCTGGCGGTTATGAAAGCTCGGTAGAGCGAGCCGGCGTTTCCGCCAGAGGCTTTTCTTTGGGAGCCTCGTGGGTGCCGATGCCGGCCATTCTGCGGCGCGAGATTTCCGCCCCCCGACGGCGCAGTGGCGTCTCGACGAAGCGGTAGTTCAACTCACTGCACACGGCCATGACCGCCAATGCGGTGAGCACCATTTCCACCGTGAACTCTGGGCCCAGCACCACGCCCCGCTCGCTGGCCACGCGGCTCCAGATTTCGGTGCTCAAGTGGTAGGCGAACATGTGGATGACGTACAACGCATAGGAGCGCGACCCCAGCCATTGTCCGAACCCGCTCAAAATCGCCGGACAGTAGATGTAGCCTTTTTGATAACTGGAGAGCCAGACCAGGATCAATGCATTCAGCGCAATCAGCCCGACAGCGATCGGCATCGAGATCATCTGGCCGGCAATGGCGCCGAGCATGTAAAACAGAAACAGCGTGATGCCCAGTCGTTTGAACACGCTATCACCCAGTGCCACAGGCTCGATTTGCTTGTACAAGGACGTGCGCGTGAACAGGCACAACAGAATGCCCCACATCATCGCGTCCAGCCGGAACGAGAAAAGCATCGGAGCGGGTGGCGCGCCAAAGCCATTGCGATCCAGAGGAAACTGCACGGCAATCAGCGCGATCAAGGCGATTACCCGCCAGCGCGTAGAGGTGATCAGCAACAGGAACAGCGGGAAGATAAAGTAGAACTGCTCTTCCAGCGCCAGGCTCCAGTACACCGAATTCGGCCCCAGCAGCACGCCATACTGGTTCGCCAGATTGCCCGAGAATGTAGCGACTGCGGTAAAGCTGCGCAGGTTCTCGAACCACGACTGGAATGCATTCGACTGGTTGAAGAAGATCGAGAACGCCAGCGGTATTAGCACCCATAGCCACGCGGTGGGCAGCAGACGATAAGCGCGACGGATCCAGAAAGAAGTAGCGGCGACGCCGAACCGGTTCTGTTCGCGATTCTTGTCGAAGTAATCGAGATAGGCCTTGCTGACCACGTAACCGGAAATACAGAAAAACAGATCCACCCCTGACCAGGGTGAGTACACATTCAGCAAATTCCCAAAGAACCCCGCATGGAACGGCAACATCAGAGTGATGTGAGCCAAAACCGTCATCAGGATCGCCACGCCGCGCAGGTACTCGATTTCCTTGTTCTTGCTACTGCTCATGGGTTTCTCTTGTTGTTATGGAACAGCCCCTACACCGGGGGACCTGTTCTTGCAGAAAATCGACTGGATCGCCAGTCGCCGGGACGGATCATGGATCGGCTTGGCCCCGCCTTCAAGGCTCAGTACAAAACTTTACTGCCGCAATCGCCGGGACTGTTCAGTCATCTCATGGAGCGCCCGCCACTTTCAGCCCTGCCAAAACGACAAAACCCCCGCGATGCGGGGGTTCTGAGGCTAAATCCGGAGCGATTCAGGACACGAATCAGAACGGAATATCGTCATCAAAGCTGTCGAAATCCGGAGCCGGTTGCGGTGCGGCCTGCTGTGGAGCCGGGGCCGGGCGCTGTTGCGGAGCCGACTGCTGCGGGCGTGGCGCCTGCTGACGCGGAGCCTGCTGCTGGTAGTTGTTGCCACCGCCTTGTTGGTCGCCCTGCTGTGGACGGCCGCCGAGCAGTTGCATGGTGCCTTGCATGTCGACCACGATTTCGGTGGTGTAACGCTTGATACCGTCTTTTTCCCACTCGCGGGTCTGCAGCTTGCCTTCGATGTAGACCTGCGAACCCTTGCGCAGGTATTCGCCGGCGATCTCGGCAACCTTGCCGAACATCGACACACGGTGCCATTCGGTCTTCTCGACCTTCTGACCGGTTTGCTTGTCGGTCCACTGTTCGCTGGTTGCCAGACTCAGGTTGGTCACGGCGTTACCGTTAGGCAGGTAGCGAACTTCGGGATCCTGGCCGCAAGTGCCGACCAA
>OFQU01000198.1_pt1 | contig 13616 bp, 7 predicted proteins | sample 1542981 | NCBI WGS metagenome assembly OFQU01 (sample SAMN07774233, study PRJEB24372) | wastewater metagenome | isolation source: Exp Tend CN 90WW | collected 2016-02
GATATGGAAGTTGTCCGTTAGCCCGCGACGCAACTGCCACGGACCCGGACCGGTGAACTCGACGGGATCACCAAATCACCGTAATGCACTCGGTTATACGATACGGGATGACAGTCGTCGTTTCGAGGGCGGCGCCAACATCGTGTGGGGCTGGTCGCTGGACCGCAAGGAAGTCTCGATCAAGGAGATCGAGCAGGGAGGGCGATGCGGTCTTACCTGCGACTGTGGCGTCGGATTGGTCGCGAAGAAAGGGTCTGAACGAGCCCATCACTTCGCGCATGAAGCGGGCTCGAGAGCTGTTTGCGAGCAGGCCCAGCAAGGAGCGTTAGGGCGCTTCGCATTGAAGGCACTTACTGGCGAACACGTCTTTCGGCTTCCTCAACCTCACCGTCAATCAGGTGATCTCGCGATCATCGGAAAGGCCTATGATGTCGCGTTCGGAGCCGTGCGAATAACGGCTCAGTATAAAGCTCGACGCATTTCGATCTACCTTGCCGTGCGGCGGAGCCAGGCCGTGGATCTGCGGCAAATGCACTTATCGCCGGACGCGGTATCTTCAATGCTGGTCGATTTGACAGCTTTTCGATCAGCACCTGACCAGACGATCACGGATGGCCTCATGCGAGAAGCGGCCCGCTCCTGGCTGCATAATGCTCGCGCCCCCTCGTGCGCCATGCCTCAAGCTCTGCGAGGTACGTCAGTTTACCCCCAACCCGAACTCGCAACAGCTATCTCACGAGCCGCTCAGCGACCTCAGTTGCGGCGAGACTACCAAGCAGACGAGCTAGCCATTGCAGCAAGCAAGTTCCGAATAAGGGAGAGCCTCGATGCCGTGCGGACGCATCGCCCGCACGAAGCAGACGGGTTCTGTACCACACGACATGGCTGGTTGTCCGACTTGACCCCCATCGAATATAACAATCAGCGGTCCGACCTCATATCGAAGACGGAACGCTGGCTTGGACTACGTGATGGGTTCAATCGCCCCGTTTCGCCGAAGTAGAGTCACCTCTGCAGTCCTAGGGAGCTGTTATCTCCTCATACTTTCCAGCGCGCCGCAGCTGACGCACTATCCCGTTGAACGCCGCGGTCACGTAAGAGACGAAGTAGCGAGTTTCGCTTCCAGCGAGCAGCGACGAATAGCTTCTATAGCGGCCCGAGTTCATCACGGGACGTATAGCTTTTCACCCGCCAGGGGAGTGGCGATCGCCAAAAAAGGCAAGCCCGGACAAGTACGGCCAATCGTTATCTCGAAGGTCGAAGACCGCATAGTTCAACGCTGTATACTTGACGCCTTGACCAGCGAGGAGGCCATCGCGGCTCAAGCGTTTCAGCCGTTTAGTTTCGGTGGAATTCGTAAGCGATCAGGCGACGAATTAGGTGGTGTCCCCGCGGCTATAAGTAAGCTCATTGAATGTGTAGGGCTTGGCGGCACGCACGTTATGGTTGCGGACATAGCAGGATTCTTCACGAAAATCTCGAAAAGTGCTTCGATCGACATTATCAAGAAATTTGTGGATGATCCGCGCTTTATGCAGCTTGTCGAGCGAGCGATTGCGATAGACTTAGAAAATGCAAGACAGCTATGGCGCCACAAAGACCAATTTCCGTATGGAGATATTGGTGTGGGGCAGGGGAATTGCCTTTCTCCACTTTTGGGAAATCTAATATTATCAGAATTCGACAAGAGGATGAATCGTGGTGATTGTCGTTGCATACGCTACATCGACGATATCATCATCATCGCACCGAATGGGCGCGCCGCGTCATCTCGCTATCGGCTTGCAGATAAGCTTTTAGGCGAAATGGGTATGGGGTTTGCCAAGGATAAGACGAGCACACTACCAATTCCGATAACGCAAAAGTTCGAGTACTTAGGTATCGAGTTCTCGAGAGAGGGTTTGCGGCCAAGCCTAAAATCTCGAAGAAGCATTATCCACAGGACAAGCGAGGCTGCGGTAGAGTCGTTGCAAGCCATTCGCGCTGCGAACGATATTGCGACGTTCGACGCTAAATTTTCAGTTCCTCAGACGCTACGCCGTCTGTCGGGCATGGCGAAAGGATGGGCTCACCATTATTCGTTCTGCGGCGACAAGCAAACGATCGTGAACGTGGATGAGCGCATAAATAGCGTTTACATGACGTACCTGGAGAAGGCCCAAAAAATAGCCGAAAGCAAAAAGGCAAAGCTTTCCGCGGCCATACTTGGATACCGCGGAGCGGAGGGGGTGACCTTCGAGCCGTTCGTATGGCCTATTCTGCCGCCTCCTGCGCGGTCTTCTGCGTCTTCAACAACGGCGCCAGATACTTCCCCGTAAAGCTCCGCGGTTCCTTCACCACATCCTCCGGCGTGCCGGTGGCGACGATTTCGCCGCCCTTCACGCCGCCTTCCGGTCCCAAATCGACGATCCAGTCCGCCGTCTTGATGACGTCGAGATTGTGTTCGATGACGACGACGGTGTTGCCCTGCTCGACCAGCGCGTGGAGGACTTCGAGCAGTTTGCGCACGTCTTCGAAGTGCAGGCCCGTCGTCGGTTCGTCGAGGATGTAGAGCGTGTTGCCGGTGGCGCGGCGTGAGAGTTCCTTGGCGAGTTTGACGCGTTGCGCTTCGCCGCCCGACAGGGTGGTCGCCTGCTGGCCGACCTTGACGTAGCCGAGGCCCACCTCGACCAGCATCTCCATCTTGTCGCGGATGGGGGGGACGGCCTTGAAGAACTCCGCGGCATCCTCGACGGTCATATCGAGCACGTCGGCGATGCTCTTGCCCTTGAACTTCACCTCCAGCGTCTCGCGATTGTAGCGGGCGCCGTGGCAGACGTCGCAGGTGACGTAGACGTCGGGGAGGAAGTGCATCTCGATCTTGAGCACGCCGTCGCCCTGGCACGCCTCGCACCGGCCGCCCTTGACGTTGAAGCTGAAGCGGCCGGGCTTGTAGCCGCGCGCCTGCGCCTCCGGCAGGCCGGCGAACCAGTCGCGGATCTGCGTGAAGCTGCCGGTGTAGGTCGCGGGGTTCGACCGCGGCGTGCGGCCGATCGGCGACTGGTCGATGTCGATCACCTTGTCGAGGTGCTGGAGGCCGGTGACCTTGTCGTGCTTGCCCGCCAGGATGCGCGCGCCGTTAAGCGTGCGTGCGGCGGCGGCGTAGAGCGTGTCGATCGTGAAGCTCGACTTGCCCGATCCGCTGACGCCGGTGATGCAGGTGAAGGTGCCGAGCGGGATCGATGCCGTCACGCCGGTGAGGTTGTTGGCGCGCGCGTTGTGGACGGTGAGCTTCTTGCCATTGCCCTTGCGGCGTTGCGCGGGGACGGGGACTTCGCGGGTGCCGTTGAGGTAATCGGCGGTGATGCTGGTCTTGCTCTTGAGCAATTGCTTGAGCGTGCCTTGCGCGACGATCTGGCCGCCGTGGACGCCGGCGCCCGGCCCCATGTCGATGACGTAATCGGCGGTGCGGATCGCATCCTCGTCATGCTCGACGACCAGCACGGTGTTGCCAAGGTCGCGCAGGCGGCGCAGCGTCGCGAGCAGCATGTCGTTGTCGCGCTGGTGCAGGCCGATGCTGGGTTCGTCGAGGACGTACAGGACGCCCGACAGGCCGCTGCCGATCTGAGACGCCAGGCGGATGCGCTGGCTCTCGCCGCCCGACAGCGTGCCCGACGTGCGATCGAGGTTGAGGTAATCGAGGCCGACGTTGTTGAGGAAGCCCAGGCGCTCGACGATCTCCTTCAGGATGCGTTCGGCGATCGCGCGCTGCTGGTCGCCGAGATGGTTGGGCAGATCGGTGAAGAAGGCGAGCGCGTCGACCACGCTGAGGTGCGTGGCGTGGGCGATGTCGGTCTTCGCGATCTTGACCGCGAGCGCTTCGGGCTTGAGGCGCGCGCCGTGGCAGACTTCGCAGGGGCGCGACGACTGGTATTTGCCCAACTCCTCGCGCATCCACGCGCTCTCGGTCTGGAGCAGGCGGCGGTTGAGGTTGCCGATCACGCCCTCGAACGGTTTCTTGACGTCGTAGCTCTTCTTGCCGTCGACGAAGGTCAGCGTGACCGCCTTGCCCTTGGTGCCGAACAGGATGACGTCCTGCGTTTCGGGGTGCAGGTCCTTCCACGGCGTATCGAGGTCGAATTTATATTCGCGCGCGAGCGAGCCGAGGACCTGCATGTAATAGGGGCTGGGCGGGTTGGATTTCGCCCAAGGGACGACGGCGCCCTTCTTGATGCTGAGGTCGTGATTGGGGACGACGAGGTCTTCGTCGAACAGCAGCTTTTCGCCCAGGCCGTCGCACGCGGGGCAGGCGCCCTGGGGGGCGTTGAACGAAAACAGGCGCGGTTCGATCTCGGCGATGGTGAAGCCGCTGATCGGGCAGGCGAACTTCTCGCTGAACACGATGCGGCCGGCAGGCGCATTGTCGCCGAGGACTTCGGACTTGGGGGTGTGCGGTTCGACCGGGTCAGCCGGGTCGATATAGGCAAGGCCGTCCGCGAGCTTCAGCGCGGTTTCGAACGATTCCGCCAGGCGCGTGGCGGCGTCGGCGCGGACGACGAGGCGGTCGACGACGATCTCGATGTCGTGCTTGTACTTCTTGTCGAGCGCGGGGGCTTCGTCGATCTCATGGATCGTGCCGTCGATGCGCACGCGGGTGAAGCCCGCCTTCTGCCATTCGGCGAGTTCCTTGCGATATTCGCCCTTGCGCCCGCGCACGACGGGGGCGAGCAGGTACAGGCGCGTGCCCTCGGGCAGCGCCATGACGCGGTCGACCATCTGGCTGACGGTCTGCGCGGCGATCGGCTCGCCGGTGGCGGGCGAATAGGGGATGCCGACGCGCGCCCAGAGCAGGCGCATATAGTCGTAGATTTCGGTGACGGTCGCGACGGTCGAGCGCGGGTTGCGCGACGTCGTCTTCTGCTCGATCGAGATGGCGGGCGACAGGCCCTCGATATGGTCGACGTCGGGCTTCTGCATCAGCTCGAGGAACTGGCGCGCATAGGCCGACAGCGATTCGACGTAGCGGCGCTGCCCCTCGGCATAGATGGTGTCGAAGGCGAGGCTCGATTTGCCAGACCCCGACAGGCCGGTGATGACCGTCAGCGTGTCGCGGGGGATGTCGACGTCGACGTCCTTGAGATTGTGCTCGCGCGCGCCGCGGACGGAGATTTTGGTCAGCATGAAGCGGGTTCTACTTCTGTTCTGTTTCTGATGCTAGTCTGGCAGGTAGGAACGCTTGCGCGCGATTTCGAGCCACATTGAAAGCAAGGCGGCGGTGTCTTACGTCTGTGCCACACGAGGAGACGGCGCGATGGGCAAGAAGCACAAGAAGGCGAAGCTTCCGAAGGAAGTGCTGGGCGTGAAGCTGCCCAAGGAGGTGCGCGAGGTGGGCGGGGCGCTGCTGGAGAAGGCGAACAGCCCGCAGGGGCGCGAGATGCTGGCGGCGGGGCTGACGATGGCGGCCGCGGCGGCGACCGCGGCGCTGGCCAAGGGACGCGCCGAGCGCGCCGCCAAGCCGGACGCGCCGCGCCCGCCCGAGACGCCGGTGCCGCCCGTGCCCCCGGTTCCTCCTGTCCCGCCGGTTCCGCCGCAGGGCACGCAGACGCAGCCCGATCCGCAGGCGATCGCCGAGGCGGTCGGCAAGGCGGCGGAAGCGATGCTGGGGCGGTTGTTTGGACGGAAAGACTGACGCGCGCGTCCGCGGCCATCCTGAGCTACCGCACCCTCGGCCGGATCGAGACCGCAGGCTGGCCAATCGGCGTGTCGCAGCGTGTCAAGCTGAGCGACGTCGGTATCGACACCGGCGGGACCGCGTTCAACAGCGGCAACACCTTCCCCCAGCTGTACGACCCGATCGGCCGCTCGTTCACGATGGGCGCGCGCATGCGTTTCTGATCGCACGACACGATGAGACGGCCTGAGGAGCGGCGGTTCGAGGGGGCGCCGCCCTTTTTGCGTGCGGTTTTGTCGCCGCCGGACGCCATTTCTCCGGAGCGGCGTGCCACGCAACTCGAAGGCGATCGGCCGCCCCTTCGCGCAACATAGCGCCACTTTCTGTGGCTGTTTTGCAACGCAACGTTGCTGAATGACAAATAGGTCAGTGGTTCGTGCTTTAACGCGATCGTACAGTCGCGCAGTCGTGGCCCATCAAGTGACTCAAAGTCCGCGATAAATGGTTCCGATCCGGCTTAATCGCGCATCGGCACAAGGGGGATATACGTGACGAAGACTGTACAAAATGACGTGGCACGCCTGACGCGCAAGGCGGCGCTGCTCGCCGCGGCGACGCCGCTGGCGCTGGTGCTGGGGGCCGCTCCGGCGTTCGCGCAGACCGCGACGCAGACGCCTGCGCAGCTCGAGATCAAGGATCAGCAGACCGATCCGACCACGACGCAGGGCGCGAGCGATCAAGACAAGGCGAGCGACATCGTCGTCACCGGTTCGCTGTTCCGTCGCACCGACACCGAAACCCCGTCGCCGGTCACCGTGCTGACCAGCGACACGCTGGCCAAGGCGGGCATCACCACCGCGTCGGACGCGATCCGTTCGATTTCGGCGGACAGCGCGGGCTCGATCGGCACGGGCTTCCAGTCGGGCTTCTCGGCCGGCGGTTCGGCCGTGTCGCTGCGCGGCCTCGGCGTGTCGTCGACGCTGGTGCTGATCGACGGGCTGCGCTCGGCCAATTTCCCGCTGAACGACGATGGCCATAACGCCTATGTCGACCTCAACTCGATCCCGTTCAGCCTGGTCGACCGGATCGAAGTGCTGAAGGACGGCGCCTCGTCGACCTATGGCGCGGACGCGATCGGCGGCGTGGTCAACGTGATCCTGAAAAAGCACTTCACCGGCATCGACGGCCTGGTCGAGGGCGGCGTCGCCGAGCGCGGCGATGCGAGCCACCAGCGCGCGCAGCTGACGCTGGGCTATGGCGATTATGACCGCCAGGGCTTCAACGTCTATCTGAACGGCGAATATCAGCGCGACGGCCGTGTTTCGAACCATAGCCGCGGCTTCCCGTACAACACGCAGGACCTGACCTCGATCGGCGGCCTGGACAATAACGCGTCCGACCAGTCGCTGACCGTCAACGTCCCGACCGCCTATGTCACGCGCGTCCGCCAGACCGACCTCAACAACCCGCTCGCCGGCCAGGTCGGCGCGCCGCTGACCACGCGCTACGACGCGCTGGGCTTGGCCAATTGCGCGCGCGACACGTTCGCCGTCACCACCGGTTCGGCGCAGGGCACCGGCTGCAAGTACGACTTGGTCGACCTGTATCGCCAGATTCAGCCGCTGCAGGAGCGCTACTCGCTGCAGGGCCGCGTCAGCGTTCGCATCGCCGACAACGTCGAAGGCTATATCACTGGCAGCTACAGCCGCAGTGATGTCAGCATCAACGGCACGCCCTCGGCGATCCGCAACACGCAGCCGTTCGGCGGCGCACCGTCGGTCGCGTCGAACAACCCCGGCATCGTCCTGCCGGTGTACATCTGCGCGGCGGGCACCAATTGCGCGACCGCGGCGAACCGCCAGCTCAACCCGAACAACCCCTATGCGGCAGCGTTCGCCAACGATCCGACCAACGGTGCGGCGCGCATCTATTACCTGTTCGGCGACATCCCCGGCGGCAGCGATCGCAAGAACGAAGTGTATCGCGCCACCGCGGGCCTGAACGGCAACTTTGGCGACGGCCGTTACAACTGGCGTGTCGAGGGCGTGTACGCACGCGACGAGATCCAGCTGACGCAGCGCGGCCTGATCAACATCGCGGGCCTCGCCCAGGCGATCAACACGGGGTCGTACAACTTCGTCAACCCGTCGCAGAATAGCGCGGCGGTGCGCAACGCGATCTCGCCCAACAAGGTGACGCCGTCGTTCTCGACCCAGGCGGCGCTGGATGCGTCGCTGTCGGCACGGCTCGCCGACCTGCCGGGCGGTCCGCTGCAGCTCGCCATCGGCGGGCAGGTGCGCCGCGAGACGCTGGAGAACAACAACCAGAATGCCGCGCTGGACACCTACGGCCTGTCGACCGCCTCGGCGTTCGGGTCGCACACCGTGTCGGCCGCCTATTTCGAAGCCGATGCGCCGATCCTCGACCAGGTCGAGCTGAACGTGTCGGGTCGCTACGACCATTATTCGGAAGGCTTCAGCCACTTCTCGCCGAAGGTCGGTGTCAAGTTCACGCCGATCAAGGAGCTGGCGATCCGCGGCACCTATGCCGAGGGCTTCCGCGCGCCAACCTTCGCCGAATCGGGTCCGCGCAGCCAGTATGCGGGCTTCGTGTCGACGACCCCGCCGTGTAACTTCATCCTGAACCATGGCGGCACCGGCACGGCGGCGTCGTGCTCGGCGAACGGCAACCCCTATAACCTCAACTACAATCTGGGCCGCGGCCTTGCAGGCAACCCCAACCTCCAGCCGGAAATCTCGCGCAGCTTCACCGGCGGCGTGATCTTCCAGCCGGTACGCTGGCTGAGCCTGACGGTCGATTATTACAACGTCCGCAAGAAGAACCTGATCGTCACCGGTCCGGACTTCGGCAAGGCGGTCGCGGCCTATTACAATTCAGCGAACCTCGCCGCGGCGCAGACCGCGGTGGCCGGGGTCGGCCAGGGCTATTCGGTGAACACGACCGACGCGGTCGATCCGCTGTTCCCGAACGCGCTGCCGCGTGTCCTCATCATCAACGTGCCGTATGTGAACGCGAACTATGCGCTGACCTCGGGCATCGATTTCTCGGCGACGGCGACCGTGCCGTTGGGCGATGGGATCAAGTTCACCAGCCGCATCGAAGCGACGCACGTCATCAAGTACAACCTCGTCACCTCGGCGGGTGTGCAGCATTATGCCGGCACGATGGGCCCGTACGACCTGTCGTCGGGCAACGGCACGCCGTCGTGGCGCGGCAACTGGCAGAACACGCTGGACTTCGGTGATTACTCGCTGTCGGCGACGGCGTTCTACGTCAGCCGCATCAAGGCGGTGTCGGAAGACCAGGGCCTGCCGCTCGATTGCGCGAACGGCAATTTGTACACGCGTTCGTCGCCGCAGAATCAGGCGTTCTGCTACGTCAGCCCGTTCATCAACGTCGATCTGAACGGCACGGTGAAGGTCAACGACAAGTTCACCTTCTTCCTGAACGTGAAGAACGTGTTCGACGCCAAGGCGCCGGTTGCGCCGGCCGCCTATTCGAGTGCGCCGAACTTCCTGACCACCTGGCATTACGCCGGCCTGATCGGGCGCCAGTATCGCGCGGGCGCGTCGTTCCGCTTCTAAGCGGGTCATTGACGGCATACCTGGGGGGCTCCGCTGCGGCGGGGCCCCTTTTTTGTTGCGCGGGCAAAGCGCGGGCGGGCATCGTCGCCGGCGAATAGGGAAGGGTTGGGTATGCGGGCGATGGTGGCGGCAGCGATGTTGGGGGCAGGCGCGCTGGCGATGGCAGGGCCGGCGATGGCCGCGACCGGGGCGCAGACCGCCGATCAGCTTGCGGCGCAAGCGCTGGCGATGCAGCAGGCGGGCGATCCGGGCGAGGGCGCGCCGGTGGCGTATGACGTGTCCTTTCCCAATGCGGTGCATCACGAAGCGCAGGTGACCGCGACGTTTCGCGGCGTGCCGGCGGGGCCGCTACGCGTGCAGATGGCGCGCTCGTCGCCGGGGCGATATGCGATCCATGAATTCGCGAAGAACGTCTATGCGGTGTCGGCGAAGGACGGGCACGGGCGGCCGCTCGCGCTGACGCGGACCGATCCTTATGGCTGGTCGGTGGCGGGCCATGACGGCACCGTGGTGGTCACCTATACGCTGTTCGGCGACTGGGGCGACGGAACCTACGCGCAGATCGATGCTACCCACGCGCATCTCAACATGCCGGCGACCTTCCTGTGGGCGACCGGCTATGACGCCAAGCCGATCCGGGTGCGCTTCCACGCCTTCGACCCCAAGTGGCGCGTCGCGACGCAGCTGCCCGCGGGCAAGGCGGAGGGGACGTATTGGGCGCCGAACTTCCAGTATTTCATGGACAGCCCGACCGAGCTGAGCGCGTTCTCCTTGCGCCAGTGGCCGATGACCGACGCGACCGGCAAGACGTATCTGATCCGGCTGGCGGTGCATCACATGGGGACGGAGGCGGAGGTCGATACCTATGCCGCCAAGACGAAGCGGGTGATCGCGCAACATTATGCGCTGTTCGGCCGTGCGCCGCGCTACGATTACGGCACCTACACCTTCATCGCCGACTATATGCCGCAGATCGCGGGCGACGGCATGGAGCATCGCAACTCGACGATCATCACCCAGCCGCGGGGGCTTGCCGAGGCGAATTACGCGCAGCTCAATACGCTGAGCCATGAATTCGTCCACAGCTGGAACGTCGAGCGGCTGCGCCCGGCCGAGCTGGAGCCGTTCGACTTCACGCGCGCCAATCCGACGCCGAGCCTGTGGTTCGCGGAGGGCTTCACGCAATATTACGGGCCGCTGCTGATCCGCCGCGCGGGCGAGAGCAGCGTGGACGATTTCCTGCGCGGGCTGGGCGGCACGCTGAACGGCGTCGTCAACGGCAGCGGGCGGCGGTATGGCGGACCGGAGGAGATGAGCCTGCGCGCGCCCTTCGTCGATGCGGCGAAATCGATCGACCGGACCAATCCCAATATCTTCATTTCCTATTATCCCTACGGCGCCGTCGTGGCGTTGGCGCTCGATCTTCAGCTGCGGCAGCGGTTTCCGGGCGTGACGCTCGACAGCTATATGCGGCATCTGTGGGAGACGCGGGGCGATGCCGAAAAGCCCTACACGCCCGCCGATCTGGAGCGTGGCCTCGCCGAGGTGACGCGCGATCCGGCGTTCGCGAAGAGCTTCTTCGACGACTATGTCCATGCGAGCGGGCTGCCCGATTTCGCGCCGCTGCTGGCCCAGGCGGGGCTGGCGATGCAGCCGCGCGCGCCCGGCGCGGCCTGGGCGGGATTTGCGCTGAAGGCGGATGAGGGTGGAAGCGGGGTGGCGATCGCCGCTCCGCCCGCGCCGTCTTCGCCGGCCTATGCGGCGGGCCTGGAGGAGGGCGATGTGTTGCTGAGCGTCGGCGGCATGCCCGCCAATTCGGCCGAGGATGTGACGGCGCTGCTCGCCGCGCACAAGCCGGGTGATGCGGTGCCGGTCCGCTATCGCCAGCGTGGGATCGAGCGGACGGCGACGCTGCGTCTGGCCGTCGATCCGGCCTTCACGGTCGTGCGCGGCGAGACGGTGGGGGCGGTGGTGACGCCGACGCAGTTGGCGTTCCGCAAGGCGTGGCTGGGGAATTGAGGGTTCACGCGAAGCCGCGAAGACGCGACGATGATGTGTTTGCCGCGATAGCGGCTCTTCACTCGTGTCGAAGGATGAGACGATGCGCTGCCGCGCACGAGACCTCTTTGCGTCTTCGCGTGAACTCTCAGTGTGCCGACGCCCCGCTCGCGCCGATGCCGGTCTCGGCGCGGACGCGCTGGGCGGCGTAGCCCGCGCGGTCGATCGCTGCGCGGGGCGAGGTGTCGAGGATCGAGACCAGCCAGATCGTCAGGAAGGCGATCGGCATCGAGATGATCGCGGGCGACGAATAGGGGAAGATCGCGGCGGGGTGGCCGAGGATCGTGACCCATACCGCCGGCGACAGGATGGTGAGTCCCACCGCGAGGACGAGGCCGAGCGTACCCCCCGCAACGACGCCGCGCGTGGTGGCGCCCGGCCAGAGCAGCGACAGGATCAGCACCGGGAAATTGCCCGACGCCGCGACCGCGAAGGCGAGGCTGACCATGAAGGCGACGTTCTGCTTTTGGAACACGATGCCGAGCAGGATCGCGACCGCGGCGAGCACCAGCACGGTGCGGCGCGAGACGGCGAGTTCGGCGGCGCTGTCCGCCTGTCCCTTGCGGAAGACGGTCGCGTAGAGATCGTGGCTGACCGCCGAGGCGCCCGACAGGGTAAGGCCGGCGACGACCGCAAGGATGGTGGCGAAGGCGACGGCGGAGATGAAGCCTAAGAACAGATTGCCGCCGACCGCCTGCGCCAGATGGATCGCGGCCATGTTGGTGCCGCCGATCAGCACGCCGTCGCCGTCGAGATAGCCGGGGTTGGTCGCGACCAGCACGATCGCGCCGAAGCCGATGATGAAGGTGAGCAGGTAGAAATAGCCGATCCACCCCGTCGCCCACAGCACCGACGTGCGCGCCGCCTTGGCATCGGGGACGGTGAAGAAGCGCATCAGGATGTGCGGCAGGCCGGCGGTGCCGAACATCAGGGCCATGCCGAACGAGATCGCCGACACGGGATCCTTGATGAAATTGCCGGGGCCCATGATCGATCCGCCCTTGGCGGCGGCGTCTGCGGGCGACAGGCCGGTGGCGGCGGCGAGGCCCGTTTTTACTTCGACCGCGCGGGCGAAGAGCGCTTCGGGGCTGAAGCCGAATTGCGCGAGGACCATCAATGCCATGAAGGTGGCAGACCCCAGCAGCAACACCGCCTTGATGATCTGGACCCAGGTGGTCGCGGTCATGCCGCCGAACAGGACGTACAGTGTCATCAGCACGCCGACGATACCGACCGCATATTCGTAGCGCAGGCCGAAGAGGAGTTTGATGAGTTGCCCCGCGCCGACCATCTGCGCGATCAGGTAGAAGAGCACGACGACGAGCGTGCTGGTCGCGGCGAAGCTGCGCACCGGGGCTTGCGCGAAGCGGAAGCTGGCGACGTCGGCGAAGGTGTATTTGCCGAGGTTGCGCAGGCGTTCGGCCATCAGGAACAGGATGATCGGCCAGCCGACGAGGAAGCCGATCGAATAGATGAGGCCGTCATAGCCGTCGGTGAAGATCTGCGCCGAAATGCCGAGGAAGCTCGCCGCGGACATATAGTCGCCGGCGATGGCGAGGCCGTTCTGGAAGCCGGTGATGCCGCCGCCGGCGGTGTAGAAATCCGCCGCGGTGCGCGTGCGCCGCGCCGCCCAGCGGGTGATGCCGAGCGTGAAGAGCGCAAAGGCCGCGAACATCGCAATCGCGGTCCAGTTGGTCGGCTGCTGCCGGGTCTGGCCCGCGATGGCGTCGGCATAGGCGGGGCCGGCGGCGAGGAGGAGGGCGCCGACGGCAAGCGCTGCGATCCGGCGGGTCATGCGCCATAGTCCGCGCGCAGGGCGGCGAGCGCGGCGTCGTAATCGCGATTGGCGCGCGCGACGTAGAGGCCGGTAAGCAGGATCGCGAGCAGGATCAGGGCGAAGCCGATCAGGATGCCGAGCGAGGTGACGCCGCCTGCCCTGATCGGCTGGGCGAGGAAGGGTTTGTCGAAGGCGATGAGCGCGACGAAGCCGAAATAGGCGACGAACATGATGGTGGCGAGCATCCAGCCGAAGCGGCCGCGCGCCTGGACGAGCTGTCGGTAGCGGGGATCGCTCGCGATGCGCTGCGCCTGGTCGTCGGTCATCCTGTCCCCCATTCCCGCCCGGCGCGTCGCGGCCGGATCGGTTGCGCTATCATGACGCGGTGACGGCGCGGCGCAAGGGTGGTTGTGGGGGGCGATTGGTGTGGGGGGTGTGATGCCTCACCGTGGGTCATCCCGGCGGAGGCCGGGATCCATGGATGGGGTGGGGGTGCCGTATCGGGCGCCAACCGATGTTCCGTGAC
>OFQU01000200.1_pt1 | contig 13582 bp, 17 predicted proteins | sample 1542981 | NCBI WGS metagenome assembly OFQU01 (sample SAMN07774233, study PRJEB24372) | wastewater metagenome | isolation source: Exp Tend CN 90WW | collected 2016-02
CTCAAGCCGATCCCGGCCACACTTACCGGCAGCAGGAACGTACTCACGGCCGACCCCAAACGACTCACTGCCGTCGCCAGCCCGATACCGCTGGCGCGAACCTCGGTCGGAAAGCTCTCCGCCGGGAACACCCCGACCAGATTGCTCACCGCCGACAACACCAACGTAAACAGACCAAACACCAGCACCATCAGCCACGCCGCACTGCCCGGCAGTACCGCCAGCAGAAACAGCGCCACCGCGAGAATGATGAACGAGTTGATGAGGAATCCACGCCGGGTGAATTTGATCGTGCACCAGATACCGATCAACGCACCGAGGATCAGCAGCATGTTGAGCATCAGCTCGGTGCCGAAGCCTTCGGCCAGGCCCATCTTCTGCAGGATCGACGGCAGGAAGGTGTAGATAGCGAAGTACGGCATGACGATGCAGACGAAGAACAGGCAGTTGAACGCCGTGCGTTTGCGGTACTCACGGCTGAACAGCACCGCGTAGCCGGAACGGGTTTGCGTGGTGCGCGTTTCGTCCAGTTCGACATTGTCGCCCAGATGCTTTTTGACAATCGCCCGCGCCTCGGCAATGCGCCCCTGATTGACCAGCCAGCGCGGCGATTCCGGCGTGCCGATGCGCGCAATCAGAATCAGTGCCGCCGGGATCGCTGACGACGCGAGCATCCAGCGCCAGGCGTCATCGCCAAGGCTGAGCATCGCCGTGCCAACGAACGTGGCGGCGACATAACCGAAGGTCCAGATCACGCTGAACGAGCCAAGCAACACACCGCGATGTTTCTTCGGCGAGAACTCGGCGAGCATGGCGTGGCCGACGCTGAAATCACCGCCCAGACCAATGCCGATCAACACCCGACAAAGGAACAGACTCATGGCGGATTCGACGTAGAACTGCATCACCGAAGCGAGGGTAATGAGCACGAAGCTGACGAGAAAAATCTTCTGCCGGCCGACCTTGTCCGAAATCCAGCCGAAAAACAGACTGCCGAGAAACAGCCCGATCAACGCCGACGCGCCGATCAGGCCCTGCCAGAACGCATCCAGCTGCATCTGCGGGCTGAGCAAGGTGAACGCGATGCCGATCAGGCCAAGGATGTAGCCGTCGGTGAAGTGCGCGCCGAAGGTCAGCCCGGCGATCTTGATATGAAACCGGCCAATGGGCAGGTCGTCGATTTTTACCGATTGAGCGGACATGTTCGTCTCCAATTGTTGTTATTGACGGAGAAACGGATTGCGCTTGCTTTATCTGTAGGAGTGAGCCTGCTCGCGATGTTGGCGGGTCACTGACCCACCGCTATCGTCGGAACCGGCTCACTCCTACAGAGGTTTTGCGTTGGGGTCAGAGGCCACCCATCAACAGGTATTTGATCTCCAGATAGTCATCCAGACCGTACTTCGAACCCTCGCGTCCAAGGCCCGATTCCTTGATGCCGCCGAATGGCGCGACTTCCGTGGAAATGATCCCTTCGTTGATTCCGACCATCCCGGCCTCCAGGCCTTCGGCCATGCGCCAGACCCGGCCGATATCGCGGCTGTAGAAGTACGCCGACAAACCGAATGGCGTGTCGTTGGCCCGCGCCAGCACCTCGGCCTCATCCTTGAAGCGGAAGCACGCAGCCACCGGGCCGAAGGTTTCGTCCTGGGCGATCAGCATGTCGCCGCTGACCTCAGTGAGGATGGTCGGCTCATAGAAGGTGCCGCCGAGTGCATGACGACGACCGCCGCACAGCAGTGTGGCGCCCTTCTCCAGCGCATCGCTGACATGGCTTTCGACCTTGGCCAGCGCGGCGGTGTTGATCAGCGGGCCTTGCTCGGTTTCACCATCCAGCGCACTGCCGACGCGCATCGCCGCAACCGCTTCGGCAAGCTTGCCGGTGAAGGCTTCGTAGACGCTGTCCTGAATGAAGAAGCGATTCACGCACACACAAGTCTGCCCGGTGTTGCGGAATTTCGAGGCCATCGCGCCTTTGACCGCGGCGTCCAGATCGGCATCGTCGAAGACAATGAACGGCGCGTTGCCACCCAGCTCCAGCGAGACTTTTTTCAGGGTGTCGGCAGCCTGACGCATCAGTAGTTTGCCGGTGCGTGTCGAGCCAGTGAACGACAGTTTGCGCACGATGCTCGAGGCTTGCAGCGCACCGCCAATCGCCACCGCATCGCCGGACACGATGTTGAACACGCCCGCCGGAATCCCCGCCTGTTCGGCCAGCACCGCGAGGGCAAACGCCGACAGCGGCGTCTCTTCCGACGGTTTGAGAATCATCGTGCAACCCGCCGCCAACGCCGGGCCGACCTTGCGGGTGACCATCGCCAGGGGGAAATTCCACGGGGTGATCGCGGCGACCACACCGATGGCTTCCTTGACCACGATGATCCGCGCATCCGCCTTGTGGCTCGGGATCACGTCGCCGTAGGCACGCTTGGCTTCCTCGCCGAACCACTCGAGAAAACTCGCCGCGTAGACCACTTCGCCCATCGCCTCGACCAGCGGCTTGCCTTGTTCGCGACTGAGCAGCGTGGCCAGGTCCTTCTGGTGGGCGAGCATCAGATCGCTCCAGCGTTTGAGCCGTTGACTGCGTTCCTTGGCAGTAAGTCCGCGCCACATCGGCAATGCACGGTTGGCGGCTTCGATGGCCAGACCGGTCTCCTCGGCGCCAGCTTTCTGCACGTCGGCAATCAGCTCGCCGTTGGCCGGGTTGCGCACCGCATAGGTCTCCCCGCCCTGCCCCCACTGGCCAGCGATGAAGTTGCCGTGACGAATCAACGCGCTCATGCCACCGCCCCCTGCAAAGTGAAACGCTCAAGGCCCGGACGCGCCGTGCGCAGGATGCGTTTACCGGCGGTGTAATCGTTGATCACGTCGCACGGGGTGTAATTGCGCTCCAGTTCGTGCAGCTCATCGGCATCCAGTCTGGTCTCCAGCGCAGCCAAAGCACTGTCGAATTGCGCCGTGGTGTCGGCACCGACCAGCATGCAATCGACCCCCGGATGACTGGCCACCCATGCCTGGGCAATCTGCGCATTCGACACGCCACGGGCGCGTGCCACGCGCTGTACCGAATGGGCGATTTCGAACGAGGCTTCATCGCTGTACATCTGCTGAGTGAAGAAGTCGGTCTGGTTGCGGGTCGATTGCACGTCGCCGGTCAGCAGGCCACGGGCCAACGGGCTGAACACCGAGACACCGATGCCCTGGTCGCGACAGAACGGAATCATCTCGCGCTCTTCTTCGCGGTAGGCGCAGTTCAGCTGCAACTGCATGTTGATCGGCTTGACCCAGCCGTTGCGTTCGCAGGCCATGAGGATCTTCGCCAGTTGCCCGGTGAGCATGGTCGACACGCCGATGTAACGCGCCTTGCCAGAACGCACGATGTCGTTCAGTGCGCCCATGGTCTCTTCGACCGGGGTGTTGACATCGAAGTAATGCAGCATGAACACGTCAACGTAATCCATGTCCAGACGCTTCAGCGAGGCGTCGATGCTGTCCATGATGTGTTTGCGCGAATGGCCGCTGGCGTTGATCCCGCTGCGGGTGCCGTAGCCGACCTTGGTGGTGATTACCAGGTCCTCGCGGCGGGCCAGGCGCTTGACGATGCGCCCGACCACTTCTTCGCCGACCCCGGCGGAATAGAAATCTGCCAGGTCGATGAAGTTGACGCCGTTGTCCAGCGCATGGGCAACGATCGGTTCGCTCTGTTTTTCATTGAAGATCCATGGCTTCCAGTCTGGCGTGCCCATGTTCATGGTGCCCAGGCACAGGCGGGAAACTTGCAGGCCGGAGTTGCCCAAACGAATGTATTGCATGGCGCGGACCTCAGGCTTTTGGCGTGTAGAAAGGATTGCTGATGTGGTTGACCACATCGGCCAGTTGCGCGGTTTCCGGCTTGCCGGTCAGGGCGGCGCGGATCGCGGTGCGGCAGGCGTTGTAGTTGTTCAAATAGACCGCATCGAGGTCGTCGCAGGCCGGATTGACCCAGTTGGCGGTAACGATCGCCCACTCGTCTTCGGCTTCCGGCGGCAAGGTGCCGTCGAGCAGCGCTTCGAGCACGGCTTTGGCAATCCCGGCCTGCGACGCGCCCCAGGTGGCGTTGCCGTGCAAGTCGCTGCTGATTGCAGCCTTGTTCACATACAGGGTCATCGGCTTGACCGGGATGTTCGGCTGGGCGATCACCATGAACGGGCAATGGCCCTGGCTCGGCGACGCGAGGCTGTTGGCAAACGCCTGCCCGGCCGGGCCATTGCGCGGGCCGATCAGGATATTGATGTGCGCGGCGTTCACGCCCGGGCCTTCGAAACCTTCACCGATGTACAGGTCGAGTTCTTTCATCAGTCATTACTCTTTTGCGCTACGAGGGATGGTCGATCGCTCACACGGGCCGAATGGCCGGTGCGCTCAATAACAGGCGTGGGGAGGTGCGGCGGGAGAAAAGGGGCATGGCTGCAAACGCTCTCTGGTTGTTATTGATGAGCTGTGTTTGCGATTTTTTAACACCGGGGCTGGCGGTGCCTGTAACCATTAAAAATCATGGGGCCATGAGTTTTGGTCATAGCCCTGGATGCGCATTCCGACAGGCGAAAAAAAAGCAGAAACCGTTGATACGGTTTCTGCTTTTTTTGCACCCGAAATGCCCTTAAAGGCAATCGCGCACCGATTTGCGCAACGATCCGGACTTGGCCCACGGCGGCCCCTGATACAACGAAACCCGGCTGCCGTCCTTGTACTTGACGATATCGAGAATCTCGTCGGCCGTGATCACGCTGGGCGCGGTGATGCGATAACCATTGGATATCGAAGTCTGCGCGGTCTTGGCGACATCCTGTTGCCACAACGGTAATACGCACGCGGCATAGTCCTTGGGGGGCTTGGCACTGGTCTTGCTGATATTCGGCTCTCCCGGCACCAGCGATGCCGGCAACGAACAACCCGCCAACATGGCCAACGCCAACCCCCCGATCCATATCCGCATGGTGTATCCCTGTTCTGAAAAAAGTGAATGTAACGTGTAACCGGGTACACATCCATCGTGGCACTGCGCCCGCGATGGCGTTTGGACAATTTTTTACATCCATCAGTCCAATGGCAGACGGGCCTTGCCCCACAGACAAGAAATGCGACTACTCTGTTTTACCGAGAATGTTCTGGAGGTGATCATGCGGCTCAATGAATACGAACACGAACTTCAGCGCGACCTGCAAAGCGTTGCATCGGATCTGCGCTGGTCGGCAGTTGACCTCAAGCGCATCGCTGAACTGTTGCGCAAATCCGGCAACGAGGCGGACGCGCAAACGGTACTGAGATCCTGCGAGGTCCTGCAAAGCGATGAGGAGCGGTTGCAACTGTATGCCAAGGAAGTGAAGGCCCGCGCCATCAGCCGAACCAAAGTGCACTGACACCGCTCGTCTGCCCCCGCAAACAAAAGCCCCGGCAAACCGGGGCTCTTTCATTACACAGGCTTCAACTGGCCGTGTGACTCTGCACACGCATCGCGCGTTTTTTGTAGCCGGGCAGTGCAGCGGCATACGCCAGCGCTTCCTCTTTGCTGCCAAATGACGCCAGCCGATCGCCTTGCGTGCACACCCGCCACGGACCGTTGTTCACGCTGAGCACGTCGTAACCGTTCATGTGCATCCTGTTCAACATTGGAGTGCTCATGGGGTACCTCCCTTTTCGCTAACAGTGGATCCAGCTTCACCGGCTCACCTTACACCCTGATCCGTACGAGAGGCCGACCGGGCGTCGCGACATTTGCCTGTCAAGGTACAGGCACTTTTCGCGCAAAACGTGTCTCCAACGTCCGACGGAACCTTTAAAACCGGGCCCGGCTCAAATATTGCAGTTTGGTTTCATTTTTATGTCAGCCCCAAAACAGGTAACAGATGAAAGTACGCGCGACCGTCATTTGCGAACAGGACCGCCATGTGCTCCTGGTACGCAAGCCCCGCTGCCGCTGGACATTGCCCGGGGGCAAAGTCGAGCTTGGGGAAACCCGGGCAGAAGCTGCCACGCGCGAATTGCAGGAAGAAACCGGACTGGATGCTGACGACATGTTGTATGTCATGGAACTGCACAGCGGCAGCACCCAGCATCACGTCTACGAAGCGTCAGTGACGAATATCGAACGGTTGCGCCCGCAAAACGAAATCATCGATTGCATCTGGCATCCGCTGGACGCCGTGCAGCACCTCAGCACCAGTGACGCGACGCTGCGCATCGTGCAGGCATTTCAACGGCGTTTATGAAGGTTTAACCGGCGAACGCCCGGCGCCCGGCGCTCATTTCCGTGCGCAACTCGCCGATGAAGTTGGACAGGTCGCGGATCGTCACGAGATGTTCCGGGGACACACCATTGAGTAGCAGTTCGACACGGCCGCTGTCCGGTTCATACACCTTGATCTGCAGCAGGCCCTGCGCAGTGGGCACGCAATCGCACTTCAACGCAGGAAAGCCGGATTCGACAATCCGGCAAATATCGGCGATGGCCAGCATGGGAGGACGCCTCGCAGGCGATGAGTCGGTCGACCCGTTCAGCATAGATGAGCCCCGTGTGTCGCGCCCGATACAAAATGCCAACCGGGTCACATCTTCCAGTCACATCCTCAGTGGGCGTCAAGATCCCGGATCCAGCCCCAAATGCCCGGCCGTGCGAGCCGGGTTTGGTCGTGCTGCTCGTTTCAATGCGTCAGCGCCTGCTGAAAGGACGTGTCGATGATCCCGGCAGTGGCCAGCGGTGCCGGCAGCGCCTTGACCTTGAACAGAAAGTCCGCGGTGCTTTGCAGATCGGCGGCTGCCTGCTGATCGACCGGACCGACGCTCATGTGCGCCTGACGCAACCAGTGCCGTGAAACCGCCTGATCGAGATTGGCTTTCTTCGCCCACAGATCGGCGTACTCATCGGTGTGGCTGTCGACCCAGGCCCGCGCCTGCTTCAAACGCCCGAGAAAATCGGCGATCGCTTCGCGCTTGCTGTCGATTGAAGGGGCAGACGCGGCGATGGCACTCAAGCCCGGCATCAGGTTTTTCGCGGTCAGAATCGGCCGCGCACCGGAAAATACAATCTGTTGCGAAATGTACGGTTCCCACACCGGGAAGGCGTCGATGCTGCCCTGTGGCAAAGCGGCAGCGGCATCAATGGGCATCAGTTTGACGAAATCGACGTAGTTTTCCGGCAAGCCGCCCTGCTCCAGCGCACGCAGGGTCAATTGCTGGCTCCAGGCGCCAGGCCAATAGGCGACCTTCTTGCCTTTTAGATCAGCGATGGTGTGTACCGGTGAATCCTTTGGCACGAGCAGCGCGATGGTGTCGGGGTTCTGCCGCGAAACGCCGATCAGCTTCACCGGCGCCTGTTTCGCGGCCAGGAACAGGAAGCCCGAATCCCCCAGAAACCCGAGATCCAGCGACCCGGTCTGCAAGGCCTCGGCGAGCGGCGCGGCGGCCTGGAAATGTTTCCAGTCAACGCTGTAAGGCGCACCTTTCAACACGCCGGACGCTTCTATCGAGGCGCGGATGTTGTAGTAATTCTGGTCGCCGACATGCAGGACCAGAGGTTCGGCAGCGTAAGACAGTGGTGAGACGAACAGCGCAGCAGTCAGCGCGGTGCGTAGGAAACGGGAAAGCTTCATGACGAGTCCTGCAAAGGGGATTTGCATAGACCATAACGCTCTTAATAAAAGCTTTTGAAATTCGATTAATGCATAAGCTCATCACCGTTGATCTGGACTGTTGGCCGCGCAACAGCGCCGCGCCACACTGTTCTTCAGGCAACACTTCCAACCTTGCAAAGCGCCGAAAAAACCTTGTAATCCGGGCAGTCCGCACACATGGCACAGAGCCTGCAATATTCCATTGATGCAGGAAGCATTCGATAAAAATATCTTTTTGGACATAAGCAACTTGTGCCTTTGCCGGAGCGCTCCCATGAAATCGTTGTTGCCGTTTCCCCGCCTTAAAACGTTGCTCGCCGCCGGCGCCCTGGTTCTGGGCCTGCAACCGCTGGCTCACGCCGAAACCGCGCCGGCGCAAGTCCATCTCGACTACGCCTATTACTCGCCCGTCAGCCTGGTGCTGAAACACTTCGGCTTCCTCGAAAAAGCCCTGCCGGACACCCAAGTCAGCTGGGTGCTGAGCCAGGGCAGCAACCGTTCGCTGGAATACCTCAATAGCGGTGGCGTCGATTTCGCGTCCAGCGCCAGCCTCGCCGCCGTGCTGAGTCGCGCCAACGGCAGCCCGATCAAATCGGTGTACGTTTACAGCCGTGCGGAATGGACCGCGCTGGTGGTGCGCAAAGACTCGCCTTACCAATCCATCGCCGACCTCAAAGGCAAGAAAATTGCCGCGACCAAAGGCACCGACCCGTACCTGTTTACCCTGCGCAGCCTGCAACAGGCCGGGCTGAACAAGGACGATGTGGAACTGGTGCATCTGCAACATCCGGACGGTCGGACCGCCCTGGAAAAAGGCGACGTCGATGCCTGGGCCGGCCTCGATCCGCACATGGCCGCCAGTCAGGTGCAGGCCGGTTCGCGCCTGCTGTACCGCAACCCGGCGTTCAACAGCTATGGCGTGGTCAGTGTCACTGAGGCATACGCCAAGGACCATCCGCAGACCATCGCCACGGTGATCAAGGCTTACGAGCAGGCGCGCGACTGGGCACTGAAAAATCCTGACGAGTTCGCCGCCCTCCTCGCCAAAGAGTCCGGGCTGTCGCTGGATGTGGCCAGACTGCAGCTGTCGCGCACCGACCTGAGCAGCCCGCAACTGACCGCCAACGATGTGCTCGCCTCCAAGTCCGCCGCACCGATTCTGGTGTCCGAAGAACTGGTGCGACGTGGCGTCAACGTCGATCAGGTCATCGACCAGTTGCTCGACAGTGGTGTGCAGCAAGCCGTCGCCCGCCAGTAATCGACCAGACTCACGGCCAATCCGCGCGCGTCGCGGATTGGCCGTGTGCGGAGCCAAACCATGTCCCGTTACAGCAAAGCGTTGTCCGCGCCACTCACCGTGGCGCGCAAACGCACGCCTGCCATCCATCCTGCATGGCAACGCCGACTCAAAGGCCTGACCTTGCCGCTGCTGATCATCGTCGCCCTGGAAATCATCGTGCGTAGCGGCTGGTTGCCGTCCCACCAGATGCCAGCGCCGAGCGAGATCGCCCTGACCCTCACCGACCTCGCCGAGGGCGCCTTGTGGAAACACATCGCTGCGAGCCTGATTCGCGTGCTGCTGGGTTTCGCCATCGGCGCCAGCCTGGCGCTGGTGTTTGCCGCGTGGGTCGGTTTGAGCCGCGAGGCCGAGGCGTATCTGGAACCGACCTTCGCCGCGCTCCGCGCCATTCCAAGCCTGGCCTGGGTGCCGTTGTTGCTGCTGTGGCTGGGCATCGACGAGACGTCGAAAATTGTCTTGATCGCCATCGGCGCGTTCTTTCCGGTATACGCCAATGGCGTCGCGGCCATCCGCAACATTGATCGCAAATGGGTCGAGGTCGGGCGCATCTATGGTTTCAGCCGCTGGCAACTGGTGCGACGGATTCTGCTGCCCGCCGCCCTGCCCGGGCTGTTCACCGGGTTGCGCAGCGGCATGAGTCTGGCGTGGATGTTTCTGGTCGCCGCCGAATTGATTGCGGCGACCAAAGGCCTGGGTTATCTGCTCAGTGACGGGCGCGAAACCTCGCGCCCGGACATCGTGCTCGCGGCCATCATCGTCCTGGCGTCGCTCGGTAAACTCAGTGATGGTGTGCTCGCCGTCATCGAACGACGCTGGCTGATCTGGCGCGACACGTTCACCGGTCAGGACGCCAGGGATTGAGTCCGCAACAGCGACTAAGCTGACAGCTCCAGCCGGAGATTCAGCCGATGTGCGGACGACTCTCGCAGTACCGCGGTATCCACGATTTCGTGGCGGTGTTGAGCATTCCCGATGCGCTGCTCAATCATGTTGGCGACGCACCACTGAATCGCTACAACGCCGCGCCGACCACGTCGCTGGCCGTGCTGCATCAGCATGAACGACGGTTATATGCCGACAATCTGCGCTGGGGCTGGCGCCCGCACTGGGCCAGGGATCGCGCCGCGCCGATCAATGCGCGGGTGGAGAAAGTCGCGCACGGCCCGTTCTTCCGGGCGATCTGGCGCCATCGGCTGATCGTACCGGTGGACAACTGGTTTGAATGGGTCGACGCAGCGGACAACACCCGACAACCATGGCTGATCCGTCGGGCAGACCGCTCAGCGGTATTCTGCGCGGCCATCGGTCAGTTTCCGACAGCGGATCGCGAGCCGCGAGACGACGATGGTTTCGTGATCATCACCGCCGACAGCAAGGGCGGTATGCTCGATATTCACGACCGCCGCCCGGTGGTATTCAGCGCAGCACTGGCAAGCGAATGGCTCGACCCTGCCACACCTGGCGAACGCGCCGAACAGATGCTGCTGTTCGAAGGCGAAGGCAGCGAAGTGTTCGAATGGCACAAGGTCGACAAGGCCGTCGGCAACGCGCGCAACCAGGGCGCCAGCCTCATCACCGCAATCCCGTAAACATCCGCCGCCTCCACCCGTTATCTATGACGCTGCCGAAGGCTGCGCCTTCGGGTGACGCAGGATCGTTACAGAGGGTGTTTCATCAATGAAACAGAGCGAAAAACAGACGTTTGAGCGAACTAACCGCCTGTCTGACATTTCACTCGTCATACATACATTTAGAGGCACTACGGATAGCATGCGCGCCGCATTTCCGATTGGCATACCAGTTGACTAAATAGTCAACAAATCAGGAATTCCCTACAACTTTTACAAACCTTGCAGAGAAATAAGTTGCGCGACGATTTTGCAATCAAACAGGTCAGCGGCCTGGAGTGTATTTATCTGTCGATGACAGAACGCTTTGAACTCGACTGTTTTATCGGCCACTACATCAAGACCCGAAACCTGCGTGCCGTGCCCGACATCGAACGCCTCCTGCGCACCACCCTCGAAAGGTATCCCGGCCATCCGCCGGTGATGGTCAACGAGCTCAATGCGTGGATCGACCGAACCTTGGGCTATCGGGCTTCACACCCCGATTTCACGCAGGTGGACGATCTCTGAAACAACGAAAAAGCCCCGCGTGTACGCTTGTGCGGGGCTTTTTCGGGGCAAACGATCAGAACTTGCGGTCGGGGTCCGACAGCTCTCTGCCATCGTCGTGTTTCCAGGTTTGTTCCTTGTGTTTTTCCCGCTCGATTTCTTCTTGCGTGGGCTCGTCGGTATCTTCTTCATCCGCTTCCGGATGCTTTTGCTCAGTCGCCATGCGCACCTCCTGTCACAAGTAAAGGGTCATCCTGAAAGCGTAGAACAGTTTTCATCCGGCAACTTACAGCCACCAACGCAACAGAAAAAAGAACGCCATGCTCAATAGCATGCTCAGTAAAGTATTGCGGGTGTAGATGACCAAGGCGATCGCCACCAGCGAACTAAGCAAATACGGATTGTCCCACTGCAGATTCAACTGTTTTTCCGGCATGAACACGATCGGCCCGCAGATCGCCGTGAGCATCCCCGGCACCGCAAAACCGAGAAACTGCCGGGCATTGCTGCTCAAGCGCAAGGGCAACCGCGGCTCAAGAAACACATAGCGATTGAGAAACACCAGAATCCCCATGCCGACAATTACTGCCCAAACCATCATGTGCGCCCCCGATACAGTTTGTTGCAGATAAACCCCGCGGTCATGCCCGCCAACCCCGACAAAACCAGCGCCGAGCCCCATTGCCAGTAGCTGAACAACACCGAGCAGAACAACGAGACCGCCACGCACACCACTGTCGGGACATTGCGCACCACCGGGGTGATCAAGGCGATGAAGGTCGCAGCAATCGAGAAGTCCAGGCCCAGATGTTCAAGGCCCGGAATGCTGCTGCCCAGAACGATACCGGCCAGCGTGAACAGGTTCCACGCAAGGTAAAACGTCAGGCCGACACCGAGTGCATACCAGCGATTGAACTGCTGCCGGTCATGCTGACTGGTCAGGGCAAAGAGTTCGTCGGTGAGCAAGAAGCCCAGGCCGATGCGCCAGCGCCCCGGCAGCGGCGCAATCACCGAACGCATGCTCATGCCGTACAACAAATGTTGCGACGTGAGCAGCAGCGTGGTCAGCAGAATCGAGAACATCCCGGCACCGCCCTTGAGCATGCCGATCGCCACCAATTGCGCGGCACCGGCGAACACGATGCTCGACAGGCCCTGCCCTTGCAGCGGCGTGAGATTGGCTTCGATCGCCATGGAGCCGGCCAGCAGCCCCCACGGTGCGGTCGCCAACGATAACGGCATGATCGCCGCCGCGCCGCGAAGAAAGGCACTGCGCGGCATGAGTGAGTCAGACATAACGCTCTTCATCCGGAAAACAGCCGCTGACTCTGCCAGCGAAGCGGTGTTAGTGGCTTGAACAATCTTGCGCACTTACCGCCGATTTTCACCCTGAGCGGCGTAACATACGGCCATTCGCAAACGCGTCAGGGAGACGACATGCTGTATCGAATCGCAGCCGACGGGCTGGTGCTGTTTCATTTGTCCTTCATTCTGTTCGTGCTGTTCGGCGGGCTGCTGGTGCTCAAGTGGCCACGCTTGATGTGGCTGCACCTGCCGGCCGCGGCCTGGGGCGTGGCGGTCGAAGTGTTGCACCTGACCTGTCCGCTGACCTACTGGGAAAACCTGATGCGCCACGCCGCCGGGCAAACCGAATACGCCGGCGGCTTCATCGAGCATTACATCTGGCCGATCATTTACCCGGCCGGGCTGACGCCGCAGATCCAGCTGGCACTCGGCAGCGTGGTGCTGGTGATCAATCTGTTGGTTTACGGACGCGCGATCCGTCAGTGGAAACTGCGCCGCACCAGCCGGATACCGTTTTAGCGGGAGGCGGGTTTCAACGCTTCGAGCCAGGCCGGATCCAGGCGCTTCTGGTCAAGATCCAGACCCAGCGCCTGCATCCGTTCCTTGTGTGCTTCGACTTCCCGCTGCAACTGCGCATGATCGCTGGAGTTACCGTCCAGTTCGTGCATCTGGGTCAACCCCAGATGATAGAAACGCAGCACCTTCATCGCCGCCGGATCATTCTGCGCCACCGCCGCCGTCACCTGGTGCATCACGTTGGTCACGCTCATCAGACTGCGCTTGAGCCGCCAGCTATAGACCGCCGGCGCCATCCACGCCTGATGCCAGAACTGCCCGCGCAACAACGCCGCCGTCAGCAGAAACGCGACGAACACCCCGCCGACATTGAAGCGCAGGTTATCCCCGCCAGCTTCGCCGAACAGCGCCACCGCCGCCGTGGAAAACCCCATCGCCAGCACCAGGAACAGCGCGGCGATGATGATCGTGCTGCGGCGGGTCTGCTGGCGAAACGTTGCTGCATCCATCGGCTGAATCTCGAACATCAGGCATGACTTCCTTGAGCGATAAAAAGGGCAACGGAAAAAACTCGCTGCGCATTATCGCCTCTGCGCGCGATTTAGCTATGCTGGGGGCCCTTTTCATCTTTTCAGCGTCCAACGGGGACATGGCGGTACAGCGCAGATCGTGCCATCTTCATTCATGGATACACA
>OFQU01000201.1_pt1 | contig 13559 bp, 15 predicted proteins | sample 1542981 | NCBI WGS metagenome assembly OFQU01 (sample SAMN07774233, study PRJEB24372) | wastewater metagenome | isolation source: Exp Tend CN 90WW | collected 2016-02
GCATCAGTTTTATCTGCATTCAGCCGTTCCAGTTCCAGATCAACAGCGGCAATATCTTCTTCGACCGCTTCATCCCACAGATGGATTTGTTTTGCGGTGAGATGTTCGTTTTTACTGCCAAATTTGTGCTGTTTAAATAGTGCGAGCTCATGCTCGTATTTTTGATTGAGAATGGAAAGATGTTGGTTGCATGCTTCAAGATGTTGAACTTTGGCATCTAATTGTTGATTTGATACTTCTAGATGTTGAACCTTGGTATCTAACTGTTGATTTGATTGTGCTAGAGACTGATGCTGAATCGCCAACTGCCGGGTAAATTCCAGCAGTTGTGTATGGGTCAGTTGGCTTAAATCAGGCAGCGTATTCATGACCACAGTATGGCTGAGATCATGAATATGTGTAAATAAAACGTTTGGAGAATAGCAGAATGGATGAGCTTGGTTTAGAGCATTGTTACCACTTGCTGCAGTCCGATTCTCTGCCAAGCTAAACCTTGGATCAGTGCCTGTAACTGTTCCGGGCTGATCGCCACGGTTTCACCCTGGTGAACCTGAGCCCAGTGAAATTTACCCTGTTCCAGTCGTCGGGCACACAGCCAGACACCCAGTCCATCATGCACCAGCACTTTCATGCGATGACCACGTTTATTACAGAACAGGTAAGCGCAGTGTGGTTTGATATAGCCAAATGCTCTCAGCACCTGAGCCATGGCAGTATCCATACCTGCACGCATATCCATCGGCTGGGTAGAGAGCCAGATTTCATCGATACGGATCATTTGATCAAGCCCTGAAGTAAAGGCAGTAATTCCATTGCAGATTCCACCGGCCAGTCGATCTCGATCATCTGATCCCTTGCGGAACCTTGTTCCTTATGCAGTGGAATCCTGATATGAGCGACAGCATTCTTCTCCGGCACAGGTGGTGGAGGTGTTTCTTGTTTAGTTGCGTCAGGTGGCAGAGGTGCTTCTTGTCTGACTGGCGTCGGGTGAAGAATGACGGGAAGAAAGTCGGTCTGTGGACTGGGTGGGCTTTTTAATGCCGGGACCATTGATCTGGACTGGCGAATCCATTTATGTAGCAGATTGGCATTGACCTGATGTTGCATTGCCACCTTGGCCACCGATGTGTCTGGCTGCAGGCAAAGCTCGACCAGGTGCTGTTTAAACTCAGTTGCGAAGATTCTGCGGGTTCTTTCTGTCGTTTGTTCAGTGTCTATAAAAGTGTCTAAGGCCATAAACATAATGTCCATTTAATAAATAATGGACACTATCGGGATATTGAGAAAATAAGAAAAGTGGGGTTCAGCGGACGCTTACGGAAAAAGTGCATACCTTTTCAGTAGTCTGATTTTAATATTTCAAACCATTAATGTTTTTAAAGCATCGGTAAATAAAAAGATCTATAACTATATGGGATTCATTGGACTCATTTTAAGTCTGGTTTATCTCAATCATTGGAGGTTTGTTTCTCAGCCTGAGAGTATTGCCATTCTTCCCTCAGTCATACTCACCTTACTTAGCTTAGGCTATTTTTCACAGCAACATTCGCGTTTAAATCTATTGAAGGCAGCTTTAATTTTTGGGTTTTTAGTACTGGCTTATACGCAACACCATGACTTAAACACTCTGCAAAACTATTATGACAGCCTGCATACAGGCGAAACATGGCAACAATATGGTGCTTTATAAAGATCAAAAAAACGTTAGAGTTTTCTTCTTATTTTAAGCACAAAAAAGCCAGCAATATCGCTGGCTTGATTCTTCTAGACTTTAGCGATGAGTATGAATCGACATCACGATGCCCATGCTCGCCAGCATAGTAATAACCGCGGTTCCGCCATAACTCATAAGTGGCAATGGATCACCTGTTACAGGTAAAATCCCGCTCACCATCCCAGAGTTTAACAATACAAAGAAAAAGAACGTTAAGCCCACAGCACCCGCATATAAACGTCCAAAATTATGGAAGCTGTTCATACCAATAATCAAACAACGAATGATAATGGCCGCAAACAAACTAAACAGCAAGAACACCCCAATAAAGCCAAACTCTTCCGCATACGTCGACATAATGAAGTCGGTATGGTGCTCAGGCAAATACCCTAAATGTGACTGCGTGCCTTCTGTGAATCCCTTCCCCATTAAACCACCTGAACCAATGGCAATTTTGGATTGGATAATATTCCAACCAGCACCCAATGCATCCGACTCTGGATCAAATAAAGTGAGCACTCGCTTTTTTTGGTACTCTTGCAAAAAGAACATCCAAAGTAAGGGAGCCACAACAGCCAACGCACCACAGGCCAAAGCAATGAGCCGCCAAGAGATACCGCTGAGGAAAATGACGCACACACCAGGAATCAAGAGACCTAGGTTTAAGTCGGGCTGTAAAGCTGCCAATAAAAACGGCAACATCATGATACCCAACGAAATCACAATATGCATAAACTTCGGCGGGAATGCGCGGCCTGCAAAGTACCACGCCATCATCAAAGGCATGGCAAACTTCATAAACTCAGAAGGCTGCATGCTACCAATACCAGGTAGACTAATCCAACGTCTGGCTCCCATGCGGGTTTCCCCCACCACCAAGACCAATACCATTAAAATCACAGCAAAGATGAAAAAATAAGGACTAATGGCCTGATAGACCTTGGGTGGGATTTGTGCACAGATAATCATCACAATGAAGCCCACAGCAAAGCTCGTGCCTTGGCGAAACACCATGCCCATATCTTGCGCTGAAGCACTATAAATGACCAACAATCCCAACACGGCATTTAAAATCAGAAAGCATAAAAGCCATGGATCTAAATGTAATTTAGCCCAGCGAGATGAGTCATGTTTAATGCTTCTACCGTCACGTAAAGACTGACGTAAAAAACGATACTGCTGTGATGGTATCATTTGCGTAAATTGAATGAGCTAAAGACAGGGCAAATTATAAGTTCAAAGTGTTTTAGATAACATCATTCAAACCCATATTTCTGTAGTTTTAGCTCAATAAATCTAAATAATTCTTATTGTGCCGCCAAAATCAGGCGTGCAAGCTCAAGGTCATCTGGATAAGTAATTTTAATATTATCGGAGCGCCCTTGTACGACTTGAACCTTTTCACCAACAAACTCTAAAGCACTGGCTTCATCAGTAATTAAAGCTTGTGCCTCTAGCGCATGTTCAATTGCTTTTTTTAGTATCCCCAGTTTAGCAATCTGTGGGGTTTGTGCCTGCCAAAGCTGTGAACGATCAACGGTTTCTTGAATATCTTGCGCCGAGATCACACGCTTTAAAGTGTCTCTAACAGGAATAGCTAAAATCGCCCCTGTATTGGACTGAATAGCAGTATCAACCAGTCTCACTAAACAATCCTGCGTGACACATGGACGTGCTGCATCATGCACAAAGACCCAGTCGTCCGCATCAGCGATTGTGGAAAGATAATTGAGCGCATTAAGCACTGAGTCGACACGTTCAGCACCACCTTCACAGAAATATGCTTTTTCCATGTTGCTAAAAGGCAAACTTTGAGCGACATCATCATCTAAACCAATCGCCAAAACATAGCCCTGCAAGGGCAATTGATTAAGACGTAAAACCGTATGTTCAAGTACAGTCTTTTGTCCAATCATTTGATATTGTTTTAGTTCAGTTTTAGAAAAGCGACTACCCGAGCCAGCAGCAGGAATAATAGCCCACAATTTATGGGGTGGCTGGAGGGGTTTCAGGCTCATGGTCTTCATTGGTTCGCAAATCAATTTGGGCGTTAGGATCAATATAAACAGGCTTATATTGAGTACTGATGGTACTCATTTGAATAAACGTTTCTCGAGGTTTGATTAAACCCAAGTCCAAGCGCGCATGCTCTTCAATGGCTTCAATACCATTTTTCAAATCATACACTTCTGCCGCCAAGACACGATTACGTTCTTTTAAGTCGTTATTAATTTCAGTTTGTTGTTGGATTTTTTGTGTGAGTTGCAAATGGTCTTGATAACCACCCTCACCAAACCAGTATAAATACTGAAACCCTGCGATCAAAATGATCGCAAGGCCTAGTAGTACTTTACTCATCAACGAGTCGAATACATTGAACATTGACATCAGTCGCTTAGTTTAAACCTTTAAACTCAGCTTTACCGCGGTAAGCAGCATTTGTCAATTCTTCAATACGAAGCAATTGGTTGTATTTCGCTACGCGGTCAGAACGGCACAGTGAACCTGTCTTAATTTGACCAGCAGCAGTACCGACAGCAAGATCCGCAATCGTAGAATCTTCAGTTTCGCCAGAACGGTGTGAAATCACTGTAGAGTAACCATTTTCTTTCGCAAGATAGATTGCATCTAGAGTTTCAGTCAACGTACCAATTTGGTTGTACTTGATTAAGATAGAGTTACCAACTTTCTCATTAATACCACGTTGAAGGATTTTCGGGTTTGTAACGAACAAGTCATCACCCACCAACTGGATTTTGTCACCAAGGATTGATGTCAAGTAAGACCAACCTTCCCAATCTGACTCATCCAAACCATCTTCAATTGAGATAATTGGATATTGGTTTACAAGGCCAGCTAAATAGTCAGAGAACTGGTTGCTTGTAAATGCTTTATTACCTTCACCAGCAAGAATGTATTGACCATTTTTGTAGAATTCTGAAGATGCACAGTCAAGCGCAAGCATAATGTCAGAACCCGCTTTGTAGCCAGTTTGACCAATCGCTTCAAGAATAACCGTGATTGCTTCTTCGTTTGAACGTAAGTTCGGCGCAAAACCACCTTCATCACCTACAGCAGTATTTAAACCTTTTTTGTTTAAAACTGACTTAAGAGAATGGAAGATTTCAGCACCCGCACGCAATGCTTCAGAGAATGAGGTGAAGCCTACAGGCTCAATCATAAACTCTTGAATGTCTACGTTGTTGTCTGCATGCGAACCACCATTGATGATGTTCATCATTGGCACAGGCATGGTTAAAATGGTTTGACCACGTAAGTCTGCGATGTATTGGAAAAGAGGAATTTTCTTTTCATCGGCAGCAGCACGTGCAGCAGCGAGCGAAACAGCTAAAGTTGCATTCGCACCCAATTTTTCTTTGTTTTCAGTACCATCAAGTTCGATCATCGTGTTATCGATGTCTTTTTGTTCAAATACTGATTTGCCCACTAAAGCATCACGGATAATCGTGTTTACGTTGTTAACCGCAGTTTTAACACCTTTACCCAAATAGCGTGCTTTGTCACCATCACGAAGTTCTAAAGCTTCACGAGAACCAGTTGAAGCACCAGATGGTGCACATGCACGGCCAACTACGCCAGATGCTAAGATTACGTCTGCTTCGATGGTTGGGTTACCACGAGAGTCCAAAATTTCACGTGCACGAATGTCAACGATTTGGCTCATGAACAATTCCTCAGTTGATTAATAACGAGATGCTTTAGATGGCATCAATGAGTTTATAATTTAGTGTGTATCTAGCTTTTTGAAACCTTTAACCAAGGTGTCCAATTCTTTGAGCTGTGCCAAGAAAGGCTCAAGTTGAGACATACGCAATGCGCATGGTCCATCACACTTGGCTTTTTCTGGGTCTGGATGCGCTTCTAAGAATAGACCTGCTAGACCTGTTGCCATACCCGCGCGAGCAAGTGTCGTGATTTGCGCACGGCGACCGCCCGCAGAATCCGCACGACCACCCGGAGTTTGAAGCGCATGGGTCACATCAAAGAACACAGGGACATTCATTTCTTTCATGATGTCGAAACCCAACATGTCCACAACAAGGTTGTTGTAACCAAATGCCGAACCACGCTCACAAATAATGAGCTTGTCATTCCCGGCCTCTAAACACTTATGCAAAATATGGCGCATTTCATGTGGTGCAAGGAATTGTGCTTTTTTGATGTTAATGATGGCATCAGTTTTTGCCATCGCTTCAACCAAATCAGTCTGACGACTTAGGAAAGCGGGAAGTTGGATAATATCCGCAACTTCCGCTACAGGTGCAGCTTGGTAAGGTTCATGTACATCAGTAATGATGGGTACATTAAAATGTTTTTTAATGTCAGCTAACCACTCAATCCCTTTTTCTAGGCCTGGCCCTCGAAACGAGTTCAAGCTTGAACGGTTGGCTTTATCAAAACTGGCTTTAAATACGTAAGGAATCTCCAAACGCTTGCAGATATCGACATAAGTCTCTGCAATTTCAAAAGCCAAATCTTTAGACTCAAGTACGTTCATGCCGCCGAATAGTACAAATGGCAAGTGGTTTGCCATTTGTATATCGCCTAAACGTACAATTTCTTGTGGTTTTAATTGTGACATTTAAACTTCCTAGTTTATTACTTAACCCAAATTACTTCGCTTTTTTGTACTGTGCTTTTGCAGCATCAATAAAACTAGCAAATAATGGGTGTCCATCACGTGGTGAACTTGTAAATTCTGGGTGGAATTGTACAGCAATAAACCAAGGATGTTGAGGAATTTCAACTGTTTCTACTAAGTGCTGTACAGGTGAATAGCCCGAAATTTTCATGCCAGCTTCTTCAAGCGCTGGAATAAAACGGTTATTCATCTCATAACGGTGACGATGACGTTCAATAATATCTGCTGAACCATACACTTCACGTGTTTTAGTCCCTTCAACCAATTCTGATTTTTGAGCACCAAGACGCATCGTACCGCCAAGATCAGAGTCAACATTACGCTGTTGAACTTCACCACGCTCATCTAACCATTCAGTGATTAGACCAATCAATGGAGACTTAGTAGAACGGTTGAATTCAGTCGAACTCGCGTCACTAATACCCACGACATTACGTGCATATTCGATCACAGCCAACTGCATACCTAAACAGATACCCAAGAATGGAACACCGTTTTCACGTGCGAATTTAATCGCTTGCATTTTCCCTTCAGTACCACGTTCACCAAAACCACCCGGTACCAAGATTGCATCCATATCTTTCAATACTTCATTGACATCTTGGCTTTCAAGTTCTTCAGCATTGACATAGTCAATTTGAACTTTAACGCGATTTTGAATGCCCGCATGTAAAAGCGCTTCATTCACAGACTTATACGCATCTGGAAGTTCAACATACTTACCAACCATTGCAACACGAACCGTGTATTCAGGGTTTAGTAGCGCCTCTACAACATTGTCCCAATCTGTTAAATCAGCTTCAGGCAAGTCATTGAAACCAAAACGTTCACAGATTAAGTCGTCAACATTTTGCTCATAGAATGTACGCGGAATTTGGTAAATGCTGCGCGCATCTTTACACACCACAACTGCACGTGCTTCAACGTTTGTGAACAAGGCAATTTTACGGGTCGTATCTGCATCAACATCATATTCAGTACGACAAATTAAAATGTCAGGCTGAATACCAATCGATAACAATTCTTTTACCGAGTGCTGAGTTGGTTTAGTTTTCAACTCTGCCGCAGATTTGATATATGGAAGCAAAGTTAAGTGCATAAGCATAGTGCGCTTATGACCTAGTTCAACCATAAGTTGACGTACAGATTCCATGAATGGGAGAGATTCGATGTCACCTACTGTACCGCCAATTTCAACAATCGCAACGTCATAACCTTCGCCTGCGCGAAGTACACGTTCTTTGATGTTGTCTGTAATATGTGGAATAACTTGAACAGTTCCACCAAGGTAGTCACCACGGCGTTCTTTATTTAAAACGTCTTGGTATACGCGACCAGAAGTAAAATTATTTAACTTGGTCATTTTCGCACGACGCAAGAAACGTTCGTAATAACCCAAGTCTAAATCGGTTTCTGCACCATCCTCTGTGACAAAAACTTCACCATGTTGGAACGGGCTCATAGTCCCTGGATCGACATTAATGTATGGATCCATTTTTACCATGGTTACTTTTAATCCACGGGCTTCTAAAAGCGCAGCAACTGAAGCAGCTGAAATACCTTTACCTAGTGATGAAACTACACCACCAGTCACGAAAATAAAATGGGTCATTGGGTTTCTCGTACAATCGAGCCTAATTCGGCCTGCAATGTTGCGCAATTTTACTTTACCTTGTACCAATAAAGCAAAGTCAATCCGCATCAATTCATAGAACAATAAACAATTGGATATTCTATCAGCATTTGGCAGATAAAATTAAGCTAAGTTCATAGGATTTTCATCTTGCATTTTGCTGTTATAATGGCGCGATCCTTCAAACACTCGATTTTGTGTAATTATGAATAAAAAACTTTTAATTTGTGGTGCAATTGCAGCAGGTTTACTATTAACAGCATGTGTAAAGAAAGAAGCACCTAAAGAAGATGAACAAGAACAAGTTGAAGTAACAACAGAGCAACAACAACCTGTTGAACTTCAACCCTTAGAAGCATCAGAACCTGAGATTCCAGCACAAGTTGAAGTGATTCGCGAAGAAACGCCGAATACCACCACTGAAATACGTCGTGAAACACCAGCACCTGCTCCAACAGCAGAGCCTGCACCTAAAGCAGAGGCACCAAAGGCTGAAGAAAAACCAACGCAAGCGCGCCCAAGCAATACAAACCCAAATACACAAACTGAAGACGATGCGGTTGCAGCAGCGATTGCAGCAGCGACACCAGCTTTAGAAAACTAATCATCGCTATTTAGATGATTAAAAAAACCCGATTGATATCGGGTTTTTTTTATTGCTGGTTTATAAGTAGGCTTTTAATTTTTCAGCAAGAAAGTCAATAAACAAGCGAATACGCTTTGGCACATAGTTTTGCTGATAATAAACTGCATGTATTTTCTGTTCATGTATTTTTATTTCATTTTCAAACAAAGCTACAAAACGCCCTTCCTGAATATCTTTTTCAACCATAAAACGTGACAAACACGCAATCCCTGCCCCTTGCAATGCCAACTGACGAACCGTTTCTCCATTTGAGCATTTAATTTTGGCCTGAATGGTTAAAGGTTCATCCTCCAACTGAATAGGCCACGTATTTAAATGTGCAGGCTGACTAAAACCAAGCAAAGTATGTGAGCTTAATTCTGCTGCATTTTTAGGTAGACCATGTTTTTGCACATAAACAGGACTAGCCACAATATATAACCGACTTTTACAAAGCAGCTTGGCATGTAAGCTGGAATCCGCTAACTCACCAAACCGAATCGCGACATCGGTTTTATGTTCAAGTAAGTCTATAACCTGATCGTGATTGGTAATTTCTATATCAATTTTTGGGTAGCGCTGCATAAACTCTTCAATCAGCGGCACTATCACATGCAGCACAAAAGGCGTTGCTGAATCAATCCGAATTAAACCAGATGCCTCAGCATCATTATTTTGCAGACTTTCTTCAGCTTCGGTCAAATCGAGTAAAATCTCACGCGCCTTTGCCAAAAACTGCTGTCCTTCATAGGTCAACTTGAGCTTCCGTGTCGTTCGCTCCAGCAAAGTCACATTCAACTTCAACTCTAAACGTTGCAAGGCACGGCTGACACCCGATGTGGTTTGATCCAACTGCTGCGCAGCTTTGACGATAGAACCACTATCAACAATGCTCACAAAAGCCGTTAATTCTTCTATGGTTGATTTCATGCGTAATTATTGATTAATAGTCAATAATATTTTGCAAATTACCCAGTTTTTAAGCAAGTCTTTTTTCTACAAAATAGCCTCATTCCATGAAACAAGTTATCGAGTAAAAAATTAATATCGTTCCTCAATTCGGCCTAGGCACTTTCCGTTTAACAGGTGACACTGTCATTGAGTCTGTGAAAACTGCACTAGAAGTCGGTTATCGTGCGGTCGATACTGCTCAAATCTATGGTAATGAAGCCGAAGTTGGTCAAGCCATTGAACTCAGTGGTATCAATCGTCACGATCTTTTTCTCACCACAAAAATCTGGACGGAAAATTACTCAGCAGAAAAATTGATTCCAAGCTTAAAAGAAAGTTTGCATAAACTAAAAACCGATACCGTGAATCTAACCTTGATCCACTGGCCTGCCCCAAGTACAGGTGTAAACATTACAGAACTCATGCAGAACCTATTGGAAGCAAAACAACAAGGTTTGACCGAACACATTGGTGTTTCTAACTTCAATATTGAGCTGACTCAACAGGCAATTGAGAGTATTGGGCTGGAAAACATCGCAACCAACCAAATTGAACTCAGTCCTTACTTACAAAACCATCAACTGGTTGATTTCCTCCAAGCACAAAACATTGATGTCACTTCATATATGACACTGGCTTACGGTAAGGTTTTGAATGATCCAGTTTTAATGCACATCGCGCAGCAGCATCAGGTATCGACGGCACAAATTAGTTTGGCTTGGGCATTACAACGTGGTTTTGCAGTCATACCGTCTTCAACCAAACGTGAGCACTTGATGTCTAACTTAAAGGCGCAAGAGATTCAATTGTCGGCTGAAGAAATGATGGCAATTACGCAATTAGACCGAAATCAACGTGAAGTTAGTCCTGAGGGATTAGCACCGATTTGGGATTGAGCATCACTATGAAAATTAATTTTCCACTTTTGGCGCTTGCGGTGGGTGCTTTTGCCATTGGAACCACCGAGTTTTCACCCATGGGCTTTTTGCCTGAAATTGCCAACGATTTGTCCGTTTCAATTCCACAAGCCGGACTGCTGATTAGTGCCTATGCAGTAGGCGTCATGATTGGAGCTCCGCTCATGACCTTATGGCTGGCACGCTTTCCTAAGAAAACAGCTTTAATCCTATTGATGGCGATTTTCACGATTGGGAATGTGTTGGCGACCGTTGCACCTGATTATATGAGCTTAATGGGTGCACGTTTAATTACCAGTTTAAACCATGGTGCATTCTTTGGCTTAGGTTCGGTGGTGGCAGCCAGTGTTGTGCCTAAAGACAAACAAGCCAGTGCAGTCGCAATGATATTTATGGGCCTCACCATTGCCAATATTGGCGGTGTGCCACTTGCAACATGGCTCAGTCAAAATACCAGTTGGCGCATGGCCTTTGCTGCGATTTCAATCTTAGGCATCATGACCATGTTGGCACTATGGAAAGCACTCTCGCAAGATCACGATGTGGTTAAACCGAATGTAGCAAAAGAATTGCGCGTTTTAACACGTGCGCCTGTCGTCCTTGCTTTATTAACCACAGTCATGAGCGCGGGTGCCATGTTTGCGTTATATACCTACATTGCTCCGAGCCTACACGTATTTATGCAGGCATCACCGCAAACCATCACCTTGATGTTGGTTTTAATCGGGATCGGCTTCTCCATTGGTAATCATCTGGGTGGAAAGTATGCCGATCTATCCCTAGAGAAAACCCTGATTGGCTTCCTTGTACTTTTGATGGTGATGATGCTTGTTTTCCCAGTATTAGCGCAAACAACCGTTGGTGCAGCGATTGGCTTGGTGATTTGGGGTGCGGCGGCATTTGCGGTAGTACCGCCACTGCAAATGCGCGTCATGTCGGTCGCAGCAGATGCGCCTGGGCTTGCCTCTTCAGTTAACATTGGTGCGTTTAACTTAGGCAATGCCTTAGGTGCCTTTGCTGGTGCAACCGTACTGAGTATGCAACTCAGCTATGCAGCGGTTTCATATGCAGGTGCCGCACTCAGCTTTATGGCCTTGATCTTGGTCTTACTGCAAATGAAGTTCGGTCTTAGCAAGAAAGCCTGTGAAGCCGTTTAAGCCTTACACGACTGAACCAATCAAAAAAGACCTACACTGCTGTAGGTCTTTTTTATACTTAGTGTTTTTGTTGTTCCAATTTCAAAAAATCCGCAATCAGCTTGGTTGCCCAAGACTCGGTATTGAGCGCCCCTTCATAGAAGCCACAATGGCTGCCTTTTTTGGTGGTCACAACGGCAATATTTGGCATTTGACGGATCATGTCTTTATACGGTTCAAAATTTTTAATGTGACAGACAGGATCATCCTCTGCATTTAAAATCAGCAATCGAATGGTGACATTTTCAAATACATAAATTGGATTTGTGGCTTGGTTATAACTGTCATAGTCCACATAACCCCCCATTTCATAATAACTCGACTCAAACTCAGCCAAGGTTTTGGTCATTAAGACTTGCGACACAGATGCTGTTTGTTGCCATGTTTGCGGGTAAGGAAAAATAAATTTCTTAAATAGCTTTTTAGTCATGACCTTACTATAAAAGGGATGCACATTTACAAAACCCAACTCAGTGTTATAGCCCGGACACAGCGCAAAAGCCGCCTTAAAAGGGGTTTGACTCCCTTCTTCGCCTAAGTAACGCACCAAAAGCCCCGTTCCTGCAGAAGAGCCAACCGCATACAACGTTGAACTTGGAAATGTGCTTTGAATAAAGGCAATTTGCTCACGTAAATCATCGGTTGAACCAAAAAGATTCATTTTAGGTACAGGCATTGGAAGGTCTGCATGTCCACGGCGTAAGCACAGTGCAACACGCCAACCCGTATAGCGATTTAAGTCACGCACCACCTCACGCATACTTTCAGGAGAGCCTGTAATCGTATGCATAACCACAACCGTTGGCGTCACTTCAGGCAAGTCATAACCGAACCACATAATGCCAGTGACCCCACCGTCTTGCATGTCTAATTGATCAAAATGATCGTATTCCAATTGAATCCGACGCTTTTGAATCACATCAAAATATAAAAGATGGGCATGCGTGTTGGATAACCACGGTGTTGGTCTGTACTTTTCCTGAAGCTGTGTAAGCGCCCCAACAGTCTCTTGAATTTGCCCTTGCGGGTTAACATAGAGCTTCGGTTGTTCCGCACCAGTCACTCGATCCCACGCCGTTTGGCTTAATTGGTTTAGCAAACTGAACACAGCATTCATATCAGTAACTTCTTTTTCCTATCTTTCTTGGTGATGCATCAATTTTCATGCCTGACTATAAATAACAAGTCACACGTTTATCATCCAGCTTGAGGTGCAAAAGCTGCCATTCGCTGTCCCATTTGTACAGCTAAGGCCTCTAGCCCCGATTTAGGACGGATCATCACTTCAAAATCTACAATTTGACCTTGCTCATTAAAACGAATCATGTCAATCCCTTTGAGCTTTTTTTCGCCGACATTGGCAGAAAACTCAAGGACGACACTTAAACCATCTTCTGTAAAAAATTCACGGTGGTAAGTAAAGTTTTCAAAAACCTGAATCACATTAGTTAAAATAAAAAAAACCACTTGCTTACCCGGATAAGGATTAAATGCCACAGGTGAACGGAACACGACATCTTCTGCTAAAAGCTCATTTAAGATGCTCATATCACGAGTCGTGACCATATCATGCCAGCGTACCAAGGCTTGTTTTGTTGTTGCTAAACTCATTCTTATGTCCTTATGAAAGTGAATCCACTCAAATCTGCAATAAAAGGCACCTTCTCTTGCACCACATACGTTTCATGGAAAAGGCAACACGAGGGAAAAGATATTATTTTAGAAAATATCTCTCCCTAACCCTCTCCGTATAGGCATAGGTATCTACACATCTTGATGTACCTAATGCAATTGTTGCGATTTCATTCAGTTCATCTATTGAATATTCTGAGAGCAGTTGAAGAGTGTTCAGTAAAATCG
>OFQU01000202.1_pt1 | contig 13495 bp, 9 predicted proteins | sample 1542981 | NCBI WGS metagenome assembly OFQU01 (sample SAMN07774233, study PRJEB24372) | wastewater metagenome | isolation source: Exp Tend CN 90WW | collected 2016-02
GACCACGACTGTGGTGCCGGCCATCAATGGCGCGGAGGAGAGCTGATAGTAGCTGTCCGGCACATCACCCAGACCCGCCTTCAGATCAACCTGGCCGTTGTTGCCGAAACCCTGGCAGAACTCGCCGGTGTCGGCATCGACCGCGATCAGACGTGCGTCGATGGTGTTGGTCAGCAGGCGGCGCTGGCAGTTGGCGGCCGGCGCAGGTTTGGCTTCGACGATGCTCGAATTGCCCGGCTGAGCGATGGCCTTGGTGGCATCGAAATAGGCCATGCCACGGCAACGCTGCCAGACTTTCGACTTGGCGTTGATCGCGTTTTTCCACAGTTCCTTGCCGGTGTCGGCATCCAGCGCGATCAGGTTGTTGTGCGGAGTGCAGATGAACACCTTGTTGCCGATCTGCAGCGGGGTGAGCTGGTCTTCGGCGCCGTTGCCATCGCTCTCGGCGATGTCACCGGTGTGGTAGGTCCACGCGACTTTCAGTTTGTCGACGTTGGTGCGGTTGATCTGATCCAGCGCGGCGAAACGGCTGCCACCTTCGGTGTTGCCGTAGTGCGCCCAGTCTTTCTGCGCCTTGTCTGGCTCCACTGGCGTGAGCCCCGGGCCCGTGCCGGTGGCTGCAACCGTTGGGTGCGCGACAAACATGTTAGCGGCCGCAACGGCCAGGCCGACCGCGAGTACAGCGGCCAGCGCATAAGCACCGCGCCCAGGAACGCCACCGCTGGCACGCTTGAGCATTGGATAAACCAGCGCGACCGCCAGACCCACCGCACTGAACATGAACAGGCGCGAGAACACCGGCCAGAACACCAGCCCGGCATCGCTCACGGCCCAGATCGCGGTCCCGAGCAGGAACGCTGCGAACAACCACGCACCCGCCGGTTTGAAGCGTGCGATCAGCCATCCGGAAACCGCCATCACCAGACCGCCCATCAGGAAGTACCACGACCCTCCCAGGCTGACCAACTTCACGCCGCCAGCAGCGAGCGCCAAGCCGAGCAGGGCGATGATCACGCCCAGCCCGACCAGAATGAATTTAGAAAGGCCAGAGAGGCCTTGACTCTGCTTCACGTTGAATGTCCCGTTGAAATGAGAAGGGGATTATATAGTTAGGTAACTACCTAGTTAAATCATAAATTCAGTAATAAAGCGTTGTCGGTTATCGAATAACGCGCCTGAGCCGAAACGGCCGTTCTCAGAGGGTTGAAGAGCGGTTGTGAATGACTGAAAAAGTGGTTTTTCTGTCAGGAAAAATGCGGGTTATGACAGTGTTGCCGTTATGCCGCACTCAACCACCGACAGTGCTCAGCCGACGCACGGCGATAAAAACAGCTTAGCCCACGTATTGCTCGAGCCCTGACAGCAGCGCCTCGAAGGTCACTTTGCAGCGCGGACTGTTGCGTAAATCTTCATGCATGGTCAGCCAACTGGTGAGTCTGGGTTTGAAGGGGTGTGCGAGTACGCGCACCAGCGCAGGGTCACGTTGCGCCACTCGCACCTGGCACACGCCGATGCCCACGCCGGCACGAATCATCGCCAGTTGCGCCAGATCGCTGTCGGTACGCAAGGTGAAGTGTTCGCGACGCCATTGCGGCAACCAGTGCCTGGCGCTGCGCAGGAAGGGCGTCTCCTGGTCAAAGCCGATCAGCGCGTGTTCAGTGAGCTGTTCCAGTGTCTGCGGTGTGCCTCGCGCATCGAGGTAGCGGCGGTGAGCATGCAGGCCCAGTTCGATATCGCCGATGCGCCGGGCAATCAGCGAACCTTGCTCGGGCGCAACCATGCGCACGGCGATATCAGCCTCGCGGTGCAACAGGTCCTGAACGCGATTGGTCAGGACCAGCTCAACGTTCAGTTCCGGGTACTGTCCTTGTAAGCCGGCAATAACCGGAGGCAGCACTTCGGCGCCCACGACTTCGCTGGCACTGATGCGCACCGTGCCTCTGACGCCGCTTCCTTGCGCCTCGGCTGCGCGCAGCAGTGCGGCAGCATTGGCCTGCATGGATTGCGCGAAGGGCTTGAGGGCCTGCGCGGCTTCGGTCGCCAGCAACCCTTGTTGGGAGCGAGTGAACAAACTCACGCCCAGTTGCTGCTCGAGCGTGTCGATATGGCGCCCGACCGTAGGTTGCGCAACCCCCAGTGCTCGAGCGGCACCCGACAATGATCCTTCCTGCAGCACGCTCAGGTACGAGCGGTACAGTTCCCAGCTGATGTTGTTGTCCATGCATAAATGTATAGCTGGTAGCCGGTTTTAAGCAATTTCATTGAGTCGACGGCGCATTCAGACTCTTCTCATTCCATCGAGAGGACGATCAACATGATCTTGAGTCGACGCGTTTTGGTACTGGGTGCAACGGGAGGTATCGGCGGTGAAGTGGCGCGCAAGCTGCGCGAATCCGGCTGGCAGGTGTGTGCGCTGCGACGCGGTGGTCGTCCACCTCACGAAGGGGCTGAAGGCTTTATCTGGTTTGACGGGGATGCGATGAATCGCCAACAGGTCATGGCGGCGGCACAGGGCTGCTCGGTCATTGTCCATGCGGTCAATCCACCCGGTTATCGTGACTGGGACAAGCGGGTCTTGCCCATGATCGACAACACCATTGCGGCCGCTATTGCACAAGGGGCGACCATCGTCCTGCCGGGCACTGTTTATAACTACGGGCCAGACGCATTCCCGTTGCTGCACGAAGACTCACCACAACACCCCATGACCCGCAAAGGTGCGCTGCGGGTCGAGCTTGAACGACATCTGCGCGAAGCCAGCACTCAGGGATGCCGGGTAATTATCGTGCGTGCCGGCAACTTCTTCGGGCCGGTGCCGGGCAACAACTGGTTTTCCCAAGGGCTGGTCAAACCGGGGCGGGCAGTCACCCGTGTACTGGTACCCAGTGCCAAGGGCATCGGCAATCAATGGGCCTATTTGCCGGATGTCGCCAACACCATGACGCAACTGCTGGAGCGCAGAGAAACGCTTGCACCGTTCGCCGCGTTTCATATGGACGGTCATTGGGATGCGGATGGCAGGCAAATGGCCGAAGCCATACGCCGCGTTGTGGCAAGACATGGCGGTAAAACGCCAAGGATCAAAGCGTTTCCCTGGTGGTTGATCAACGTGTTGTCGCCCTTTGTCGAAACGTTTCGCGAAATGCAGGAGATGCGTTACCTGTGGCAACAACCGGTAAGGCTGAACGGCGCGCAGTTGCAATCGACCTTGGGTCGCGAGCCGCATACGCCGCTGGATGAAGCTGTAGAGGCGACGCTGGTGGGGTTGGGGTGTGTTGATCAGTCTTATGATGCGCTCTCTCGCCGTCGGCCCGCAGCGAGAATGCGTTCGTAGAACGACTCTGCAAGCATCTTTTCCTCCCTGAGAACACCTCGGCCAACGCAGAAAAAACGAATTAACCTGGCGGCAGACCCCAGGCCTCTGCAAGTTGCCTTGCTGAGGCCGCAGGCAACACGGTCGAACCGCTGCGCCGAATCAGTGATGCATGCTCGCCAAGACCTTCGACAAGCAGAGCCGACTCCAATCGAGGCTCAACGACATAGTCCCAGCCAAGTCCGAGCCATGGGCATCGTCCGCCGACGCTGGCGAAGATGGCAGGGGTTGCTTGGGTGGCATAGTCGGGGAGTGCTGGCGCGTTTGGTCGCGATTCCCGGGCCTTCACTGCTGGCACATGCAGTTGCAGGGCGCCATGCGTGTTGCGTGTTACCTCCATACCTCCGAGCAGCGCGATGTCGAAGGGCACAGCCTGATCACGGGTCGCATAAAAATAGGCCATGCGCCGGATGTTGTCGTAGTCGGCGAGCGCCCGGTAAAGGTAGGCGCAGATGACGCCCAACATCGGGTCGGCATGCTTTTCATGCCGCAGGTCTGCAGCCAGTCGATCAACGCTATCAGCTCGCAAGTGCCCGTCAGAGAATTCACGAAGGGTCCGCATGCCCGCCAGATACCTTTGCGGCGAACTGTGCGCTCCGTACACCTGGAAAACATCTCCGTTGGGGCTGGGGACGACGGCGGTATACAGACCTGCGTAAGGTACGACAGGCGTAACTTGCTCCTTGCCCATGTGCACCAGAACAGGCGCCCCTTTAGTGCGGGGTTCAACGTAAAACTCGTTGACGGGGGGCTCGGATCTGAGGGAGTGAGTCGCGCGGTTGGACAGCAGTGTCGCCTGCTCACCCCAGACAATGAGATTTGCGTCACCGGCACGGTCGATCTCCAGGAATCGACGTTGAACCACCCAGGTCATCGACTCTGCTCTGAGCTGTTCGGACAACTCCTTTATCATTTGCCTATGGCGAGGCATATCCATGTCGATGTTGTGCAGTTCATCCATGTCCTCTCGCAGATGTGTGATTCCGGCGACCACTTCGCGTCTGTCTGGATCTTTTGATTTAGATCGCCTGAACCATGGGAGTTTGTTGAAAAGGCGATAGCGCAAGGTGCGCTGCTGAACTGAACGCTGGGTTGTTATTTCCTCGGCGGTGAACCCTGCAGAATCCAGAGCCTCGTCGTTTTTTTCAGTGCCCAGCACCGCTACCGTGTTTCCGGATGGCCACGGTTGCATGTCGTCAGGGGGCTTGAGTGGGGTCGCAGTGTCGTAAAGCACCACGGCGTCGGGATCGACCTGGCAGTGAGGGTCGAGCTTGAGGTGGTACTCGCGAGCGCGTTCGGCCGTGCGCGAGCGAGCGAATTTACCCAACGCATTCGTGGTTATGAGCCCATTTTCAATGGCAGTGGGCTCCAGTCCCCAGAGAATATCCGCGATGACACCCGAGAAGATGCATTTGCCCGGTGCGGCGCCAGCAGGGTCTCGAACCATGTAGCCCAGTTGGCCGTCATGGCAGCAAGCGAGGCTATCGAAATTTGTTTCGTCGGCCCGGGTGCCTTGCACAAGGATCCCGCGCGAACCATCGAGGCGCATTAGCTCCAGGTTTTGGGGGGCTTCGCGGCACGCGTCGGTGATCAGCGTTATGCGTTTGACGCCGAGCAGAAACATTTCCTCGTAAAACCTGTCGACCACAATGCGGTACTTCATCTGCAGCGAGTCGCTGAACAGCCAGAAGATCTCGCCAAAATTCGACCCCGTCAGCCCGTGTCCGCAAAATGACAGGATCAATTGCTCAACGACGTCGGCCCCCGCTGGAAACAGTTCGTCGACGGCTTGTTGTACGCGCACCCGTGTGACCGGGTTTGGCTTGTTATTGACCCAGCCGTCGTCGACGACTTTGACGTTGTCGACGCCGAAACCAGAGCGCAGTGCCCATTCCCCCATGGAGCGCGCGGCTAAAACGGCGCCATCCAGATAGGCGAAATCCAGGACCTCTTTAGCAACAGGTGTCACGGTGCTTACGCCGATTGCCAGACACACTCGCCTAACCATGGGGACGCTCCGAAAGATGTTTGGTGACGAACGTATAAAAGTGCATGGGTGACACAAGCCAGTGCCAGCCTGGAGGACGAGGAGGCGTGAGCCGTTCGGCCAGCACGATGAGACCTGCCAATAGCATCACCGGGATATGCCAGGTCCCGCTCACCAGCGGCACCAGCATCCACGCCCAGCACGAAACAATACAAAACAGGCCATGGCGCATGCCGAAGGTCAGGCAGTCCTTGTCGGCTGGCCAGCCAAACAAGCCGATCCGCTGTGGTTGATGCCCTCGATTGAGTGCTGCGCGATGCCACGGGCTTGCGCTCCAGACCAGCGCGATCAGCAATGTCACGATGAACACGTTTTGGCCCAGCGTGAACTGGAGCAACAACGCCAAGACCCATAGAACAGGGCCGGCGGCCATCCACAACGCACAATAGCCGAACAGAAACAGCGCGGATGCACGCATTCGCCGACGTGCCAGGCTGGAGTGCCAGACATGCATGAGCGGCATTGCCAACAGGGGCGGCATCATGGCCAAAAGCATCAGGAACCAGCCGGCGAGGATGCGGTGCAGCGGGTTCAGTGCGAGCTCCGCCTGTAACGCCGCCGGCCAGCGAGTGACGATCGACAGTCCGTTCACCGCTACGCAAAATGCGGGACCTTCACTGCTTACATCGTTGTAGAGGGAAAGGGCCAGGCCCACGCCTGCCGTGGCCAGCAGAATTGGCCACGGTGCGTAAGTAAAACTGCGTAGAACCAGACCTGGCCGCATGAGTCTGCCCTCAAGTCACGACGCCACTGCGCTTGAGAACGCTGATGCGCTCAACCGTTATCGGTGCTTCATCGGAAATCTGCTCGACAGGTACAAGCGTCACGCGCAGATGATTCGGATCGAAGTCCCCGGCGGCCGTGAGCCGTTGAGCCAGGTCGGTAATATCAATCGTATAACCCAACCCGTTGTGTTCGCCGTCTTTTTCCGAAGCAACGTTGAGACCGAAAAGCGTCAGGCTGCCGGCGTAGCGGTCAGGGTCGAGCGCCGGGTTGGCGCCGTCAGGCAGATTGACGTACACATCCAGCAGCGGTGACGGTGCGGAGCCACGCACGGATTCCAGGGCCAGGTAGAGTCGGGCCACCGCCTTACCCGGCGATGTCGCGCCCATGGTCGCGATGCTACTGGAGGCCGCCGTGGGTTCGAGGTCGATATGACTGTCTACCGGCGCACTGCCGATCGTGACGGCAGCGGCATTGGCGCCGATGGGCTGTACCGTTTGCTTGCTGGGCGAACCCATATTGACCCGTGCCACTGCATTCACTCCCGGCTTTACACCCGTACCGATGCTCAAATCATCATAGGGCCGATAAAATTTGCCGCCCTTCAACGTGTCTTTGCTAGTAAACGTTACGCCAGGTGCGTTGTCGCCGGGGACCGGCATGATAAAGCTGCGGTTGGCCGGACCATTGAGCCAGAGTGGGTCGTGGACCATGGTCTTGCCCGGCGTGTTCATCCAGGCTTCCCAGAGGCGATCAATGTTGCAATGGTGCAGCCAGAATATAGGGTCAAGACCTGCCAGATAGGCATTGCCCATGTAACCACCGACGAGACCGTGAACCGTGTTGTGCGGGTTGCTCTCCAGTTCTCCGGTGATGTCCGCGAACTGGACGAAATCGCCAGTGATTCCGCCACCGAATCCCAGGTTTCCGTTACCGACGATAAAATCATTCTCTTCCATCGCTTCAAGGCTGAACCCGCCCCCGGGCTTGATCGCCTTGATTCCGGGGCGCCGAGGGTATTTGCACAGGGGGTTCGGGCTGCCGTCGGGTAAGGTTTTTTCTACAAAGGCCTCAGGCAGATACAGGGCTTTCGGATCGCTGCTGTTGAGGTAGTTCCAGTAGGGAAGGGTCCAGTCGTCCCCCGTCAACTCTTTCACTTTCGCGGCGACGATTGCTTCGAACGAAAACAGGTACGCCCGGTGCCAGGAGAGGAAATACCAACTGCCGTGCTGACACTGATTGCCGTACGTCTTGTTGGTCAAGTCTGCTGGAATCGGGGTATTCGCCTTGATCAGATTTTCGTTGAGCCACAACTGAGGATGGAATCCATGCATGGCGCCGAGGAATTTCCAGCTCGTGCGGTCCTGTATCGGTTGCGCGTCCAGCGCCTGCATTGCCTTGGCGTAGTTCAGCAATGTCTTGTTCCATCCTGAACCCAGTGTTGCAACATCCTGGCGAAAAGCGGTCATGATAGGTGCTCCGTTGCGGTTAGGTGATGTCTCCCCCAACTTCAGTGCCGGTCTTCATCACGTCAGATCCGGCACTTTTCAAGCAGCCACAGCGCTACTCTGTCTGCAGCAATAGATGGACATCGATGACCGGGTTGCCCATCAGCTTCTGCGGGAAGCGATCCCCTACGAAGGTCTTGTCGACCGGTTCTACCCAGACACTCAGTTTGCCGCCCGCTATATCCGCCATTGGCAGTTCGAAATCGAACTGCGCCATCGCGTTGCTCACGCAATTGGCACAGCTTTGCACCTCAACCGGCTGGAACAGCGCTCTGGAGGCGATCGTCCTTCCGTCCTTTTGCAGGTGCACCCGGAAGCTGCCGGGGATTTTCAGACGATTGATGCCGCTGACGCGTACGTTGACTCGATCGGTCTCGACCGTGAATTGTTTGTTCGCGGCGAGCGTACGCTGGGTCTTGGGCAGAAAATCGACGTTCGAGGCTTCGGCCGGCGGTTCGTAATCAATATCAAGCTGACCTGCCGAGTCGATGATTGCCAGGGTGTTCAGTTCCAGTGCGCTGTGGGTGAATGGATTCAGAACCTCGAGCGCTGGATCGCTGAATATCTGAAAACTGATCGGGTCGGTAGCCTCGTTGATAGTGGTCAACAGCCCTTGCAGGTCGGTGGCCAGCATTTTCTTCTGCCATTCCCAGAACAGTCGGTCCCAATTGCAGTGGAAAAACCAGAACACCGGGTCGAACGCCGCAACTTCCTGTTGTTGCATCGTCGGACCAATGGAGTCATGGCCACTGTCGTGGGCGGCAATGATGGTGTTGTGACTGGCACCGGACCAGTAGCCATGAAAGTCTTCCCAGTCGGTTTTGCTCATTGCCCGGTTGACGTCATCGGTCACGCCGTTATCAATCAGGTTCTGGGCAATCGTGTCGTAGTCAAAACGTGTGGTGACGTACCCTTCGGGGAAATCCGCGCCAATGGTTTTCGGTAGCACGTATTGGTCGAAGGGTGGGCTTTTAAGCACGTCGGGGAAGGGCGTGGTGATATCCCAATAAGGCAGGGTCACGTTCTCGCAACCAGGCACCGATCTCAGGGCATTTTCGAAGCTGACCAGATAGGCCCGGTGCCAGGGGTTGTAGCCCGGTACGTGGTGCATGCAATAGGTATTGGGCGCCGGAAACCAGTGATAGCCCGCCTGGACGAAATAGCTGTTCGGGTCAGCGGGATCGAGGGCCTTAATGGCGGAAAAAGCTTTTTTGAGCTGGTCGAGTTCGTTGCTCGACAAGGTGGTGATGTCCTTGCGCATCCTGCCGGCCGGGGCCGCGGTGCTGAACAATGAGCGTGCCGCGAAGTCGGCCTGGCTCGCTTGAGTCACGGGCACGCCTTTGGGGTAGCCATTGTTCATCCAGTTGAGGAAGGTACCCACCCAGTCGGCAGGCCAGGGATTACCCGGCGGCATGTTGCCTGCTGCGACTTGTTGATAGATGTCGCCGGCGTGGTTCATCACCGCGTCGTAGCTGGCCAGGTCGAGACCTTGTCTGGCCATGTGCGCGCGGTCCACGGCCGTGAACATGTCGCGAATTTGCGCATACCAGGTGGGGTTGGTGACGGGGGTTGCGGTCATGTCTGACTCCTTGTCGTCGGTAACAATCGAAGTTTCAGTGGATCGAGTGTGGCTCGCCGGCGGAACTACCCAGACGACCCGCGAGCGTCCTGCAAGCGATAGCTAACTGGCCTTGACGGCGATGAACGAAGCGACCAGTCCGGCAGACGCGCCGTCGTGAGGCTTCACACGGATGACTGATCCAGTGATGGCCGGCACCTGATTCACGCCGTTTGGCCAGTGCTCCGTCAGCACCCCGTCATAGTCGTAGAAGTAGTCTTGAGTGGAGGTCCCGGGCCGCCCGCTGCCCACAATGTGTACGTGGTCGGGTAGTCCGTCATGGGCGCGCGTGATGACGCCCTTCAAGTCCATGACCGCGTTCGAGCCGAAACCGAGTTCACCTGCAAATGTCCCGTCGGCAGTGTCCTCCACGGTCCACACGCCTTCGGCGAATAACAGTGCCGCGAGTTTGTCCGGCGCGCCTCCAGTTAATGCGGGGTTATTGAGGAAACTTCTATACGTCCATTTTCCTGCAAAGGGATTGCTCATGACTGACATCTCCTCATCACTGTTTCTTGACGTCCGAATGTTGATGCGACGTGTGCTTCATCCCTGCCATGCCAATGCCGCCGCCGACGGCATTGAGGTCTGGCACGATCTGGATATTGGTCATCATCCCGCCGTCTTCGTGATCGAGGATGTGGCAGTGAATGACGAATTCACCGATGTAGCGGTCGTAGTGCGTGCGCACCAATACCTGATAGTCGTTCTGGACAAAGATCGTGTCTTTGAACTCGTGCCACATGCCGCAGTACTGGTTTTGCAATCCCAGCTCGTCGGCCGGAACCAGGCATTCGCCATTGGGGCCGAAGATGCTTTTGGGCTTTTCGCCGGGTTTGGCGTAGAGCACGTCCATCACCTGGAACGGGTTGACGTGGATGTGAAAGATGTGAGGTTCGCCCTGCGACGTCAGCACCCAGTCATCGGTGGTGTTGACCTGACGGGTGAAGTCGATACGGTCCGGGTCATAGGATTTGTAGTTGATGAAAAAGCCGAAGGCGCCAGACCAAGGATCCCCCGGTTTTTTCGGCGCCGTGGCCGGAGCTGCCGGCGGAAATGGTGGATATCCGATGAAAAAGTCAGCTTTCTGGATGTCGTCGTTGACGGTTGCATCCTTGAGGTCGGGCATTGCGCGCCACGGCTTCAGGTTGCCGCTACGCAGTCCTTCGAGGGCTGCCACCGGCAACGATGAGCCTTTGTTGGCGTCATAGAGCGCCTGCTGGATATAGCTTTGCGGATCGTCGGTCACCACTTTACCGCCAGAGACGATGACCGTTGCCAGCAATTGGGTTTCATTCGGACCTTGTCCGCCGGGGCCGCCATTGGGGCCGGCATTCGCGCGCTCTGCCGGCGTTGCCGCCTGGTTCAGCACGCAATAGGTGCCATCACGGGGGAACATCAGCAACACATCACTGCGATAGCCTGGTTGCAGAAAGTTACTGCCGATGCCACCACTGACACTTTTCTTGTTCACCCCGATCGGGCGGATGGCAGTGCGCGTCAGGCCGTCGGCGGCGATCTCGAATTGCGGAACAAGTTCGACCGGTTTGCTGGAGTCAGGCACTGTCACCGGGCACAGGTCGGCGATCAGCGCTGCTTGTTCCTTTGGCGTGCCGCCGAGTATGCCCTGCAGCGCAAGACTGGCTTTGGCACCACTGGTGTTCATGGGCACGATTTGCAAATTCACGGTGTCATGGATGCCGCCGTGAATGAAGCGCCAGCGTTGAATTTCTCCTGCGGCTATACCGCGCAAAGTCGGCTGGACCGCACCGTTGATACTGGTGAACCGGCCGCTGTTGTCCCAGACCGTGGGGGAGGAGAGTTGCGCGTCGAAGTTCTCCACCACACCGGTTTTATCGCCGGGGCACGACCAGGTGCCGTCCTTCTGCGTGATGATGTTGCCCTTGTCGTCGAAACACGCATAAGGAATTTGCTGGAACAGAAAGACTTGCTCGGTGAGGGGCTTGCCCGCCGCGTCCTTGAGGATGGTGTCGATGTCTCCCGGCTTGTCACCGGTATAGGCGCGATTGCCGCGCACGATCAGCGCGCCCGCTGCGCCGCTGGCGACCTGAAGCGCCGTGGAACCATGTCGGTGTGCGTGATACCAGAACGTACCTGAAGGGTGATCGGTGGGAATATTGACCTCGTACTCAAACTTTGTTTGCGGCGCGATGTTCAGCAGCACGTTATCGCTGTTGCCGGACGGTGAGACGTGCATTCCGTGGTAGTGCAGATTGATCGTGTTGAAACAGCCGGGATCGCCATTCGCCGGATCAAGCCCCCCCGGACAACTGGGATCGTTTTTCTCCAGTTGATTGTCCAGATGCACCCGCAGGGTGTTGCCCGGTTGCACATCAATGAGCGGCCCCGTCAGACAGCCGCCGTATGAGCGCAACATGACCTTGTCTTTGGCACCGTCGGGACTCCCCGGGTTGTAGATGTAGTTTTCGCGTTTCTGCACTTGCAGGTTGAGTTCGACCGTTTGCCCGTCACGCGTGATGTCACCTGCCGGATCGCACCCTGTTGATGGTTGGGCCAGTTCAATGGCCTTCAGCGTGCCTGTCTGGCTTTTTTCAAGGAGCCTGGGCGGTGAAAGGAACGGTTGAGCCGTGAGTTCGGCGAGCGCCGTGGAGGTGGTTGCACACACGATCAGCCCTGCGAAGATCCTGTAACGCGAATTCATTTCCTGCTCCCTGCGCATTGCGCAAATGTCCCACAGCCATGACAGCCGGGTGTCCGTTGAGATAGTTCGACCGGGCAATGTGAACGCCGGTGGCTGTGCGCCTCCTAGGAAGCACCGGTGCGCTTGAGCACAAGGGCGATGGTTTCAGCGAGAGCCGAATCGCAGGTGCACCCGGCGCCCGGGGTGTAGACCGGTGGTTTGGCGACGGAAGGGTCACCGCTGGTGAAGGGAGGACGGGGGTTGTACTGGATGTTCAACTGCACCTTTTGGGCGACCAGCTCACCGGCAATCAAGGCGATGATTGCCAAGGCTTCGTCGAGCCCCGATGAAATGCCACCGCCGGTGATACGTTGCCTGTCGACGATGTAACGGGGATAACCGTCTACCACATTGACCCGAGTGAACAGTTTCAGGCAGGCGATAAAGGCCCAATGCGTGGTGGCGTTATAACCGTCCAGCAAACCTGCTGCGGCCGCGAGCAAGGCACCTTCGCAGACCGAGGCGCAGTATTGCGCAGCTCCGCCTTGCTGAAACAGCCAGGTCATACGCCGGGGATCTTTCATCAGACGTTGCAAATCGGTGGGTTCACCGCCGGGAATCCACAGCAGGTCGATGTCATCGGAATGTTGATCGAACACCGGTAGATCGCCACCGATGGTCATGCCATCACGCGTGGTGATGGATGGCCCATCAAGGGAAATCAGCCGGACGGAGCGGCGAGGGGCGCTGGTGTTCGTCTGCGGTTCAACCAGCTTCATCCAGTTGAACAGTTCGTAAGGGGCGCTGATGTCGAGCAAGTCCACACCATCGTAGATGGCAATTGCGATCAGGTAGTGTCCTGGTGCAGGCATGACTCCCTCCTTGGGAACACCGCGGCGAACGCACTGGCGTCGTCAGGTGTATAGCGTTGCGCCAATCAGCAATGCGATGCCCGGACAGCGGAACCGGAGGTTGTCCACCCAAGGCCAATGGCCAGTAGAGAGGGTTTTGGCAGCATAGTCGGGGTTGTCATGCGTGCAAGAAGATTTTATGCGCAACCGCCCAATGGTATTGGGCCTGGTGGTTTTCGCACCATGACTTGTAAGAAGCCTGAAACAGTCACACCTATCAAAGCAAAATGTTGGCCTGGAAATGACTTCTACTTCGTATTTTTTGTGCAGCCACTGGAGAGGGCGGATAAGGCTTACAGCACATTCATCCGTCGTCGCACACTGCAAACGCCTAGCGCGTGATAAATCAAAAATCGTCATGTAGCATAGACCAATGAGCAGTTCTGCCGTCATCCTCTCACTACACGCTTTGCCCCAACTATGGAAGGTTTGTGAATGATAAAAACTATCCCGATGTGGAAAATAATGCTGGACACTAAAGGCATAATAGTGAGCCTTTTTATCATGGTGTCCTTACCTTTTTTTATCATTGGTGGTGCGTGGATGCTTCGTGATGGGGTACAAAATGGAGACGTGCGCGTGGCTATAGGAGGACTTCTTTCCCTGATTTTTTTTGGGGGAGGTGCCTTACTGATTACAATTTCAAAAAAATA
>OFQU01000206.1_pt1 | contig 13375 bp, 10 predicted proteins | sample 1542981 | NCBI WGS metagenome assembly OFQU01 (sample SAMN07774233, study PRJEB24372) | wastewater metagenome | isolation source: Exp Tend CN 90WW | collected 2016-02
ACGTCGATGGTCGACACGCCCCAGGCATTGCCGTTTTTCTGGATGGCCATGGCGCAGTTGGTGCGCGGCTCGGCGCTGGCGTCGTCCTTGTAGGCCGCCGCCCATGCGCACTGGCCGCGCGGGGTGGCCATGCCGCCCTTGTACCAGGTCTGGTCGTAGTAGTTGGGCGCCGCATCACTGTTCCAGAACGTGTTGACAGCCAGTTTGCCCGAGGCATCGCGATGCCAGAAGGTGCTGAACTTGTTGCGTCCGGCTTCACGCTGGCCGGGTAGCGGCCAGATACCACCGCCAAACACTTTCAGTTCGCCGTATTGATCCACCAGGCCCGGCAATACCATGTCGATGGCCGCGCTGTCGAGCAGCGGGATGGTCTGGGTGATGCTGCGTTGTTGCGCCTGAACCTTGTTCAACTCGCCCTGAATCTGCTCCGCGACTTCGGCAATGCGGTTGAGCACCACCTGTTCTTCGGTATGACGCAGTTTGGGCGCTACCAGTTGGCTGATACCGACCACGGTCAGCACTGACAACAGCAGCATGAACAGAACCAGAAACAGCGTGTAGCGAGCCTGAATAGTGCGGAATGCGGGCATGGAAACCGGTCCTTGAGCTGCGATTCTTATTAGGGGCGGGAGGCATAAACAGTGCGGGTATCACTAGGTATCGTCGTTGCCGTCAGAAGCTTTAGGTACCGGCGTGCTAAAAAGCTGAAGGCCGATGACTGGTCGGTATCGAACCTGATACACAGGAATTAACCAGCCATGGCACCGGAGTGAATTTCTACCGGTCGCGGCGTGATGAAGGGCTTGAAAGCCAGCATCCACGGAGGTCTGCTGATTTGTATCGAGAATGTACGAGAATTGTAAGTGAGTGCACAAAAAGGGTTGGTGCCATCAGTGAGCCGGTGGATACTCCCCAGCATTCGAGTGCTTCAACAAGGATATTTCATGTTCATTTCACAGGGAGTTTTCTCATGACGATTGGCATTGTCGGCGGCTGGGAAAGCAAGGCTGGCGTCATGGTGCGTAATACTGGCGCGAAGAAACAGGTGGCACAGAGCGTCAAGGTGCAGCAGATGCTGACCATGGTCGGAAACGATCCCAACGCTTTGAATACAGCCGAGATGGACAAGCAAGGCCTGCGCAAAAACATCAAGGGCTTTGATCCCGCGAACGTCTCGGTAAAACAGATGGGTAACCTGGCGGCGATGCTGCGTAGCCGAGGGCTGATCTCCGAAATCACGTCCTTCACCTTGCTGAATGCTGGTGACAAGTTCGATCGTTTCGGCGTGACCAAGGACATTGATGTCAAATTCAACGCATTGGAGTATTTCGCGACTCAGCTTGATGCGATCCAGAACAATGGTCTCAATGGCAATGCGTACGGCAAAAATCTGATCCCCGAATTCAAGAAAGCGATTTACGTCCTGCAAAACCTGAAAACCTATGGGGAAGGCAACGCGCCGCTTCCCAATAAAGACGGCATCAAAGCCAGGGCTTGAGCCGCCAGACAATGACCCGCTCAAGATGAGCGGGTCAGTTAGCAAGATCGCGGTACGCTCAAGTCACAGCGCTATTTTGCTCAGGTGAGGCACGACTTGCTGTTGTGCCTGATCGTGTAACTGCTGCATCTGCGGGCAGTGCAACTCAAGTTTTCCCCGCCGGTAACCCCGGTGAAACAGCGCCAGCCATCCTCCCTCCTTACCCTCGACGGGTGCCAGCCCGGTAAAGACAAATCCGATTGCAGCCAGTCTGTTCAGGTCGCAGGTAAATTGCGGTGACAATCCGAGCCGGATCGACACCAGCCATTGCTGCGGCAATCCCCTTAGCTGCTCGAGCAGATCGGGCCGCAGGGCCTTGAGCAGGATGTCGTAACGATTGGTGTGTTGTTCCAGCTGAATCGCGGGGCCACGCCAGTAAAATCGTTGCTCTTGCGTGCCGAATACATCACATAAATGTTCCATGAAACTGCGGTAAGCGGACGGCCAGGTCTGCCGTGGCAAGGGGCGTTGATACCCGTCGATGATGCGACATCCCACGACAATCGATTCCGGCGTTGAGCTACCGAATGGTGAGGGCACGTAGTCCGGCAACAGCCCGGTGTTTTGAAAACCGAGACTGGCGGCCATGCGTTGCGTGTACGGGTGGTGAGTGACCTGTTTGATGGACACGTCGTGGCAGCCCAGTGCTTGCGCGTGGGTCAGCAGTTGCTGGCTCAGACGTGTGGCAATGTTTTGTCCCCGGGCGTCAGGATGGACGGCGCTCAATGCCAGTTCGGCCGTGCGGGCGCCTGTGTCGCGAAACAGGGTGGCGTGTCCGCGTATCTGCCCGTCGACCACGGCGACCAGCGAGTGCCAGCGCTGGTGGGCGTGGTTCTGGTTGATCATCTGCGGCAGGTAAACGTGCGGTTGCACATAAAGATCACCGTATACCTCGCGGAACAACTGGCTGACCGCCGTGGCATCGCTGGCGCGATAATTACGCAGAATCAGCGGTTCCATCCGGACCCTCCTGATCCTTATGTTCATAACGACGCAGGTCCAGCACGCGCAGGCATTTGCCCGAGCGGGGATGTCGTGGCAGATCCTCATGCGTGCAGCACTGGATGTGCAGTTCCAGCAAATGATCCGTCCGTAATTGTGTGATCAACGGATAAAGCTCAAGCATTGCGGTTCCCAGTTGCCGATTGACGTCGGCGCGGTCGGGAGACTGTGCAGTTGGCACCCATTTCAGCGTCAGTACGTCCTTGAGCCCGACCTGTTCAATCACCAGTTGCCAGTCGTCACAGGCAGCGTCGCGGCGTATCAGTTCGGCGATTTCCTGGGGGACCAGCGACAAAATGCCCACTCGGACCCGATGGCTGCTGGCGCTGCGCCCCTTGATCGCGAATTTTCGCTGCGCAGTGCCGAGCGGTTCTCGCCAACAGGCGCGGTCGCCTACCGGGTATCGAATCAGCGGCATCAAGCGCCGGTGGGGGCTGGTCAGAACGAGCAAACCCACTTCATCGCAAGACTCGATCACCTTTCCGGTGTATTCGTCGATGATCTCCAGGATGGCGTGATTTTCATGCATTCGATGCTCGCCCTCGGCGCAGTCGCGCTGACTGCTGCCGATGAAACCGGCGTCGACGCTGGCGTAGCCGATGGAGGCGATGCGCGCGTTGGGAAACGCCAGGTTGAGAAGCTGGCGCTGTGAATCAAACAGACTTTCGCCGCCGTAGAGCAGCGTGTCGACAACCGGCAAGGTTTGCTTGCGACGCTCAAGCCAGGCGGCAAAGGTCAACAGATGTGCCGGCAAGCCTGCAAGCACGTTGATCCGATGCTGCTGGATGGATTGCGCCAATACCTGAGAATCGATATCGCCGGTGAACGGAAACTCAGTGATGTCCACACGCACATGTGCCAATGAATCGTGGATGAACAGGAAGCTGGCATACAGGTCGCCAGCAAAAAACAGATTGGCCACCCGGTCTCCCGGGTTGAATTGCAAACTGAGGGCGCTGCCGAAATCGCCGACCAGGCGCCGCCATTCATACCGGTTGTAAATAGAGAGTTTCCCGGCACTGGTGGAACCGCCGGTTCTGAATACCAGTGCCCCCTGCGCTGAGTCGGTCAATACCGGCCACAGGTCGAGGGTTTCGCTGTGACGCCAGAATTCGTCGGGATCAATGATCGGTAGCTCGGTGAGCAACGCGACTTGTCCCGGGACTTCGGCAAAGTGTTCGCGGTAATAGGGCGAGTGCTGACGAGCGAAGTTGATCAATTCGCCCACTGAGTCAGTGATGTTCACAAGGTTGACCTTTTTTATAGTTTTCTGGCTTGGCTCACGGGAAGTATCAGTTGCGCGAATCAATCATTAACGGCGTCTTGCCGCTGTGCTTGTTTCGGGCGAAGTCTTTGATGGCACAGACTTCAACTTCGAGATTCAGTAACCCGCTGTGAATAATCGTTGCCAGGGTCGGGTAACTCGACAGTCGGGCCTGCACGTCAACAGTTTCGAGTTCGCTGCGCAAACGCATGCGCTCGATACCGTCGGGTGCATGATCCAGCAGCAGTTGAAACGGCACTTGCAGATGCACCGCCAGTTCGCTCAATGAAATAAAGTCGGTGCCGATGCGGATCAATTTGCCGTGGCGTTGCAGCAGTTCGAAGCGTGGAGAGGCCAGTCCGCAAGCACAGGCGCCGGATACCCAGCGGCCAGTGTCGCCGACGTCATAGCGCTGAACGTTTTGCGCCTCCCGGGCGATGGAGGTGAACAACAGGCGGCCGACTTGAATGCCGACCACAGGCTCATCGGCGTCGAGCGCGACAATTTCCAGATGTTGGGTGTCGTTCATCAGATGAAAAATGCCATCTCCCGTAGCCTGGCAGGCATGACCGAGGGGGCCGGCGTCGACACTTCCGTAAATCGCCGAGCGGATGCTGGTCACACCGCACCGGCGCAAAAGAGCACGACTCGGTTCACTGAGATGTTCGCCGCCGAGAAACACCTTGGTGATACCGCCGTAGGCTTGCAAGCGCTCCCGTTCGTTGAGGAACAAGCGGTGCAGAGTGCTTGGCATGCCCATCAGCACCGTCACGCGCTGACTGATGATCAGCTCGGCGATGTCGCGGTAATCGTCATCGGCCGGGGCGCCCATCGGCAGGTGGGGGATGTCCAGCAACTCAAGCACTTTGGCGAAACTCAGGAAACCGCCGTACAACCCGCCGCAGAAGAACAGGTTCATTACCCGATCCCGCGCCGGATCCAGGCCCGCAGCAAACAAACCGTCCGCTGTTGCGCGCATCTGTCGATGGAAATCACCATAGCTATACCCAGACAGCACAGGCGTCCCGCTACTGCCACCGGAGCGGAAATACAACTGCGCCGCCGCGTTGAACGGCTGGCCCTTGAAACGCTCCTTGTCCATGATCGGCTGCCCGCAAAGCGTTACGGGTACAGGCGCGGGATCAAGGGTGGCGTGGCTTGGCAACAGGCCGGCGGCGACGCTGACCGACACACGTCGACTAAGCCGTTGCAACGCGTAGACGCCATCATGGGGCTCACCGTCATAGCCATCGTGAATGCCGGCCACTGGCGCGATGCGCGTCACACCGGCACGGATCAGCATCCGTGCCAACTCGCCAATCTGTGCTTCGCCGCACAGCAGCGCGCAACTTTGCAGGACGTTGCGCCATGGCAGCAGGGTGTCGGTGATCAGCGACCGCGGTACCGGATGCAGCAGCACGCTGCGAAACAGCGGGGAGGGGGCGAGTTGACGCTCGTGCGCCCAGATCACCCGCCAGCCCGGCGCGCTCCAGACATGGCCGGTTTGTTCCGCGAAGCTCTGCGCCAAGCGAGCCATGTGCGTGTGCGTGGTGATCTGCGCGCCTTCCTGTGGCGTTGGCAGCAGCGCCGGCCAATTCTCGGCGCGGCGTTCGAAGGCTGACGCCAGGCGCTCACCGATCTCGCGTAATACGATCGGGTCGTCACTGTCCACCAGCAGCCATTGTGGGCTAGAGCAGGCCTGCTGATCCAGTCGACAGACTTCATCGGCGACAGCATCGAGGTTCTGCGCTGTGGCGGCTTCGGTCGTCAGATAGACGAAACTGATGCGATGTCCCCAGTCGATCCACCGGCAACCGGACGGGAGCTGCTTGCGAATGGCTTGTAAGGCGGGCTCACCGCCCCACGCCGCAACGCCATTGGCGCGTTTACACAGTTGCCCGATCTGCCCCGTGCCCACTGGCAATACCGCCACGTAACCAGCGATTTGGCCACTCGAATCGCATTGCAACAAGGCGTGCAGTAACCGTGCGGTCAGGCCTTGATCGCTGCTGCTGGGTCGTAACCAGTTGACGTTGCCTGCCAACAGACTTTCCAGTACCGCGCAGAACGCCAGCAACGGCGCGTTGCCCGGCGTGATGTGCACCACCAGCCCGAGTGGGCTCCAGCATTCGAAGTGCGATTGTCGATAGTCGATGCGGCGCAATGAGCCCGGTTGGGCGCCCAGTTCGCGTTGCATTTTGATCTGCAATGCCTCGGCCGTGCAGAACTCGATCAGGGCCTGTCGATGTTCGAGATCGAGCGCGAGCTCTTGATTGTCGCCGCTCAGTTGCTCAGCAAAGCAGGTCGCGGCGCTGATCACCGTGCTGCTTTGCAGCGGCGTGCTCAGATGATCCGCAAGATCGGCCTGAAGGCATTCAAGCGCAGCGTCAAGGTCGCAGGCGTCGCGTAATTGTCCGTCGATCAAGTACATATCAGTAACTCCCCAGCAGGTCGGCCGCTGCCATCGCGCAACTTCTGCCTGCGGTAGTGCCTGCGCGGCCGTGCAGTTCAAACCAATCGCTGCTCAGCCCGCAGCCGCAACTCTGGCCAGGGTGCAACGTCGCCAGATCGCTCATCACCACCGCGTGTGCGGGACTGGACGAGATATAGGGCGAGACGAATCCCAGCAGGCCTCGCTGGCCATAGGGTTGAATAGAAAAATCAGCTGGATGGCGCACGTACACCTTCGAATAGACCGGGACATGAAAACGGTGATGGGCGCATTCGATGTAAGGCACGGCATGCTCGACGGCACCGTAACCATCTCGACAACGCGAGGTTTCAATGCCCAGTTGGCGGTGGATGCAGGCATATAGCTGTTGCCTGGGAATCTCATGTGCGGCCTGGGTTTTCCAGCCACCGCCGAAAAATGCCAGGGAACCGGCCGGCAGTTTCAGATCTGGCATGCCGAGGGCCTGCATCTGTTGCAAGGTCTGCCAGAGAAACGCCGGGAAGCCGAGGATGCGTACCGGCAGACCTTCTTCGGCAAACGCCTGCAAGGCCTGGATGACGCCAAACACATCAAACCGATGACCGTTACCGGTGCTGCGCAAGGCATAGACCACACGGTTGGCGGGGGCGAAGCGGCACAGAAACTGATCGGTGAACGAGGTGCCAAGCGTGATCAGCCCTTGCGGCTCGTAACTCAGCAGCAAGTAGTTGCAGGGCGTGTCCGGGGTGTCCCAACCGTAATGGCGGAAGATCTGCGCGACCATGAATTGCGCCGCGCCAAGGCTGCGCTCGTCGTAGCGCATGCGGCTGCGCTGACCGCTGGTGCCGGAAGACGTCAGTTCCAGGGCATTGGCGCCGGTGCTGCTGAGCAGCAGCCGTTGCTTGAAAAAATTGGCGAAGATCGGTGGCAAGTGCGACCAGTCATCAAGCGTGTCCAGGTCATGCGCACCGAGCCCGTGGGCGTTCAACCAATGTTCGTAGCCCGGTGTGTGCTGGCAATGAAAACGGCTGATCTCGGCCATGGCCCGTTCGAACAGGCCCGTGGGCACGGAATGCGGGCAATAAGGATGGGGCAACGCGCATAACGCATCGCTCGCGGGTAAATGGATCATCGATGTTCCCTTATTCAGGTGCGGCGAACGCGGTTTTGGCGTCTTGTAGAAACCAGAGCAGCAGCGGCAGGCACATCAAGCCTCCGAGCGCGGCCGACAGGGCGAAAAACTCAAGCCGGGTTCCGCCGCCAATGGCCGCAATAATTGAGCCGCCGATGCCCATCACGGCAATCGAAATCATGCCGACCATGGCCGAGACCAGGCCTTTGCTGTCATCCGAACAAAACAGCGCCAGCCGATACAGCGCCGCGTTGCTGATGCCCAATCCAACGGCGTAAAGCGCCAGGCTGGCGACTGTCGCTTTCAGTCCCAGACCCTGCATCGCGCAGCCGATCAGCGCCAGCAGGCCCAGGCAGAACGGCCAAAGCCCCAGTTGTATCAGGCGTGATAACGAGTGCGTCACCAGCAGACGGTTGAGAATCAGATTGCCGACGATGACGGCAGAGAAAATCGGAATTTGCCACAGGCCATACGTCAGCGGTTTCAGGCCCAGGCCCTGGATCAGCAGCAACGGCGCCAGACCGATCCAGGCAATCAGTGGCAGGCTCATCAGCCCCAGGGCCAGGCTCGCGCCGAGGAACCGCGGGTTACCGAGCAGGGCGAGGTAGCGCTGGCGGATCTGACGCATGGAAAAGGCCACGCGGGCTTGCTGCTGCCCATCGCGGCTGACAACGCCCACGGTCTCCGGCATACAGGCGTAAAGCCCCAGCCAGACCAGCACCGCAGCAATGCCGAGTGCCAAAAACAGTTCGCGCCATGTCAGCCATTCCAGCAGTACGCTGCCGAGCATGGGGCCGAGCAACGGCGATAGCAGCGCAATGTTGCCGAGCAGGGCCATCAGGCGCACGGCATCCGCTTCGCAGAACACTTCCTGTAGGGCCGGATAGCTGACGGCCACGACAAACCCCAGCCCCATGCCCTGTATCAGGCGCAGCGCATTGAACGCTTCAATGCTGCGGGTAGCGAAAGCGGCGGCACAGGCAGCAGCGAATGCGCCGCAGCCGATCAACAGCAGTCGGCGCCGCCCCCAATGATCAGACATGGGTCCCAGCAGCCATTGCAGGCAGACGCCGCCCAACAGATAAAGATTGAAGGCATTGGGAACATGGCGAACATCGGCCTGGAACTCTTCAGTGACGCTCAACATCGCTGGCATGATCAAGTCACTGGCCATATAGGTCAGGAGTTCAAAAGCGCTAAGCGCCAAGCAGAATCCCACCACTTGGCGTGGCCCGATTCTTATCAATGTTCTCTGCATAAACATCCTTGTCAGGTAAGGAGGAGGTTGCAGAGCCTAGGTCCAGACATTGGCGTGACCTACTGGTTAGCTGAAACATTAGATTTCGAATTTTTGCAGGATATGAAACGGACCCAAAACGCACGTAAAACAAGACGTTACCGGGCAGTCATCCATGGTCAAAAAAAATGCCCGCGAATGGGGCGGGCATTGTTTTTCAGTTAATTCAGTGTGTATTTTTCATGCCCGGCATCTGACACTGGCGAGCAGGCGGGGTGAAATATCCTGTTAACGATGTTGGTCGTCGCCGGGGCTTCCCCGGCGCAAGGATGATGGTCGTCTTGAAGCCGTGATGAAGCCAAAAGCCTCTATCGGCTGTAACATGAGGCCCCGTTTGCAGCGGCGCCTACCCGTATGACGGCAAGTGCATGGCATGCAAGTGGATACATTCCAAAGTTTCAGGAAGCCGCAATGACCCAGAAGCAACGTTTGATTTATTCGATTCTGATCGCCGTCTCCGTACTGGCGATCATGCTCGGCCTGTCCTGGCTGCAGAACACCGGGAAGATCGATGAAAAGACCTTCCAGTACATCGCCATCGGTGTGGCGGTGATCGTCGTGGTGATCAACGGCGTAATGCGCCGCAAGGTCAAACCCTGACGGCGATCGCAGTACGTTTCACTCGGTGTCGAGGACTGCAGCAGCCTGCGGATGCAGGCTGTAGCTCTTGTCCGCGTTGAAGGTGATCACACCTTCGGCGCTCAGGCGCTTGAGGACTTCGCGCACACTGAGGAAGGACAGCGGAATATCCAGATCCAGCAATTGGCTATGGACGCCGCGAACGCCCAGGCGACGGTCGTTTTGTGCCGCGACCAGCAGGGCGTCGATGACCTTCAGGCGAATCAGGCTGGTGCGCAGACCGAAGCTTTTGAGCAACAGCCGGATGCGTTCGTTGCCGTGACGCTCGATGCGTTGTCCGAAATCGCTCGCGTGGGGGCTCATGGATGCTCCTTGTGACGCCTGGCTACCGTCCGTTGGTAGTTGCGGGTTGTACATGCAATTACTCCTTTTCAGAGCCCGATCGGGAAAGGTTTTTTTGCGCTCTCTAAACAAGACGTTTCAGCTCGCCAAATCATGAAAGAAAAAATGTAGAAAATTTGTCGGGATTTCGTCTTCTGCGCGTAATCACTGCGTAAAACTGCCGCCCACCGCGCTAAATTTTTTTCGTCGACGTTCGTTTTCAGGACAGGCTCATTGCGCGTGGACGCGTGGGTGTTACCACAGCGGATCCGTTGCCCGTCACATGTTTCGCGCGGCAAGGCAGATCCGCTCTTCGGCATTTCGATCAGGAGCGAGCGTGATTATTTCCAGGCAGTTAACCGGACTGGCCGTTGCCGGTATGCTTTTCGGGCTGAGCCTTTCGGCCTATGCATTCAGCCCCTCCATTGATACCAGCGCCGAGATCCGTCGTACCGGTTTCGGCGTGCCGCATATCCGCGCACAAGACGAGCGTAGCCTGGGTTTCGGCATCGGTTACGCCTATGCGCAGGACAACCTGTGCCTGCTGGCCAACGAAATCGTCACGGTCAATGGCCAGCGGTCGCGTTATTTCGGCCCGGATCAGTTCACCGTCGAGGAGCGTGAAAACCGTGTCAGCGATGTCTTTTTCAATTGGCTTAATACGCCGCAAGCGGTCAGCACCTTCTGGCAGGCGCAAACTGCACAGGTGCGTGATCTGGTCCAGGGTTATGCTGCGGGCTACAACCGCTATCTCGCCGAACGCCGTCAGCAGGGCCTGCCGCAACAATGTCAGGGCGAATGGGTTCGCGATATTGCCCCGCAAGATCTGGTCAAACTGACCCGTCGTCTGTTGGTCGAGGGCGGGGTTGGTCAGTTCGCCGAAGCCCTTGCCGGTGCCACGCCGCCACAGGCCACGGCGCGGATCGCCAACGATACGCACGCCTACCAAATGGCAGATGTCCGTCAGCAGCGCTTCGCGCTTGATCGTGGCAGCAATGCCGTGGCGGTGGGGGGCGAGCGTTCGTTCAACGGTCGCGGCATGCTGCTGGCCAACCCGCACTTTCCCTGGGTTGGCGGTATGCGTTTCTATCAAATGCACCTGACCATTCCCGGCAAACTTGACGTCATGGGCGCCGCGTTGCCGGGCCTGCCGATGATCAACATCGGTTTCAACCAGCATCTGGCCTGGACCCATACGGTCGATTCCTCCAAACACTTCACCCTGTATCGCCTGCAACTCGATCCGAAAGACCCGACGCGCTATCTGCTCGATGGCCAATCATTGCCGATGAGCAAGCAGACGGTGACCGTGCAGGTCAAACAGGCCGACGGGCAAGTGTTGCCGGTGGCACGTGACATCTACAGCTCGAAGTTCGGCCCGATTGTGCAGTGGCCGGGCAAGCTCGATTGGGACAATCAGTTCGCCTACAGCCTGCGTGATGCCAACCTCGACAACGATCGCGTGCTCAAGCAGTGGTATGCGATGAATCAGGCTTCCACGCTTGAGGATTTGCAGGATTCGGTGCACAAGATTCAGGGTATTCCCTGGGTCAATACGCTCGCCGCTGATGACAAGGGGCAGACGCTGTACATGAACCTGTCGGTGGTGCCGAACGTCAGCGGCGAAAAACTCGCAAAGTGCAGTGACCCGCGAATCGGCACCCAGATGATCGTGCTCGACGGCTCAAACAGCGCCTGCGCCTGGGACGTCGACCCGCAAGCCGCGCAGAAGGGCATTTTTGCTGCCAGCCAATTGCCGCAACTGCTGCGCAAGGACTTTGTCCAGCACTCCAACGATTCCGCATGGCTGGCCAACCCGGCGCAACCGCTCACCGGTTTCTCGCCGCTGATCAGTCAGGACGGCCAACCGCTGGGCTTGCGTTCACGCTTTGCCCTCGATCGTCTGGCGAGCCTGAACAAAAAAGGCGCGTTGGGGATCAAGGATCTGCAGCAGATGGTGATGGACGATCAAGTGTATCTGGCGACCCAGGTGGTGCCGGATCTGCTGAAGTTCTGCGCCGCTGACCTTGGCGCCGATGCGCAAGCACTGAAACCGGTGTGTGCCAGCCTGAAAGCGTGGGACGGGCGGGCCAATCTGGATTCGGGCCTGGGCCTGGTGCATTTCCAGAACATCATGCAAGCCCTGCAGAAGTCGGTGGACATCTGGCGCGTCGCCTTCGATCCGCAAGACGCGCAACACACGCCGCGTGGTCTGGCGGTCGAGCAACCAGCGGTGGCCAAAGCGCTTCGCGAAGCGATGCTGGCGTCGGTCGATACGGTGGCCAAAATGGGCCTGAAACCGCAAACCCGTTGGGGCGACATTCAGGTGGTCAGCAGCGGCGGGCGGCAGACGCCGATCCATGGCGGGCCGGGTACGCTGGGGATCTACAACGCGATCCAGAGCGTGCCACGCGAGGATGGCAAGCTTGAGGTGGTCAGTGGCACCAGTTATCTGCAAGTCGTGACGTTCGATGAAAAAGGCCCGCACGCGCAGGGGCTTTTGGCCTTCTCGCTGTCCAGCGATCCGGCATCGAAATACTCGCGCGATCAGACTGAGGCATTCTCGAAGAAACAGTGGAGTGTGCTGCCGTTTACCGAACAGCAGATCCAGGCTGACCCGCAGTATCAGGTGCAAACCATTCACGGGACGTTGGACAAGACGGGGAAGGTCGCCGCACAGTAAACACGGTGTTACTGGAAAAAAAACTGAAGGCCGCATCCCGCAAGGGGCGCGGCCTTCAGCTTTTTGGCGGCTGTTGCGGCATCGGGTTGATCACCGGGTTGCCTTCCTTGTTGCGCGTCAGGTAAACGGGCAAGACCTTGGGCAGGGAGTTGGCGAGGTTGTTCAGCTCTTTGATGTTGTAGATACCGCCCACCCGAATCGCTCCGGTGCTGTTGTCGGCGAGCATCAACGGTTTTTCCAGGTAGCGGTTGATCAGCGGCAGGGCTTCACTGAGCGGCAGATTGTCCAGCACCAGTTTGCCGCTGCGCCAGGCCAGCGAAGCATCGTCAGGGTAGGTCTGGCTGATTTGCGGCATGTAGTCGCCCGGTTTGTAACGCGCTTGCATGGACGGCTCGAGACGCAAGCCATCGCCCGGCAATTGACGATTACTGCTGACCAGCACCGAACCTGCGATCAGGTTCACCCGCACTTGATCCTCGTACATCCAGACATTGAACCGCGTGCCGGTCACCCGGATTCTGCCTTCGCCTGCCCGCACGACAAACGGGTGCGACGTGTCGTGACTGACGGTAAAGAATGCCTCGCCTTTTTTCAGCGTGACGCGGCGTTCGTCCTTGTAGTTGCTGAAGGTCAGGTCAGTGTTGAGGTTCAGTTCGAGTTGGCTGCCGTCACTCAGCGTCACCTGACGCACATTGTCAGTGGCGGCAAAATGCTCATAACTGTTGGGCAGCCAACCCAGATGCCAACCGGTGTAAGCCGTCAGCGGCAACGCCAGTGCGCAGACCCCGGCCGCTATCGCGTAGCGGCGCCATGGGCGGTCAGGCTGAGTAACCGGCACAACCAATGCTGTCTCCGGGCGCGGCAGGTGTCCGGCAACGTCCCAGATTTCCAGCATGGCCTCGTACTCGAATGCATGCAGAGGATGTGCATCGTGCCATTGCTGGAATGCGCGACGCTCTTCGTCCGTGCAGTCGGCGGCGTGCAAACGCATGCACCAATGCGCGGCGGCATCGGTGATCGCATCGTATTCGGCTTCCGAGAGAGTGTCTTGGGTCATTGACTCATCCTG
>OFQU01000208.1_pt1 | contig 13338 bp, 11 predicted proteins | sample 1542981 | NCBI WGS metagenome assembly OFQU01 (sample SAMN07774233, study PRJEB24372) | wastewater metagenome | isolation source: Exp Tend CN 90WW | collected 2016-02
TTGCCGACCCAAGGCATTTCGATGATTTAGCTCAACCCTCGGCTTTACGGACTTCTCCGCAGCGATGACGCGGAGGGTCGATGCAGCCGGTGCAGGTCCGGCTGATGTCGGCCTATCTCCATGGATCGCCGACCGATGTGTCGGCCCGCCATCGCTGATACTGATCCTGGCGGCGGAGGACGACCCGATCCTGCCGATAGCCTGCGCTCGCCAACTCGCCGCGCTCAGCGGCCGGGGCAATGCGATCCGACTGGTGATCTCTCCTTTTTGGGGCCACGACTTCAATGCGGCCTATGAGGGCATTCCCAATCAGACGGTGCGCCAGATCGTCGGACGGTTCCTGGCCGAGAATGATCCCGGCCCGGCTCGTTGATCGATTACTTCGTCGCCATCCACGCGCGGACCTTGGCTTCCAGCACCGGCATCGGCAGCGCGCCGCTGTCGAGGACCGCGGCGTGGAAGCCGCGGGGGTCGAACGAAGCGCCCTGCTTGGCCTGCGCTTCGGCCTTCAGCTTCAGGATGGTGAGCTGCCCGATCTTGTACGCGAGCGCTTGCCCCGGGATTGCGATGTAGCGTTCGATCTCGGCGGTCGCATCCGTCTTTGCCATGGCGGAGTGGGTCAGCATGTAATCGATCGCCTGCTCGCGGCTCCAGCCCTTGGCGTGGATGCCGGTGTCGACGACGAGGCGCATCGCGCGCAGCATTTCGTCGTTCAGGCCGCCCATGCGCTGGTAGGGATCGGTTTCCATGCCCAGCGGCTTCCACAGCGTTTCCGCATAGAGCGCCCACCCTTCGACATAGGCGGTGTTGCCGCCGAAGCGCATGAAGGCGGGCAGCGCGGCATTTTCCTGCGCGAGGCTGATCTGGAAGTGATGGCCCGGCACCGCTTCGTGCAGGAACAGCGTTTCCATGCCCCAGGTGTAGCGGACCGGCAGGTCATAGGTGTTGTAGTAGAAGACGCCCGGCCGCGTCCCGTCGGGGGTGCCGCCCTGATAGCTGCCTGCCGCATCGCTCTTGGCGCGGTAATCGGGCACCGGCCGGATTTCGAGCGGGGTCTTTGGGATGACGCCGAACTGTTCGCGCACGCGGGCGTCGATGCGCTTGCCGATCGCCTCGAAGCCTTCGCGCACCGCTTCGGCACTGGTCGGCTGGAAGCGCTTTTCGGTGCGAAGATAGTCGAAGAAGGCGGACAGCGTGCCCGTGAAGCCCGCAGCGGTCTTTTGCGCCTCCATTTCGCGCGTGATGCGCGCCACTTCGCTGAGGCCCAATTGGTGGACCTGTTCGGCCGTCAGCGGCAGCGTCGTATTCTGTTCGATGCGATAGGCGTAGAGCGCCGCGCCGCCGGGCAAGGCCGACAGGCCGACGGTCGCGCGCGCCTTGGGCAGATAGTCGGTCTTCAGGAAATCGCGCATGCGCTTGTGCGCCGGGGTGATGACGTCGCGAACCTGCGCGGCATAGGCCGCAGTCAGCCGCTGCCGGTCGGCGGCAGATATGCTGGCGGGGAACATCGTGACCGGCGCGTAGAAGACCGATCCTTCGACGCCCTGCGCGATTAGTGCGTCGAACTGCGCGATCATATTCTCCACGACCAGCCGCGGCTGGACGACGCCTTTCGCCATGCCTTCGCGGAAGCGGGCGATCGCGCGATCGTACAGCGCCGCATAGCCGGCGTTGCGCTTCAGATTGTTCTCGTAATCGGTGACCGTCTTGAACGGTGCAGCGCCCTTGCCGCCCGCGAAATCGGGATAGAAGGTCTGGAAACCGCTGAAATGATCCATCGGCAGCAGCCGGTCGACCGCCTGGATCGCGGGGGCATAGCCGCGCAGGTTGATCTCCGCCTGATTGCGGAACACGTCATAGGCGAGCTGGTCGACGCGGGTCAGCTTCGACCGGTCGATCGCCTTCAGCGCGGCGAGGTCGGATTCGAGGTTGCGCTTGTCGCGCGCGGTCGCGGGATCGCTGATGTAATCGCCGAAGCGATCGGCATAGCGCAGGTCGCCGCGGAAGATCGCACTGATCGGGTTGAGCGCCAGATCGCGTTCGTCGCTGTCGTAAAACAGGCGCTTGAGCTTCATGTCTTCCGCGCCATCGCCGGGCAGCGGGGCGGGCGGCGGCAGCGCCTGGCCGAGGGCCGGCGCGGCGACGGAGGCGAGCAGCAAGGCCGCAGCAAGAAAACGCATCTATAAATCCCCTTCTGCAGCAGCACTTAGCAAGGCCGGGCGGGGATGCGATAGCCATGGTTGACGCTGTACCCCGTTGCGCCGCAAGGCAGGGGCATGCGCTTCTTTTCCGACAATGCCGCGACCGTGCATCCCCGCGTGATGGCGGCGATGGCCGACGCCAACCATCTCGACACCGCCTATGACGGCGATGGCCTGTCGCGCAGCCTCGATGCGCGTCTGTCCGATCTGTTCGGCACGGATGTCGCGGCCTTGTGGGTGCCGACCGGGACCGCGGCCAACTGCCTCGCGCTCGCCGCGCTGTGTCCGCCGCATGGCGGGGTGATCTGCCACCGCGACGCGCATATTCAGAACGATGAGGGCGGCGCGCCGGAATTCTTCACCCACGGCGCCAAGCTGTTCCTGGCCGATGGCGACGGTGCCAAGGTAACGCCGAAGACGATCGCGGCGATGGCCGATGCGATCCCCAACGACGTCCACCGTGTGCAGCCGCACGCGATCTCGATCACCAACGCCACCGAATATGGCCGGGTCTACACGCCGGACGAGGTGGCGGCGATCGGCGCGCTGGCGAAGCACCGTGGGCTGGGCCTGCACATGGACGGTGCGCGCTTCGCCAATGCGGTGGCGACGCTCGGCTGCACGCCTGCCGCGGTGACGTGGGAAGCGGGCGTCGACGCGCTGAGCTTCGGCTTCGTCAAGAACGGCGCGATGAGTGCGGAACTGCTCGTCTTCTTCCGCCCGGACCTTGCCGACGTGACCCGCTATCGCCGCAAGCGGGCCGGACTGCTGTTTTCGAAGGGGCGCTATCTCGCCGCGCAGGTGATCGCGATGCTGGAGGACGATCTGTGGCTGGCGAATGCGCGCGCCGCCAATGCCTGCCAGCACACTCGCTGCGGCGGCCGGCGGCCGGCTGGTCCATCCGGTCGAGGCGAATGAGGTGTTCCTGCGGGTGACACCCGAGGAAGCGGCGGCGCTGAGGGCGCAGGGCTTCGACTTCTACGATTGGGCGCCCGGCGAAATCCGGCTGGTGACGGCGTGGGACAGCGCGGCGGATCATGTCGCGGCGCTCGCCAAGGCGATCGCGGCGCTGTGAGCGACACCGTGACGGGAGGGGCGCCGCCGCCACAATCGACCCGGGCCGCGATCCTGATCCCGTTCGCGATCGTCACGCTGATCTGGGGATCGACATGGCTGGTGATCCGCGATCAGCTGGGCGTCGTGCCGCCGAGCTGGTCGGTGACGTATCGCTTTATCGTCGCAGGGATCGCAATGGCGCTGGTCGCGACGGTAAAGGGCGAACGGTGGGCGCTCGATACACGCGGTTGGGTGTTCGCCGGCGCGGTCGGGCTGCTGCAATTCTGCCTGAACTTCAACTTCGTCTATCGGGCGGAACATTACATCACGTCGGGGCTGGTCGCGGTGGTGTTCGCGATGCTGCTCGTGCCCAATGCGCTGCTGGCGCGCCTCTTTCTCGGCCAGCGGATGGGGCGGCAGCTGATCGCCGGGTCCGCCGTGGCGATGGCGGGTATAGCGCTGCTGTTCCTGCACGAAGCGCGGACCGGACCGGCGGGCGCCGCGGCGACGCTGGCGGGAATCGGCTTCACCGCCATCGCGATCCTGTCGGCGTCCGGTGCCAACGTGTTGCAGGCGACGCCGACCGCGAAGCGCTATCCGATGCTGTCGACGCTGGCGGTCGCGATGCTGATCGGGGCGGCGATCGACGGGGCGGTCGCCTGGACGCTGACCGGACCGCCGGTGGTCGAGATGCGCGCGGGCTATTGGGCGGGCATTTTGTATCTGGGGCTGTTCGGCTCGGCCTTCGCCTTCCCGCTCTATTACCGCGTGCTGCGCGTGATCGGGCCGGCCAAGGCGGCCTATTCCAGCGTCATCGTCCCCGTCATCGCGATGCTGCTGTCGACGCTGTTCGAGGATTATCACTGGTCGCCACTCGCCGCCGCGGGCGCAGGGCTGGCCGGCATCGGACTGGTCATCGCGTTGAGCGCGCGCAGGCCCAACCGGTAATCGGGATAGGCCGGGCGCCAGCCGAGCAGCCGCTTTGCCTTGCCGTTCGCGACGCGGCGGTTCTCGGCGTAAAAGGCGCGTGCCATCGGCGAGAGCGTCTCCAGCGCGACGATCGGTGGCGGCGGAAGGCGGAGCAGCCCGGCGGCGAAGGCGACCACGTCATCCTGCGGACAGGGGTGATCGTCGGCGAGATTATAGGCGCCCGGCGGGGCATTGCGGGCGGCAAGGACGCCGGTGACGATATCGTCGACATGGACGCGGCTGAACACCTGGGTCGGCAGGCCGACACGATGGGCGCGCCCCTCTGCCACGCGCTCGAGCGGCGAGCGGCCGGGGCCGTAGATGCCGGGCAGGCGGAAAACATGCGCGCCGCGGGACAGCCAGGCGGCATCGGCGGCGGTGCGCGCAGAGCGGCGGCCGGTGCCGGTGGGGGCGGTTTCGTCGACCCAGGCGCCGCCCGCGTCGCCATAGACGCCGGTCGAGGACAGATAGCCGAGCCAGCGATCGTGTAGCACGTCGCCATAGAGGGACAGGACGGGGTCGGCGTCCCCCTCCGGCGGGACCGAGCACAGGACATGGGTGGCGGTGGCCAGCGCGGTGCGGACGGCGGGTTCGTCGTCGAAGCGGAGCGTGCTGTTTCGGCCATCGCGGGTGGTGCCGATGGTCGCGTCCGGCCAGGCGGCGGCGATCCGGGCGGCGGTGTAGCCGAGGCCGAAGATCAGGAGCATGGGGTTTCCCCGCATGCTCCGTCACCCCGGACTCGTTCCGGGGTCCACTCTGCGGCTAGGGGGACGGCTGGCGTCACTTGCCGTTCCCTTGCGGCCCGGTGGACCCCGGACCAAGTCCGGGGTGACGAGAAGGAGGGGCCACTCACTGCGCCATTAGGCCGTTATAGGTGGTGCCGAAATAATCGCCCTTGTTCCACGTCGGACGCTGCGGCGCGTCGGCGACGGCGCGGGCGATGGCGTAATTGGTCGCGACGAAGCGGACGCCCTGATCCCACAGGATCGGCTGGCTGAGGTCGTCGCAGGGACGATGGTAGCAGTGCTCCAGGAAATCCTCGAACGGCTTGGCGCCGGCGCCCTTGACCCCCGGCCACAGGAACAGCGAGGGAATACCCTTCTTGACGAAGTTGAAGTGATCCGAACGGGTGAAGAACCCCTGTTCGGGCATCGGATCGGGCGACAGGCCGATGCCGATCGCGTTCACCGCCCGGGTCACGATCGGGCCGAGGCTGGAACGGTCGGCCCCGAAGGCGATCATATCCTCGAACGTATAGAGCAGCACCGGCATGTCGAGGTTGATGTCGGCGACGATCGTCTGGAGCGGCACGGTCGGATGATCGACGAAATAGCTCGATCCGATCAGCCCCTTCTCCTCGCCCGTCACGGCGAGGAACATCACCGTCCGCCTGGGGCGCGTGGGCGCCGTGGCGAAGCGTTTGGCCTCTTCGATCAGGCTGGCGATGCCGATCGCATTGTCGAGCGCGCCGTTGTTGATCCGGTCGCGGCCGGGCGCGTCGTCGGGGCGGGCGGGCGAGACGCCGATATGGTCGAGGTGCGCCGACAGGATGACGACCTCCTTGCCGACCATGGGGTCGGTGCCGGGGACGATGCCGACGACGTTGCTGCTGGCGGCGGGGGTGAAGCTGGTCCGCGTCGTTGCGGCGAGCGTGCCCTTGAGCGCGACGGGCGTGTAGGTCGGATCGGCGCGCTGCGCTTCGGCGACGATAGCGGACCAAGGTGTCGCGGCGCCCTCGAACAGCGTCGCGGCGGCGGCTTGGCTCAGCGTACCGAGCACCGGGGTCGACGGGGCGGCGCTGGTGCCGGTGCCATCGGGCTTGGCCCAGGTGGTCTTGGGCGAGGCATAGCCGCCGACGAGCGCCGCGAACGGGCGCTGGCGCGGACCGGCGCGCGGGGCATCCAGCATGACGATGCCGATGGCGCCGCGGGCCGCCGCGATCTGCGCCTTGGTGGCGGCGGAGCCGAAATAGGCGCGCTCTTCGCCGGGAAAGCGCGTCGGTGATCCGGCGAAGATGGCAACGATCTTGCCGCGCACATCCATGCCCCGATAGTCGTCGACGCCGAATTGCGGCGCGACGATGCCGCGGCCGGCGAAGACGACCGGCGCCGTGACGCTGGTATCGGCACGCGCCGGGTTGGGGCTGGGGATGTAATCGGTGCCGAACACGAGCGGCCGGGCGCGTCCTGCCGCGTCGGTCCAGCGCATCGTGCCTTCGCTGGCAGCTTTGTAGATAGTCAGCGGCACGTGTTGCAGGTAGCTGCCGGCATCGCCCGCCGGGCGCAGGCCCGCCGCCTGGAATTGCGCCGCGACGTATTGCGCCGCGACGTCGTAATCCGGCGTGCCCGCCTCCCGCCCCTGCAACGCATCGGAGGCGAGGAACATGACGTGCGCGCGCATCGCGGCCTGATCGGCCGGCAGGACGGCTGCGGTGTCGGCGGCGGCCATCTTGGTAGGGCCGGTCTGGGCGGGAGCGGACGCGACGAGGGTCAGCGCGGCAAGCGCGCCGGGAATACGGATCATGCTGGAAAGTCCCGACTATCGATCGTGCCAGCGTAACGGCGCCGCCGCGGGTGGCAAGATACCGGAAAAGGCCGCAAGCGATGGCTGGCGGGGGGCGTGGGGGCTCCTATAAAGGACTCATGCTCGACGTTTCCAACAGCATCGCCCAGCCCGCCGTCTCTGCGCCCGCCGCGGCGATCAGCCGGCACGATTACCGGCCGCCGGCCTGGGCCGTGCCCGAAACGCGGCTGGTGTTCGATCTGGATGCCGCCGCGACGCGGGTGACGGCGACGCTGTCGGTAACGCGCAATCCCGATGGCGGTGCGGGCCAGCCGCTGCGGCTGGACGGAGCGGGGCAGGAGCCGCTTGCGGTACGCGTCGACGGCGTCGCGGTGAACAACTGGCGGATCGAGGGCGAGCAATTGGTCGTGCCGCTGACCGGCGACGCGCACACGGTTGAGACCGAGGTGGAAATCGCGCCCGAGCGCAACACGCAGCTGATGGGTCTGTATGCCAGCGGCGGCATCCTGTGTACGCAATGCGAGGCGGAAGGCTTTCGGCGGATCACCTATTTCCCCGACCGGCCCGACGTGCTCAGCCGCTACAGCGTGCGGCTGGTGGCGGATAAGGCACGCTATCCGGTGCTGCTCGCCAATGGCGATCCGGTCGAGAGCGGCGATCTGGGGGATGGGCGGCATTGGGCGGAGTGGAACGATCCCTTTCCCAAACCCAGTTATCTGTTCGCGATCGTCGCAGGGAATCTGGCGGTCAATCGCGGCAGCTTCGTCACGCAATCGGGTCGCGAGGTCGCACTCGGCATCTGGGTCCGCGCCGCCGATATCGACAAGACACATCATGCGCTCCATGCGCTGAAGCTGTCGATGGCGTGGGACGAGCGCGTCTATGGCCGCGAATACGATCTCGATGTGTTCAACATCGTGGCGGTCGACGATTTCAACTTCGGCGCGATGGAGAACAAGGGGCTGAACATCTTCAACAGCCGCTACATCCTCGCCGATCCCGACACGGCCACCGATTACGATTATGACGCGATCGCCGCGGTGGTGGCGCACGAATATTTTCACAATTGGTCGGGTAACCGCATCACCTGCCGCGACTGGTTCCAGCTTTCCTTGAAGGAAGGCTTCACCGTCTATCGGGACCAGGGCTTTTCGGCGGACCAGGGTTCGGCGGCGGTCAAGCGGATCGAGGACGTGCGCGGCCTGCGCGCGGCGCAGTTCCCCGAGGACGCCGGCCCGCTCGCGCATCCGGTGCGTCCCGAAAGCTACCTCGAAATCAGCAACTTCTACACGGCGACCATCTACAACAAGGGCGCCGAGCTGATCCGCATGATGGCGACGATCCTCGGCCCCAAGGCGTTCCGCGCTGCGACGGACCTGTATTTCAGCCGCTTCGACGGTACGGCGGCGACCTGCGAGGATTTCGTCGCCTGCATGGAAGAGGCGAGCGGCATCGACCTCGCCCAGTTCCGCTTGTGGTACAGCCAGGCCGGCACGCCGCGCGTCGCCGCTAGCCTGGGCCATGAGGCGGGCGAGGGCCGCGCGACGCTGCGCCTCGCCCAGCACGTCCCCGTGACGCCGGGGCAGGAGACGAAGCAGCCGATGGTGCTGCCGCTGAAGATCCGCCTGTTCGGCGCCGAAACGGGTCAGCCGATCGGGCCGGAGCGGCTGGTGCTGCTCGACGCGGCGGCAAGCACGATCGTGTTCGATGGCGTCACCGAACGGCCCGTCCTGTCGATCAACCGCGGCTTTTCGGCGCCGGTGATCGTCGAAAGCGATCGCAGCGCCGCCGACCTCGCCTTCCTCAGCGGGCACGACGACGATCCGTTCGCCCGCTACGAGGCGATGCAGCAGCTGATGCTCGATACGTTGGTCGCGGGTGCGGTCGAGGGGCGGGCCGATCATGCTGCGGTGATCGCCGCGGTCGCCGATACGCTGGGCAATCGCGATCTCGATCCCGCCTTCATCGCCGAGGCGGTGCTGCTGCCGTCCGAGAGCTTCATCGGCGACCAGCTGGCGCTGGTCGATCCCGATGCGATCTTCGCGGCGCGCGAAAGCCTGCGCCGGGCACTCGGCACCGAACTCGCCGATGTGTGGCGGCATGCCTATGAGGCGGGTCCGCGCGAGGCCTATGCCTATACGCCGGTCGCCAAGGGGTTGCGCCGGCTGCGCAATGTAGCGCTGGGCTATATCGCCGCGAGCGGTGCGGGGGATGCGGCGAGCCTCGCCTTCCGCCAGTTCGAGCGCGCCGACAACATGACCGATCGGCAGGGGGCGCTGACGACACTGGCGAGCGGTTATTCGGACGAGCGCGAGGCGGCGCTCGACATCTTCTACAACCGCTATGCCGGCAACAGCCTGGTCATCGACAAATGGTTCCAGACGCAGGCGCTCGCCAGCCGTGACGATACCGGGCGGCTGGTCGAGGAGCTGGCGCGGCATCCCGATTTCACGCTCGCCAACCCCAATCGCGCCCGCTCGCTGATCGGGGCGTTCGGGGCTAACCAGCGTGCGTTCAACGCACCGGATGGTTCGGGGTATCGCTTCCTCGCCGAACAGCTGATCCAGCTCGACAAGCTGAACCCGCAGACCGCAGCGAAGCTGTTGCCGCCGCTGGGGCGTTGGCGGCGCTTCGATTCGACCCGGTCGGCGGCGATGCGCGCGGCGCTGGAGCGGATCGTCGCGGTCCCCGGCCTGTCGCGCGACCTGTTCGAACAGGCTTCGAAGAGCCTGGGGTGATCGGGCGGCCGTCAGGGCAAGGGGGACCGGACGCCGAGAGCCGGTGGCGATCCGCCGATCGGGGAGTCGCGCGCCGATCGGTGTAAAGGTTTGCCGACGCCGAATACTTCGGCTGGGCGTGCCGATGTCCTTGCCGTTAGCAACCGGCGAAGATGTGCCGCCGACGTACTGCCGCGGCAAGACAGGACGCTGATCCAGATTAATTCGCTTGTTACTGCGATCCATGTTGCGTGTCTTTCGGCGCAAGCATAGGCTGCACAGGTCTCGGGGTGGGAGAAGACCGGTGAGCGTACGGCGTGGGGTTGGGATTCTGGCGCTGGCGGCGCTGTTGTCGGGCTGTGGTGACGGCGGATCGGGCGGCGGCGGAGCGACGGGCAGCACGCCGACTCCAACGTCCACGGCGACGCCGACTCCCACCGCCAGCAATGGGTGTTCGCTGCGCAGCCGCCAGGATTGGGTCGCGGCGCAGATGAAGGAATGGTATCTGTTCTACGATACCCTGCCGACTAACCTTGATCCGAGCGGCTACACCAACGTCGACGATTATCTGGATGCGCTGACCGCGACGGCGCGGTCGCAGCGCAAGGATCGGTATTTCACCTATCTGACGTCGATCCAGCAGGAAAACGCCTATTACAGCCAAGGGTCCAGCGCGGGTTTCGGCTGGCGGCTGGGGCTCGATTCGACCGGGCGGCTGTACGTCACCGAAGCCTATGAGAGCGCGCCGGCGCTCAACGCCGGGATCGATCGTGGCGCGGAAATCTTGGCGATCGGCACGTCGTCGAGCAATTTGCAGACCGTCAGCAGCCTGTACAATGCCGGCGGCAGCGCGCTGAGCGATTCGCTGGGGCCGAGCACGACCGGTACGCAGCGCTATTTCCAGATCCGTGACGCCAGCGGCACGCGGACCGTGGCGGTGACGAAGACCGACTTCACGCTCAGCCCGGTGTCCAACCGGTACGGCGTCAAGATCATCACCGACAACGGCCAGCGCTACGGTTACGTGAACCTGCGCACCTTCATCACCACGGCGAACGACCAGCTGCGCAGCGCCTTCGCCCAGTTCAAGGCGGCGGGCATTACCAACGTCGTCGTCGACCTGCGCTATAATGGCGGTGGCCTTATCGACACTGCGGTCGTCATGAGCAACCTGTTGGGTGGCAACCGCGCGACGACCGACGTGATGAGCTACATGACCTTCCGTCCGGAAAAGGCGTCGGAGAACACGACCTATCTGTTCCAGTCCGAGCCGAACGCGATCGCGGCGACCAAGATTGCCTTCATCGGCACGGGTAGCACCGCATCGGCCAGCGAGTTCGTCATCAATGCGTTCGTCCCCTATCTGGGCGCTAACGACGGGCTGATCGGCGGCAACACCTACGGCAAGCCGGTGGGGCAGATCGCGCTGGACCAGACGTCTTGCGACGACCGGCTGCGCGTGATCGCCTTCGCATTGCAGAATGCGGCGCGGCAGGGGGCTTATTATAACGGTCTCGCGAGCACGATGGTGTCGACCTGCCAGGCGGGCGACGACATTTCGTACCCGATGGGCGATGCGCGCGAGGCATCGACGCGGGCGGCGCTCGATTTCCTGCAGGGCAAGAGCTGCACGCGCATTGCCGCCTCGGCGAGCGCGAGCGCGAATGCGGGCAGCGGAACCGGCCCGCTGGCGACGCGCGCCTCGCTGTTGACCGACGTGCCCGAGCGCGAGGCGCTGATGCCGCCGGCCGAACGCCGTACGCCGGCGCAGCGCGAGGTGCCGGGGCTGTACTGACGCCGCGCGCTTTTGCCGATATGGCCACCCCCGACCAACATCGGGGGTGACATGCAGGACGACGACAGCTTCGTGTACGACGAGGCGAGCGGCGAGTGGATCAGCGCCAGCGACGCGGCGGCGAAGGCGGCCGCGTCCGGCGGCGCGGGCGGTGGCGGCGACAGCGCCGTCGAGGTGCGCGACGCGGTCGGCAATTTGCTGGCCGATGGCGACCAGGTGACGCTGATCAAGGACCTGACCGTCAAGGGCGCGGGCCAGACGCTGAAGCGCGGCACGCTGATCAAAAGCATCCGGCTGACCGGCGATGCACAGGAGATCGACTGCAAGTTCGACGGGATCAAGGGGCTGGTGCTGCGCGCCGAGTTCGTGCGGAAGCGCTGAATGGACGGGGCGGACATCGGCCGGCGGCTGGACCCGAGCTGGCGTGCGGCGCTCGACCCGGTGCTGGCGGGCGAGGCGATGGCGGACCTGCGCCGCTTTCTGAGCGCGGAAGAGGCGGCGGGGAAGGCCATCTTGCCGCCGCCGCAGGACTGGTTTCGGGCGCTGGAGCTGACGCCGCTCGACGCGGTGAAGGTCGTGATCCTGGGGCAGGACCCGTACCATGGGCCGGGACAGGCGCATGGCCTGAGCTTTTCGGTGCGGCCGGGGGTGAAGGTGCCGCCGTCGCTGCGCAACATCTTCAAGGAATTGCACGACGATCTGGGCGTTGCCCCGCCGGGCCACGGGCATCTGGAGCGCTGGGCGAGGGCGGGCGTGCTGCTGCTCAACAGCGTGCTGACCGTCGAACAGGGGCGCGCCGCGGCGCATGCCGGCCGGGGGTGGGAGGCGTTCACCGATGCGGTGATCCGCGCGGTCGCCGCCAAGCCGGAGCCGGTCGTGTTCCTGCTGTGGGGCGCGCATGCGCAGAAGAAAGCGGCGTTCGTCACCGACGTGGCGCACGGCGGGCGGCACCTGGTGCTGCGAGCGCCGCACCCGTCGCCGCTGTCGGCGTATACCGGCTGGTTCGGCAGCAAGCCGTTCAGCCAGGCGAACGCCTTCCTGACCGCGCACGGCCGCGGGGCGGTGGATTGGGCGTTGCCGGCGGCCTGAGGCAAGGCATGGCCGCATCCTTCCGTTCACCCTGAGCCTGTCGAAGGGTGCTTGTCCGCAAGCGTGACGCTGTGGGCGGACCCGCCCTTCGACAGTGAGCAGGTGAAGCCATCCCCCGGATGGTTTCAGCCGAGCCTGGGAGGCTGGGCGACCTGCTCACCAGGGCGAACGGGATGGGGGCAGGCGGTTTCCTCGGGCCGATTGCGCGCGGAAGTGGACGAAGTGGACGGTACGTCATCGTCCGGAATCACGCCGAGCCGGCGTCGCCCATCGCCGCGAGGTCGCGCTCCCACGCTTCGTCGCTGGCGCGCAGCTCGGCGCGGTGCGCCGCCTCTTCACGCGCCGCCGCGGCCCGCTCCTCGATCGCATCCTGCTCCGCCTCCGACACGAAGCGCGGCGGCTGGTAGCGGACGAAGGGTTTCGGCAGCGGGTCGCCGGCCTCGCGGGCATAGGCGTCCGCCTCGACCTGATCGATCATGCGGTTGAGGCAGAGCGTCGCGGCATCGGGCGAACGCTCGGCGCGCACCGTGTCCATCCACGCGCCGTAGCGGACGGGATCGCGGTAGCGCAGCAGGAACATCGTCAGCTTTTCGTCATAGCGCCGGCGTTCGCCAATCTGTTCGCCCTTGTAGAAGATCGGCGTGGCGACACCGTGGATCGCGCGGGAAAAGGCGGCGTCGGACAGGCGCTGGTTCGCCTGGTCGAGCGCGGCGTCCCAGGCGAAGCGGAAGCTTTGCGCATCGGTGCGCGCGCGCAGCGCATAGGCCGCGCTGGTGCTGATCCCGACGCGCTTGCACGCACTATCGACACAGCCGCATTCAGCGAGCGCGCGGATGAAATCGACCTGCCGCTCGGGCGTCCAGCCATCGTGGCGATGGCGGAGTTCGACGGTGTCGAAATCGAGCGGGTTGCGGGGCGCGGCCTTGCGGCGGCGGGGCGAGCGATGGGGTGCATGGGCCATGCGCCGCCATTGGGCAGATTTTGCGCG
>OFQU01000209.1_pt1 | contig 13303 bp, 10 predicted proteins | sample 1542981 | NCBI WGS metagenome assembly OFQU01 (sample SAMN07774233, study PRJEB24372) | wastewater metagenome | isolation source: Exp Tend CN 90WW | collected 2016-02
CTGTTTGCTCAAGAGCAATTTCATCTTGATGATTCATGATGTTCCATTTGTTTTTTAAATCAATACACAATGTATGATAACAATAAATTTCGCTATACAAAACTTTCTGAAGCTTTAAAGCCTAAGTTTCTGTATAGCGGAACCAATAAAAATTGTAATTTCACATATTTAATGCAATTTAACTTAGCTGTGTATTTTCAATGACCATCGCTAAACCTTGTCCAACTCCAATACATAGACTGATCACTGCATATTTTTTATTGCGGCGTTTTAACTCACGCGCCACAGTTAATGCAAGGCGTGCTCCCGAACAACCCAATGGATGACCAATCGCGATTGCACCACCATTTGGATTTACCCTTAGATCATCAAATGCAACATTTAAACCTTTCAGACAAGATAAAACTTGTGGTGCAAAGGCCTCATTAATTTCAATAATATCCATGTCGTTTAAGCTGAGATTGGCGCGTTTTAAAGCTTTATTGATTGCTTCAATAGGACCTGCACCCATAATGCGCGGCTCGATCCCTGAAGATGCAGAGGCTAAAATTTTAGCCAGAGGGCGAATACCGTATTTTTCTTCGATAGTTTCATTACCAATCAGTAAAGCTGCGGCACCGTCATTCACTCCAGAGGCATTTCCAGCAGTCACAATACCATCTTCAAATAAAGGGTTTAATTTTTGCAACGCTTCAAAGTTAGAAGTGGGGCGCGGGTGTTCATCTTCATCCACAATTTTCGGCGGAGCTTTACGGCCTTGCGGCACTTCAATTGCTAAAATTTCATCTTTAAAAAAGTCGTCTTGTTTGGCTTGTTGATATTTGGCCTGTGACGCTGCTGCAAAACGATCGGATTCTTCGCGGCTGATCCCATAAGCTTTTGCAACATTGTCACCTGTTTCAGGCATAGAGTCATTACCATACATTTTTGTTAATGCCGGATTTGGAAAACGAGAGCCAATGGTGGTATCAAACATTTTTATATCTCGGCTATAAGCTGATTCAGCTTTGGCTAAAACATAGGGTGCACGTGACATACTTTCAACACCGCCAGCAATATATAGATTGCCTTCACCACAGTGAATTGCGCGAGCTGCATCAACAACAGCTGCTAAACCACTAGCACATAATCGATTGACAGTTTGACCAGCGACACTAACGGGCAGCTCTGCGAGTAATAAAGCATTGCGTGCTACATTTCGACAATCTTCACCCGCTTGATTGGTGCTACCCAAGATCACTTCTTCAATATCAGTGGCGTCAATACCCGTTTTTTGTACTAAAGATTTAATCACTTGTGCCACAAGATTATCTGGACGGATACTGGCAAGACTACCTGCATGGCGACCAATTGGCGTGCGTAAGCCATCGTAAATATATGCATTCATAACATTCTTTCCTTGAAGTTTTTTAATCTAAAAATTTAGCGTTGATAGTTGAGTGATAGATTCAGTTTGCAGCGTCTTTGTAACCACGGACTTGGTCTATAACGTGGGTCATGACTGATACTTGAAATACGCTCGAGAACTCTTAAAATCTTTTCTTTGCCGATTACATCGCCCCATTCAATCGGGCCAAATGGATAACCAAGTCCAAGTTTCACTGCGGCATTGATATCTTTAACTGTGGCAATTTTCTGTTGCGCCATATCGCAAGCCAAATTCACCACCATGGCAAGAACACGTTGTGAAACAAAGCCTAAGCTTTCTTCAATCACTATAGTTTCGGAGTTTTGCTGATTGAATAGATCCAGCGCAGCTTCAATCATTTTTGGCTGAGTCAGCAGGCTAGGCATTAACGTGCAGCATTGCTCAAAATTACCCAACATATCAATACAAACAACTTGTTCAGGATTGACGCCTAGACGTTGTGCGCTATGTGTTGCGTCATCGCCATAATTGGCAATTAGAATTAAATCTTCATTATTGGGCTGAGCATTGAGATTAATTTGAATCCCTTTTTGTGTTAAATAAGTGCTGAGTTTTTTATGATCATCATCAAATTCTGTACTAAGCCATACTGTTTTTAAATCATGACGATTTGCTGAGTACTTAGGAATAATTGCAATCTCTTGCTTGGCTTGATCAATGTATTTATAAAATCCTTCACCTGTTTTGCGGCCTAGTTTTTTCCCAATGAGCATTTGTTGTGTTAATACATTCGGGCGATAGCGTGGCTCTTGATAATATTGGTTGTAAATTGACAGCATGACAGGATGGGAGACATCTAAGCCAGTCAGATCCAGCAGTTCAAAAGGTCCCATCTTAAAACCTAAGGATTTTTTCAAAATGAGATCGATTTCAGTAACGGATGCAACATTTTCACTCAAAATTTTAAGTGCTTCTGTTCCATATGCACGACCTGCATGATTAATAATAAATCCCGGCGTATCTTTGGTACGTACGGGTCGATGTCCCATCTTGCGTGCGAGTTCAGAGAGTTGGTCAATAATTTTAGTGTTGGTATGCAGACCTTGAATGACTTCAACTACTTTCATCAATGGCACTGGATTGAAAAAGTGATAACCAACTACTCGATCTGGTTGCTGACATTGCGCTGCAATTTCAGTAATTGAAAGGGAAGATGTATTCGACGCTAAGATACATTCTGGACGAACAATAGCTTCGAGCTGTTTCATTAAACTTTGCTTGATGTCTAATTTTTCTATAATGGCCTCAATTACCAAATCACAGATATGCAATTCCTGAATATTTTCAACAATATGTAAGTTGGATAAAGCTTGCTCAAGTTCAGATTGAGAAATTTTATTTTTTTCGACTAATCGGCTGAATGTCGTATTTAATTTTTCATAAGCATTTTTCGCCGCATTGGGCTGTGTATCATATAAGTAAACTGGAAGATTGGCTTGAACGGCAATTTGAACAATGCCAATTCCCATAATTCCTGCGCCGATCACTCCAATGTTTTTGATTCGTCTTTCCATGTTCACCTCAATAGTGTTTAATCAATCTTGCACTGATGTTTATTATTTGCCTTGATAGCTCGGTTTGCGTTTTTCTAAAAATGCGGCCATGCCTTCTTTTTGATCTTCAGTATTAAAGAGCAATTGGAACGCTTTACGTTCAAGGGATAGACCCGCATGCAAAGGCACATCTTCACTAAGTAAAACGACTTCTTTTATTTGCTCTAGGGCAATTGAGGGAAGCTTGGCGATTTGCTGTGCCATTTTATAAGCGGTATTTAAGGTCTCAGTATCCTCTGTAACTTGAGAAACTAATCCCATAGCGAAGGCTTCTTCTGCAGATATAAGACAGCCGGTCATAATCATGCGCATAGCTTGAAATTTACCGACCGCGCGGACTAAACGCTGTGTGCCTCCAGCACCAGGCATAATGCCAACTTTAATTTCAGGCTGACCAAATTGTGCATTTTGACCTGCAATAATAATGTCGGCATGCATGGCCAGTTCACAGCCGCCGCCCAAAGCAAAACCATTAACTGCGGCAATAATCGGTTTGGGGCAATTGGCAATGGTTTGCCAGTAGCGTTCGGTTCGACGTAAATACACGTCCATTGAACTTGCTTCGGCAAGTTCGGTTAAGTCAGCACCTGCAGCAAAAACATCATCGCCGCCCGTTAAAATAATCACTCGGATATCATCATTTTCAACTTGCTGAGCAACAGCCTTAGCAAGCATTTTACGCACTTGTGTATTCAGTGCATTTCTTGCTTCAGGGCGGTTAATTTTTATTGTCGCTACTGCAGGAAGTGCATAATCAATCTGAACAACTTTATTTTGATTCACTTTTATAAATTCCGTATAGCAAAATTAAATTTACAAAACAATTTAAGTCAAATTTGTTCGTTGTTCAATCAAAATGGTAGTAAAAAATAAATTATCTTAAAAAAATCGAATTTTTGTAATTATTTTTATAAATATACACAAATTTAATTGTCAGAACAGGGTAATATTGATAATGTATTTCGCATAACGAAATTTAATACCTGTTTTGATAATTAAAGGAAGTCTCATCCTAAAAATGGACTAGGAGAAAAAATGATTCGTGACGAACAGATGTTAGAGCAATTGTTATCGACGCTTCGTGATTTTGTGAAAAATGTATTAAGACCGCTAGAGCATGAAGTTGATGAAACAGATGCGATCCCTGAACATATTGTGCAGCAAATGCGTGAAATGGGGCTTTTTGGTTTAACGATTCCAGAAGAGTTTGGTGGGCTTGGTATTACCATGGAAGAAGAAGTTCGTGTAGCTTTTGAGCTTGGTCATACTTCTGCTGCATTTCGCTCTTTAATCGGAACAAATAACGGTATCGGTTCAAGTGGTATTTTGATCGACGGTACGGAAGAACAGAAACGGAAATATCTGCCGCGCTATGCAAGCGGTGAAATTATCGGTTCATTCTGCTTAACGGAACCAGATTCAGGTTCAGATGCCGCAGCATTAAAAACGTCAGCTGTGAAAGACGGCGACTATTATGTATTAAATGGAACAAAACGTTTTATCACCAATGCTCCGCGTGCACAGACATTTACTGTAATGGCTCGCACCAATCCTGAAATCAAAGGCGCAGCGGGCATTTCAGCCTTTTTGGTAGAAGCTGGTACTGCAGGTTTGTCATTGGGTAAAATTGATAAAAAGATGGGTCAAAAAGGCTCTTATACCTGTGATGTAATTTTTGATAATTGCCGCGTGCATAAGGATCAGCTGATTGGTGGCGTTGAAGGCGTGGGCTTTAAAACGGCGATGAAAGTCCTTGATAAAGGACGTTTGCATATTGCTGCCTATAGCGCTGGTATGGCGGAGCGAATGCTTGATGATGCTTTGAATTATGCCATTGAACGTAAGCAATTCGGCCAGCCGATTGCAAATTTCCAGCTCATTCAAGGTATGTTGGCTGACTCTAAAACTGAAATTTATGCAGCCAAATGCATGGTATTAGATGCTGCGCGCCGCCGTGATTTAGGTGAAAACATCAGTACGGAAGCATCGTGCTCGAAAATGTTTGCAACAGAAATGTGTGGCCGTGTTGCAGACCGCTGCTTACAGATTCATGGTGGTGCAGGTTATATCAGTGAGTATTCAATCGAACGCTTTTACCGCGATGTACGTTTGTTCCGTTTATACGAAGGTACCACCCAGATTCAGCAGATTATTATTGCACGTGACATGATCAAAGCAGCGACTGCATAACATGATAAATTGAGGAAAAACAAAATGAAAAATACAAAGTTTAACTGGCAAGACCCGTTTTTAATCGAACAGCAATTGACCTCAGAAGAGCGCATGATCCGTGATGCAGCGGCGGCATACTGTCAGGACAAGCTGATGCCACGAGTACTGGAACAGTTCCGTCATGAGCAGACTGATCCTGCCATTTTCCGTGAGATGGGTGAGCTTGGTTTGCTTGGCCCGACCATACCTGAACAGTACGGCGGTGCAGGTTTGAACTATGTCAGTTATGGTCTGATTGCTCGTGAAGTTGAACGTGTCGATTCAGGTTATCGTTCAATGGCCAGTGTACAAAGTTCACTGGTGATGGTGCCGATTAATGAATTTGGTTCTGAAGAGCAAAAACAGAAGTATTTACCAAAATTAGCCACCGGTGAATACATTGGTTGTTTCGGCCTGACGGAGCCAGATCATGGTTCTGATCCAGGCAGCATGATTACCCGTGCTAAAAAAGTCGATGGTGGTTACCGCTTAACTGGCGCAAAAATGTGGATTACTAACAGTCCGATTGCTGATGTATTTGTGGTCTGGGCCAAAGAAGTCTCTGCTGAAGGCAATGTCGGTGACATTCGTGGCTTTATTTTGGAAAAAGGTTGGGAAGGGCTTTCTGCTCCAGCAATTCACGGTAAAGTGGGCTTGCGTGCCTCGATCACTGGTGAAATCGTGATGGATAACGTTTTTGTTCCTGAAGAAAATGCTTTCCCTGAAATACGTGGATTGCGTGGTCCATTTACCTGTCTAAACAGTGCCCGTTACGGTATTGCTTGGGGGGCGATGGGTGCTGCAGAATTCTGTTGGCATACGGCACATCAATACACTATGGATCGAAAGCAATTTGGTCGTCCCTTAGCTGCGAATCAGTTAATTCAAAAAAAACTGGCCGATATGCAAACTGAAATCGCTCTTGGCTTACAGGTGGCTTTACGTTTTGGTCGTATGAAAGATGAAGGCATTGCATCAGTTGAAGGTACGTCTTTAATTAAGCGTAATAACTGCGGTAAGGCACTGGATATTGCACGTTTGGCACGTGACATGATGGGTGGTAACGGGATTTCTGATGAGTTTGGTGTAGCCCGTCATCTGGTCAACCTGGAAGTCGTGAATACCTATGAAGGTACACATGATGTGCATGCATTAATTCTTGGGCGAGCGCAAACGGGTATACCAGCATTTTGTAATTGATCCGTAAGGGGGTACTTTTAAAAGAACACAGCAATCCATTGTTTAAATACACAATGGGTAGTTGAGTGTTATTTTTCAATCTGTTTTTTTTAAAGGCATTACTTTCGTTGTAGTGCCTTTTTTATGCCAATTGGACAGTTTAAAACATTTTTATTATAAAAAATATTAAATTTCATTATGTGGAATATTTTAATATTTGAGTCAAATTTTAAAACTTATATGCATAAATAAAGACGCTATTTTTTAAGTTTAATTATTTTGAAATTAATAACATCCAGATATGTAACAAAATATTTCAAATAATAACCTTTATTTTGAATAATAAACATAAATAACAATGAGATATGTTTCTATGAATGGAATTAATTAAATTTCGTATAGCAAAATATAACAATGAATAATTGAAATTAATTTTCTTTTTGTCTATGTTAGATTTATCGATTAAAAGATCATAATTCTGAATAACACAAAGAAGGGATACAGGTATGAAAGGCCTAAAGGATAAAGTCATTATTGTAACAGGCGGTGCTGGCGGTATTGGCAGTGCGACATGTAAACGCTTAGCGCAGGAAGGCGCAAAGGTTGCGGTATTTGACATGAATATTGACGCTGCACAAAAGCTAGTAACAGATATTCAAAATGCAGGCGGAAATGCACTAGCAGTGCAGTGCGATATTACCAATAAAGAAGTCGTTGATCAGGCGATTGTGCAAACAGAAGCCGAACTTGGTCCAATCAATGGTCTTGTAAACAATGCAGGTTGGGATATCTTCAAACCATTTATTAAATCTGTTCCTGACGAGTGGGAAAAACTGATTCAAATCAATTTAGTCGGTATGTTGAATATGCACCATGCTGTACTTAAAGGCATGGTTGAGCGCAATCAAGGACGTATCGTTAATATTGCATCAGACGCAGCGCGCGTGGGTTCATCAGGCGAAGCGGTATATGCAGCGTGTAAGGGCGGATTGTTGTCTTTCTCTAAAACTTTAGCACGTGAGCATTCGCGCAATAACATTACGATCAATGTAATTTGTCCAGGCCCAACAGATACAGCACTTTTAGCGGGTGTAACTGAGGGAGCATCGAATCCTGAAAAACTTCGTGAAGCATTTACTCGTGCTATCCCGCTAGGCCGTTTAGGTCAGCCGGATGATCTTGCTTCATCTATCGCATTTTTCTTAAGTGATGATGCGAGCTTTATTACAGGACAAGTCCTGAGTGTCTCTGGTGGTTTAACCATGAATGGTTAATTGACTTACAATGCGCAGAGTTAAGTAATACACAATAGACTCTAGTGAATTTGAAAGTCCTAACACCATATGAAGTAAAAAGTTAAAAAGTAGTTTTCAAGGAAAGGAAAAAACAATGAATTTTGAAGATATTTTATACGAAGTAAAAAATGGTGTGGCATGGATTACCATTAACCGTCCAGAAAAAATGAATGCTTTTCGTGGACAAACCTGTGACGAAATTATCCGTGCATTAAACAAAGCCGGCTATGATCGCGAAATTGGTGCAATTGTCCTGACTGGTGCGGGCGAAAAAGCCTTCTGTACTGGAGGAGATCAATCTGCACATGACGGCAACTATGATGGTCGAGGGACAATTGGTTTGCCGATGGAAGAGCTGCATACCGCTATTCGTGATGTACCGAAACCAGTAATTGCCCGTGTACAAGGTTATGCAATTGGCGGTGGTAATGTTTTAGCGACCATTTGTGATTTAACCATTTGTTCTGAAAATGCAATTTTCGGTCAAGTGGGTCCAAAAATGGGTTCAGTAGATCCGGGCTTTGGTACAGCGTATTTAGCCCGTGTTGTCGGTGAGAAGAAAGCACGTGAAATTTGGTATTTATGCCGCCGCTATAAAGGTCAAGAAGCTGTCGATATTGGTTTAGCCAATAAATGCGTACCTGCAGATCAATTAGACGCAGAAGTACAAGCTTGGGCAGAAGAAATTTGTGAACGTAGCCCGACGGCAATTGCCATTGCTAAACGTAGCTTCAATATGGATACAGCACATCAAGCTGGCATTGCAGGCATGGGCATGTACGCTTTGAAGCTTTATTACGATACAGAAGAGTCACGTGAAGGTGTCAATGCGCTCAAAGAAAAACGCACACCTGAATTCCGTAAATTCTTTAAGTAAGGAGAAACAAGCCATGAATAAAAATCCTTACATCTCTGAAGATTTAGAGTTTTTAGCCGAAACTGTTGAAAAATTTGCGCAAAAGTATATTGCTCCAGGTTTTTTAGAACGTGATCAAAGCCGAATTTTTGATCGTGATTTAGTTAAAAAAATGGGTGAAATGGGCTTTATCGCACCTGAATTGCCTGAACAATATGGTGGTCAAGGCATGGGGCGATTGGCAGCTGGCGTGATTCATGAAGCCGTTGCAAAATCCGATTTAAGCTTTTCTTATATCAATTTATTGGCATCACTGAATGGTCAAATTTTGGCGGAACATGGCGATCCAGAAGTGGTAGAGCCATGGCTGCGCAAATTAACTGCTGGTGAAGCTATTTTTTCCATTGGATTAACCGAGCCGCGCGGCGGTTCAGATGCAGCCAGCCTGCGTCTTAAAATTGAGCGTGATGGCGATGAATACGTGCTCAATGGTGAAAAGACCTCAATTTCTGCTGCCGATCAAGCTGATGCATCGGTCATTTTTGGGCGTACAGGGACGATTGAATCCGGTGCGCATGGCGTGACGGCTGTCTTAGTACCGATGGATTTACCGGGCATCACCACGACCCGTTTCGATTGTCATGGTCAGCGTGCAATTGGCCGTGGTTCAATTTTCTTTGACAATGTTCGGGTTCCGGTTAATCACCGCTTGGGGGAAGAGAATAAGGGCTTCGTTCAAGTCATGCAAGGCTTTGACTTTTCCCGTGCATTGATTGGTTTGCAAGTACTTGCTGTAGCACGTGTGTCTTTGGATGAGGCTTGGGAATATGCTGCGCAGCGTGAAGCTTTTGGTAAGCCATTGACAGCATTCCAAGGTGTTTCACATCCATTAGCGGACTATGAAACTCAAGTCGAGGCAGCCCGTTTATTATGTTTACAGACTTTATGGTTGAAAGATAATAACTTGCCGCATACCGCAGAAGCGGGCATGTGTAAGTGGTGGGGGCCTAAATTGGCTTACGATGTTGTTCACCAATGCTTGCTGACTTTCGGTCATGCAGGTTATGACCGTGGTGTGATGGAACAGCGTATGCGTGATGTACTTGGTTTTCAAATTGGCGATGGCACTGCGCAAATTATGAAAACGATTATTGCCAGACATAAAGCGGGACGTAAGGCAGTACCGGCGTAAACAACCATTAAACAGTTTGATATGTCTATTACCTGAATTTACTGTAAGGTAATAGGCACATATTGAAATGAAATAAGAAAAGCAGCTGTGCGTTGGAAATAAGCGTTTTGAAACAAAACGGTTGGATAATTATAAATTGGAGTTATGGAATGGATTTCGATGCGGTTCTTTTACCCCCTCGCAGGGAAAAAATGATTCAAGAAGGTTACTGGCTGAATAAAACTATCCTGCAATCCTTAAATGAAGCAGTGCATCAGTATCCGGATAAAATTGGTTTAGTGAGCTATAAGACAGAAGATCAGTCAGAAACCAGCTTTACTTACCGTGAAATGCTGCATACAGCAAATCGAATGGCTTTGGGTTTAAAGCGTTTGGGGGTGCAAAAAAAAGATATCGTTTCTTGCCAATTGCCCAACTGGTGGGAATTCACATTGCTTTATATTGCTTGCCGACGCATTGGTGCAGTGTTGAATCCATTAATGCCAATTTTCAGAGAACGCGAACTTTCTTTTATGTTAAAACATACTGAAAGTAAAGTTTTTATTGTGCCGAAAATTTTCCGTAAATTTGACTATGAAAAACAGGCTAATAAGCTTAAAAGCGACATTCCAAGTATTGAACATGTTGTTGTCATCGGCGGTGAGGGCGAAAACAGTTTTGAAAAATTGTTGCTTAATCATGGCTTAGACAGTGATCCACAGATTCTAAACACATTGAATGATGTTATTATTACTGCAGATGATATTGCACAGCTGGTCTTTACCTCGGGAACCACGGGTGAACCCAAAGGTGTAATGCATACCGCAAATACCTTATTTTCTAATATTGTACCTTATGCTAAACGTCTGCATTTGAATAAAGATGATGTGATCTTAATGGGTTCACCAATGGCACATCAAACGGGATTTATGTATGGCCTAATTATGCCTGTATTACTCAAAGCCAAAGCTGTATTGCAGGATGTATGGGACGTTAATACCGCAATTGATCTGATTCATAAGCATCAAGTGTCATTCACCATGGCATCTACGCCATTTTTAAATGATTTATCTGAGGCTGTTTTGGATAGCCATCAATCTTTAGAAAGTCTGAAATTATTCTTGTGTGCAGGTGCGCCAATTCCAAGTACTTTAGTGCAAAAAGCGCGTCAGAACATGGGGGTTAAAGTGATTTCGGCTTGGGGAATGAGCGAATGCGGCGCTGTGACTATGACGCGCCCTGAAGATGATGACGAGCGTTCATTTAATACCGATGGACTACCATTGCCTGGTGTTGAAGTGAAAATTGTCGGTGATGATGGTAAAACTTTAGCCCCAATGCAATCGGGCACACTGATGATCCGTTGCTGTTCAAATTTTGGTGGCTATTTAAAACGTCCGCAATTAAATGAAACTGATGCAGAAGATTGGTTTGATACGGGGGATATTGCTTATCAAGATGAACAAGGCTATATCCGCATTGCGGGACGAAAAAAGGATGTCATTATCCGTGGTGGGGAGAATATCCCCGTTGCTGAAGTTGAATCTCTTATTTACCTGCATCCTGAGATTGCGACAGTCGCTTTAGTGCCATATCCAGATGAGCGTATGGGGGAAAAAGCCTGTGCAGTAGTCAAACTGAAAAATCCAGAACATGAGCTGACGCTGCCATCACTGGTGGAATTTTTGAAAACGCATCAACTAGCTAATCAATATTTACCAGAACGGCTAGAAATTTGGGATGAAATTCCAATGACACCATCGGGTAAAATTCAAAAATTCAAAATTCGTGAATTATTAATGAATTAACAAATACAAAGACATATTTTACCAACCAAAATCTGAATAAATCTATTCGATAAATATTATTTTTTATATTTATCAAGAGTTTTTTCGGTCTAAAAAAGTGAGTATCCAAAATTAAACTTTTGGAGAATAAAAGGACTTTAACAATGAAAAAAAATGTAAAGCTTTTTGCTAAAAGCACTCTGACCTTATCCATATTGGTTTTCACCTCATTGGCTTATGCAGAGACTGGTTTGGAACAGCAAGTTGCACAATTGCAGCAGCAAGTCCAAGCACTGCAGGAATTGGTGCAACAACAGCAAAAAGCCAATGATCAAAAATTCAATGAACAAAAAATGGCAGCCGCATCTGTATTGGTTGAAAATGGTGCACAACAAAAATCAGTCGTACCTGTTTTAAAACATACGACAAAGGGCGGTGCTGAATTTGAACTATACGGTAATGTGCGCGCGGACATGAGTTATCAAATGAAAGGTCCACACACCATGTATAACTTAATCAGTGCTGTACCACTGGAAGGAACACCTGATGAACATAAAAACTCAGATAAATTTCAAAGTACTTTAAATGCCACACGTTTTGGTTTTAATTTTAAAACACCTCAACTTGGCGATCATGCAGTTGGTGGTAAGGTAGAAATGGACTTTTTTGGCGGAACTGGGCGTGATAATTTCCGTATTCGTCATGCCTATATGACTTATGATCAATGGCTCTTGGGTCAAACATGGTCTAACTTTAACGCTATAGAATATTTTCCTGAAACAGTAGATGCATCACTTTCTGTCGGCGGGTCATTAACTCGCGTACCGCAAATCAAATATTCAGTTCCTGTGAACCCTAATCTGAATTTGGCATTTAGTTTGGAAGATTCGAAAGCTGAAACGGTCACACGTACGGGTACGCAGAATTTTACAACAGATCCCGATGCGAAATTAAAATTACCATCAGCAACTGGGCGTGTGAATTATAAATTTGATAATGGTTCAGCACTTTCTGGACGTGCTTTTGTGACCCAAAAAGCGACCAACCATGAGGGTAATGATGATTTCTTAGCATGGGGCGTGGCATTAGGCGGAAAATATCAGGTATCTGAAAATACCTTAGTTCGCTTCGACTATAACCACATTAAAGGGGATACCAAGAACTTACTTTGGTCCAATATGGCCTATGTTTTTGATGAAAATAATAAAATGCGTGCCAATCAGTTTGATGCGATTAGCGTCGGTTTAACGCAAAAAATCACGCCTAAAATCCGCTCAACATTAGGCTTTGGCTATATGAAAGCCGATGATAATAATGCCTTTTCTCAGCTAGTGCATGATGATGAAACCCAAAATGCTGAGCTGAAAGAAGGTTGGATCAATTTATTTTACAATCCAGTGAAACCAGTGAATTTTGGTCTGGAGTATATGTATGGTGAGCGTAAAACATTTAATGATAAAAAGGGTATAGATAGTCGACTGAATTTCACAGCAATTTATGATTTTTAAAACAATTTTATGTAGATGTTAAGGTGTATGGGTTCTATCTTTTTATATAATAAAACCTTTTAAATAATTATGTGCAAAGTAATCACCCCCCCCCCTTGAGGCGTATTTTACATGTATATAATTCTTGTAATTGGCTGTTTTATTTATTTAAAATAGATAGAGCCCGTTGAGATAACATATCCTAATATTGGAATACTATCAGCGAAAAAATATGAGTTCGGTCAGAAATCAAAAAATTATATAGGACTTACGCATTGACGGATTCAAAAAAGTATTAAAATACTTTATAAAGTATCTGTGATCAGACGAATTAA
>OFQU01000210.1_pt1 | contig 13303 bp, 10 predicted proteins | sample 1542981 | NCBI WGS metagenome assembly OFQU01 (sample SAMN07774233, study PRJEB24372) | wastewater metagenome | isolation source: Exp Tend CN 90WW | collected 2016-02
AGCTGTTGCTCCATTTGCTTGAGCAAGCTTCGGTTTTCCGGAAGCACCCAAGTTTCGTGTTTCACATAACCGGCGGCAGCCAGGCCCGCACGCATCTGCTTCATGTAGAAGCTCGACGGCTTTTTCGCGGACGGTTTCGAGCGCTCTCCCTTTGGGCTCTCTGACGCAACAGTGGGGGAGCGGCTTTTCATGGCGATGACTCCGTTATGAACATCTCACGCGTGAGCCACACTACAACCAATTCAAAGTGCCATCAATGGCTCACGCGTGAGATTTTTTCGATGCATCGAAAAAGTCCTGACGCGCACGGTTCGTCAGTGTTTTTGCCGTGAGGAACACATCGCCTGGTGGTATCTGAAATGTTGTGTCAGCTCGTCAAAATTATTTTGGATTTTAGTAGTTGTTTTTTGTTGTTTAAGTTTTAGTGAATATTCCTACATTGCTTTTTCTGATTTCTGTAAGAGCTAATACTTGCATGCAGTAGGAGTGATGGTGCGCTTTTTATTTGAGTAACATTAAGAAATAACGCGGGTTCGCAACTCTCGAAAACTTATTCTAGGTTTTGTGTGTGCGCACCTTCACTCCGGTGGAAAGTTGGTTCGACCACTGGCCCTTTAACTTTTTGAGGAAATCATTATGACTTTCGAAAAAGCATCTTCCGCTGGCGATTCTCAGATCGGCTGAGCTAGCCAATGAGAACCGGGGCCTTATGGCCCTGGTTCTTGATGAACTTGTTTTTAACTGTATCTGAGGCTGCTATATGAAACTTTGCCTGAAGCCGACCATCATTCCGTTCAAACTTGAAGGCCAGGTTGTTCTGCGGTTCAACGGGCAATACGCGAAGATCCCCGACCCCTATGGTGCTATCTGGGAATTCGCAACTGCACTGGACGGCAGTGCGCCATTCGAAACGATGATTAACCAGGTGGCCGAACGTTATCCCGCAGTGGATCAGGAGGATCTGCGCAGCGTTGCGCAGGATTTGATCAGATACCGACTGGTCGAGAGTCCTGATGCGTTCGAGACGACTTCTCTTTCGGACCACGATCGCAACAGATTTTCCCGAAACATCGATTTTTTCGGGTCGATGGCGGCGGTGGGAGAGAACAAGTTTTCCTCTCAGGAGAAACTGCGTGCGGCCAGGGTCTGCGTACTGGGTTGCGGCGGGCTCGGCACCCATATCCTGTTCGATCTGGTAGCGCTGGGTGTACATCACCTGACGATCCTTGATTTTGACAAGATCGAGTTGAGCAACCTGAATCGACAGATCCTTTACAAGGAGAGCGACATCGGGATGCCGAAGGTCGAGACCGCCCGGCGCCGGTTGCTTGAGTTCAACAGTCACCTCGACATCACCGCCCATGAGACGCGCCTTGAATCGGCTCAGGATGTCGCCAGAGTCGTAAGTGGCCACGATATTGTGATTTGCGTTGCCGACAAACCCGCGAACTACATGGCCGACTGGCTGAACGAGGCCTGCGTTCAGGAGGGCGTCCCCTTCATATCCGGTGGGCTCGATGTGCGCCGCTCGGTTTTCTATTCGGTGGTACCCGGCAGCTCGGGGTGCGGTGCTTGTTGGCTGACTTCGGCGCGCAACAAAAGCAGCCTGGTTAACAGTATTTCGACCATGGCCAAGCAACACGACATAACCTACCGGCACCCAGGCCCGGCACTGGTGACCCTGGTGGCCGTGACCGCGGGCATGATGGTGAGCGAAACCGTCAAGATCCTTACCGGCTGCCAGCCGCCACAATTGACCAACAAGCTCAAGGAATTCACCTTCGACGATCTGGATGTCGGCATTGCCGAAGTCTGGCAGCAGAATCCGGACTGCCCGGTGTGCGGGCATCTCGCCAATTCGCAGCAGCTATCCGTGCAGACGGAGACCGTCTAGATGTTCAAGCTGCTGGCGTCCTATGTCATCACGTCCGTTTGCTCATGGGCCATTGCATTTCTCATCCCGCTTTACGTCTATGAGCAGACAGGCTCCCCTGTCTGGACATCGCTGGCTTTTTTCGCGGCGATGGCGCCTTACATACTGGTCACCCCCTTTGCCGGGGTGTGGAGTGATCGCTACAGCAAGCGGCGATTTCTGATCGGTGGCGATCTTATCAACATTGCCATCGGCAGCCTGATGTATGTCGCCGTGAGCACCTTGTCCGGGGACGCCTTGAGCATCACGCTGTTGCTGCTGAGCTTCATGCTGGCAAGCGTTGGCGCAACCCATCACCCGGTATTTCAGAGCATCGCTCCTGCGCTGGTCGAGGGGCGAAAACTTCATCGGTTCAATGCGATCGTCAACGCCAGTGACAACATCATTCGCATCGTTGCGCCGATCAGCGTGGCAGCGGTACTGGCTTTCAGCACCAAGGAGCGGATTCTCGTTGTCAGTATTGTCGGCTTTGCGCTCTCTCTGCCGCTTTGCTACTGGCTAAAAGAGCAGGGCAAACCTCAGCCCGCCACCACCCGGGTCTTCACCGAAATCAAAGCCGGGCTGCTCTATGTCCTTCGGCATCGAGAACTGTGTTCATTGGTTGTGCTGTTCTTCTTCTGCAACTTCGGTTTTGCCCTGATCGGTGCCAGCCTGATCTATGTTTTCACCACGCTCCTGGCTGTGCCGTTGAGCGATGTCGGCTACTACTACGGACTCATTGGCGCAGGTGCCGTTGCCGGATCAGCAACAGGTGCAGTTTTTGTGAAGCGCTATCCGGCTGGCGTGCTCATCCGGGGCAGTTGCCTGCTGGCAGGGATCTTCACGTTGGCCGCAGCGCTGGCGAGCGAGCCCTGGACACTCGCGGCGCTTTGGGCGCTTTCCACCTGCTGCCAATCCGTGGTGGTCATCGCTTTTTTCACCTATCGCCAACAAGTGGTTCCGCAAGCCATTCTGGGGCGGACTGTCGGGGTCACCAGGCTCATTGCCTATCTGGCTATTCCGCCCGCGAGCTTGCTCAGTGGATGGCTGTTGCTCCAATTTTCCAGCAGCGCTCTTATTCTTGCGTCAGGTGGTCTGTGTATTATTTTTGCCTCTCTGTGTGCTTATTTTCTCGCCAGATATGAGCGACAAGTTGTTTGCAGTGATGCGCAGTGATTAAAACACTACCGTCAGGACTTAAGTGCTTTGGTTGGTTTGTCACTGAATGGTTTGGTCATTGGATGGCCGGGTGAGAGTTAAAAGGAATTTTATGGTGCAAAAAGATAACAAGTTATTCGGCGATGATGTAGTGCATGCCATTCAAGCGGTCACCGGTGGTTCCATATGGGACACGTGGCTGGACGCTGGCGCGTTAAATAGACTGGTTCATCATGAACTGTTGGTGGCAATGGGGAGGGGCCATGTTTCTTTGAGTGGCATGCGCTATTTTCTGGTGCAGCATCATTACTACTCTCGAAACTTCACTCGCTTTCTTTGTGCGGTTATCAATCGCCTTGATTCACTCGACGACATCAAGCTTTTAATGGAAAACCTGCAGGAGGAAATGGGTATTGACGGTGACGATAAAGTCACCCATGCCGATCTGTTCCAACGATCTCTCAAGATTGTGGGCACCCACGCCACGGCGCAGCCGCCTCTGCCCCAGACCATTGAATTTACCCATTCGATCATGAAATTTTGCCGCAGTGAAAATCCGGTTGAAGGTCTCGCTGCGCTATGCCTGGGGGCTGAAGCCATCGTGCCATTGCTCTACAAACCGATTCTGGCGGCGCTGGAGAGGCTGAATATCAGTGAGGAAGGTCTGGAGTTTTTCCGCATACACATCGAAGAAGATGAGGGGCACGCGGTCACCATGCTGAAGATTCTGGGGCGATTGACTCGACACGCACCTGAAGCAAAGGTGATTGCGATGCAAATCGGGCGTCAGGCGATCAACAAGCGATGCGTCATGTTTGACGCTATATGGAGGGAAGTTCGAGAGCAAAGGTAGGTCGCGCGATCATGCAAATTGCCGGGCATTACCGGATGTTCGTGCAGATTGAAACAGGCCCGGTGCCATCAATGTTGGCGCAAGCGCTTGATTCATTGTGCATTCTTGTTGCGCGGCGATTGGCCTGATCTCTGCACTTCCAACGACTACATTCATCGAGTCGCTGAAGGGGGACGCATGACCCCAACGCCGAGCAAAAAATTGGTAGTCGCCCATTCAGTTCGTAACGGGGCGCCACAGCACGAAGTGCAGACCAACAAGGCACTGGCACGCTGGCTGGCACACATCATCGGGCTCAAATTCGGTGGTAGCTACGACCCGGAAAAACACCGTGGTCGCGACCTGTACTGGCTGCCGACGCAAACCATTGTTGGCGCCAAACAGGCGCAGCAATTGGGCATCAAAGGTGCGAATGACTTGTGGGGCGGATTCGTCGAACACGATTTCATCTGCACCAAAGCCATCAGCCACGGCCTGCGCAGTCATCTGGCCCACGCGCCCCAGGGCTGGGCGCCTTTGTTCTCCAAGCGTGTGCGCGACGTGGTGCTCGATGGCCTTACCGTGTTTGCTCTGGAAGATGCGCGACCGGCTGCCGAGCATTTGCTGCACAGCGGGCCGATCCGCCTGAAGCCGATTCACGCCTGTGCCGGTCGCGGCCAAGAAGTTATCAACAGCCTCGACGCGTTCGACGAGGTGCTTGCCCGAGCGGAAGCTGCGGAGTTGTTTCGCGATGGTGTGGTGCTGGAGCAGGATCTGAGTGAAGTGATCACCCATAGCGTCGGCCAGTCATTCATCGGCGGCAAGGTGCTGAGCTACTGCGGTGATCAATACTTGACTCAAGATGCCCATGGCGAAGACGTCTATGGTGGTTCGAATCTGCTGGTGGTGCAGGGCGGTTATCCGCAGTTGCTGGCGCTGGAACTGCCCGACGCTGTACGGCTGGCCATCGAGCAGGCGCAGGTCTTCGACCGGGCGGCGGATGAGGCTTATCCGCGGTTCTACGCTTCGCGCCGCAACTACGACATTGCCCAGGGCCTGGACAGCAATGGCAAACCGCGCAGTGGTGTGCTCGAACAATCCTGGCGCATGGGCGGTGCCAGCAGCGCCGAAGTGGCGGCGCTGCAAAGCTTCGTCAACGATCCGGGCATGCGCGCGATTCGCGTGTCTTCGGTGGAAACCTACGTTGATCAGCCACTGCCGGCGGACGCCATCGAGGTGTATCGCGGGCCGGCCGAGAACAGCGAGTTTCTCCTCAAATACGTAACGGTCAAACCCTATGACGGCTAGAAGCGAAAGCATTCAAATCGACATTGATGATGAACAGATGAGCGGGACGTTTCTCAGTCCCAAATCCAAGGTGCCCGGTGTGTTGTTTGTCCACGGCTGGGGCGGTAGCCAGGAGCGCGACCTGGAGCGGGCGAAAGGCATCGCCGGTCTTGGCTGCGTCTGTCTGACCTTCGATCTGCGCGGCCACACCGGTGGCACCGGCATTCCACTGACCCGGGTCACCCGCGAAGACAACTTGCGCGATCTGCTCGCAGCCTACGACCGCCTGCTCGCGCACCCTGCGCTCGACACCTCGGCGATTGCGGTGGTCGGCACCAGTTATGGCGGTTACCTCGCCTCGATCCTCACCTCGTTGCGTCCGGTGCGCTGGCTGGCGCTGCGGGTGCCGGCGCTGTATCGCGATGAGCAATGGCACACGCCCAAGCGCGATCTGGACAAGGCCGATTTGCGTGATTACCGAAGCACCTTGGTCCGTGCCGACACTAACCGTGCGCTGCATGCCTGTTCGCAATTCACCGGGGATGTGTTGCTGGTGGAATCGCAAACCGATGACTACGTGCCCCACGCAACAATCATGAGTTATCGCGCGGCGTGTCAGCAGACTCATTCGCTGACGCACCGGATTATCGACGGCGCCGATCATGCATTGAGCGAACCGGTGTCGCAGCAGGCGTATACCTCGATTCTGGTGGACTGGATTACCGAGATGGTGGTGGGGGAGCGCTTGAGCATCATTCAGTCGAGATAGCCTTCTCAACTTCAACAAAAAACTCAGGACGGTTTCTTCTCGATCCGCAAGGCCTTCGCCTTGGCCTCCACCAGCAAATACATCACCACCGTAATCAGCAACGGCAACAGAAAATAAATCGCTCGGTATGCCAGCAATCCCGCCACCAGGCTGCCGCGTGATGCTTCATGTTGCAGCAGCGCGACGAACACCGCTTCCAGCACACCCAGCCCCGCCGGTATGTGGGTGATGACCCCGGCAATCGCGCTGATCAACAACACGCCCAGTACCAGCGGATAATCCAGTTTGCTCGGAAGCAGGGTGAAGATCACCGCCGCCATCAGCGACCAGTTCAAGGCACCGAGCAACAGTTGCAGCACGGCCATGCGCAGCGACGGCAGGTTGATTTCCACCCCACGAATCGACCACTCGCGGCGCTTGGAAAACTGACACGCCGCGAGATACCCGGCGCTGATCAGCAGCAATAGAATACCGACGCCCTGCAATGCATCGCTGCTCAGTTTCCATCCCGGCGGCATGCGCACCAGGCCACTGCTGAATACCACACCGGCAATGGTCATGTAGCCGAACCAGTTGGTCGCCAGGCTCAAGCCGAGAATCTTCGCAATGTTGCCTTTGCTCACGCCCAGGCGCGAATACAGCCGATACCGCATGGCGATACCGCCGACCCAGGCGCTGAGATTGAGGTTGAACGCGTAACTGATGATCCCCACGGGCAGGATCTGTTTCCAGGTCAGGTCCTGGCGAATGTAGGTGCGGCCGATCAGGTCGAAACTGGCGTAAGTCAGGAAACTCAGCAAGGTCAGGCCCGCAGCGATGATCAGTGTGCGCACCTTGAAGTCGGCGAGTGTTTGCAGCACTTCGGCCCATTCGATACGGGTGGCGAACAGCGTCAGCAAGACGATCAACGCGAGGAAAAACAACAGCGTCAGTGGGCGTTTCCAGCGGCTCCATTTCGAGTGAGTCGCTGGCGCGGCGTGGCCTGTCGAGTGTGCTTCGGAGTGGCTCATGACTGGCCACCTCGAAACGGCTTGAGCCGTGGTTTGTGCGCCGGCAGCCAACCGGCCATCGCCGGGAAGTGCCGCAGAAAGTGAAACACCAGAAAACCTACGGTCATGTGCCAGATCCGTCCGCGCGGGGACATGTCGGCGTCCATGGCCTTGCAGTGGTTCTGGCTGAGGTCTTCGAGGCGCTCGAACAAATGCTGATTGAATTCCCGATCGCGAATCAGCACGTTGGCTTCCAGATTCAGCGACAGGCTCAGCGGGTCGAGATTGCTCGAGCCGACGGTGCTCCATTCTTCGTCCACCAGCGCCACCTTGCCGTGCAGCGGTCGCTGGCAATATTCGTGGATCTGCACGCCGGCCTTGAGCAGGTAGTCGTAGGTCATGCGCGCCGCGAGTTTGGCCACCAGCATATCGGGCTGACCTTGCAGGATCAGCCGTACATCGACGCCACGCCGCGCCGCATTGCGGATCTCGCGCAGCAGACGGTAGCCGGGGAAAAAGTAGGCGTTGGCGATCACCACCCGGTGTTTGGCCCGGCGCAGTGCCTGCAAGTACACGTCCTCGATATCGGTGTGGTGCTGATCGTTGTCGCGAAAGACCAGGCGCACCTGACCGTCGTGGTCGCTGAAGGCCATGTCTGCGCGACGCTGGCGCCGACGCTGCCACCAAAAGCGTGCGCGTCCGGGGCGACCGCTTTGCACCAGGGCAAAGTGATGCAGGTCAGCAACCGCTGGGCCCTGAATCTGCACGGCATAATCCTGTTTGGCTTCGGGGCCGAAGTCGGCCAGGTGATCGCCGGAAAAATTGATCCCGCCAATGAACGCAACCAGGCCGTCGACCACTACGATTTTGCGGTGTAAGCGGCGGAACCAGTTGGTGCGAAAACCCAGGTGCTTGGGCGCCGGATCAAACATCTGCAGGTGCACGCCCGCATCATTCAGGGCCGCGAGATAACCGGTGGTCAACTCGCCACAGCCAAAGCCGTCGAGGCTGACGGTGGTGCGCACGCCGCGCTGTGCCGCGTCGATCAGGATCTGCTGCAACTCTGCGCCGACCTTGTCTTCGAAAACGATGAAGGTTTCCAGCAGGATTTCACTTTTCGCCGCACGCATGGCGTCGAACACCCGGGGAAAATATTCTTCGCCGTTTTCCAGGAGTTCGACACGGTTATTGCCTTGCCAACTGTACTCGACGTCAACCTGGCCGGGCTCGCGCACGGGCGGGGCGATGCTGATCGGTTCCACGGTGGATTTCTCCAGCGGTGCGCTGTTCATAATTCAATCTCCACCGATAAAGGGGCGTGGTCGGAAAGGTGTGACCAGGGCCGGTTCGCCAGGACTTTCGGCTGGCGGGCCTTGAGGTTGCGTACGTAAATGCGGTCGAGCCGCAGGGTCGGCAGGCGCGCCGGAAAGCTGCGTGCGGGTTTGCCGTGATGCTCGGCGAAGACCTCGCGCAGGCCCCAGGGTGTGAGGAGCGCATCGGCGCGCTGGCGCCAGTCGTTGAAGTCGCCGGCGATGATCACCGGGGCATCGTCCGGCAGTTCCGCAAGGCGTTGGCCGAGCAGCTTCAACTGCGCGTTGCGGTGGCTTTCGCGCAGGCCCAGGTGCACGCAGATCGCATGCACCTCGACCCCGTCACCGGGCAGGCGCAGCACGCAGTGCAGCAGGCCGCGGTTCTCGTGGCCGCTGATCGAGACGTCGAGGTTGTCGTGGCGGATGATCTGGAATTTCGACAACAGCGCATTGCCGTGATCGCCCTCCGGATACACCGCGTTGCGCCCGTAGGCGAACTGCGGCCAGAGGCTGTCGGCGAGGAATTCATACTGCGGCATCGTCGGCCAGTTGCTATAGCGCTTGGGGTGATGTTCGTGGGTGCCGTGGACTTCCTGGAGAAACACCACGTCGGCGGCGACGCTGCGCACCGCTTCGCGCAGTTCCGGCAGGATGAAGCGCCGGTTGAGGGCCGTGAAGCCCTTGTGGGTATTGACCGTCAGTACAGTGAAAGTGCGCACCGTCGGCGCGACCACCGAACCTTCATCGGTGAAGCCCACCGGTTCAGGAATGCTCATGGCAACACTCCTTCTGCGGCGCTTTCACCGGGGGCGGTGGCGAGGTCGTTATCGAGCCCGAAACGCTGCAGCAGATTACGCGCGTCGTAGGGCGCACGGACTTTGATGTCGTTGTCGAAGTAGCAAAACACTTCCCGGGATTTACGTGCGCGCGGCTTGAGTTGCGGGGCGATCAGTTGCGCATCTTGCGGTTGCCGGCCGTGGTGCCAGGCTTCGATACGCTCGGCCCAGCGCTTGAGGGCCGGCGCGGTGTAGCCGCTGGCGTAGAGTTCTTCGGCACCGTGCAGGCGCAGGTAGACGAAGTCGCTGGTGAGGTCTTCGCGGTACGGCCACTTACCGGCGGTGTCGGCGATCACCAGCGCGGTATTGTGGCGTTTGAGCAGGCGCACGAAGTCCGGGTCGATGAAGCTGTCGTTACGGATTTCCACGGCATGGCGCAGCGCTTTTTTGCCGTAGGCCTTGAGGCTGGCGTGGCCGTGCAGGTGAGCATCGTGGTGATGGGCGAGGGCGGCGGCAGCTTCAGGGGTGTGGGGCAATTGAGCGAGAAAGTGTTCGAAGCGCTGCGGCTCGTATTTGAAGTTGGGCGGAAACTGCCAGAGGATCGGGCCGAGTTTTTCCTTGAGTTCAAGCACCCCGGACGCGAAGAAGTTCGCCAGCGGTTTTTCGATGTCGCGCAAGCGGCGAATGTGGGTGATGAAGCGCGGCGCCTTGACGCTGAACACGAAGTCGTCAGGCGTTTCGGCGTACCACTGCGCGTAGCGTTCGGGCCGTTGCAGGGCGTAGAACGATCCATTGATTTCGATGCTGTTGACCGCCCGCGATGCGAACTGCAATTCACGTTTCTGCGCCAGTCCCTTGGGGTAGAAATCCCCGCGCCACGGAGCGTAGCGCCAGCCGGAAATACCGATGTGAATCGTTGCCATGTCGCCCTCCCGTAGTCAGTCCTCGTACAGCCTGTGTGTGTTGATGACTGTGGGCGGTTCGGGAAAGTTTCGGTGGCGTTACGGACGGTACATTTTTGCGCGCTCCACGAAAAACAATGTGCGAGGGGGCTTGCTCCCGAAGGCGATGGGTCAATCAGCGTTGATCGCGACTGATACCCCGCTTTCGCGAGCAAGCCCCCTCCCACAAGTGCCCCCTCGACAAGGGCACAGGTGTTGAATCAGTGGCCGGTGACGATGCGCGAAGTGCTTTCGGCATAGGTCGGGCCGAGGCGATCCAGTCGACCGCTCCAGGCAGTCAGGGCCAACGCCACCAACACCACCAGACCACCGATCCACGCCGTGTGGATCAGGCCGATGTGTTCAACGATCAAGCCACCGCCCCACGCCCCGCCGGCAATCCCGAGGTTGAACGCAGCAATGTTCAGCCCCGACGCCACATCCACGGCTTGCGGCGTGTGATGTTCAGCCTGACGCACCACATACACTTGCAGCCCCGGCACATTGCCGAACGCTACTGCGCCCCAGATCAATACCGTGGCCAGTGCCAGCCAGGGATTGGCGGCGGTGAAGGTCAGCACGAACAACACGGCCGCGAGCAGGGCGAAGATGATTTTCAGGGCGCTGATCGGCCCGCGTCTGTCCGCCAGCTTGCCGCCCCAGATATTCCCGACCGCTACCGACACGCCATACACCAGCAGCACCAGGCTCACCGTGCTGGCGCTGAAGCCCGAGATGTCCTGAAGGATCGGCGCGAGGAAAGTGAAGGCGATGAACGAGCCGCCGTAGCCGATCGCGGTCATGGCGTACACCAGCAACAGACGCGGTTGTTTGAGCACTTGCAGTTGTTGCAGCAGCGACGCCGGTTTGCTGTGGGCGATGTTGCTCGGCACGTAGATCAGGCTGCCGATAAAGGCAATCACACCCAGTGCCGACACGGCGAGGAAGGTTTCACGCCAGCCGAAATGCTGGCCGATGAACGTACCCAGCGGCACGCCGGTGACCAATGCCACGGTGAGGCCGGTGAACATGATCGCAATTGCGCTGGCGGCTTTTTCCTTGGACACCAGGCTGGTGGCGATGGTCGAGCCGATGGAGAAGAACACGCCGTGGGCCAGACCGGTGACGATCCGCGCCAGCACCAGCGATTCATAACTTGGCGCCATCCACGCCAGCAGGTTGCCGAGGGTGAACAGCACCATCAGCGACAGCAGCAACAGTTTGCGCGGGACCTTGCCGGTGAGCGCGGTCAACACGGGCGCACCGATGGCCACGCCCAGCGCGTACAGGCTCACCAGCAAACCGGCGGAGGGAAGACTGACGCCGAGATCGGCGCCAATGGTAGGCAGCAGGCCAACGATGACGAACTCGGTCGTCCCGATGGCGAAAGCGCTGAGGGTCAGCGCGAGCAAGGCAATGGGCATCACGGCACTCCAGGGTGATTTGATTGGATGGAGCGCAGTGTCGGGGTTTGGCTTGTGCGGAAAAATACGGGTGCGGGCATTTGATATTTGCCGGCAGCGCAAATATCCCTGGATGGGTGTGAACGCTGTGGATAGGGGATTTATCCCCGTTCGACTGCGCAGCAGTCGTAAAACCTCACGACTCGGTCTGGCAGGAGATTGAAGATTCAGGTTTTGGCGCCGCTTCGCCGTCCAACGGGGATAAATCCCCTCGCCACAGGTGAATGCGGGATTTGAAAATGAGGATTCAGGCAAAAACCGAACTTGTCCGCCATTCACCGATCAGTTCCTTACAGGTTCAGCCATCGGGAGAGCGGAGTTTTGATCAAGTTCAGGATCGCCATTTTGCTGGGAGCACTGCTGTTTCTTGGCGCCAGCGAACTCGAAGCCGCCGTGCTGCCGGGCGTTCCGGCCACCGCTGAGGAACCGGCCAAAGCCGAACCGATTGTGCAGGGCGGTCTGCTCGGGGCGATCAGTTCCAGCATCGACGATGTGCAGGACAAACTCGATCTCAATGAACATCTGGTCGATGCCTGGCGCCTGCGTGCCGATCGGGCAGCGGATGAAGTCGACAGACTGGTCAACCACCCTTCGAATCGCTCGGGCTGGAGTGTCGCCGGCGATTTCCTGATGTTGTCCGGTGTCTGGCTCGGCGCGTTTGCCCTGCTGACCGTGCTTGGCAGTCTGTTGGCCAAACGCCTGCGCGAAGGCCGCTGGTTACGCACGCGCCAGCGCAGTCAGGATCTGCTCGGTTATCTGCTGCCGTACACGCTGCCGGCGCTGATCTGCCTGCCTTTGACCCTGTACGTCAGCCATTTTCTGCAAGCCTCGGTCGGGCGTGCACTGGCGTTGTGTCTGGCCTACGCCACCAGCAGCGGTATTTTTTCCACCTCGATGCTGTTGTGCGTCGTGGTGATGTTCAACGTCGGCCATAAGCGCCCGGCGGCGCGGATCATCCGCAATTACTGTCCGCCCCCGCTGTTCCTGATCGGTTTCCTCGCGGCCCTCAGCGACGCCTTGACCAGCCCGCAAATCGCCCGGCAACTGGGTGGCAACATCACCAGCAGCGTCGCGGTGTTCACCGGGCTGATCGCTTCGATCATCTTTGGCCTGCTAGTGATTCGTCTGCGCCGGCCAGTGGCGCACCTGATCCGCAACCGACCGCTGGCGCAACGCCTGAAACAACCGTCGTTGCAGGAGTCGCTGCGGATTTTCTCGGGGTTGTGGTATTGGCCAATTGTGCTGATGGTGCTGGTGTCGGCGATTAATCTGATCGGCATCGGTGAGGACAACCAGAAAGCCCTGCGCTGCGCGTTGTTCACCACCGTGCTGCTGATCGGCACGGTGTTCCTCAGCACGATCCTGCAGCACCTGTTCAAGTCACCAAAGGCCGAAGCCATCCAGCGCCGCAGTGCCTACAAGGAGCGTTTTCTCCGCCTGCTGCACGCGTTGCTGCGGATCGTCATCGCCATCGCGTTCATTGATATTCTCGGGCGGATCTGGGGCGTGTCACTGCTCGATTTCGCCCAGAGCAGCACGGTCGGCCGGGCCATCAGCAACGCCTTGAGCAGCATCGGTTTGATTTTCCTGGTGACATGGCTGTTGTGGGTGGTGCTCGACACGGCGATTCAGGAAGCCCTGAAACCCCCGCTTAACAAGCGCGGGGCGCGCCAGCCCAGCACCCGGGTAAAAACCATCCTGCCGCTGCTGCGCAACGCGATCAAAATCATCCTGGTGGTGATCTGCGCGATCACCACGATGGCCAATCTGGGGATCAATGTGGCGCCATTGCTGGCCGGTGCCGGGGTGGTCGGTCTGGCCATCGGTTTCGGTTCGCAGCAACTGGTGCAGGACGTGATCACCGGG
>OFQU01000212.1_pt1 | contig 13186 bp, 11 predicted proteins | sample 1542981 | NCBI WGS metagenome assembly OFQU01 (sample SAMN07774233, study PRJEB24372) | wastewater metagenome | isolation source: Exp Tend CN 90WW | collected 2016-02
GCATGACGCACATCCAGTGTGGGAGCGAGCCTGCTCGCGAAGGCGGCCTCATGATCGCCACAATATTTCAGAGCTGAATCAAGCCCCCGCCGCCGCGCTCACGGTCGGCCGCCCCGGTTTGCGCAGTGGGTCAAGCCGTGAGCCCTCATAACGGGTTTCGCGGAAGAATTTCCAGCGGCCGAACAAGCAGTAGACGTGAGTGACGCGTCCCTGCTCGTGGTAGCCCATGCGGATGTGCAGCTTCAGCGCCGGGATGTTGTGGGTTTCGCAAACGTCGACCACTTTGTTGCAGCCCTGCGCGGCCATGGCTTCCCAGAGGGCGACTTGCACGTCCACCGACAGGCTGCTGCCGAAATAGGCGCGGATCATTTCACCACCGAATTCGAAGAACTCGCCGGGTAAAACCTTGAACACGCAGCCGTAATAGTGGCGGTCGTGATAATCGCGAATGCTCCCCCAGATGAAGCCCACCGCATGGCCGTCTGCATCGAGGTACATGTGCCCGGTGTGACCTTCGGCGGCCAGTTCGGCCATGGTTTTCACGCGATCACCAAAGTGCTTGGCGAACGCCCCGGCGTTCTGCGGCGTGATGTCGACCTTGCGCAGGCCTTCATAGGGCCGCAGCTTGTGCGGCGGCACCGGGCTGACCAGGTCGCGCTCCATCCACAACAATTCCCAGTGAAAGAACACATAACGTTTCCACAACGTGCTGAAGGTGCGCCCGAGGCCTTTTTGCCGGATGCGTTCTTGTAGTTTTTCGATCACGCTCATGATGCCCTCCGAGGCCGGAGCCAGGGTGTTGTGGATGATGCTTGGGTGGGTATAGATCAAGCCTTTCAATTCATTTCAAAGTGCCATTTTCGAAGGATTGCAAGTTATGTAACTCAATCGAGTGCTGCCGTACCGCGTGCAAACTCCTTGTTCAGATCTGCATAGGAAACCCGCGCAATGCCGGTTAACCGATGCTCTAGCACAAGGCTCAGAGACTCCTGGGGGGCGAGATAGGCATCGCCGAAATCAGCCCCGAGTTGTGTGGGATGCGCGACGACTTCCAGCACGCCATCGATCGGCACGCTGTTGCTGCGCAGATCCACCGGCGTGCAGACGTAATCGGCGGTGATCCCGGCCAGACTGTGCAAGCGCCAATTGAGCAAACCTTTGAACACGCGTTTGGCCAGGTTGAGGTTTTGCCCCAGATTGCGCGCCAGGCGAATCGGTACACCTTGATGCGCGGCGAAGCGGGCGACGATCTCGCCGATTGGCCAGATGTTGTGCACATGCTGGTGTGAATCGATATGGCTCGGCCGCATGCCGTGGTCGACACAACGTTGCCATTGCGCCTGCAACTCATCGTGCACCGCGTCGCGATCCTCACGACTGAGCCGCAGGCTGTGACGCGCGAGGCTGAGGTCGAACACGCCGTGGCTGTCGCAAAACATTTGGCGCGTGACAATCCTCTGGCTCAGGGGGCGCCCGTAAGTCAGGTTGAAGTGCAAGCCGATCCGGCCCGCCAGCGCGGGATGCCGGGCCATGGCGCAGGCCGCTTCGAACGCCGGCATGTTGGCCATGGCGGTGGCAGAACTGATGATCCCGGCCTGGAACGCCGCGAAGATCACCGCGTTCTCGTTCGCGCTGAGGCCGAAATCGTCAGCGTTGACTATGACTTGGCGAGGCATGTTCGCCCTCCGGGGTGATCGCGGCAGGTTTGACGGTGGGTGCAACGGGTTTGGTCGCGCGTCGGGCTCGCCACTGTTGCACGGTCGGTTTGAGTCGATGCCACAGGCGCAACGCCAGGCCCAGCGCCAGGCCACTGGGCCGCCAGGAATAGAAACTCCAGCGCCAGTGCTCCAGTTGCCCGGTCATGCGTTCATGCAGTTGATGGCTGGAATTTTCCAGGCTCACGCGCGAGGCATCGATCCAGCGCCAATGCTCGTCCAGGCCCCAGCGAATCCATTCCTCCAGTAATACCCGGCCACTGCCCAGATCAGCGTATTGCGGCAGGAAGGCGAGGTTGTAATCGTAGAGCCGGCCCTGTTCGAGCAGGCCGAGGCGATAGCTGATGCAACGCCCGTTCAGCTCCAGCGTGACCAGCCGCACCAGGCCCTGGCCGGCGAGGGCGATGAAGGCACGCTCGATCAGTTGCCGACTTTGATCACTGGCAAAAATGCCGACACCTTCGTCACCTTTCCAGCTCACCACTTCAACTTCGCTGATGGCGTGCAGCAATGGGCCCATCGACATCGCGTCCGGAACGATGCGTCGTACTTCGGCGCCACACGCCGCAATCCGCTTGCGCGCCCGCCGCAGTTTATAGCGTGGATCGCCGGAGATTTCCTGGTGATCGGCTTCACTGATCAAGTGCACCGGCACTCGACAACTCAGGCGTCGTTCACCCGTGGAGCTGCGGGCCATCCATTCGGTGAGGGCGCTTTCTTCACCGGCAGGTTCGGACAGTTCGTTGAGTTGCAGCAACGCATGGGGCACTCGCTGATGGATCAACGCCAAGGCGTTGCACATGTCCTCACTGCCCAGCAATGACAGCAGCGCCAGTCGATCGGCCAACGGATAGCCCAAATGATGCAGCACCCGAAACGGCACGCCAAAGTAGCGCTCGCGACTCGCCACAAACGGCAGGCACAGCCGCAACTCGTCCGCGTCCCAACCCAGCAGAATGTGCAAGCGCTCACGCTCGCCAAGTGTCTGCTCGGCCGCGCACAACCAACCGAGGTGGTTGAACGGTGTGTGGTCCGTCACCCGCTGGCGCAATGCTTCATACGCCGCTGCCGGAAAATCGGCGGTGCACAATGAAGTGCGCCATTCGAATCGCATCACCATAAGCTCAGGTCACCGTGGCCGTTACGGGTGGGCGGGAAGGTTTGCGCAGCGCTTCCAGGCGCGAGCCGCTGTAGCGGGTCTCGCGGTAGAAGCGCCAGCGGCCGAACAGCATGTACACATTCATGATCCGCTGCTGTTCGGTATAGCCCATGCGCAGGTGCAGCTTGAGCGCCGGGATGTTATGGAATTCGCAGACGTCGACGACTTTGTCGCAGCCTTGCGCGGCCATGGCTTTCCACAGCGCCAGCTGCACATCCACTGACAGTTCGGTGCCCCAGTAGGCACGGGTCAGTTCGCCGCCGAACTCGAAGAACTCGCCGGCATTCACCGGGAACAGGCAGCCGTAGTAATGCCGGTCGAAATAGTCCCGCACGGTGCCCCAGATGAACGCCACGGCATCGCCCTGATCGTCCAGGTGCATGTGCCCGGTATGCCCTTCGTTGGCCAGTTCGGCCATGGTGCCGACGCGGTCGCCGAAATAACGGGCGAAGGCGCTGGCGTTGTCTGCCGTGATCTTCACCACCCGCAATGGCGGATAAGGTTTGAGGCTGTGCGGCGGTACCGGGCTGGCCAGATCGCGCTCCATCCACAGCAGTTCCTGGTGGGCAAAGACGTAATGGTTCCAGGCTTTTTTTACGGTGGCAGTGAGTCCTTTCTGCCGTAGATGTTCAGTGAGGTTACGCAGCAGTTTCATGGTGTTCACTCCTGATGACGACGCATCGCGCGGCTCAAGGCTCGCGCGGCAGAACATCAAAAGGGCGGTCATGAGGCGCTCCAGCGCAGGGCGAACAGGGTTTGTCCTGGCAACGCGAAGCGCACGCGACCGTCCTCGCAGTGAAACGGTGCGTCGCGACTGCGGTTGTCGGCGCCGAAATAACGCAACGCGCCTTTGTTCAACGGGCACCTGGCACCGCTCAGTTCCACACGCTGCAATCGTGTGCCTTTGTTCACCCCAAGCAAGCCACGCTGCTCGCCGTCGGCCATCGCCAGTACATCGACTTCAAAACCATCGTTGTCCAGCTGCAGCACTTGCTGCAGCCAATGATGCGCGATGAATTGCTGGGCCAGCCCCACCGGTTTCAGTTCGAAATGATCGTCGCCGAGCACTCGCAACATGCCCTTGGGGTACTGCGGCTCATCGGCGGCCTGGAACCAGTTGAGCATTGTCAGCAAACCATCCTGCGAGGCGTTGATCACCACTGATGCCCACCACAGCGAGGCGTAATGGGTGTCCTGATCGTAGAGGCTTAGGCTGGAGCCGCTGGACATATTGGTCTGATCGAGCAGCAAGGCTTTGCGCGGCTGGCCATTGCCATCGAGGCCGACCAGTTCGGCAGCGCGGCGCACGCTGTCGCGGTAGACGCGGGTGGCGAGCAGGTCGCGGATCATCCATTCGTGCCACGCGAGCGCATCGACCTGATCGGCGGACTCACTCAGCAAACGCCGCGCCCAATCGATGCCGCGCTTGTCCGCCGCGTTGTCGGCGAACGGCCCGTTGACCAGCCGTGAACTGGCCGGCATGGCGATGCGCACGCCGGCCCGGGCATTCGCCGGATCACTGCGCACTTGCCGGGCCATGCTGGTGAAAATCGCCTGGTACTGCGCATAGCTCGAATAATTGAGGTTCGGCTCATCGGCGAAACCGATGTAGTGCGTGCCTTTGCCACCCAGTGCCCGAGTGCCGGCAAGCCACGCATCGAGGCCGCTGTTGCTTTGTACATCGGCGCGCAGATCGGCCTGACGCTGACTGCCGGCGAGCAGGGTGATGTCCTGTCGGATGCCGAAACGTTCCTGATACACCTGACGGAACGCGTCTTCGAAATGCGGGTTCTTCGCCGTGACGTCGACGAAGCTGTAGTAACTCGCCGCCGTCGGTTTCAGCGCATCGAGCGCGGCATGACTGGCCGGCGGCGGCATCACATAAGGCAGGGCAATGCCCAGATCGGGCGTTGGGCCGAGGACTTTGTCGTGCAGAACCAGGTGAATCTGGCCGACGTCTTCGCGCAGCGGTTTGAGCTGCTGCGCAGTTTGCGCAAACAGGTTGGCGGTGCCGTCGAGCCAGAACGCCGCTTTGCCGCTCCCTTGCAAACGCAAGCGCCAGACTTGCTCTTGTTGGCTGACCGGCAGTGCGACCTGATCGAACTGCCAATAGGCGCGATAGGGTTTCAGTGCCAGCGTCAGCGTTTGCTTATCGCCCACCCGCTGTGCCTGCAAACCGCTGACGCCGCCATGAAACTTGCCGGCCAGCACCGCGCGCTCGCCGGCGGCTACCTTGAAATACAACTCGTCGCCGTTACGCGTTTCGGCGCTGAAATGCACTTTGGCCGGGGCGAACAGCGCCACGGTTTTTTCGTCATGTTCAATCCGATAACCACGAAAGCTATAGCCGGGGATTTCCAGTCGACTGCTTGCAGCCCCGGGCAGCAAAGTCCAGGTCTGCGAACCGCGAGTTTCGCTGGCTTTGATCAGCCGTTCGCCCTGCAATCTGCCCTGACCGTCGAGCAGATACAGATGTTCTTCATTGGCCTCGGCCTGCCATGCCGGCACCCATCGTACTGTCACCTTGTCCGGGCGATCCGCTTGCAGGTACAGACTGCCGTCGCGAATCTCGCTCCAGCGCATCGACGCGGCGAAGGCGTCGAGCGACAGGCTGACGCCGAACAGCAGGGCCAGGCCTTTCATGCGGCCTTCCGTTGCAGGATCTGCAGCATCGGCAGCACGTCACGGGGCAGGATGATCAGGGTGTGCCAGAACGCAACGCCGCTCAAACGGCAATAGAGCACCAGCATCGCCACGGTCACCGCCAGATAGGCAATCGACGATGCCGCTGCGGCGCCGACGATGCCGTAAGCCGGAATCAACACCAGGTTCAGCGCCAGATTGAGCAGGGCGCCGAGGCCCATCAGCAACGACACCGTACCGGGGCGGTCCTTGCCAATCAGATCCAGACGCAGAATGCTCGCGTAGCACAGACCCAGCAGGCCCGGCAGCAAGGCCAGCAGCGCCGGATAGGCCGGTTGATACGCCACGCCGAACAGCGTGATGATCAACCATTCGCCGATCACGGCCATGGTCAGGCAGGCGCCGAGCATCACCGTGGCGGTCAGGCGCAGGGCCAGCGGGGTGACTTTGTCCATGCCTGCGTCCTGTTGCAGAAGGCGCTTCATCAGCGGCGTGGTCACCGCCTCGGGAACGATCAGCAGCAGTTCGGCGGCGGCGCTGGCCATGGCGTAATGGCCGAGCGCGGTGCTGCCCAGCAGGGCGCCGATGAACAGGTAATCCGAGCGCAGAATCACTTGCTGGAACAACAGGTCCGGATGGCTGCGGGCGCTGAAGCGCAGCAGCTCGTTCTGGCTGGCGCGGTCCCATTGCAGTTGCATCGGTTGCGCACGTTTGAGCCAGACCCAACCGGCCAGGACCACCAGACTGATCCCGGCCAGCCAACTGATCAGCGCCGCTTCCAGCGCTGCACTTTTCCACATCCAGAACAGCGCAAGAAACAGCAGCAGCGGCGCCAGCGATTCGGTCAGTCGCAAGACGTTGAACGCGACCACGCCGCCGGAAGCGTTGTGCAGGGTCAGCAAGCCGCTTTTCAGCACCGTCAACGGCACCGCCAGCAACAACAACCAGGCGAGCAGACCGAGTTGCATCGTGATGTCGAGTTCAGTACCGAACTCACGCACCAGCGCCACCACCAGCAAGGTCAGCAGCCCCGCCAGCAGACAGCCGAACACCAGCACCTGAGCGAGCAGCAAGCCCATCGGCCGTTGCTTGGCCGCTTGATAACCGACCGCCGAATTCAGCCCGCCACTGGTGGCGGCGCTGATCAGGTCGGGCAAGGTACTCAGTAGCGCAAACAAACCACGCTCACTGGGCCCGAGGATTCGCGCCAGCAACACGTTGCGCAGCAGGCGCAGGGCGATCATCGCCAGTTTGGTGCCCATGCTCAGCGCCAAATGTTTGAGATAGTGGTTGCGGCTCATGGCCGTGCCCCGCGATAAATCCGCCACGACAGCAGTTCCGGATTGCGCGCGCTGCGTTGACTGACGCCGAAACGCGGCAGGTTCAGCGGGTCGCCTTCACCGCGATAAATGCCGGTGCCGGTGCCCAGCGCAAACGGGTAATCGTGATCGGCAATCTGTTGGCGCACGCGTTCATCGTTGTCGCCATTGGGGTAGCAATACACCGGTAAGGGCCGGTTGCAGCCGTTGTACAGGGCATCGCGGCTGCGCTTGATTTCTTCGTCCAGGCGCACATCATCCAGACCCGTGAGGATCGCGTGACTGGCGCCGTGCGGGCCGAACCGCACCAGCCCCGAAGCTTCGAGTGCGCGCACCTGATGCCAGTCCAGCGCTTGCGGTTGCGAGTCCTGCGGGCATTCGTCGGTCAGGCGATCCAGCTCGTGCGGTGCAAGCCTCTTGAGGCTTTGCAGGTAATGCAGCAGCGCCAGACTTCGGCGGTCGACATCGATGTCATCGACCAGCACCGGCAAGGGATGACCGCAGACGCGCAGGCATTCAATCAAATGCATCCGCGCCTTGTCGCCATGGCTGCCCCACAGTGTTTCGCCCAGGCTTTCCCACCAGAAGCGCTGGTGGCTGCCGATGAAGTCGGTGGAGAGGAAAATGCTCGCCGGCACCTGGTGTTTTTGCAGCAGCGGGAAGGCGTTGACCGCGTTGTCACGCCAGCCGTCGTCGAAGGTCAGTGCAACGCGTGGCCGTTCGGTGCGCAGCGAATTGGGCTGCAGAATCTCCATCAACGGCACGCAATCGAAATGCCTGCGCAGCCACACCAGCAGGTGCTCGAACGCTTTTGGGCCGACACACAATTCGTTGCGGTGCGGCAGGTCGGCGGCGCGGTCGTTGGCCAGCACCCGATGCAGCATCAGGATCACCCCGGCGCCGTGCAGCTGATTGCGGCCCACGGACGAATTGAGATAGAGCCAGCCACTGGTGCGTTTGAGTAGTTGTTTGATCGCCATGGCCTCAGTCCTTTTTTATCGATTCTGTTCCGGATTCCACTGGGCATACCGCTGGCCGCGCAGGAACTGCCACAGACCGAGGCTCATGCCCGCCAGGGTGATCAGCAAAAACGCCGCCAGACGGAAGGGTTTGGGCAAGCGGTGTTGCGAATCGAGCAGGCCGGCGATGGCGATCGTGTAGCCGATCAGTTGCGCGATCAGGCTCAAGCGATAAAAGCCGTGTTCTTGCCACAACCAGAAGTTGCTCAGCAGCAAAGGCAGCAACAGCACGGGCGCCAGTCGGCGGATCAATTTGTGGCTGATCAAGGCGATCGAATACAGGCCATGCTTGAACGGATTGAGCAGCTCGCTGCGTTGCGCCAGGCTCTGCAAGCCGCCGACGGTAACGCGCTGACGCCGGCGAAATTGCTTGCCCGCCTCGTCGACGCCATGGTCGATCACTTGCGCTTCGGGCACGTAGACGATGCGTTTGCGTGCCACCGGAGCGCAGGTGCTGATGAAGAAATCGTCGTTGACCTCCGCTGGTACGTTCTGGAACAACTCGCGGCGCAGGGCGAGCAGGGCGCCATCGGCGGAGACCATGCAACCGGTGCGATTCTCCATACGGCGCAACCAGCCTTCGTAATGCCGATACAGGCTGTCACCGACGCTCAGGCCCCCGCCGGTGACCGGAATCACCATGTGCCCGGCACAGGCGCCAACTTGCGGATCGCTCAACGGCGCGAGCAAGTGGCCGAGGGTGTCGCGTGACCATTGATTGTCGGCATCGGTGAACACCAGAATATCGCCGGTACTCAGCGCGGCGCCGGCATTCAGGGTCGCGGCCTTGCCCTGGCGGGGCAGGTCGAGCACGGTGATGCGCGGGTCGACCACTTTGCGCGCGCAAGCCACGGTGTCATCTGTCGAGCCATCGCTGGCGAGGATGATCTGCAACGTTGCCGGCTGATAATCCTGAGCCAGCAGCGTGCGCAACTTGTGCTCGATGTGCCGCGCCTCGTTGTGCGCGGCGATCACGATGCTGATGTTCAGCGGCGGCGCCGGAGTATGGCGCCAGGCCGGGAACAGCGGCGCCAGCAGCGTCAGCAGCAGCGGATAGCCGAGATAGGCGTAGACCGGCAATAACAGGCACATCCAGAAAATGAACTCAGCCACGGGCAGGCCTCCTTGCGTTCCAATGACACAGACTCAGAATGAGCGCGGCACCGGCCAGGTGCAGGCGCATCCAGTGCAAGCCCCACAATTGCAGGGTCAGGCCGATGTTTCGGTGTTTGATGCTCTGGCGAATGCTCAGTACCAGGCCGGGCACCAGGGTCAAGGCGACCATCAGTGTCGCGTGATGCGGGAAGCCGTCGAGCAGTGCCGAAATGGCCAGAAAATCCAGAACCCACACCGCGATCGACAGCAGGGGGAAGCGCAGCAGGCGCAGGCTCAAGCCATGGGTACGCAGCAGTTGCAGATGACTGCCCTGACGCCACATCTCCTTGCCCATCCACTCGCGCCAGTTCATTTCGTAGCCCCAATGCAACGCGACCTGCTCATTGACCGACAGCAGGCGTGCACCGTGCTCGCGCAGGCGCAAGGTGAACTCCTTGTCTTCGCCGGTACGCAGGCTTTCGTTGAAACCGCCGACCTTGTCGAACCAGTGCCGGCGCATCAACAGGTTGGAACTGGGCAGCCAATCGACGACATGGCTGGCGTGGCTGGTTGGGCGCAACGTGCGGCGCTGCCATGCGGTGGCGTACCACGGCGCGGCGGCGGGCGTGTGCAGATCGAGGCCAAAAACATCGGCCTGGCCGCTGGCTTCGATGTCCAGCAGTGGGGTGAGCCAGTCTTCCGGCATCTCGACGTCTGCGTCGATGAACGCCAGCCATTCACCGCTGGCGATCGCCGTGCCGCGATTGCGCAACGCGCCGATCAACAGGCCCGGCATCACCAGCACCTGAGCGCCGAACTGGCGGGCAATCTGCGGGCCCTGATCGCTCGAACCGTTGTCGACCACGATCAATTCGCAGTCGACATTGGCGGCGTGCGCGGCCTTTTGCGCAGCGAGCAGCGTGCGCCCAATGTGCCGGGCCTCGTTGTACATCGGAATGACGATACTGATCCGGCTCATGCGCGGGCCTCCTTCGTCAATGGCGCTTGTTCGGCTTTGAGGCGCAGAACGCTAGTCATGGCGAGCATGATCCACACGTATTTCTGGTTCGGTGCGCTGAGAAACATCAGAAACAGCGTCAGCGACAGAAAACTCACGCCCAGATGCGTCATCAGATCCGCCTGCTGCCAGTCGCGGCGCAGCATCCAGGCGGCCCGCGCACGGATCAGGTTGTACAACCCAAGGCCGAGCATGCCGACAAACAGCAGTCCGGCAGGGACCCCGAGTTCGCTGAAGATTTCCAGGTAGGTGTTGTGTGCACGGCGGTACAGGTCGCCGATCTTGCGGTTGGCGGAAAACGCCTTGGCGTATCCGGTCGTCGCGTAGTGCAACGGGAAAGTCCCGGGGCCGGAGCCGAGCAGCGGGTTCTCGCGGATCATCTGGCTGCCGACCACGATGTACGAGGCGCGGCGACCCAGGGATTCGTCGTTGTGGCCCTTGGCGCCCGCGCTCAGCACGCTCAGCGATTGAATGCGCGCGAGGTAACCGGCAGGCATCGCATAGATCGCCAACGGAATCACGATGGCCGCGCCAAGCATGGCAAAACCCAAATGCCGTGGGCGAATCCGCTTCAGTTGCGCGCGGTAGTGCCAGCAGCCGATCAACAGACTCAGCGCCAGCACCACCAGCCCGGAACGCGACTCGGTTTTGGTCATGCCGCCCAACAGCAGCAGGCAGCAACCGCCCCAGAACAACCGATGCCACAGGTTCGGGCTGCGGATCACCAGCAGCAGGCCCAGTGGAATGGCGAAGGCAATCAGCAGGGCGAACGCGTTGGGGTCTTCAAGCAGCCCGGCGGCGCGGCCCTGGTCCTGGAATTTGCTTGAGAACATCGCCATGGCGCAGGTGGTGCTGACCGCCAGGGTCATCAATCGGGCGAACAGGTCGAGGTTAAGCTCGCGGCCGATCAGCAGGGTGATGACAAACAGGATCAGACCGACACCGAGTTCGCGCAGGTGCCCCAGCGACATGCCCATGTCATCGGTGTTGAACAGGCTCAGAAAGTACAGAACCATGAACCAGATCAGGTAGCGCCAGATATTACTGCGCAGGCGCTCCGAGGGAATCTGGTGCAGCGCCAGTTGCAGCATCAGGATCACCGCCAGTGATGCGCCGATCAGCTTGCTTCCGGACAGCATGTTGTCTTTGAAAAAACCTTCGAACGGCACCAGGGCGGCGATGCCGAGCAAGCCCCAGGACGGCTTGCGATACAACACGGCAAACCCTACCAGACCCAGGACTGCCCCCGGCGCCAGATACGGATAAGGGCTGGCCAGCAAAGCAATGCAGACCAGACTGAGCAGACTGACGATCGAGAGCGGGAAAATCATGCGCGTGCCTCCCGTGCCGTGCGGATGTACAGCTGCGACCAGCGCTCGGCGAGAGCCTTGAGGTCGTAGCGATCCAGTTGCGTGCGTTTTGCGTTATCACGCAGTTGCCGCGCCAGTTTCGGCTCGGTCAACAGCGTGTCGAGCTGACGGGCGAGGGCCGCGCTGTCGACGGGTTCGACGAGCAAACCGTTGTGTCGGTGTTCCAGCACATCGGGAATCCCGCCAACGCCAAACGCCACCACCGGCACACCGGCCTGCATCGCCTCCAGCAAAATCATCGGCGTACCCTCGGTGCGCGAGCTGATCACCAGCGCATCGAGTTGCTGCCACCACGTTTGCATGGCGATCTGGTAACCCGGCAGACGAATCCGTTGCTGCAAGCCAGCGGCATCGATTCGCGCCTGCAATACCTCGCGTTCCGGGCCGTCGCCGAGCATCACCGCATCCAGTTGCGCATGTTGATGACACAGCGGGATCAGCGCATCGAGAAACAGATCCGGGCCTTTCTCGCTGCTCAGACGCCCGACATAACCCGCGAGCCAGCGCTGCCGGCCGACGTCATGCACCAGCGCCGCCGCGGCTGGCAAACCATTGGGAATTACCTGCAGCTTCTCCGCCCGTACGCTGGCCTGACGGTGCAGCAGCGCGATGCTTTCCGCGACGCAGACCACCCGATCTACCGAGGCGGTGCGGCACAGTTGCAAGCTCAGCCAGGTGTAGAACTTTTGCTTGCGGCTGCGCGGGGTGAAGCCGTGTTGGGTGATCACCAGCGGCAGGCGCAACAACGTCGCGCCGACCCAGCCAAACAACAGGCCTTTGAAGTTGTGGGTATTGATCAGCGGCTGCTCGCTTTGCCGCTGCCGCAAGTGCCGCAGCAACTCCCCCAGCCCGGCACAGCCCCGGCAGTCCACCCCGGCCTCACGAAACCGCGCGATCAGCTCTGCTGGGGCGTCGAGGAACAGCACCTGATGCTGCCCCGGCGTCGCCAGGCAATGATCCAGCAACATCCGTTCGGCCCCATAGAAACCGCCGCTGCTGAGCAAATGAATGATCGGCAGGGCGGCGTTTGGGGCGGGTGCGGTGTTCAATTGCGCACCCAGTGCAGGAAGCTTGGCACCGTCCAGCTCTTGTGCGGATTGCTTGGCAGCACATTCTGGTCGTTGATCACCAACAACACCGGCAAGCCCAGTTCGTGGCTGATTTGCGCCGGGTGTTTGAAGCGGTGATCGAAGAACTCACGCACGTAGACGAAGGCAATCGCCAACAGCAACCCGGTGAGCATGCCGAACGGAATGATCAGGCCCGGTTTCGGGAACGCCGCTTCGGTCGGTTCGAACGGCGGGCTGAGCACCCGGGCGTTGGACAGATCGTCGTTGAGCGCGCCGGTGGTGCTGCTTTCGGCGAAACGCTGGGCGTAGGTCGAGAACGCGGCGTGCAGCGCATCGATTTCGGTGTCCATCTGCCGCAGCTTGCTTTGCGTTTGCTGCAACTCGTGGATGCGGTTCTTGAACTCGGCGATGCGCGCGGTTTTCTGATCGATCACCTGCTTGACCACGGCCAGATCGGCGGTGCGTTCCTGGATGCGGTTGCTCACCACTTTGAGGAACTGGCCACGGGTGCGGGCGATTTGCTCGCGGGTCAGCAGCATCGGTTCGCTACCGGGCTGGAACACCGCCAGGTCATTCATGTAGCGGCTGACCTGGGTGGTCAGTTGCTCGCCCATCTGTTTGATTTCCCGATCCTCGAACGCCACGTTGTCGACGGTGGTGGTGAAGGTGTAGGGGAAGGTGTAGTCGTTGAGCTTGTTATTGCTCGCGGCGGCGAGGCTGGTTTTCAAGTATTCGAGCCAGCGCTGGCTCTGCAGCAGACGATCCTGGTACAGGTTCA
>OFQU01000213.1_pt1 | contig 13174 bp, 18 predicted proteins | sample 1542981 | NCBI WGS metagenome assembly OFQU01 (sample SAMN07774233, study PRJEB24372) | wastewater metagenome | isolation source: Exp Tend CN 90WW | collected 2016-02
TCTGTGAAATTTGTCGTGTACAGAGAAAAAAGATAAAAACAACCCGACTTAGGCCACATAGGAAAAGCACATGGAAACCATATTAGGACTTTGTATCGGCATTGGCTTAAGTGCGGCCTGTGGCTTTCGTGTCTTTGTCCCACTCTTGGTCATGAGCCTTGCATCTATTATGGGATGGTTCGAACCCATGCAAGGTTTTGAGTGGTTAAGCATGCCATCGGTGTGTATCGCCTTAGCCATTGCAACTGTTTGTGAAATCACAGCTTATTACATACCATGGGTCGACAACGCTTTGGACACCATTGCAACGCCAGCCGCGATGGTCGCAGGAACACTCACCACTATGGCAGTCAGCAGCGGGGAAATGTCACAGTTTGCCAGTTGGGCCGCGGCAATCATTGTGGGTGGAGGAACAGCAGGCGCCGTGCAAATGAGTACCGTTGCCGTTCGAGGGATTTCAACCGCGACGACAGGCGGGGTCACCAACCCACTGGTGTCTACAGTGGAGTGGGTCGGTGCCGTTTTACTGTCCGTGCTGTCACTACTGGTTCCAGTCTTGGTGGTGATTGTAGGCATTATTTTGGCGATCTGGGCCGTGCGTTGGTTTAAACATAAAAAACAACAAAACATCAGCACACCTTTATAGTTCCGGCAGTTTTCTTGTTATGTTGCTGGATACCTAAATTTTAAAAATAGAGTGACTAATTTTTCGCTTATATGGGCATCAATTCTTTTAGGTTGATATGACTTAGAGGTCAGTTTCACTTTTAAAATAATGATTGATTTTTATGCAGTATTCGTTTAATTTTAGAAACACATATTTTTTGTATGGTTTTATTTGTAGTTGAACTTTATAAAAATTATTCGGGGAACTGTAAATGATAAAATTTATTGTAAATGAACAGCCTAGTGAAAAAGGCATCCATCATATTCATAATGCATCCTTAGGCTGTACAGATTTACCCAGCTCGGAGGATCAAATTTTGATTGGTTATTTTGCCAATTACGAGCTGGCTTATAAGCGGGCAAGAATGAACTGGCCCAGAGAAAAAGTCGAAGGTTGTGACAAGTGTTGTTTCAAATAATCAAAATCAAAAAAGCTCTGCAATTTATGCAGAGCTTTTCATTGTTGGATATGGAGGTTCTATTTTTTAAGCATTACTACATTAATGAATTTCAACTCGGGTCGTGACCTTAATTTTTCGACATTCTCGGTCAGCTTCGACTAGAGCGCGAATTTTAAAGTCAGAAAATCGCACTACTCGGTTTTGCATAGCAAACTGTTCAGGTGTTTTAATTTCTAAGCACTGAAAGGGACGCAGGTTTTTTAGGATGTGCTTTTGTTTTTCCGTCATGTTCTGTGTCGATAAGTACACATAGCCTTTGGTGGTTTTTAATAACACTTCATTTGGCTGTGCTTCGGTTGAGCTAGTGACTTTAACGATATGTGTTTTTAACACTTTGCATGCACTCAGAGAAAGCGCAAGGCACAGCATCAGCAGGGCAGTTTTGGTTTTCATGATGAAACGTATTTGAATGGTCTTTCTTCACTTTAGCTGAAAGTTTTGAACGGCAGCAATCAAAATATGACACTGATACAGTCATCTGTTTTTAATTGTAGAGCATCCTATAAATAGGCTTCTGATAAATGCTAATCTGTAGTACAGATGCCAAAAATGAAGCATTCATTAGCGTGCGCTTTTACCTACTTTATTTAAAAAATTAACAAAACTATGAAAAAACAGTTCATTCTCACTTCTCTAATGTACGCTGCAATGTTGGGTATATCCACCAATCTCTGTGCTGAAAACTTAAGCGCAGCGGATATAGCGGATATTCAGCGACACAAAGCCACCAACCAATACCAAGCTTACCTTCCCGCAAAATATACGGTGTATGAGGTCGTGCAAGGGGATTTAAACAAAGATGGCTTAAAAGATGTGGTTTTAATCGTCAAAGGTACAGATCCGAAACAATGGGTCACCGATGAATACCGTGGAAAACTAGATCGCAACCGCCGTGGTGTGATTGTGCTGTTGAATACCAAAGGGCACTACCAAAAAGTCGTTCAGAACCTGTCACTGTTTTCTTCAGAAAATGAAGATGGCGGTGTGTACTTTGCGCCTGAGTTGGTGCCCTCTATCGAAAAAGGCCTGTTAAAACTACATTATGCCCATGGCCGTTATGGATATTGGGCCTATCAGTTTCGTTTAGAGGGGCGTGATATGCGCTTGATTGGCTATGACAGCTCAGATAATTTCGGTCCTTATGTGAACAGTGAAACCAGTGTCAATTTTCTCACGGCTAAGAAGCTGGTCAGAGAAAATCTCAACAAAGACTCGGATAGCGACCCTAAATTTAAAGAAATATGGAGCAAAGTGAGTGTTGCTCCGCTGTATTTGAGCAAAATTCAGGACATCGATGATCTGAGTCTTGAATAGTGTTGGCTTAGTTTTTGCTAACTTATATCTCAAAATGCACTTTTATGAGTGACGTGAGTCTGAGGCATCAGTCACATGACTGCTTGGATTATGTATAGGGGAAAGCGATGGAAAATAAAGAACTGCTCTTGAGTGCTGCAGAGAAACCTAAGCTGAGTACAGCTGCTCATTTGATGGCAGGTTGGCCTTTGTTTTTAGTGATGATTGGTGGTGCAATCGGTGGAGCCTTAGCTGTGGTTGCGTATGTAATTAACCGAAAAATCTATCTGTCTCAGCTCAGCAATATGCAAAAGGTGCTTGCCAATTTACTCTGTGGTATGTCTGCGATCAGTTTATGGTGGTTTATTGCAACATGGTTGCAAGGCTATATGAGGACTTAAGCGTTCTGAAATGATGGTGTAAAAAATGATAGAAGTTCATTTTTATGCGATGAAATAGATGATTCAACTGTCGTTATGAATATTTTTATCAAGTCTGGTTTTATTTATGGAAATATTTTTCATCATCGCTTGAAATTAGCTAATCTTCGGAAATTCATCCCGCACCAATTTGCTTAATATAGCGTTTAAGGGCACAGGAATCGAAAAGAGTAGTTTGCGACTCGTTATCTATCAGATCAGCGTCGTACTTACCCACTAGGTCTCGATTCAGCTTAGGACGCTATAGATTATCCATTTATAGGCAAAAGTTTAGAACTTACCCAGTTTTAACCGTTGAAGTTATCTCCTGATCCCTAGAAACCACATGATAAAAACAACACGATAAAAGACACGTCCATTCAAATATTTTCTTCCATTTTAAATGTCTATATTGCCCCGAATTTATCCAAATATTTGCTCTAACTGTGACCAAACAAATTGGCGCTTTGGTTTGCGAAAACGGCTTTAAAAAAATTGCGATTTGATAACATTGGAACGCTTTGAGTTCTGCTATAACCATTAAAAGTCTGATAAAAATATGGAACAACAATGAAAATATATGTCACCAGCATCATGGTCGATAGCCAAGAAAAAGCCTGTCAGTTTTATACAGAAAAACTCGGTTTTAAAGTCAAACATGATGTACCTGTGGGGGATTATCGTTGGCTGACTTTGGTTTCCCCCGAAAGTCCTGAAGGTGTTGAACTGCTACTGGAGCCTGATGCACATCCTGCGGCACAGCCGTTTAAAGCTGCGATTAAAGCAGATCTGATTCCCTATACTTCTTTTCAAGTGGGTGACCTCGATGCGGAATATGAGCGACTCAAAAACTTAGGGGTGCGCTTTACCAGTGAACCGATGCGGGCAGGAAAAGTCAAAGTTGCAGTCTTTGATGATACCTGCGGGAATCTCATTCAGTTGATGCAGGTCTGCGCAGGAAGTTGAATTTCTCATCTGTGATGCAGCAAAGAAATAAAATCCTGAGAAAAGTGCTTTTATGTGAGAAAAAAATCATAAATACGCTGCATTTGGGAAAATATTTTTTATATAACCTGAAAGCCAAGATTTTTTTCCAAAAATAGCCAAAAAGACTTTATCTTCGGGAAACAATCCCGCCCTTGGATTGTTAAATTATATCTCAAGGGTGTGACGGGATCGAAAAGAGTAGCATGCTACCAGTGGCGCAAAACGCGTGAGTAGTACTTACCCAAAAGGTCTTGATTCGGCTTAGGACGCTATAAATCAAAAGTTTATAGGCTATAAGATCATCACTTACAAAGTTATGATAGTTGAAGTAAACAACATGTTTTCCCAGACACCCTAAAAAATTTGAACTCGAATAAAATATAAATCAAAAAAATAAATTTTAATATTTCCCGATAAAACCGAAAAATCCTGCTGTTGTAGTTTCACTTACATCATTTAATTTTAAGTTTTCAATCTAATCAGCCCTGCTAAAAAAGCTGGTTTTATATGGAGTGATGGACGCCTAGGATTAAGGCTGTTTTCCATATTTGGTGAATGATTGACAGCAGAAACACAGCTTGCTATTTTTCGCGCTCGCTTTTGTAGGCTATTATTCCCATGGCTCTAAATGACAACTTTATATATTCACCGCCCCAAGAAGACTTGGTGATCGTTTATGAAGACGATGATTTGGTGGTGATTGAAAAGCCTGCGGGCTTGTTGTCGGTGCCGGGACGTTTACCAGAACACCAAGACAGTGCCTATTTAAGGGTTTTAGCCCAGTACCCACATGCCAAAATTACCCATCGTTTAGATATGGCGACCTCAGGGATTTTAATGTTTGCCAAGCACCGCGATGCCGAAGTCGCCGTCAGCAAAATGTTCCAAGCCCGCACGGTGGACAAACACTATATTGCTTTAGTTCAAGGACAGTTGGATGCTGAAGGCAGTGTTGAAGTACCACTGATTACTGACTGGGAAAATCGACCACGGCAGATCGTGCACTTTGAACTGGGTAAGCCTGCAAAAACGCTTTATCAAGCTCTTAGCTATGACATTGAGACCGATATTACGCGAGTTTTACTGACCCCGATTACGGGGCGTTCACATCAGCTACGTGTGCATATGCAATATATTGGGCATCCAATTACAGGGGATAAGTTGTATCACCCTGAGCCAACACGGAGTCCATTAAAACGTATGGCTTTACATGCCAGTTTTCTCGCCTTTCAGCAGCCTTTAAGTGGAAAAGCGGTTGCGATTCATGGACGAGTGCCATTTTAACTGTGTCACACTTTATTTTAATTTTGAGAAATACTTAAAATTTGGGATATCGGGCAGTTTAAAAAACCGTTAGCGTAAGTTGTGTAAGTGCACTTTTATCCAGTGTGCTTATCTTTGTTGAAATTAACATTTGAGTTTGGCTTTTTGGCCATCGTCATGACTGATTGAAATTGAATGAAAATATGTTTGTCTGTTCCAAGGCTTACTGTTTGAGTTTCATGTGTTCTTACAGCTGAGTCTTTAAAATAAAAATGACATTCCCTTAGGGAGATAGGCCATGCTTTATGTACTCGCTGTCATTCTTGTCCTGCTGTGTGCTGTTATATGCGGGCAAAAAATACACAGTCTTGCCCAAAAAAAGAAGATTGAATCCTTAGAAAGCAATTTAGAGCGCAGTCGAAACAGTTTAGAGGTTTATGAACAGCAGCAAAGTGAATTACAACATCGGCTGACCAGTTTAAGAATTGAGCTTGGAACACTCAGACAACGCAACGAAACCTTGAGTCCTTACCAAGAAATTATTGATGTTGAACACTATGTGATTGAACGGCACAACCAAGTTGAATTGTTTGCTGAAACGGTTAAATTTGATGCTGAACAGATGCTCAAACAATTTCGGCAGCGCATTGAAAAAGTACATCACTTCTTAACGGAATATGAATGTAAAGCCAAAGAAGTTACCATGCAGCGCGCCAGAGAAAAACTGGGTGCTTTTTTTCACATGGCTGAAGAACGACAACATCTGGCTGAAATATCGAAGGCACTACACCATAAAATTGAAACCTACAGCCAGAGTTATCAACTACCTTCCGAGCAGTTATTAGATGAACTCATCGAAGGCTATGGGAAAACGGATGCGGCTGTTCATTTACTGAAAGTTCGGCAACAGGTGATTCGTGCGGTTGAGCAAAACGACGTTGTGAACTGCGCCTTTATGGATGAGAATCGGCGATTATCGATGATGGTTTTGGTTTCACAGTTGTTTAATACGAAAGCAGACTTTTATTTACAACGTGTGAGCAAAGACAATCTTGGTCTTTTGATTCAAGCTTTGCAGGATGACTTTACCCTGATCAATTACTATGGTGTGGCTTTCGGTCATACTCAGATACAAGAGAGTTATCTGGCTTTACGCTTAGAAGAACTTAAGTTTGCAGCCTTATTAGAAAACTTAAAAAGCAGTGATTTACAGTTTCAAGCGGACATTTTAGTTGAAGATCGGGTTTTACAATAACGCGGCAAAGTCTACGTGCAATAAAGTCCAAACAACCTTCGAAAAATCAGATGTAACTGCTATAAAAATGAGCAAAATATGCTATGTTGAAGTCACTATTTTGTCACTTGCCAACGATATATTGGCTAAAAAGATAACAAGGACATACGCATGACACGTGATTATGAATTATATCCAGATGATGATAACGGAAATGTACTTTGGCAAATGGCTGAGGATGGCGACGACCTATCTGAACCGCATGAAATAGAATATTCAATTGCCTTTCAAGAGCAGTCACAAGCAGAAAAGTGTGCGTTGTATTTATTACAAGAAGAGCAAAAAATCACTTTGTTTGTCGATGAAGAAAGCGACGTATCTGAGTGGATTATTACCATCTATGTGTACATGGAACCTGAGTATTCAGACATTGTTGACTTAGAACAATGGTTTACTAAAATTGCAGAACAGTTTGGTGGTGAATATGACGGCTGGGGCTGTATGGCCTATGTCTATGACGACGAAGATGATGAGGACTATGAGCAAGGTCAAGCCTAAGAAATGGTCAAAGTTAAAGCATGTTGAAAAACATGCTTTTTTTGTTGGTGGGTAGAAAAAGACAGCAGGCCACGTTTGACTATTTAAAAAAAAGATGCACAAAAAAAATACAGTATGTGGGTTTGAGCGTTTTAAAATAAATCTGAATATTTGAAAAGAACGAGAAAAATCATGTCAAATAGCGTCCAATTACACCGCGTATTTAGTGCACCCGGCGAGCGCGTCTATCGTGCTTTTACCACTGCAGATGCATTAGTGAAATGGATGGCACCACACGGCTTTACCGCACATGTAGATCAGTTTGATTTGCGAGAAGGTGGTCAATATGCATGTTCTTTACCAACTTCAGTACAGGCATGCAGCATTCATTTCATGGCACTTATCATGAAATCGTTGAAAACAGTTTATTACGCTATACCGATGAGTTCGATGTACCTGAACTAGCAGGAAAAATTGAAGTACGTGTTGAGTTTAAAGAAGTATCTGTCGGTACAGAGGTTCATATTACGCAGTCTGGTTTACCCGATGTGATTCCTGTCGATGGCTGTTATCTGGGCTGGCAAGAGTCATTGCAACTCTTGGCTTTTTTAGTGAATCCAGACATTCCCGATGAATAGTGCATTGTCATCGTTGAACAATAGAATAAGTTGCATAAAAGAATAAAAGGAGTTTTGCATGCCAATACGCATGAAGCGGATTTATGCGCCTATTGAGGCCGAGGATGGTAAACGGGTTTTGGTCGATCGGTTGTGGCCACGAGGGGTATCAAAACTTGAGGCCAAAATAGATGAATGGCCAAAAATTCTCACGCCATCCAATGAACTACGGAAATGGTATCACCAAGACATGGTGGCACACTGGGATGAGTTTAAAGTCCGTTATATGAAAGAACTGGAAGCACATTCCGCCGAGTTGAATGATTTGCGCCAACTGGCAGTGCGTGAGCAGATCACTTTACTCACCGCAGTCAAAGAAGAACAGCATAACCATGTGGTGATTTTGAAGCAGTGTTTGGAACAAAAGTAAGTGTTGATCTGATGCTTGATGCTATTCCAGGGAAAATTTATATTTTCCTAGGCTTTATTTTATTCATCCCGTGACAAGGTTAAAGCCTTAAAATAAATAGGTGATTCGCATCGTTTTCATCTGAAAAATGCTATATTGGCGCTTTGAGCAATGTGAATTGCTTATTTTTATTATTTTTGAGGTTTTTATGTCTTTACCCAACTGCCCAAAATGCCAGTCCGAATATACCTATGAAGATGGTGACTTGCTGATCTGCCCTGAATGTTCAAACGAATGGAAAGAGGGAGAAGCAAATGAAGAAGTGTTAGCAATCAAAGATGCCAACGGCAACTTACTTGCTGATGGTGACACGGTAACGGTGATTAAAGATTTAAAAATTAAAGGTTCGTCATCGGTGGTGAAAGTGGGAACCAAAGTGAAAAATATTCGTTTATTGCCAGATGCCGCAGATGGTCATGACATTGACTGTAAGATCGACGGTGTCGGTGCGATGAAACTGAAATCTGAGTATGTGAAAAAAGCCTAATGCGCTGAGTTTGCAGCTCGAGATTAAAACGGAGTCAATTGGACTCCGTTTTTGTTTTTTAGACATTTTGAAAAGACATTTAAGCGTTGAAACACCAGCACAGCATGCTATAAAGATAAAAACTGTTGAAGAATACGTTATGCCACATATCCACCTTGAATATTCAGACAATATTGATACCCTTGAAGTTAAGCCGATGTTATTGGCGTTAAACCAAGCTTTGCTGGATGGACAGTTTGTACAATCGGGCAATGACATCAAAAGTCGTGCCATTCGACAGTCCGATTTTGTGATTGGGGTAGATGGTGATGCACAGGCTTATTTGCATGCCAAAGTGTCTTTATTAAGCGGACGAGATGAAGCCACCAAGTGTGCCATTTCGAGCCAATTACTTAAAACATTGCAGCAAAACTTTACCGCTCCTCAGGATTTAACGGTACAAATTTGTGTAGAAATTATTGAAATGCCAAAAAGCAGTTATAGCAAATTGGTATTAAAAGCATAAAATTATGAAGAGTGCCAAACCGTTTATTGGGCCGAGCTAGTGTGTCATTTAAACGGTTTGTGGCTGTCATGCGTTATTCATATAGCGCTGTTATTTTAAAAAAATAAAATCTGGGCTGGTAGTAAATGCACTTTTTTTTATAAAAGAAGTCATTTATATTTTATGAAATTGGATGATTTTTTATTCGGTTTTGGTGGATCTACAATCACTTTAAAATAACAATAGGTGAGCTTATGTCAGGATGGTACGAAGTAAGTCAGGCAAATGATGGCCAATATCGCTTTGTTTTAAAAGCGGGAAATGGCGAGGTCATTTTGACCAGTGAACTGTATAAAGCAAAAGCGTCAGCACATAATGGAATTGAGTCGGTGCAAAAAAATAGCCCCGATGATACGCGTTATGAACGCTTAGAAGCCAAAAATGGCAAACCTTATTTTAACTTAAAGGCTGCCAATCATCAGATTATTGGTACCAGTCAGTTTTATGCCAGTGAGCAATCCCGAGATAAAGGCATTGAATCGGTCAAAAACAATGGTTCAAGTACCACGATTAAGGATTTGACGACTTAAGATCAGATTACATATTTTGCTTGTTTTAAGAATTGAAGAAAACCGCGTGTTTGCTATGGATGGCGCACGCGTTTTTTTATGCAGTTTGATTTGTAGTGTGGGAGTGCGATGTGGATTTTCGATTAGTTGGAGATGAGCATGCAGGGCATGAAATTATCTTCAAACTCAAACAATGGGATGATGCCATTTGTAAAATGGATGTACAAAATATCATTCGTCTTTGTCAGAGTGATGTCAGCTTGTTTGATATTGGGTTTGAGCTGCAAGGTGTGCAAGCCTATCAAGAATTGTGGAGACGATATGCCCCATTTTTTCAGGGGGAAATCAAAGTGTTTAGGCGTAACATCAATATTTTTAGTCGTGACGGTTTAGCTTTTTTACATTGTTATTCTAAATTGGATCATGCCAGTGGCGTTGCAACCCCAGAGATTCCTTGGTGCAGAACCACGCTATGTTTTCAAAAAACGGCAGGTGAGTGGTTGGTTGCCCATCAGCATATTTCGGTGCCTGTGGACTTTGAAACTAAAATGTCAAAGCCGATTCATTTTCCAGACTAAGCTCGACTAAAGCTTTGGCTTGGGCACAGGTTGAGCCACCTCCGTTTTGCTGGGCTATGTTTGAATAGTAACATGAACAACTTAAGAAGATGGTATCTATGGCATTTCAAGACTTTTACCGACTGAGTTCTCATGCGGTGCTGACCAATGACGCAGGACAGGTTTTATTACTGAAAGCCAATTATGCTGATCAGGCTTGGGGGCTACCTGGTGGAGCCTTGGATATGGGAGAAACCATTCATCAGGCTTTGCTGCGTGAGTGCCAAGAAGAACTCGGTTGTCAGGTTCAGATCGATTATTTGTCGGGTGTGTATTTTCATTCGGCAGTGACCTCGCATGCCTTTATTTTTAGATGCCATTTGGCTGCATCTGCTGAGATCAGGCTCAGTGATGAACATACGGCCTATGCTTGGTTTGATTTAGATCAGCTGTCGAAAATACAACGGATTCGCGTTGAAGATTGTTTAAATTATACAGGTATCGTGCAAAGCCGAAGTTTTTGAGTGCAAGATTATATTCCTCTAAAGTGGAGTGAGTGCATATGTTGAATAATAAGATCATAAAACGAAATAGTCCCATTATTGGTGTGTTGCTGATGAGTGCCTTGAGCCAGTTGACTCATGCTGAAACGGGTAACTATTTTATGCATAAAGACTGGGAGCTTGCCTGTGATAATACGGGTATGTGCCGCGCGGTAGGGTATCAAAGTGATGCTCAGTTTGGTCATCCAGTTTCATTACTGATTTCTCGTCCTGCAGGTGCAGGCAGTGCGGTGCTCACCCAAATTCAAGTGGCTGAGGAGTTTACGCAGGATACTGAAGCCAGCTTAAACGTAGGAGGAACATCTCTGGGGAGCCTGACCATCGATGCCAAGAAAAGTACAGCGAAACTGTCCAGTGCTCAAAGTGCGCAGTTGCTAAAGGCTTTGGTAGGTGCAGAAGATATTCGTCTCACGACCCAAGCACAGCAATGGCAAATTTCAACTGCTGGGGCAAATGCAGTTTTGCTCAAAATGGATGATATACAAAAACGTGTAAATACACCGAATGCGGTATATCAAAAAGGCAATCAGTCTGAGCAAAATGTTTTACAACCCAAAGCCATCCCTAAAATTGGTATTACGGGATATCGACCTGCGGTTGCCAGCCACTTTGCCGTGGACAGTAAAAATGCCCATCAACTCTTTAAAAAGTTAAAAGCAACAACAGATGAACAAGACTGTCCAAATCTCTATGAGGCACGTTTTTTTGAGGATGATCGAGTTTCAGTCTATCCGCTGAATGCGGAACAAGTGGTGGTTCAAGTACCATGCTGGCGTGGAGCGTACAATGAAGGTCTAGGCTACTGGGTTATGGACAAAGCATTGCAAAACATTCAGCAGCAAGTCACCACATCAGGCTCAAGTTTTAGTGAGGCACAAATTTTCTCAGAACAAAAAGGGCGGGGTATCGCAGACTGTGGTATTCGTTCCGAGTGGGCTTGGAATGGAAAGGCTTTTGTCCTCAGTTATCAGGCACAATCGCAGCAATGTAAAGGCTTTGCAGGTGGTGCGTGGAACTTACCCACTTATGTCGCGATCGTTACGCGAACGGATTAAGTCGCGCTTGCGTTTAGTTTAAGAATAATGTCTTCCAGCGGCTTGATACGTTTGACTTCATCCCAGAGGGCTTTGGCTTCAGGGTAGTGTTTAGACATCATGCCCAACCACTGCTTATAACGTCCGACCATATTCATTTCTTTCTTATACCCGCCGTTTAAGAAACGGATTTGTAAGGTCAGTAGCTCATTCCATGTCAGCAGAGGCGTATCGATATTTTGACGAATACATTCGGTCAAATCAGGTGTGGTTACGGCACCACGTCCAATCATCAAATCTTCACAGCCAGACTCTAACCGACACTGTTTCGCGTCTGCATTGTTCCAAATTTCACCATTGGCAATCACATTGATCTTCAATGCTTCACGAATCGGGCGGAGCTGATCCCAAAAAGCGGGTGGGGTATAACCATCGACTTTGGTACGTGCATGCACGGTAACCCAAGCCGCACCTGCATCTTCAATGGCATGAGCATTGTCCAACATGAAATGTCGATCCATATAGCCTAAGCGCATTTTCGCAGAAACAGGAATATGTGCAGGAACCGCATCACGCACGGCTTTGACCAGTTCATGTACCACTTCTGGCTCATCCAAGAGTACAGAGCCACCACGGTGACGGTTCACGGTTTTGGCTGGACAGCCAAAATTCATATCAATGGCGGGTGCACCGAGTTTCACTGCACGGATGGCATTGGCAGCCAACATTTCAGGGTCATTGCCCAAAAACTGCACATGCACGGGTGTTCCTGCCGCCGTTTTTCCGCCATTGAGTAATTCAGGGCAATACTGGTGGTAAATATGATCGGGTAGCACCGAATTGGTCACACGGATAAACTCGGTCACACACCAGTCGAAGCTACCTACAGACGTGAGCACATCACGCATGATTGGGTCGGTTAAGCCTTCCATTGGTGCAAGAATGAGTTTCACAGCGGTGTCACCAGTCAAATAGAAAAACGGTGTTATACGCAAATCCGATCACGCTGTCTAGTCTAATGCGTTTGGGTTAAATCGAAATAGCTTTGAATCTGTGTCTCCTCGACAAAGGCGTCATCATGTGAAACTAAAATAACCGCCCCTGTAAAATCGCGAATAGCCTGTGCCAACAGTTGTCTTGAGTCGATGTCGAGATGATTTTCGGGTTCATCCAGTAGCAGTAAGTCCACAGGCTGTGCTGCGAGACTGATACACAGTAAAGCAACTTTGAGTTGTTCACCACCACTGAGTAGTGAGATGGGAAGCAGAGCCTTATCTCGTCGAATTCGAAGTTGTCCCAATTGATTTCGACACTCCTCATCGGACAAAGACGGATTCAATAACTGTAAATTGTGTACCGCATTCAGTTCTGGATTCAGTAGGCTAAAGTTTTGATCTAAATATAACGATGCTCCTCGTTTGAAAATGTCTCCCGATTGAATATGACTATAATTTTGTGTGGTGTTTCAAAAAGTATGCTAGTTAATTCTGTCAATAGAGAAATTGAAAATAAGTAAATTAAATTCACTATATTT
>OFQU01000214.1_pt1 | contig 13174 bp, 8 predicted proteins | sample 1542981 | NCBI WGS metagenome assembly OFQU01 (sample SAMN07774233, study PRJEB24372) | wastewater metagenome | isolation source: Exp Tend CN 90WW | collected 2016-02
CAATACGAATTGCCCTTCAACCTCTGATGTGAGGATGGCAACACCTTGATTATCAAGAAACGTGACGTACGCTTTTTTGTGAACAAACCCGTTAATACGTACTTCTGTGTTGTGCTCTACGTACAACCCGCATGTGGCATAAGCCCACCGAGAGGCAGTCAAGCCCTTACCTTCCGGCAAGGACCAACCCCATGTAAGACCGCTGCGATCAAAGCCGGCTTTAACGGAGTCCGAAACGATACGCTCGAATGAGGGCTGCAATTGCCACGCGCGTTCCAACTCCAACCTGGCTTGCTGATCTTCCGACTGTTCAATAGGAAAACGAGCAAATCTGACGTTGTGCATATTAATAAACGCACTGTCGTTAGAGTCAAAATAGTAGTTTTCCGAAAAACGATATCGACTGTGCATCGAACTCACTTCTGGAGCAACTACATCAATTTGAAACATATTACTTCGGCCGAGCGCCCGTAACAACTGCTCCATCATCATCTCTGCTCCGCCCATGGCAGGAGAGGTATAACGATAGGTTACAAATAGCACACGCTTTTTGGGCACTGAAAGATTCTGCAAAGCATGAACATAATCCGCCGCAAGTGCCTGCATAGAGAGACACCTGTCAAATACCGACTGGCGCAGCTCCCTTAACATTGGTGAACGCAATTCCACATCGGAAAGTGCTGATAGTATCGCCTGGGGAAAACTCTCCAGCGCGACAACATCGATGTGATCTTGAATGACTTCAGGATATCCACGCTGCCCAAACACCGTCGTCACGACAAACAGTCCATTGGCGAGATAATCAGCCAACTTCACATTCGAACCGCTACCCGACATCATCGGGTTGATCGCTATTGAACACGCCTGCATGACCGCAGACTTTTCCGAATCATCCAAAACCCCCCACAAACGAACGTTTCGAGCGGATTTGGCACTTATGGAACTGCAAACCGAACCGATCAGATGGAACTCGACATCTGGACAGTTTGGAGCAATATGCTCCACAAGATAGTTTGCCGAGTCGACATTAGGCATGTGCGCGGAGCCCAGGAAAACTACCGATCGGGCAGAAATAGTGCCCTGTAACTGGCGCGCGTTTGCGGTATCAATCGGCGCCGCAGGGGCCGATCCATTGCGGACCACTATTGCCGGACCTGCTGTGCGTCGATTTCTCAGCAGAGAATCGGCATCCTCATCGGAAACAGCTACTGTTACCGCCGACAATTCAACGGCCTTACGCTCAAACTCTGCAACATCCGCGATCAAGGAATCCCGGAGAGGATGGTATTCAAACAAACGAGATTTCAGGCTCAATTCGTTATTCTGAGAGGAATAAACAAATCTGTCAGCATATGCGACGGGCAATCCGACCATGAATGGGTGTTCAATAACCACACTCTGAGAAAAACCTCTCAGGGTCTGGTAAAACCTCACCAAGAGCGGGTTGAGCGTGCAATGGCGACCAGCAACGATATCATCACAAGAGATATGCGATTGAGCATTAACATACTGAAGTTCGGCAACATGTTCCGCAGTTTTAGGAACCGCGATGACCAAGGTATTTTCATCATAACGATCAACACGCAAGAATCGATCGCTTGAAAAGCATAAAAACACAACTGTACTCGACTCCGAAACCGCAGCGTACAAGCCTCGTGTTCGCGTAGCACCACCACCAATTCCTGCAAAGGAATCGTAATCGTTCAATACTGTTACAAGTTTATTGGCGGAATGGGTCTTACTGCGCCCATGTACTTCTACTATCTTTTTGCTAGCCCTGTCGGCAATTGCATCCCACGTATAGTTAGCATTAACAAATGACAGCCCCGCCTCGCCCAAAGACGTTAGGCGCGCAGGCGTGCTCGCGGCATCACGAATAGCCTGGCCGAACGCCTCGAGAGAAGACACCAGGAAGTGTTCACCCTCCTTACCCGAAAGCCCTCGCACACCAAAGTCAGTTGACAGAACCGGCAGCCCTCTAGCCAAATATTCCAGCACTTTAATATTTGACCCACTGCCAGTAGACATAGGGTTCAACGCCAAATGGCTATTGCTCAACAACTCGTCTTTCAAGGCATCACTCACCCGGCCGTGGCGGATGACGTTTTTTGAGTACTTCCCTTCCGGGAGGCAGGTACCGAGAATATTGAATTGTACCTCTGGAACGAGTGGAGCAATGTCATTGGCAAGTGTTAGCGCAGCTTTCTGATTGGGCAAATGACCACTGCCCATGAAAACCGTAGAAAAAACCTTGTCCGAGCTATCTTTTGAGGAAATTGCTCTAACTGGTGTCATGCCGTTCGGAACAAACTCGCTCTCAAACTTAGCGTCTGGCGCCAATTCATGGAACGCGACCAGGTCGTCATCACCGCAATAAAAAACGAGGTCGGAGATCTCAAGTATCTTTTTTTCCAAGCCTTCAACGAGCTTCGGAATTTCATCCGACTCGGAATCGCTGTGCAACGAACTGTAAAGAACACTTTCGCAATTCTGAGAGTTGTAAACCCGTAGCTTACTATCGAAACCTGCAAAGACGTCATAATCGATAGTAAAAGGGAAGTCGTGGATAATAATATCCGCCGACGCATACTCTTCCAGATAAGCGTTGTGGAAGGCACCGGGAAACTTTGCACAGGCTGCAAGAGCAGGGCCAGATAGATCGCCCTTACCGGCAACCTTGGACAACGTGGCCCATACCTCATTGAACGCGTTATCTTTCGGAATTCTGCGCTCAATGAAGTTCACTCCATGAAACACACGCTCCTCTTGAGCGTCTTGATGAGTAGAACTCAACAACGTGACCTGGTGAGTGCGGCTCAGGGACCTATAAAAATTAAAAATCCTGGATTCACCACCGTTCGACACCGGTGTAAATGCTGGAAAAAAGCTAAATGCCAATATTTTTTTCAAAATAAATACTCAGTAGAAAAAAGACTCAAGCGGTGATTTCAGCTCATCGCCGTTCCCTTTTCTCTTCAACAGTGAAGTCTGTTGATGCGAGGGTGACGCGTCCACGGCGGTCATCGGCTGACTCGCAACGGAGTTCTGATTCTGCTGCATTCCCCAAGCCAGTCGTTTAAGCCGGGTTTTCAATACTGGGCGACGTGATAGAAAACCAACAGCCAAGCTCTTGATTCTTGGATTTGCGACTACTACTCGTATTAAACGAGAAATGGAAGATTTAAGCTGATGTTTAATTATCAGCGATGGGGAAGCCTTCAAGTTAATCCCTTGCCCTTTTATCAGCCTGCTCAACACCCGCAACGGCCTGGTCAGTCGCCACGAAGTACTTGTCAGCAGTTCATGTGTTTTCCTTTCAAACTCAGCCACCATTGCCCTGGATTCCAGCCTGGCTTGCTCGAGTTCGATATCCTTGTATACAAGCTTGCTTTCAAGCTCTGTAGCCTTAGCATTTGCCGACGCTACTTTTGCATCCGACGCAACGAGTGTGTCGGCGAGTTTGGCTTCAAGCCTTGAACGCTCAGACACAAGCTCTGAGCGCTTGACTATCAGTACTTTTTGCTCGTTATCTAGTTGTGCTCGCCTGGCTTCGAGATTTACCCTTTCTGCTTCAACCGCCATTTTCTCCGGTTCCAACTCTTCTACCTCTGCGCTAGGCACTAGAGGTTTTGCTTCCATGGCGGCATATTTTTCTTGCTCAGCACGTAATTGCTGCTGATAACCAACTCGGGCGTCCACCGCCCTCTGCTCGATGGCCAGAACCAATTCGCGAGCTCTTTCTGCATCTCGAATAAGATTGGAGTTGGCCTCAAGTTTAACATCCCGATGCCAAACTAGTGGCTCACTAGCGTTACGCAGCGCAATAATTTCATCGATCTCATGCTGCGATGTCCCTGAGAGCAGCAGCAGGCTGTGCGCTCGCTCTTCGATGCCCTGGAAAAACGCCCTGTCTTTTTCGCCGTAAACTGCCTGAGGAACAGAGCAATCAGAAAAATCAAGGCCGTCGACACCCTTATCTTCAAGCGCGGCCGTCACTTGCTTTCGATAATCCAGACTGTCGCTGAGGCGATCAATATTAATCTGCAAGTCAGTGTGTGTCAGACCTTCTTTCAATCCCAAGAACCACAGCACATAAAAGACAAGATAACTATTGTCCGGAGACAGGCAATTTTGAAAAAACCAGGAAAATTTCTCAAAAATATTTCCCTCGGCCAATCCCTTGAATCCGACTTCTTCAATCAGGCGAGTAATGATGTCTGGATGCTGGGTAGCATTGATACACATCTGAGTTGCATTATCGAAATAGTGGTCAACCTTGTATGACCACCACTGATCCCAGGGATTGCGCCAGAGATAGACATGACAGCCGCCCAAAGCTTTCTTTATCACACCAATGCGCGAACTTGTTCGACACTCCTGAATGAAGGGCCTGCCTTTGGCTAAAGCTACCAGGCCTGACAGATAAGGCACGCCAGCCTGCTCAGGTGTCGTGGCAAAATAACCATCGTAGATGCAGGACTCATCCAGCATGCTTATACATTCATCAGAGACGCTGTATAACTCGGAGTAATAGGCACCCTTCATATCCGGATGGCGTAGAACTTTAGCCAGATTGTCGTCTGCTGCGAGCATGCTTTCACGCTCGTTTCGTGCAGATAATACAAACTCGCTCATGGGTTCCTGATAACACCAGTACCCTGCTTTAGAGCGTCTGAAAACGCTGAAAATGTAAGTACTTCCTGCTCGAAATAAAGAATGAACGAATACAGGACTGCTTTTAAATTCGTTTAAAATGCTCATCCCTTACTCCATAGCAAGTTCAAATTTCGCCGGAACGTTTATAACTCCTGTTTTGGCGAAAGTACCCTCATCCGCGCGCACGCGAAACAGGACCACATCAATGCGACGGTGCAGAAACAACGCAACATCACCGGTATCGTCCCGCACCCCACAATTCACATAATAAGTGCCAGGTGCGAATGAATTGCCAAATTCAAACTTCAACAAAAGCTTCTCGCCAGCCGCAAAAGTCCTGCCTTTCACCTCCGGCATGTCCGCGGTGTCCATGCCAAACAGCGCGACACCGTCACGGGTTTTGACCATGAAGGCAAATGCGATCTGCGACACTTCTTCAGTAAAACGAACACGATATTTCAGTACCAGGCTATCGCTACTGCCGAACACATTGGCCGGTTGCCCTTGCGAACCTTCCATCCATATCGATTCGACCACCGCTCGTCCGTCGCCGTATGAAAGCTCACAACTACTCATCAAACTAGGATCAACAACTGCCTCGACGCTCTTTGCGGCTGGCAGAGTCTTCTTTCCACCGCCAAACAAGACTTGCTCGTATGTATCACAGACACTTTTTGCAGGACCAAAAGCGGCCATGGCTCCATGCTGAAGAAACAGTGCTTTGTCGCAAATCTTTTTTACCGTTTCAGTATCGTGTGTAACGAAAAGCAGGGTTGTGCCTTGCTCACGAAACTGTTCAATACGCCGGTAACACTTTCGCTGAAAAGCAACGTCCCCTACCGACAGCGCTTCATCGACGATGAGAATTTCCGGACGCACTGCCGTTGCAACGGCAAACGCCAACCTTACCTGCATACCGCTGGAGTACACACGCACGGGTTGATCAATATAATCACCGATGTCCGCGAACGCCTCGATTTCCATCATGTGATGGGAGACTTCCTCAAGGGAAAGTCCAAGGAGTTGACCAGCCATATAGGCGTTTTGTCTGCCAGTGAAGTCAGGGTGAAAGCCCATACCCAACTCAAGCAGCGCCGCCACTCGCCCATTGATGCTCACGCTTCCCATCGTCGGCTGGGTGGTCCCGGTAATCATCTTGAGCAGTGTGCTTTTTCCTGCTCCGTTTACGCCGATGATACCAACCGCCTCACCCGCACTTACCGAAAAACTGATGTCCTGCAACACCCACTTCAGGGTATGCCGAGGCTTGAGCCTGGGAATGATCCATTCAGCCAATCGCCCCCATCGCGTGCGATATTGTTTATAAGCCTTGCCCAAGCCAACAACCGAAATACTACCCATCAAAGTTCGTCCACTATTTCGCCCGCATGCTTGCGGAAAAAGCGCATCCCTACAACACACAAAAATACCGCCAGGGAGGTAATTGGCCACAAGGTCTCCCACTGCGGCCATTGACCGGAAACCAATACGCCCTGGAAGGCTGCCATGAGGCTGGTCATAGGGTTGTAATCGATAAACACGCGAAGTTCTTTAGAGAGTGCGGATATAGGATAGATGATGGGGGTCAGCCAAAACCAGAACGTAATAAAAATCCCGAAAAATTGCCCGACGTCCCTGAAGAACACATTGAGCACACCCAATGTAATCCCCAGCCCGATAGAAAAAAGAACCAGAATGAACAACAAGGGAAGCAGTGCAACAAACGCCAGCCCAGGGAAGTTATCGCTGATGATCAGGAAAGTGGTAAACAGACCAAATGTGATAATGAAGTTTATGCCGGCATTGTCTACTACAACGACTGGCAGACACAAACGAGGGAAGCTGATTTTCTTCAGCAAATTGGCATTATCAAGGAAAACGGTTTGGCTTCTACCTACAAGCTCCGCAAACAACCCCCATGTGAGTATCCCTGCGCAGAGATAAATGCTGTAACCAAAGGTACTGTCGATACCCGGCAACTTCGCTCTCATCACTTCAGAAAAAATCACCGTGTATACGACAATCATCGCCAAAGGGTTGAGTATTGTCCACAGCGCACCCAGCAAGGAGTTTCTGTATTTGGACTGAAATTCTCGTTTGACACTACCAGAGATAAACCCACGATAGTTCCAAAGCGCTTTAACCATAGAACTCATTGAGTTTCCCCCAAGAGCAATTCTTCCAGTCGCGACAACTGCAAAGAGAGAGCAGCCTGATCCCCACGCGTTTCAACGTTCAGTCGCAAGAGAGGCTCAGTATTGGAACCCCGTAGATTAAAACGCCAAGTACCGAAGTCCATGCTCAAGCCGTCAGTAGTGTCTACCGCAGGGCTCAGATGAAGATAGGCATTGCGAATTTTTTCAATCGTCGCCTGAACATTGGCGACGCGATAGTTGATCTCACCACTGCACGGAAAAGCGGAAATGCGCTCATCCACCAACTGAGCCAGACTCTTGCCGTTTGCCGACATCAACCCGGCCACCAACAACCACGGAATCATGCCGCTATCGCAGTATGCAAAATCGCGAAAGTAGTGATGGGCGCTCATCTCCCCGCCATACACTGCGTCTTCCTCGCGCATACGCTCCTTGATAAAGGCGTGACCGGTCTTACTCTGCACGGCGACACCACCGGCCTGATCAACCTGCTCAATAGTGTTCCAGGTCAAACGCGGATCGTGGATGATCTTGCTGCCCGGGTGCTTGCCGAGCAACATTTCAGCCAAAAGGCCAACCAGGTAATAGCCTTCGATAAAACGACCACCGGCATCGAAGAAGAAGCATCGATCGAAGTCGCCGTCCCAAGCTAATCCCATATCGCAACGATTCGCCAACAGAGCTTCGCGTGTGAGTTCGCGGTTCTCGGGTAACAGTGGATTGGGAACACCGTTTGGAAAGGTGCCATCAGGCTCTTCATTAATGAATACCCACTCCAGCGGCAGTCGCGCTGCCAGCGCCTGCAATACAGGACCGGCTGCTCCATTGCCTGGATCAGCAAGGACTTTCAGCGGTTTCAGAGCGCTGACGTCGACGTATGTCAGCAAATGGTCGATGTAGGCGCTCTTGTCGAATGCCTGTCGAACTGTGCCCTTTTCCTCAGCGGCACTGCCCAGATCACCCTGCTCCACGCGCTGGCGAATAGCATCAAGACCTGTGTCGCCACTGATCGGGCGAGACTGGGCCTTGACGAGCTTCATCCCGTTATAGCCCTTGGGGTTATGACTGGCGGTGATCATCACGCCGCCATCAACCTTGTAATGACTGGTCGCGAAGTAGACTTCCTCGGTGCCACACAGCCCGATATCAATCACATCGCCGCCAGCCTCGGTGATCCCTCGCATCAGTGCTCCTGCCAGGGATGGGCTTTCGAGCCTCATGTCCTGACCGACCACAAAAGTTTTCGCCTGCAATTCGGCCACCAGCGCGCGACCTATGCGATAGGAAATGTCTTCGTTCAGTTGAGCGGGAACTTGACCCCGAATGTCATAGGCTTTGAAACACTGCGTCACGATAGGAGAATGCATGCTACTCACATAACTGAAATGTCCGATGCCGCCCTGAGGCGGCAACGGCATGAATGGACCGCCAGAATTGAAGTCACTGGCGCATGAGCCCCGCCAGGGGCGGGGTTCGCTTCGGGTTCAGTATTTTATTTGTCTACGCGGCCGTAGTTGTCTTCAAAACGGACGATGTCGTCTTCACCCAGATAATCACCGCTCTGCACTTCGATCAGTACCAGATCGATAACACCCGGGTTCATCAGGCGATGTTGGTGACCTGCACGAATGAAGGTGGACTCATTGGTGTTCAGCATCAGCTCTTGCTGATCGTTCACCACGATTGCCATCCCGCTTACAACGATCCAATGCTCGCTTCTGTGGTGATGCATCTGCAATGACAGAGAAGCCTTAGGCTTGACTACAATGCGCTTGATCTTGAAACGCTCGCCATTTTCCAGCGTTGTGTAGGTGCCCCATGGGCGGTGCACCGTGCGGTGAAGCAAATGAACCGTATGGCTGCAGGCCTTCAGTTGATTGACAATATGCTTTACGTCTTGAGCGTGATCCTTGTGGGCAATCATCACCGCATCAGGCGTATCGATGACCAACAAATCTTCAACACCGACAAGCGCGGTCAACCGGCCTTCGCTGTTGACGTAGTTATTGCGAGAGCCATGAGACAGCACCTCGCCTTCAAAGCGGTTACCATTCTCGTCAGGCGCGGTCAGTTCACTCACCGCGTTCCAGGAACCGATATCGCTCCAGCCAATGTCGCAGGGAACAGTCGCGACTTTGGAAGAGCGCTCCATCAATGCGTAATCAATGGAAATGTCCGGGACCTTCGTAAACGCGTCTGCATCAAGCGCCAGGCAGCGGTATTTGGTAGAAGAGGTAAGACGCGAGCTTTCGATAGTCTTGCTCACCGCTTCGACTACGTCCGGAGCATGCTGACGAAGCTCTTCGAGGACAGTGCCCACCCGGAAACAGAACATCCCCGAGTTCCAGAAGTAATTTCCGGCACTGACGTAATTTTGGGCGGTTTCAAGATTTGGTTTCTCGACAAAGCGCGCTACCTTCAAGCCCCCCTTCAAAGGGGCATCTTTCTGCGCTTCGATGTAGCCAAAACCTGTCTCGGGGTACGTTGGCTGAATACCAAATGTCACCATCCAACCGTCGGCTGCCAGCGCCATGGCACTGGATACGGCCGCGGCGAAGGCCTTCTCATCTTTAATCAAGTGGTCAGCGGCCAGCACCAGCATCTGGGCATCGGGACCGTGGGTAGCTTCGAGTTGGAGTGCAGCGGCAGCAACTGCGGCCGCAGTATTGCGACCGAACGGTTCGAGAATGAAAGCCTGTGCATGCTTGGCCGTATTGACTGCTCCGTACTCATCTTCGGTCTTGAACAGGAGTTCTCGGTTTGTCACCGTAAGAACCTCCACAACACCCTCCAGGCGAGATGCGCGCAAAAAGGTCTTCTGAATCAGATTCTGACCATCTGGCAGATCCATGAACGGCTTTGGATGGGCCTCGCGAGATACCGGCCACAAACGGCTGCCTACTCCGCCAGATAAAATTACGGGAATCAGTTCCATGCTCTCAATCCTTAGTCCCCTCTCTGGTAGATACGTCCAGAAGCGGGCTTAGTTATATTTCTGGTCATTTATGCGTCCTGATAGACGCAAGATACTTGCTCCAAGCTGCCGCAAAATCAGCAACTCGGACTTAATTCAAAACCATTGGTTCAAGCCAGATCACGGCTGGTCATCGAACCCTGGTGGCAGCTTCAGGCTTTATAATTCTTACCTAAAAGCGGAAGCCTTCCCTTTCGGTGCAAGACGTGAGATCAGGTAATTTTGTCAATCATTCTACAGCTTGTTACAGGACATTAATAACCCCCTCCCGGCGGAAGGTAAAAAACCCTGAAACCAATAGCCGTTCAGCAAAGACAATAGCGAAACACCATCAACCATCACCTAAATTCAGTCAAATGGCGAAACACTCCGCAAGCGAAGCCCCCCCCATCATCATGAGATCCAGCTAACACGAACCGGCCTCAGCCTTGACGCGCCGAAAAATCCAGAAGCTTCTCCAAATACTGCCCGTAACCGGTTTTATTGAGGCGATCAGCCTGAGCGCGCAACTCATTGGCATCAATCCACCCGTTACTGTATGCAATTTCCTCAAGACAGGCGACTTTCAGTCCTTGGCGCTTTTCGATGGTATGTACAAAGTGACTCGCCTCAAGCAGCGAGTCGTGAGTACCCGTATCAAGCCAAGCGAAGCCGCGCCCGAGCACTTCAACCTTGAGCGAGTCGCGCTCGAGATAGGCCAGATTGACATCAGTAATTTCCAACTCGCCGCGCGAGGACGGTTTGATATTCCGTGCAATCTCGACAACCTGATTATCGTAAAAGTACAGCCCTGTCACAGCGTAATTGGACTTAGGCTCCAGTGGCTTCTCTTCAATGCTCAAAGCACATCCGGCGGCGTCAAACTCAACCACACCGAAGCGCTCGGGATCAGATACGTGATAACCGAAGATCGTGGCACCCTGCTCCTGCAAACTGGCTGAGCGCAGATTGTCCGAAAAGTGCTGACCGTAGAAAATATTGTCCCCGAGGATCAAGCAGCAAGGGTCGCTACCAATGAACTCTTCACCAATGATGAAAGCCTGCGCCAGACCATCCGGACTTGGCTGCTCCGCGTAAGTCAGCTGGATGCCATACCGACTGCCATCACCCAGCAGTTTTCGAAAGCACGGCAAATCTTCAGGCGTGGAAATAATCAGAATTTCGCGCATCCCCGCCAACATCAGCACGGACAAGGGATAGAAGATCATCGGCTTGTCGTAGATCGGCAGCATCTGCTTGGACACGCCAAGGGTGAGCGGGTGCAGGCGAGTGCCCGAACCGCCGGCGAGGATGATGCCTTTGCGATTTGTGGAGGTCATTTATTGAGAACTTCCCTAAGCATTCGGGTTACACCACTTCGCCAATCCGGCAGGTGCACAGAAAAATTATCGCGCAGCTTCTGCGTATTCAAACGTGAGTTCAACGGGCGGCGCGCCGGTGTTGGATAGTCTTTGGTATCAATCGGATTGATGGCGGTGACAGCGAGCTCTTCACCGTGAGCCTTGGCAAAACCGATCACCAAGCTGGCGTAGTCATACCAGGACACTTCACCAGCAGCCGCCAGATGATAGAGCCCCGACAGCGTGGAGGGGCGACGTATTGCCTGCTGGATCGCCAGAGCGGTTACGTCCGCAATCAGGTCCGCACCGGTCGGGACGCCGATCTGGTCGGCAATCACCCCTAGCGATTCGCGATCCTTCGCCAGCCGTAACATGGTCTTGGCAAAGTTATCGCCGCGAGCACCGTAGACCCAGCTGGTTCGGAAGATCAGATGCTTGCAACCCGAGGCGGCAATTGCCTGCTCTCCAGCCAGCTTGCTGGCGCCGTAGTGGTTCACGGGAGCAACTGCGTCGGTTTCCATCCAAGGCGTCGAGCCTTCGCCACTGAATACGTAGTCGGTCGAATAGTGGATCAGCCAGGCATCCAGGGATGCCGCTTCCTCTGCCATGACCCGACTGGCCTCACCGTTCACACGATCGGCCAGTTCTTTATCTGACTCCGCTTTATCGACAGCAGTATAGGCTGCGGCGTTGACGATGACATCGGGGGATACCCGCCGGATCGTCGCACGCAATGCATCGAGGTCGGATAGGTCACCACTCAAACCATCGACCGAATGCCGGTCAAGCGCGACCAACTCTCCAAGTGGTGCGAGAGAGCGCTGCAGCTCCCAGCCGACCTGGCCATTTTTTCCCAGCAGGAGAATCTTCATGCCTTGTCCGAACGACCGCTGTAGTTCTGGTCAATCCATTGCTGATAGCTGCCGCTCTTCACATGAGCAACCCATTCAGTATTGGCGAGATACCATTCGACCGTCTTGCGGATGCCGGTTTCAAATGTCTCTTCCGGTATCCAGCCCAATTCACGTTGAATCTTGCTCGCATCAATGGCGTAGCGCTGATCGTGCCCCGGGCGATCCTGCACATAGGTGATCAAACTTGCGTGAGGACAGTGACCGGAATCCGGTCGCAATTCATCAAGCAGTGCACACAGGGCATGGATGACTTCGATGTTTTGTTTTTCGTTATGACCACCGATGTTGTAAGTCTCGCCGATCACGCCTTCGGTCACGACTTTGTACAATGCACGGGCATGATCTTCGACATAGAGCCAATCGCGAACCTGATTGCCCTTGCCGTAGACAGGCAATGCCTTGCCTTCCAGTGCATTGAGAATGATCAGCGGGATCAATTTCTCAGGGAAGTGACAAGGCCCGTAGTTATTCGAGCAGTTAGTAACCAGTGTCGGGAGGCCATAAGTGCGGGCCCAGGCACGAACCAGGTGATCGGAGCTGGCCTTGCTAGCCGAGTATGGCGAGCTTGGCTGATAAGGCGTGGTTTCGGTGAACAGATCTTCAGGACTTTCCAGATCACCATAAACTTCGTCGGTCGAAATATGATGGAAACGGAAGTTTGCTTTACGCGCATCATCCAGCGCCGCCCAATAGTGGCGCGCAGCTTCCAACAGTGTGTACGTTCCGATGATATTGGTCTGGATGAACTCGGACGGACCCGAGATCGATCGATCAACGTGGGACTCTGCGGCCAGATGCATGATCGCATCAGGCTGGTGCTCACGCAGAACACGATCGATCTGATCACGATCGCAAATGTCAACGCGCTCAAACACATAACGCGAGTCCTGACTGACTTGCGCCAACGACTCCAGATTACCGGCATAAGTCAGCTTATCGACGTTGACGACAGAGTCGGTGGTATTGGAGATGATGTGACGGATGACTGCCGAGCCGATAAACCCGGCGCCGCCGGTAACTAGGATTTTCACGCGAAACCATACCCTTGAGCTGCAGACGGCACCATCAACGAGCACCGTCTAATCCATGAATGCAGAAGCCATCAAATCCGAGGCTCCCGTCAGAGTCAGTCTG